>Ga0116149_1005632_pt1 | contig 11636 bp, 10 predicted proteins | sample AD_UKC057_MetaG_FD_89787 | JGI IMG/M metagenome (GOLD analysis project Ga0116149, IMG submission 89787) | Active sludge microbial communities of municipal wastewater-treating anaerobic digesters from USA - AD_UKC057_MetaG | ecosystem: Engineered > Bioreactor > Anaerobic > Digestate | place: USA...
AACTGGCCTTAATTTTAGGGCCAGATCTTTGGAGGATGTCTCGATTGACATAAGGGCAAGGGACATTTTCTCTACAGAGGATTACGGAGAATACCGCCGTGCAAACGGTCTTTATCTTAGGCAGTATGCACCAATAAAATCAATTGATGCACTTGCAATTGACGGAGTTTCTGTAACGCCCTCAAAAGTCATAGTGGATTATGACAGGATTATCCTCACTTCAAGTGCTGAAGCCTCCTCGTGGCAAATCGGAAAATCCAAGGCGGAACTGTCACTCACATACGGTTATGTAGAAGGCTCAAGGGAATCTGTTCTGGCATCGGAATTTGCAACGCTCTACACCTGCAACATGCTCTTCGAGTCCGACCTAAGGCTAAGGCAGAAGGCAGGCGCCACAAAGATAACTCACGCTTCAGTCGTCTTTGAAAACGACACGATCCCAGAAGAAGCCATCTCGAGAAAGGAGATTGAGCTTAGGATGAAGCTAATCTTAGAGCATCTGCCAAAGAAATTGAGGGGCGTTTTAGGATGAGCTTTGAACCAATATCATTTCTCGCAAACGTTGAAAGGATCTTTAGCGCTGCCACTGGGCTCTCTGATGTAAAGACTTGGACAAGGCCTACAAAACTCACGACAACTTTTGAAAGTCCAGAAGTTGCAATCGAGATGATAGCAGGCAGCATGGACTCAATATCACTTTCGTACCCCAACAAGCAGATTGAGTTTTATGTCCGCTTTGTTATCTTTGAGGAGCAGACATCGAGCGCATCTAAATTGGGGACAATCTATTCAGGAATCATCGATGCGGTGAGAAGCAATCCAGATCTCAAAACAAAATCCGGGTCTGCAACTTGCGATTATTTTGGAACATTTTATGGCAGAAATATCAGCTTTGATCTGGCCGCAACTGAGAGAAACGGTGTTTCTGTAAACGCAATGAAAATCGACGTACCATGTCTCGTACGGGACATATAGGTGAAAATAATGGCTTACACAAAAGGAGACGTTTTTGTAAAAAAGGAAAGCACGTGGGGAGTTGGCGTTGATCCAACTTCGCCCACAAGCGGAATAGATGAAATATTGGGCCTTGATTCTGAATATGAGTACGGCCTTGAAAATCAGATAACGGCTGTAAATCCGGCCGCAATGGCATACCCTTTAGAAATCTCATACCACACCGCAAAGGCAAGGGGAAAGATAGATTTCGTATATAACGGGGCACTGCCGTTTGCGCTTATGCTCGGGGGGATTGCAAACACAGACCCCCTTGAAGACGAATCGCCTTACACATGGACGATAACACCGTCAGACGCTCCAATTCCGTTCACAACTTCTTGTCTCATGAAAGGGGCAAACGACAAAACTGCACAGATTGTTGGATGCTACGCAAAAAGCCTATCTTTTAAGATGGGATTAAACGAGCCCGTTTCAGGTACACTTGACATCGTTGGGAAGGACCTTAATCTAAACAATCCCTTCACAGTCCCAACAACAATTGCAATTGACGATGCAAGGGCATGGAAGCCCCATGAGTTCACATATGCAATAGGCAACATAAGTGGCATAGACTACATCACAGATCTAGAATTCACTATCTCAAGGAGCATTGAAGTTGGGCACGGCCTTTCGGATAGGTCGCCATCAACGGCATACTCTGGAAAGTTTGAGGCAATAAACGGTTCAATCACAGCATACATACCCGACTCTGAAACAGCAGATGAAATTGAGCAGCTGGTGCTTGGCGGCACCTCCACAGGGGCAACTTTGGCTCCAAAGGATATCGTAATTGACAAAGGGTATGTCAACACAACTGCAGACACCATGAAGATCACTCTCTCAAACTGCATTTTCTCAGATTACAGTGCCATATTCCCGCTTGACACAAAAGTTAGCTACAAGTTTGGATTCTCTGGCACATCCGCAGAAGTTCTGTGGGAGGCCCCTTTTGCGAAGACCAACTGGTGAGGCAATTTATGGCAATAGTTGAAAAATCCTACTTCCTGCACGAGCGGGATGAAAAAGGGGAGCTAAAAGCAATCATTATCGAGATTGAGCCTGGAAAGGATGCCAAGGTCATACCAATTCCGGAGGGCGAAATAGCCTTGCTGTCAGACCCTCAAAAAGGATACGATATTCTATCGGCACATATAGTTGAGCCAAAGCTTTCCTCTGATGAAATCAAAAAGTTTGGGAAAACAAAGGCGATTGCCCATCTTGTCCAAAAGCTCTTGGACATAAGCGACATAAAAGAATCCTTTCGTTCTGAGCCTGGAAACAAAGGCAAGACTCCTTGAGGAGCAAGTGCTGCACCAGCTTGGATACAAGGTTTGGGAAATACCAAGACTCACAATCCTTGAAAAAAGAAGGCTTGTGAGGGGCTATATTTTGTATCAGAATCAGGAAGACACCCAGGAAGAAATGAGAATTCAGGCCGAAGAGCTGATCAAAAAGAGAAAAGAGCATGCAAGAGCAAAACGTCAAGATAACTGTAACGGCTGAGGACAGAGCGTCCGGCCCTATAAAAAACGTTGAGTCGGCGCTTGGCGGCCTTGAGAAGGGCACATCCAAAGCCGGCGGGGCAATGTATTCTTTGGGCCATGCGGCAGAAGTCGCCATGGGAACGATGGCAACGGCCATAACGACCTACGGCATCGCCGCAGTGCAAAACCTGAATCGTGAGATGGTAAAGCTCTCCTTAGAGCAATCAAAGTTTCAGTCGCAGACAGGAAATCTTTTGAAAAATGCAGGGATGCAATCCTACTCAAAGCAGATTGAAAAGGTGATAGGCCAGCATTCTGAGCTGACGTCTATGGACGACATCTCAATTCGGAAAAGCTTCAACAATCTCATCGCCGTAACAAAGGATTATGATAGATCGCTAAAGCTCCTGTCGGCAGCAGAAGACTATGCAGCAGCAGAGGGTATTGATCTAGAGACTGCAACAAAGCAAGTTGCAATGGCACTTGGCGGGAGCACATCAACACTAGAACAGAACGGAGTCGTCCTTGATTCGGTCAGCATGAAATCAATGACGGCAGCACAAAAGGTGGACTACCTGGCAAAGCAGATGGAAAAATCTTTTGGCGGAAGTGCAGAGGCGCTCAGGAACTCAACTGCAGGGATATTTGCCAATTTTCAAAATCAGGTCCAAAATCTTAAGACTCTTTTTGGAGACGAGCTCACTGGGGCAATAGCGCCAACATTAGAAAACATTGCAGACAAGATTTCAGAGATGATAAACTCCGGGGAAATCCAGCCGCTTGTAGATGCATTTGGGAATCTTTTAGAGCATTCGATAAGCTTTGGCTCTGAACTAGGCAACATTATCATGAAGCTCGCAGGTGTTACTTCTTCTGAAGAGGCGATCACAAAACTGGCCGATGCTTTTGACAGGGTATCATATATTTTGGGCGTAATTGAAGATGCGCTTTCTAGGATAAATGCCATTATCAAGGATTTACACCTTGACAAGATTATTGATCTTGGATTGAGGGCAACAAATCCCGGGGGCATGGCCCTTTGGGACTATGCAGGCCAACAGGTGCAGTATGAAAAAGCCGGCGTATATACTCCTTATGAGGCGGCCGCTAGAGGCCAGTGGGTTAGTCCAGGGGCTGTAAGCCCAAATGCACTTCCAATAGAATCAGAAAATGCCGCAGATGCATTGGGGCGCTTGCGGGAGATAGAGCGTGCTGAAAATGAAAACAAGGAAAAGACAAAGCAAAACAGTCTTGAAATCACAAACAACACAAATGCGGTGCAGCTTGCAAATGAGTATCTGGCTATTTTGAGGGGCAGCACAAGCAAAACTGCAGGGGAAGTTGACCAGTTGGGCCAGACTGCCGGCGGTGCGATCAACTACATGAAGGGCGCAATGAACATTGTCAGGCAGATGTTGAATCCTTCCGGAGGCGGTGGCAGCGGCTGCAGGACTTTTGGATCTTCTGAGAGAGTTGAAGCTGGAAGCGATATAGTATATGAAGGCCCTGAAAGGGGAAGCGCAGTCGTCACAAATTCTTTTTCAAACGGCGGTGCAACTTACGAGACAATCCGCAATAGCTCCGGGGGTGCTCTCGTCGGGTACATGAACACAGCAACTGGCGAGATCTCAAAAAGAGTAAACGATGCTTTGATCACAAAAAAAGGCGAGGTGGTGCAATTCCACAGGGATGACAACATTCTAGCATTCAAGGATGGATCAAAGCTCCAAGGAAAAAGCATGGTCGTGAACAATACCTTCAATATTTCAGGCAGTGGCGATCCTGACAAGATCGCCGATGAAATACTGAAACGAATCAATAGAATCACTAGGGTGGGATTCTAGAATGGAAGCAATAAGCAAGACGGAATATCTCGTGACGTGGGTGATCCGGGATAAAGACGGCAACATAAAAGAGATGGGCAACGACCATCCAAAAATAGAAAAAACGGAAGATTGAATCTTATGGCAACACTCGTGAACAAAGGCCTTGAAATGAAGGCCAAACTACTGAATGGTGTATCTACTGCGCCATTCACATATATCGCATTAGGCTCTGGGACAACAGCAGAGGCAAACGACCAAACAGCACTTGTAACTGAAATTACCACAAACGGCGGGGCAAGGGCAGCTGCCACTTGCGAATATGAGGCCGACTACAAGGCAAAGTGGACAAAGACCTTTTCCTTTACAGGAAGCTTATCCGTCAACGAAGTTGGAATTTTCAACGATGACGGGGATCCTGCGGGGGACATGCTGATGAGGCACAAGTTCTCAGCGACAAAGGCCGTTGAAGACGGCGACTCCCTACAGATCATTATCAAAGAAACTGAATCTAGAGCCTAAATCTATTTTTTTATTTTTTTAAAATCGGGTAGAGTGATAGCCTGGCAGAATACGACTACAGTTTTTCTGGAGTGAATAGAAAGCAAGAGGTAGTTGAAAAAAGGACCCTCAATTCAAAAACATTTCAAATTGCGCCGGGAAAGTTCAGAAAGGCCTATCACGAAAAGCCTATCCATTATGAAGATGAGAATAATAATCTCAAGACCATCGATATAACGATCCGGGAAGAAAAAGACAAATTCATAATGGATAAGCACAAATTCTCTGTTGGATTTAGAAAAGACAGAAAGAAGGAAAAATATTTTGGCTTCCGAAAGGGGTATGATCAGCAATACGAAGCAAGTATCGCCAAGATCATATTGAACGGGGAAGAAGTTGCTTTTGATAAATTTACTAAAATTGAGCAGGTAAATGATTATGAACTGAAGCACGTCATAGCAGATGGCCTTTGGATCCACAACAGAATCCATGAGCGCTATGTTCAGGAATCTCTTGTGGTGGATACTGAAAAGATACATTTAGAAGATGTTGAAGTATGGTATGAGCTGCATCTGAAGGGATTCCATCCAAAGGGAAAGAAGTCAGAAACATTTACCTTTGAACTGGATACAAAGGAAAAGATCTGGATACCCCGGCCCAGGATGTGGGTAGAAAATCTTGATTACTTCACTCAGCCGTTGAAGCACAGGATAGTAAAAAAAGACGGCAGAATTTTCTATGTCAAGTACTTTGATGATAAGGCCAAAAACTGGGTGTGGATGGTCCAGAAATATGGCCTTCTCGGGCCCGGCAATGAAAGACTGAAAGGCAAAAAAACAATATATATCGATTCTACAACTTATTATTCCACTTCCGCAGACGGGGATATAAAAGGACTATATAGCACCTCTTGGAGCACAGCACGTACAACTGGCGACGTAGTCTACAACACCGCCACAGCCATAGTCGTCAGCACGAGCAAATCCTTTGATAAGCAGCTTCTGGGCTACGCATACACAATAAGAAGGGGATTCCTGTACTTTGATACCTCGGATATCCCAGACGGCGCAACAATCGATACAGCAGCTCTTTCCGTCTATGTCTATTCAACTAGCAACGGTGCCACGCTTTGCGCTTTGAAAGGAACTCAAGCAAGTACTCTTACAACAAGCGATTTCACAGCCTACAGCGGAAGCTCTTATGGTACAATCGCTACAAGCACCAACGGCTACAAAACAATCGACCTTGACGCCACCGGCAAATCAGACGTTTCAACGACAGGCACGACAAAATACTGCTTGATGGAATACACCTATGATTATGCAGATAGCCCTCCCAGCCTGACTACTGCCTATACAGGATATATCTATTCATCTGAGTATTCCGGGACAAGCTATGACCCAAAGCTCGTGATAGAATACACCGAGGCTTCTGGGGAGGAATATGAAGAAACAGTTACCTATACTGGAAATGCTGCAATCGCTGTGACTGCAGCCGGGATAGCTCGTGCAGCAACAATAACCTATACTGCAAACGGAACGGTTTCTTGCACTTATGGCTTGATATATTCTGAAAATATAGCCTTCACAGGATACGGATCAATAGTTATCCAGGACATTGACACCGACATCGAAACAATACTTATCGCCTGCAAAGGCAGCACTTCTTGTGAAGAGCAGGCGGGATACCATTTCTTAGTTGAACTTACGGGGGCAGGCGTCTCAACAATTGCAGCATCAGCAGCATACAACCAAGAGATCACTTACCCAAGCTATGCGGCAGTTGAAGTTGAAACTGTTACTGATTATATTTGTAATATTAACTATACCAGCTTGGGTGCTGTCGTTTCCCAGGATATAGACACCGATATTGAACTTATCACATTTTCAGGTTATGGATCATTTGTAATTTCTGGGATTTCAAGCTTGGCCTTATCTATAACTTTTGATGGGGCTGGAGCAACTGAAGCTTTAGGGAACAGGCAATTAGTCAGCATTTCGAATATCACCGGCGCAGCAACTTTTGGGATAGATGCAATCTTAGGAAAAGTAATTGAATTATCATTTGGCGGCACTGGATCAGTTGTGGCTTTTGATTATTCTGGATCGACGATTGTTTTAGAATACTCCTCATATGGCTCAGTTGCAATTTCAGCATCAGGGAGTTTTGTTTCTAATATCACAGCGACAGGATTATCTTTTGTCACTTTAACAGGGCATATGAATAGGTATGACCTTCTTGAAGTAACTTCCCATGCCACATTAGAGGTACTCACGACAACAGATTATACTTATAGTGCCGTTTTGAATGCGGCTTCCTCAGTTACAATACAGGACATTGATTATGATATCGAACTAATACTTTTCACGGGTCACGGATTAATTCAGATCCAGGACCTTGAGTTAATAGATTATATTTCAAAAGCTGTAATAATTGTTCATACTTTGTGGGTCCCTTCTGATATTATAATGCTCGGTGCCGGTTCCCTGGAGTTAGTTTCAAATACGGATTACATAATAAGTGCTACATACACTGCAAACGGATCACTTTTGCTCCAGGACATAGATTCAGACACAGATCTGATAGAGCTTGCCGGCATGGGATCAATCACAGCAGAAATAACAACAGATTTCAAAAAAACATTGAACATCATTGGGATAGGGGATCTTTCGTTCAACGGCATCACCGCATATACTATCGGCGAAGCAATAGCTAGTGATGCGCAAATAGGTATTCAATTGAATACTTCATTTGTAGGGGAAAACGAAGCTGCTGGCACAAGTGTAATGGAAGTTGCGGCTGCATGCGTCTATCATGCATTAATAGAAGTAGATTCTCATAGCTCCATAATTATCCAGGACGTTGACACAGATATTGAGATGCTCACTTTTGGATCCAAAGGGGCTTTTCAGTTCACTGAAGTTGAATCAATAAATTATACTTCTTATGGGGCCTTATCAATAAAATCTGAAACATCCGGGGCGGCACCGCTCTTTTGGGCCATAATTGTGGGGCAGGCAGGCGATGTTGAAATAGACCTTACCGCCTTGAACATAATTGAATATGCAAGATTCACCGATGAGAAAGGCAAAAGGTCAGATTACTTTGAAATCAGCTTATACAATGATAACGGGACGTTATCAGAAACATTTGAGGTGGGCAATGAAGTATTCTTCTATGTTGACGAAAATGATCCGCCGGTCACAAAGATCTTCCATGGCCTTATTACCTCAGTTGAGTTTGAGCTGGACGAGTACAGGAGCAATCGCATAATACTTTCTGGAGAGGATTATGGATCAATTAGGGCCGGCCAGACAACTATATCCGGTGCAGAAACTTACAACAACAAAACTGCCGATGAAATCGTTGCAGATATTATCTCTAGGTATTGCCCCGAGATAACAACAAATAATCTTGAAACTTTTGCGGAAGCAATCCCCTCGATGACCTTTGCATGGGAGTATGTTGGTCAGGCAATTGATAAAGTCGCCAGCCTTGTGGGTGCTGACTTTTACATCGATGAAAATGACGATCTGAACTTCTATGATGCGGCGGATCTATCAGCAGACCATATTATATCAAGTGGTGAAATCATCAGTGCAAAGATCAAGCGAGACGCAATGAAATACTTTGACAGGGTATATGTTGTCGGTGGCAAACAGGGATTTTTGGATTTCAGCCAACCTACAACTACAACAGAAGTTTCACTGCACGACAAATCTTATGCCTCAACATTTACGCCGTCAAAATCAAATATACTGTTCCTGGACGTTTATGTCAAAAAAGTGGGCAATCCCCTTGATGATCTGATCTTCACAATCGTAGAAGATAATGCCGGAAATCCAACTGGAAGCATTGTCGGCTTTGGATCAATCCCTCAGGAAGATATTTCCACAGACGGAGGCTGGGTAAAAACAACACTTGTTGATTGCCAGCTGGACATATCTAAAACAAACTGGATCGTTTTCAATATTATTGGCACGGTATCAGACACTTACAAAGTTACTCATGACAACACAACAGCAAGCGGCCATAAATACAAAACACTTGCTGGATCATGGACCGCAGCAACTGGGAAGCTGGCCTTCAAGACTTACTATGGGGTGCAGATTGTAAAAAGTGCCACAACTGAAACAATGATGTTTGAATACCACACAGATATACCAATTATAGATCTAACTATCCAGGAGGCTGATACTGCATTGACCCTAGCGCAGCAAAAGGCAATTGAATATGCACTAAAAAACGCATCCCGGCTCGTGATAAATCCCCCCGGGAAAAGATTGAAGGCAGGACAAGTTATTGAGTTTACATCCCTTCCTGGAATGCCAGCGCTTGAAGACCAGACAATACTCTCGGTAACTTACGAGATAAAAGAGCGGCAGATTTCAACTGTCACCTTGACATGCACAGCTGCAGATGACTTTTACTCCGCATTTGCAAACTTGTTTTCCGAGCTTAGAAGGCTGAAAGTGAAAAACATCTTAGAATCACAGGAGCAGACAACAGATTACAAAGAGGCAACTGAAACACCTGCAGTCGCATTATCAGAAAATATTTATGAGGCGGCAACAGACTATGAGGCCGAATACGATGACAATGAAGCGAGATGGGACGTGAGCAATTGGACATAATAGAATTAGTGAGGGGGAATAAAAACCCTTACCTGGGAAAATTCAAGATTATAGAACACGATCTTGAAAGAGACAGGATTATTGGAGGTTCATGGCAAAAGAATCTGATCACAAACAAACTAAAAGCTGCCCTTGCGGATGTTCTCACAGGGGATTATGATGCAAATAAACATGTTCTCGGCAAGCTGGCAATAGGCACTGGCAACACTACACCAGCAGCAACAGATCTGGCCCTAACAACACAGTTAGGATCATTAAAATCTTATGTCCCCGGGAGTTTGCATAACAACACCTTTTCAAATAAATCTGAAGCAACGTATTATTTTGATTACACGGAAGCTGATTATTACGGCACGTGGGCGGAGCTTGGATTATATGCTGCAAATCAGACGGATCTTCTCACCCACTCGTTGATCACTCCAACAAAAACTTTCAGCAACACAAAAACAATGACCGTTTATTATGTTATAGAATTTTAGAGGCATAATCGTGACATTTACAAAAAAGGTATCGGCTGGGGCAAAAATAACTTCGGCTGATTTCAGGCAATATTTCGGGGATTTCTTTCCTGAAGGCAAAAAGACAGGATTTACAGTTTCAGTTGACAGTGGCCTTATTCTTAGCGTTTCTGCTGGAACGGCTTATGTAAAAGATGCATTCGGGGGCATGTTTAATGTTGTTTCAGATGCTGTAGAATCTTTGACAGCAACTGCAAACAGCACAAACTATGTTTATCTGCATTCTGACAACGGTGCCAACTGGCTCACAATCTCAACTTCTGCAACTTTGCCAGACGATGCAATGCTACTTGCGACAGTTGTTGCAGGAGCAAGTTCAATCTCTTCAATTACAAACGTTATTTCAGGATTACCCTCGTTTGTGCCGCCTGGAGTTATAGTCGCTTGGAGCGGGGTGCTGACAAGCATACCATCAGGATGGCTCCTTTGTGATGGAAACAACGGAACGCCTAATCTTATTGACCGATTCTTGCAGGGGATCACAACTTCTTCAACAAACCCTGGCGCAACTGGTGGTAGCCATACAAAGACTGTGGCAGGGTCTTGGACTTTTGCAGGAGATACAACTACAAGGGTGGCAGGATTTACAATAGATATAAGGCCAAAGTACTACGAAGTGGCTTGGATTATGAAGGCATGAACGAATATTATTGTTCTAGGTGTGGGGTAGTTCTTGCAAGGCCGATTGAGTCAACGGCTAGTTACTGCTATGATCCAAAGACTGAGAAGACTTTTTTAGTTTGTAGGAAGTGCAAAAAGAAGAAGGATAGGGTTATTTGGTAGTAATAACTAAAACAAATTAACTTAATAGTTCTTTAGATGGATTTAGCTGCTTTATTAATGCTGGTCGCTAGATATTCAAATATCTCTAATGTAGTCTGGATATACTCTTCAGAGATCTCAAGTTCTCCTTTTATCTTTTCTCCAGTTTTATCTCTATAATAATCATCCGCAAAACCTGAATTATGAACAATTATATTTCTTCTATAAAATCTCTCTCGAAATACTTTCCAATCTACAGATTTCGAAAAATCTATTCCAAAATTATTAAGAAAATAATTTTTTATTTCATCAATATTTTGATTTATAATCTTGTAATTATTTCCCTTTATCTTTGCCTTTTCATCTATCATAAAGTCAATTATTTCTGCTATTGAAGTAAATTTTTTTAAATCTGAATATTTGATCGAATCTTCTTTTATCAATAATTCTGGATTTTTTTTATATAATACTGATAAGATTTCACTTAAAAAACTCTCAAATTCTGTTACTAAATACACTAAAAACATATTTCTGAGAAAAGTACTTATTTTAGTTTTTTGACAAGCACTCATTCTTAATATATAAAAAAATTCTTCACCGATATCTTCTGGAACATCGACACCTTTTTTAAAATAATTCTCCCAATAAATGTCCGTTTTTTCTAAATAAGTATTATCAAGAGTTTCTTTAGTTTTTTTCAGTTCTTGTTCAATATCAATTTTTATCTCATTTTCAAAATTATCTATTATTTGGTTGAAATAATAAATAAAAGAAGTACTCAAAAAATACTTTACAATCGGCATGGATACTATCCCGTTCATATCTAAATAAATTTATCGGTAATATATATCTATAAATATGAGTTAAGAATATATACTACTTCTTTTAACATTTATTGATTTCAAATTTAGGTGTTAT
>Ga0116149_1005633_pt1 | contig 11635 bp, 4 predicted proteins | sample AD_UKC057_MetaG_FD_89787 | JGI IMG/M metagenome (GOLD analysis project Ga0116149, IMG submission 89787) | Active sludge microbial communities of municipal wastewater-treating anaerobic digesters from USA - AD_UKC057_MetaG | ecosystem: Engineered > Bioreactor > Anaerobic > Digestate | place: USA...
ACTTCGCTTCGCCGGTGGCCTATGTCTTCATCGTGATTTTCCTGCTCCTGAGCGGGTTTTTCACGTTCATGGTGGGCAGTTTTTTTGCCCGTAACGAGGCGTCGCTCGCGGCCTTTTTCACCTGGCATCCGTGGCTCTACCTGTTCCTGGTGCCCGCCGTGGGGATGCGCACCTGGTCCGAGGAACGGCGCCTGGGGACGATCGAGCTGCTCCTGACCATGCCGATCACGCCCTGGCAGGCCATTGTGGGCAAATTCGTCGCCTCCTGGCTCTTCCTGGCCATCGCGTTGGCCCTGACCTTCCCGCTGGTGCTGACCGTCGGGTACCTGGGCAGCCCCGACTACGGCGTCATCTTCTGCGGCTATCTCGGCAGCGCACTCATGGCGGGCGCCTACCTGGCCATCAGTTGCATGACCTCGGCGCTCACGCGCAACCAGGTCATCAGCTTCATCCTCTCGGTTGTGGCCTGCCTCTTTCTCATCCTGGCCGGCTGGCCGCCCGTGACCGACATGCTCGTGCAATGGGCCCCCAACTGGCTGGTCGAGGGAGTCGCCGCCTTCAGCGTGATGCCCCACTTCGAGAGTTTCCAGCGGGGCGTGATCGACTCGCGCGACCTGGTGTACTTCCTGTCGGTGATCGCGTTCAGCTTGTTTACGACCGGCGTCATCATCCGCAGTCATCGGGCCGGCTGACCCGGCGCCCGTCTTTACCATTGGCAAACGCCGTACTCGCATCATGAACACCAACAAACACAAATGGGAGCCGCTCCTCTACTCCGGCTTGGGCGTGGGCGCCATGTTCCTCATCCTGGTGGCCATCGGCATCATCGCCGGAGCCGCCAAGGTCCGCCTCGATCTGACCGCGGACCGCGTGTACACGCTTTCGGACGGCACCAAGAAGACCCTGGCCAAGCTCGACACGCCCGTCACGATCAACTTCTACTGCACCCAGTCCGAGAACCGGATGCCTGTTCCGTTGAAGACCTACGCCAAGCGGGTGGAAGACCTGCTGGACGAGTACCGCCAGCGCTCGAATGGCAAGATCGAAATCAAGAAGTTCGATCCCCAGCCCGATTCCGACGCCGAAGACTCGGCGCGACTCGACGGCGTCGAGGGCCAGAGCGTCGGCGAAGGGGGCATCATCGGGCTCGGCGAGAAGGTCTACCTCGGCCTCTCGGTCACCTGTCTCGATCAAAAGGTGGCCCTGCCCTTCCTGGATCCCTCCCGCGAACGCCTCCTCGAATATGACCTCACTCGAGCCGTCGCGCAGGTCGTCAACCCTCAGAAGCAGAACCTCGGCGTCATGAGCGGTCTCCCCATCTTCGGCCAGATGATGAACCCGATGATGGCCCAGATGGGCGGAGGCCAACAGGAGCCGTGGATTGTCCTCAACGAACTGAAACGCGACTTCAACGTCAAACAGATCGACATGACCGTGGAGAAGATCGACGACGACATCAACGTTCTCCTCGTGGTCCACCCGTCCAACATCTCCGACAAAGCCCAGTACGCCCTGGATCAGTTCGTGTTGCGCGGCGGCAAGCTCATTGCACTGCTCGATCCGCTGTCGGTGTTCGACTCGCGCAACTCGATGAATCCCCAGAACATGATGCAGCGCGCGGCTGCGGGCGGTTCGGACCTTCCCAAGCTCCTCGCCGCCTGGGGCATCAAGTTCGAGGGCGACAAGGTCATCGCGGACAAGAACTACGTCACCATGGTGCGGCGCGGCGCCGGCGGAGCGCCTGCGCCCGAACTGACCTGGCTCTCCCTCACCGCCGACGCGATCGATCAGAACGAGATCGTCACAAGCCAGATCGACAGCCTCCTGTTCGCCGGAGCCGGCATCTTCAGCGGCACGCCGTTGGAAGGCCTCAGCCAAAAGATCCTCGTCAGGACGTCCCCGAACTCGGATGGCGTCGATAAAATGATGGCCCAGTTCGGCGCCGACACGTCCAAGGATTTCAAACCGTCCGGGAAGGAATCCCCGCTGGCCCTCATGCTCACCGGCAAATTCAAGACGGCCTTTCCCGACGGCCCGCCCGGCGGCCCGTCCGCGGACGCCGCGGGCGATGACAAGGAGAAAGCCGAGGGCGGCGACACAGCGGCCAAAGCCGATTCTCTCAAGGAATCGCAGAAGGAGGGCGCGGTGCTGCTCGTGGGCGACACCGATTTCGTCTACGACCAGTTCTGCGTGCAGGTTCAGAATTTCTTCGGACAGAAGCTCGTCTCCCCCTTCAACGGGAATCTGGGTTTGCTCCAGAACGTGATCGAACAGTTCATGGGCGATGAGAATCTGATCCAGGTCCGCAGCCGGGCGGTGCAGACCCGGCCCTTCACGCGGGTGCGCACGATTCAGGCGGAAGCCGAAGAGCGCTACACCGAGAAGATCAAGAATCTCCAGAGCGACCTCGAAGAGGCGCAACAGAAGATCAACGAACTCCAGCGCAACAAGGACCAGAACCAACGGTTCATCTTGCCGCCCGAAGTGCAGGCGGAGATCAAACGGTTCCGGGAGAAGGAAGTCCAAACCAAGCGCGACTTGAAGGAAGTGCGCAAGCAGTTGCGCAAGGACATTGACGCGCTCGAGACCCGGTTGAAATGGTTCAACATTGCCGCGGTGCCGATGCTCGTGACGGTGGCATGGGTCGGCTTCGCCGTGGTGAAACGCAAGAAAACCGCTGCCAAATGAATCGCAAACAACTCACCCTCGTCCTGCTCGCGGTGGTGGTGCTGGGCGGCCTCGGACTGTGGCTGCGCAACCGCGACAGATCGTCCTACAAGACCAGTCAGGGCCAGATGGGCCAGAAAGTCCTCGGCGAGTTCGACCTCAACGCCGTGGCTGGCATCACCATCAAACACGCCACCAACGAGCTGCATCTCGTCCAAACAAACGACCTGTGGACCGTTCCGCAGCGCGGCGGCTATCCGGCCAACTTCAGCGAGGTCAGCGAGACCCTCCGCAAACTCTGGGAACTCAAGGTCGTCCAGCCCATCCGGATCGGCCCGTCCCAGCTCGGACGCCTCGAATTGACAACGTCCGAGGAGACCAACAGCGCCACGCTCGTCACGCTGGCCGACAAGGAGGGCAAGCCGCTGCGCAAGGTTCTCCTGGGCAAGAAACACATGCGCCAATCTTCGAGCCCCTCGCCCTTCGGCGGCGACGACGGCTGGCCCGATGGGCGCTACGTCATGCTCGACGACAAGCCCGAGAGCGCCAGCCTCGTGTCCGAGACGTTCAACAACCTCGAACCCAAGCCCGAGCAGTGGATCAACAAGGACTTCTTCAAGGTCGAGAAGGTCAGGTCGATCGCCGTCACCTACCCGGTCCCCACCAACTCGTGGTCCCTGAGCCGGGAGACCGAAACCGGCCAGTGGACCCTCGCGGACACCCAGCCGGGCGAACAACTCGACAGCTCGAAGACGTCGAGCCTGGCCAACGCCCTCTCCTGGCCCAGCTTCAACGACGTCGTGCTCGATCCGCAACCCGACGTGACGGGGCTGGACACACCCACCGTCGCCGTCCTCGAGACGTTCGACAACTTCACCTACACCGTGAAGGCGGGCAAGAAGAGCGGGGAGGACGCCTACTACATGACCGTGGCTGTGACCGCCGAGATCCCCCAGACACGCACGCCCGGACAGGATGAGAAAGACGAGGACAAGGAAAGACTCGACAAAGAGTTCAAAGAGAAGACCGACAAGCTCAACGAGAAGCTCAAGAAGGAAAAAGCCCTCGAAAGTTGGACGTTCCTCGTCTCGAAATGGTCTCTCGACTCCCTCCTCAAGGAGCGACACACCCTGATGGCGGAGAAGAAGGATGCGGAGCCCGAGGAAACTGCCGAGCCGGCCGAGCCAACTCCCGCCCCGCTGGTGCCAGACATCGCACCCGTGCCACCCTCCCCTGCCCCATCCTCGACGGACGTCATCAAGCCGAATCTGCCCACACCGCCCGTTCCCCCGCCCGCGCCGCCCGCGCCAGCTCCAACATCCAAGCCGGAGACACCGCCGGCACCGCCCGTGCCGCCCACTCCCGCACCACCGGCTCCTCAAACGCCGCCTGCGCCCGAGACGCCGCCGGCACCGCCCGTGCCGCCCACTCCCGCGCCACCGGCGCCCGAGACACCGCCACCGGCTGAGACACCTCCCTAGCCCGGTTATTTCGCACGCTTCGCGAGGAACCGTAACCAGGCGACTTCCTGCCAGCCTGTCTCGCCCCGATGGGCGTTTGGGCAACGGCGGTTTTCACGGCAGAACCGCCCCTCCGTGCATCGGGTTGTTGTCGGTCTTCTGTCGCCCGGTGAGGACACCGGGCCTACAACGGATCGAGACTCCCGCTGTAGGCCGCGTGCCCCCACGCGGCGCAAACACGATTCCCACCGACCGACAACCTCCAGAGACACTGACCGCCCGCCGCCCCTGAATCGCATTGAAATGCCCACAGCGCGCGGGCAAGCTCCCTGCGCGCACACATGGCAGACGTCTCTGGATCGGATTGCCCTCCGCGGCTTTGCCTGCCGCAGGGTCATGATTCGGGACTGCTTAGGCGCGCCAGGCCGGCATGAAACAACACGTCACCTCTCACAGCATCGTTCGCTGGATTCAGTTCGGAGTGGCCCTTGTGACGGGGGTTGTGCTGGGGCTGACGGTGTGGATCAACTCGCGCAGCAGCCGCGCCGAACTCGAAGCCCAGACCAATGCCGAGGCGGTCTCCGAGATTCGTGCGGCCGCATACCGCTTGGACGATTTCGTCGCGCGGATCGCCATGTTGCCCCGCAGCCTCGCCGTTCGCCAGCGGTTGGCGGGACGCGCCCCCGATCCCGGCCTGGGGCCCTATCTGCGCGAACTGCTTCGACAGACCCCCGCCGAAGAGGTTTACGGCGTCTACATGGCCTTCGAGGACAAGGACTGGACCGAGCCCGACGGATGTGTGGCGATGCATCGCAAGGGCTGGCCCGACCTGACACCCGTGACGTACGACTACCACGATCCCAAACAGGAGTGGTATCACGGACCCAAGGTCTCGGGGACATTGCATGTTACCGAGCCCTATTTCGACGAGGGCGCCGGGAACATCAGCATGGTCAGCGTCACCGTGCCCGTCTTCGATGCCGCCACCAACTTCCTGGGTGTCGCGGGAGCCGACTTGTCCCTCGATCGCATCCGGGAAATCGTCCGCGCCATTCGCCTGCGCGCGTCGACGGACACCGACAAACCGGGATCATCCGATGCGTGCGCCTTTCTTGTCAGCCGTGCCGGGAAGATCCTGGTGCATCCGGACGAGCACCTGATGCTTCGCCAGGGCTTTCCCGGGGCCGACATCGAAACCCAGCCGGGCGGAGCGCTCGTCGCCTCGAGACCTGAGGGGGCCGCGTCGATCGCACCCGACGGGGAGCGGCGCCGGCTCTTCTGGGCCGAGCTGCCTCTGACCGGATGGAAGGTGGTCCTGAACGTCTCCGAAGCCGCCATTCTCGATCCGGTGCATCAACTCACCCTGCGCTCGGCCCTCATCGGCGCAGCCGGCCTGGTGTTCATGGTCCTCATCGTCACCACCCTGGCCCGTCGACTGGCCCATCCCCTCCTGCGCCTCACCCGGGCAGCCGCGGCCCTCGAACAGGACAGCTTCGAAGAGGGAATGCTGACCGACCTTGTTCCGCGCCGCGACGAGCTGGGCGAACTGGCGCGCGGTTTCCAGGGCATGGCCCGCGAAATCGGCGTCCGCGAGCAGCGTCTGGCCGAGTGGAACCAGAATCTCGAACACACTGTTGAAGAGCGGACCCGCGAGTTGACCGCGCACACGGCCGAACTCGAGAAGCTCACACGGCAATCGCAGGAAACGGCCATCCGCGAATCCAGCCTGTCGGCCCTGAACAGCGCCTTGCGCGGAGACCTTGGCGTGGACCAGGTGGCTCAACACGGTCTGGCCGCCATGGTCGAGTTCCTCGGAGCGCCGGTTGGCGCCGTGTTCGTCAGCGGCGCCGACCGCGTCCTGCACCGCGTGGCCGCCCATGCCTATCCGCCCGGGGCCGATCTCCCCAGGTCCTTTCCCATTGGCACCGGCGTCGTTGGACAGGCCGCCCGCTCGGGCCGCCCGGTCGTGAGCGAACCCGAAGCCGCCCAACTGCGCGTGCACTTTGGTTTCGGAGCCGTGGCGCCCGTCCAGGTGGTCGCCTATCCGCTCCTGGTGAACGAAAACCCAATCGGCGTCCTCGAACTCGGCCTCTTCAGGCCCCCAACGGAGACCCACAGCCGGTGGATGGAGAAAGCATGCGAAACGCTCGCCAACGCGCTCCGCTTGGCCGTCGAAAGCCAGCAACGCAGGCACGCCGAAGAACGCACCCGACTCATCCTCGAGTCCACGGCCGAGGGCATCTTCGGAGTCGACACGACGGGCCGCATCGAATTCGTCAACCCCGCGGCCTGCGGGACTCTTGGCTACACGGCGGAGGAGATCATCGGGCGCCCATCGCACGGCCTGATCCACCACCGCCGTCCGGACGGCAGCGCCTACCCCCAGGACGAGTGCAAAGTGCACGCCGCCTACACGCGGGGGGAGGCGAGCCGCGTGGACAACGAGTTCTTCTGGACAAAGGACGGCGTCGGCCTCCCCGTCGAGTATGGCGTCACGAGCATTCTCAAGGACGGCGCGGTCGTCGGCGCCGTGGTGAGCTTCACAGACATCACGGACCGCAAGGAGACCGAGGAACGGGTCAGCGCCTACTTCAATAACTCGGACGACGGCCTGCTGATCCTCCTGCCCAAGCGCGGCTTCATCCACGCCAACCCGGCCGCGGCAAAGATGTTCGGATTCGCCAGCGTGGCCGAACTGGTCCGATGCGGCCCGGTCGAGCTCTCGCCGGAACGTCAGCCCGACGGACGCCTCTCGGGGAACCTCGCCCTCGAACGCATCGAGACGGCGATGCAGATGAGCACGCCCCTGCGCTTCGATTGGGTCCACCGCAGGCAGGACGGAGGCGAGTTTCCCTGCGACGTCTCCCTGATCCGGATCTCATTGCGTGGCAAGCCCGCCCTGCTCACGCGCATCCACGACATCTCAGAACGCAAACGCAATGAGCAGGCCCTGGCCGCCAGCGAACGCCGCATCCGGCGGATCCTGGAAACCACCAGCGAGGGTTTCTGGCTCATCGACAACCAGGCGGCCACCATCGAGGTCAACGACGCGATGTGTCAGATCCTCGGCCGCCCTCGAGACCAGATTGTCGGACGCCCGATCTTCGATTTCGTCGACGGGGAGAACAAGCGCATCTTCAGCGAGAATGTCGCGCGCCGGGCCAGAGGGGAAAAGGGGGCCTACGACATCTCGCTGCAACGGCCGGACGGGACTCTCGTCCCGTGCCGTGTGAGCGCGGCCCCTCTCCTCGACGAGCAGGGGGTCAAATGCGGCGCGTTCGCGATGTACACCGACGTCACCGAACAGAAACAGACCGAGGCGGAACTCAAGGCCGCCAAGCACAAGGCCGAGGAAGCCACCTTGATGAAGTCGATGTTCCTGGCGAACATGAGCCACGAGATCCGCACCCCGATGAACGCGATCATCGGCCTGTCGCATCTCGCCCTCAAGACGCCGCTCACCCCCAAACAGCGCGATTACGTCGCCAAGATCCACAACGCCGGCACCTCGCTCCTGAGCATCATCAACGACATTCTCGATTTCTCGAAGATCGAGGCGGGCAAACTCGAACTCGAGACGACGGATTTCCAGCTCGATGCCGTGATCGATTCAGTCATCACCCTCACGGCGCAAAAGGCCCACGACAAAGGGCTCGAGTTCCTCACCGAAATCCCGTCCGACGTCCCCGAGCGCTTGCGGGGGGATCCGCTCCGCCTGGGCCAGATCCTCACCAACCTCGTCAACAACGCCATCAAGTTCACCGACCGCGGCGAGGTCCGGCTCCGCCTCGAACGCAGCCAGACCGCGGGCGCCAGGGTTCAACTCAAATGCTCCGTGCGCGACACCGGGATTGGCGTCACGCCCGAGCAGGCGGCCAGGCTGTTCCAGCCCTTTTCGCAGGCGGACATGTCGACCACGCGCAAGCATGGCGGCACGGGGCTGGGGCTGACCATCTGCCGCCGGCTGGTCGAGCTGATGGGCGGGCAGATCGGGGTCGAGAGCCAGCCGGGTGTCGGCAGCACCTTCGCGTTCACCGTCTGGCTGGACGTCAGCCACACCGCCAAGGATCGGCGGATCGTGCCGGAAAAGCTCCGGCACTTGCGCGCGCTGGTCGTCGATGACAACGCCGCCGCACGCGCCATCCTCGTCGAATCCCTCGAACACATCGCCAAAGATGTCGATGCCGTCGGCTCCGCCCGCGAAGCCCTTGCGGCCATCCGCCAGAAGGACGCGGACGCGCCCTACGACGTTGTCTTCATGGACTGGCGGATGCCAGGCATGGATGGCCTGGAGGCCACGCGCGCCATCAAGCAGGATCGGTCGCTGAAGGCGCAGCCGGCCGTGATCATCGTCACCGCCTTCGGCCGTGAAGAGGTCCGCGAGGAGGCCGAGAAGCTCGCGGTGGACGGCTTTCTCGTCAAGCCGGTCACCAAGTCCATGATCGTGGACAGCCTGGTCAGCGTCTTCGCCACGCCGGACGAGGCCCAGGCTGTCGCCGCCCAGACCGGTGACGCGCCGGGCCGCCTGCGGGGCCTGCGCGTCCTGCTGGTGGAAGACAACGACATCAACCGCCAGATCGCAATCGAACTGATCGAAAGCGCCGGCGCCCGGGTGGCGGTGGCCGGACACGGACGCGAGGCCGTCGAGATGCTCCTCGAAGGCGCATTCCCGCCTCCTTACAACCTCGTCCTGATGGATCTCCAGATGCCCGAAATGGACGGCTACCAGGCGACCGCCAGGATTCGCGCCGACGCCCGGCTGGCGCGCCTGCCCATCATTGCCATGACCGCCCACGCCACGGTCGAGGAGCGCCAGCGATGCCTCGAAGCCGGCATGAACGATCACGTCGCCAAACCGATCGACCCCGCATTGCTCTTCGAAACCCTGCAACGCTATTCCACTGCCCCGGAACACCCCGCAGATGGCCACTCTCCCGCCACGACGGACTCCGACGCGGACGACGCCCCGGCGATCGTGGAGACTCTTCCGTCCGTCGAGGGCCTGGACACCGAGGAGGGCCTACGCCGATTGGCCGGCAATCGCAGACTGTACCTGAATCTCTTGCGCCAGTTCCTCGATCAGCACGCCGCGGCGCCGGACCAGATCGCCGCGGCGCTGATGCGCGACGAGGCGTCCACGGCCGAACGCCTCGCCCACACGGTCAAGGGGGTGGCCGGCAGCCTCGGCGCCGGTCGCGTCCAACGGGCGGCGGCTGCGCTCGAACGCGCCCTCGCCGCAAGAACACCGTGCGCCGATCTGCCGCCGGCCTTGCAGGATCTGCGGGCAACTCTCGAGGAGTTCGTCGCACGACTGCGCGCCGCACTGCCGCCGGATCGACGAACGCCCTCCGACAGCCCCGGGGCGCCTCCGCCCGACCCGGCGCGAGCCAGGCGGGCGGTCGAGGAGATGATCGGGCTGCTCTCTCGATTCGATCCCGCCGCCACCGAGTGTCTGGAAGCGGAGCGCGACGTTTTCCGGGCGCTGTTCATAGGCGAGGCATTCGCCGGGTTCGAGCGCGACGTGGGCGCGTTCGCGTTCGCCGAGGCCCTCGCCCGGCTCCGGCAGGCGACGGAGCCAAAGGGCCTTCTTTCCCCATGAACACTGCGTCTGCCGCGGCCGAGGGCCGCATCCTCATTGTCGAGGACGCTCCGGCCAATATCCAGAGTCTGGCCGCCATCCTCAGAGAGCAGGGATACCAGATTTGCGTCGCCACAAACGGGCGTCAGGCACTGCACGTCATCGAGACCATGCGCCCGGATCTCGTGCTTATGGACGTCATGATGCCCGAGATGGACGGCTATGAGACCTGCCGGCAGATCAAGGCGTCGTCCGCCTGGAGCGGATTGCCCATCATCTTCCTCACCGCCAGGACGCAGACCGCGGACATCGTGCGCGGCTTCGAACTCGGGGCGGTGGATTATGTGGCCAAGCCTTTCAACGCCTGCGAGCTCCTGGCCCGCGTGCGCACGCATCTCACCATCGACCGCCTCAACAAGGAGAACGCGCGGCTCCTGCTCAACGTGCTCCCCGAGCCCATCGCCGAGAGGCTCAAGAAGAAGCCGGGCATCATCGCCGAGCGATTCGACGACGTATCCGTCTTGTTCGCCGACATCGCCGGCTTCACGCCGCTCTCGGCGCGCCTTGCGCCCGGGGATCTGATCGGCCTGCTCAACCGCGTCTTCTCGCGGTTCGATGAGCTGGTCGATCAACACGGTCTCGAAAAAATCAAGACAATCGGCGACGCCTACATGGTGGCCGGCAGCCTGCCTCGGTCCCAGCCGGATCATCTCGAACGCATGGTGCGCCTGGCGCTCGCCATGCAGGCCGCCGCCGGCGCCATGAGCGCCGAGTCGAGCGGCCTGCAACTGCGCATGGGGCTGCATGCCGGAAGCGTCGTCGCCGGCGTCATCGGCATCCGCAAGTTCAGCTACGACATCTGGGGCGACACCGTCAACACCGCCAGCCGACTCGAATCCCACGGCGTCGCCGGCCGGATCCAAATCACCGACGCTGTCTTCAACCGCATCCGGCACTGGTGCCGATGCGAGCCGCGGGGCGCGATCGAGGTCAAGGGCAAGGGGCCCCTGAATCTCTACCTGATCGTCGGACCGGACGCCGCGGCCGCCGAGCCCGCAGTGCCCTCCTGAGCTTGAAACCAGATCGACTCGAGTTCGTTCACTTCAAGCGATCGCACACGGGCCGCCCCGCCCTCGGCCAGCAGGCCGACGGACCTGGTCCCGCTCAGCTCGGGCGGGCGGTAAACCGGCATGTACACCTCGCCTTCGTTCCCGAAGATCTCGATCGACGTGCGGTCCACCAGGACCCGCAGCGACACCCGCCCATCGCGCGGGCGCAACGGGGCGCGGTGCTTTTTGCAGATCAACTCCCGCGCGGCGGCGGCGTAGATCACATCGACGCCGCCGACCGACAGCCTGAGAGCGGACGCGCTGCCGGGATTCACATCGATCCGCGTCTCATGCAGATCGACGCTCAGGTTCGCCAGCGGGTTGACTCCGGGTTCGAGCGCCTGCGGATCGAACGTGTGCTTGCGCGCGCGGAGCCGATCGAGTTCCCGGACCGGTTGCCAGCAAAGCCGCACCCCGTCGCCCGTCGTCCGCAAGCTCAATTCGCACGGAAACGTCATCATCTGGTTGAACGGCATCCCGGGCGTGGCCATCTGGCCCCAGCCAATCTGCACACGCCGTCCATCGGGCATGTCGTTGTACGTCTGCGCGGCATAAAACGACTCGCCGCGGTGCCCGGGCAGCATCGGCGTCTCGGCCGTGAACACCCTGCCATCGAATCGCCCCAACTGATACGCGCTGTTCGCCGCGGTCAGAACCCACTTCGAGGCCGCGCCGCCGCCATCCGTCCCCTCCCCCGGCTGCGCGTCGACCGGCAGCTCGAAGATGTCCGGGCACTCGAAGAACCCCTCGATCCGGCTGTGAAATGTCCACGCTTTCAGATCGGGCGAACTGTAAAAGGCAATCCAGCGTCCGCCCTCGAA
>Ga0116149_1005638_pt1 | contig 11628 bp, 10 predicted proteins | sample AD_UKC057_MetaG_FD_89787 | JGI IMG/M metagenome (GOLD analysis project Ga0116149, IMG submission 89787) | Active sludge microbial communities of municipal wastewater-treating anaerobic digesters from USA - AD_UKC057_MetaG | ecosystem: Engineered > Bioreactor > Anaerobic > Digestate | place: USA...
AGCTTCCTCGGGATCGGCGTCCAGCCCCCGACGCCGAGCTGGGGGAACATCCTCACGGCGGGCAAGGACAACATCGACATCGCCTGGTGGCTCTCCCTGTATCCGGGACTGGCCATCCTCGTGACCGTCCTGGGGTACAATCTACTGGGCGAAGGCCTGCGGGACGCCCTGGATCCCCGCCTTCGCTGACGGTTTCCGGCCGTCGACCCGGCGGCCCCCGCTTCCGAGAGAGGTTCGAGATGGCAACTGATCCCCGCCCCAAATCCCGCGGCCGGACGCGCCGCCTGGAAGAGAGCCTGGCGCTCAAGAACAGCCTGCTGACACACATCGGCGAGATCACCGCGCTCCTCACCGAGCAGCCCGATCTGGACCGCGTTTTCGACAAGATCCTCGTCCGGGTGATGACGGGGCTGCGCTTCGATCGCGCCGTCATCATGCTCCTGAGCGACGACGGCGCCCGTCTGGAGTGCAAGTGCATCAAGGGGTTCACCCCCGAGGGGGAGCGGCTGGCCTGGGCGAACCCCTTTTACATGCACCGGGACAAGTGCTACGAAACCCGGGTGATCCGCACCGGCCAGCCCGTCGTTCTCCAGGATACCTCCGGCGATCCGACGGAGACGGCCACGGATCGGATGATCAACCGGCATCACATCCGGCAGGGACAGGAGCGGAAATCCCTGATCTACGTGCCGCTCAAGTTCAAGGGAAAGATTCTGGGATTCATCGGCGGCGATCGGTTCCGCACCCGGATGGAGATCACCCCGGACGAGGTCGAGGCCATGGTGATCTTCGCCAATCACGCCTCGATCGTCATCGAGAACACCCGGCTGGACAAGGAGCGGCGCGACAAGCAGAGCCTCCTGGAAGGGGTGATCAAATCCTCTATCAACGGGATCATCGTCAGCGACATCCGGGGCAACATCCTGCATATCAATCCCAAGGCGGAGGAGATGGCCGGCATCACGCAGGCGGAGGCGCGGGGCATTCTCGCCCAGGAGCTTTCGGACCTGGACGAGGAGGAGCGGCAGCGCCTCTACCAGGTGTTCAAGAACAAGGACAACATCAGCCACTACGAGCGGGTGCACACCCGCCGCGACGGGCGGCGCCTCGTCGTCTCCCTGAGTTGCTTTCCGGTCATCGACGAGAACGACCGGACGCTGGGCGTGGTGACGGAGTTCACCGACGTCACGGAAAAGAAGCGCATGGACGACTATTACGTCCGCCTGGAGAAATTCGCCGCCCTCGGGCACATCGCCTCCGCCATCGCGCACGAAATCCGCAATCCGCTGGCGGGCATCGCCGCCACCGTTCAGAACCTGGAGGTGGACTGTGAGGAGGGGAGTCCCCAGAAAACCGATCTTAGGAACATCATCCACGAGGTGGACCGCCTGGAAAAGCTCCTGCGCGACATCCTCGGTCTCGCCCGCCCGCTGCCCCTGCAGATGGAAGAGCTCAAGGTCCGCGATCTCCTCGATTCGACCCTGAGTCTGGTCAAAAAGGAGGCGTCCAAACGGGCCATCGCGATCCGCACGGCGTTTCCCCATCCGGAGATCCTCATCCGGGCGGATGCGGGGCGCTTGCGGCAGGTGTTCCTGAACCTGACCCTGAACGCCATGGAGGCCATCGACACGAAGGGCGAGATCGCCGTCACCACGGCGACGCAGGCCGACGAGAAGGGCCGGCCCGAGCGGCTTGTCATCAACTTCAGGGATGACGGTCCCGGCATCCCTCCCGGACATCTGAACAAGATCTTCGATCCCTTCTTCACGACGAAGAAGGTCGGCACCGGCCTGGGCCTCGCCGTCTGTCAGCGCATCATCCAGGACCACGACGGCATGATCGAGGTGGAGAGCCGCGAGAACGCCGGCGCCACCTTCCGCATCACCCTGCCGGTTCTGACGGGAGCGATGGAAGGAAGGGGCTGATCACCAGCAGGGACGACGTTTCTTCCCTGCCGCGTGCAGATTGCTGCGTCCGGTGACGGTCGAGTCTTGCCGGACCGGTGCTGTCTACTGGCCGGGGAGGACGATTCGGGAGGCCTCCTGACGTTCCATTTCCTTGGCCTCGGCAATCATGGCTTTGACCGCGGCCTCGATGGCGTCGGGCAGCTTGGCCGCCGCATCGGCGAGCGTCTTCGCCCCTTCGATGACGCATTGAACCGGAATCGGTCCGCTCGGGGACATGAGCTGGGCCATCCCGGTAAAAAGGGTCTCCCGGCTCTCGTCGGGCGAACCGTCAATCTTGACGGGGGTGAGACGCCGGATCGTCGCATAGGTCAGATCCGTGAAGGACTCCTCCCTGTAAAGGCTGTCGGCGTTGAGTTTAATGTCCGTGATCTTCACTGCCTGAGGAGTGCTCATCGGTTGTCTCCTTTTCTTCAGAGGGGGCCGTTCATCCGGCCCGGAACCTGTTCGCAGCCTCCGTACATCGGATAAGGGGGAGCGGTCAAACGATATTTGACAAAGCGCCGTCTTGGACGCCTTCCCCATCGGGGTCGGGTGGATTGAAACCGTCCACGCGCTGATCCGAAATCATCCACATTTTCCCCTGTATTCTCTCCGGAGCGCGCTCATGGCCACCGGGGCGCCCGACGGGTCCGCATCGTAATCGACCAGAATAAAAGCGCATTGAAAATTCATGCGCCCCCGGGAGGCATTCCGGCGCGGGGCGGCATACCCTTTGCTCCTGCCTTCGGAATTGGACGGGCCGGTTGGAGAAACGGTGAAGGGCGCAACCGGGCAGACAAGATCTTTGCATGCAGGATGATTCAGGAAAGGAGGATATTTCGATGAAGCAGGAAGAGTACATGTGGGATTACCGCAATCCGTACGAGTGGATGACACGGACGATGACGGGGAAGCTGCCGCCGATGATGATCACCTGCGCGATCACGGGCGGGGTCCAGGGCAAGGAGATGAACGAGAATATCCCCGAGACGGCGGAGGAGCAGGCCGACCAGGTGTACGAGGCCTACAAGGCGGGGGCCGTCTCCGTCCACATCCATGCCCGGATGCCGGAAGCCCTGTCCATGACCTCGGCCGCCGCGGAGGATTATGCGCGGGTCAACAAGATGGTCCGCGAGCGCTGCCCGGATATCATCATCAACAACACGACCGGTGGCGGCCCCTGGCTGACGACGGAGCAGCGGATGTGCTGCCTCTTCGCCGAGGAGCCCCCGGACATGGCGAGCCTGAACCTGGGCCCGTTCATGCTCAAGGTCCCCCTGAAGGACCGCAAGCCGCCCCTCAAACACCCCCGCGACGGCTATATGTTCGACGCCATCATTCCCGCGACGTACGCCGACATCAACCTGTATGCGAAGACGATGAAGGAGAAGGGGATCAAGCCGGAGGTCGAGATCTACCACCAGGGCCAGTACTGGGTGCTCCAGGATCTGATCCGGGAGGGGAACATCGACCCGCCCTATGTGATCCAGTTTGTCATGGGGTTCCAGACCTCGACGTATCCGACGCCGGCGAACGTCCTTTCGTTCATCAACGAACTGCCGCCGCAGTCCATGTTTGCGGTGATCGGCGTGGGACCGTTCCAGATCCCGATGAACGCGATGGGAATCATGCTGGGCGGTCACGTCCGCGTGGGGATGGAGGACAACCTGTATTTCAAGAAGGGCGAAAAGGTCAAGAACAACGCCCAGCTCGTGACGCGGGTGAAGCAGATGGCGGAGATCATGAACCGCGAAGTGGCGACGGTGGCCCAGGCGCGGGAGATGCTCGGCCTGAAAAAGAAATAAATCCCTCGGGATCGCACCAGGACGGAGGATCGTTCTTAAGGCGCCGAGATTCAGATGACCGGCGCAGTGCGGGTGTTTGTCCGGTCCATGGACGGCAACCGGGGGTTCAATCAGCGATATGGGAGGTGTTATGGCGAAGGCAAGGCGGAAAGCCAGGAATGTGGTGTACGCGGGCCGCATCAAGGTTCCCTATGCGTGGAGTGTCGGGGCGACGGGAAGCCGGTTTCTGACCGCCCTCAGGGATGACCAGGAGATCTGGGGTGTCAAGTGCCCCAAGTGCAAGCGCGTCTATGTATACCCGATCAAGAACTGTGGAGAGTGTTTCGTCCCTACGGAGCAGTGGGTCAAGGTGGCGAACGTCGGGACACTCGAGTCCTTTACGGTGGTGCACTACAAGCACGACATGCAGCCCCGCAAGCGCCCGCTGATCTACGGTCTCGTCAAACTCGACGGCACCGACGGCGCCCTGCTGCACCTGATCGGCGGCGTCGAACCGGCCAAGATCAAGCTCGGCATGCGCATGAAGGCGGTTTTTGCCCGCCAGCGGGCAGGCTCGATCCTCGACATCCAACACTTTGCTCCGGCATAGACTCACGGAGGGGGAAAACTATGGAAAACATTGCTATCGTCGGCGTCGGACAGACAGTGTGCGCCCGGCGCAGAGAAGAAACGTTCGAACAGCTCGTATTCGAAGCGGCGACGAAAGCCCTGGCTGACGCCGGCGCGGAGATCGGTGACATCGACAACGTCGTCACCGTCTCAAACGACTTCTGGGACGGCCGGACGATCTCCTCGATGGCCGTTCAGGAGGCGGCGGGCGGGTGGCACAAGGACATCTCCACGGTCGAGGGCGACGGCGCCTTCGGGGCCTTCTACGGAGTGATGCGCATTTTGTCCGGGTCCTTCGACACGGCCCTCGTGGTGGGGCACATCAAGGGCTCCGAGGGGGTGATGAACCTGATCACCAACGCCATGTTCGATCCCATCTACCAGCGCTCGCTCGGGATCGACGCGACCGCGGCGGCGGCCCTTCAGGCTCGCATCTACATGCAGATGAGCGGGGCGACGGAGCGCGATTTCGCGCGGGTGTCGGTCAAGAACCACGGCCAGGCGATGAAGAACCCCTTCGCCCAGCTGCCGATGAAGCTTACCTTGAAGGACGTGCTGGAATCCCGTCCGATCGCCGAGCCGCTCAAACTGCTCGACTGCTCCCCGATCAGCGATGGGGCGGCCGCGGTTGTCCTCTCGAACCGGCGCGGCCTCAAGCGCTTCAAGAAGGATCCCGTCTGGATCCGCGGCGTCGGCCATTGTACCGATGCCTTCAACCTCGGCTATCGCGATCTGGCCCGCTCCCGTTCCCTCGGGGAGGCCGCGAAGAAGGCCTACAAGATGGCGAAGATCAAGGATCCTTTGAAGGAGCTGGACGTGGCGGAACTCTACGACGCCTACTCGTACATGGAATTGATGTGGTACGAGGGTTTGGGGCTGGCGCCGGAGGGCGAGGGAAAACAGCTCATCCGGGAAGGGGCCACGGCGCTGGGCGGCGTCCTGCCCGTGAATCCTTCCGGGGGCGTCCTCTCCGGCCACCCGGTCATCGTGGCGGGACTGATCCGGCTCATCGAAGCGACCCTGCAGGTCCGCGGCGAGGCGGACAAGCGGCAGGTCAAGGGCGCGAAAACGGCGCTCGCCCAGGGGATCAACGGCCCCTGCGGACAGGCCCATTGCGTATTCATCGTCGGTGCTTAAGGAGGAAGATATGGGGAAACGCGTAGCCGTTGTCGGATATGGTCAGACCTACCAGCGCTCCTCGCGCAAGGATGTCAACGGGGTGGAACTCATCAATGAGGCGGTGAGGGTTGCCCTGGCGGACGCGGAGCTGACCATCAAGGATATCGACGCCATTGTGATCGGCAATATGGATCACTTCGAAGGGATCAACTATGTGGACATGTGGTCGGCGGAAGGTTCCGGTGCCGTCATGAAACCGGTCATGAAGGTGACGACCGGCGGGACGACGGGAACGTCGGTGGCCATGTGCGCCTATTACCACGTCGCTTCGGGGATGTTCGACAAGGTACTGGCCATCGGCTGGGAGAAGAACTCCGAGTCCGACACGACCGGGGCGATCATCACGGCCTTCCATCCGGTTTGGGAGCGGCCCAACCTGGGCGGCGCCGTGGCCGGGCTGGCCATCGAGGCGAGCAAGTACATGCACGACTACGGGGCCACGGAGAAGGACGGCGCGCGGGTGGCCGTGCGCGAACGGCTCCACGCTCTGAACAACCCCTACGCCCACCTGCACCAGGAGTGGATGAAGGGCATCCCCCCGGATCAACTGGTGGACCTGATCGTCGGTTCGGAGCAGAACCAGCTGCTGGCCTACCCCCTGCGGATGAGCGACATGTGTCCCCGCACCGACGGCGCGGCGGCCGTGATCTTCGCCGTCGAGGGGAAGGCGGAAAAGATCGCGCCGATCCCGGCCTGGGTGCAAGCCACGGCCAATCGCCACAATTTCGTCTACGCCGGCGACGTGGACATGGCCCGCAACACGACGATCGCCGAGGCCTCGCAGGCGGTCTTCCGCAAGGCGGGCATCAAGGAGCCGCTCAAGCAGATCGACGTCTGCGAGCTTTACCTGCCGTACTCCTACGCCGGCCTCAAGTGGATCGAGGACATTGGTTTCTGCGGGTACGGCGAGGGGCCCCGGCTCCTCTGGGACGGCGTGACGGACATGGACGGCGAAATGCCGATCAATCCCTCGGGCGGGGTCATGAGTTCCAACGCCATCGGGGCGACGGCCCTGATCCGGGTGGGCGAGGGGGCCCTGCAGGTCATGGGGCGGGCGGGGGCGCGCCAGGTCAACCGGAAGGTGAATCTGGCCTTCTGCTCGGGATTCGGCGGTTGCTACTGGGCGGACATCATGCTCTTGGGCAGGAAGAAGCCCGCTTGAACATGGGGAGTTTTTCACGAGACGCGTGATGGATCCGGTTGCCCGTCGATCCGGCCGCCGTCGGGCGAGCCCGGGGTCGGGCGTGCAGCCTATCTCAGCAGTCATGAGGGAGGATATGATGACAGAAACGAAAAAAGACGCCCAGGAGCTCCTGATGGTGACGTCCGGGGACTCCAGCCAGCCGTTCAACTGGACGGTGGATGAGTATGGATCCACCTTTCTCAGAGAGATGCGCGACCACAAGAAACTGGTCGGAATCAAATGCCCCAAGTGCGGGAAGGTCTATGTGCCGCCCCGGCCCGTCTGCGGTCAATGCTACGTCGGCATGAACGAGATCGTTCCCGTTTCCGACGAGGGGGAGATTTACGTCTTTACGATCGTGCACTTCGGCTTCGTGGATCCGAATACGGGAGTCCAGCGGCCGGTGCCCCACGGGTATGCCTTCATCAAACTGGACGGCGCCGATACCTGCCTGACGCATTTCCTCGACAGCGTCGATCCGGTGAAGGTCAAGGTGGGCGCCCGGGTCAAGGCGGTCTTCGAGCAGAAGCGTACGGGAAGCATGATGGACATCAAGCACTTCAAGGTGCTTTAGGCGAGATGCAAAAGGCGAGGGGCGAGAGAGGATGAGGTCGAGCCTCCGGATCCCCGAGCCTTTTGCTTTTTGGGAAGGAGGTTTTGAATGTCGGTTTTGGAAAAACACTATACCCAGGAACACCAGATTTTCAGGGAAGCGGTGCGCCGGTTCTACGAGAAGGAAATCACCCCGAACGCCGAGGCTTGGGAAGAGGCGGGGATGGTGCCCCGGGAACTCTGGCGGAAGTTCGGGGAACAGGGCTTCCTCTGCCCGTGGCTTCCGGAGGAATACGGCGGCGTCGGTGCGGATTTTCTGTATTCCGTCATCGCACTCCAGGAAATGGCCGTCTGCCACATGTCGGGTTTCGTCGCCTTCCTGCACTCGGACGTCGTCGTGCCGTACCTCTACAGCTTCGGGACGGAGGAGCAGAAGCGGCGCTGGCTTCCCAAGTGCGTGACCGGCGAGACGATCACGGCCGTCGCGATGACCGAACCCGGTACGGGCTCCGATCTGGCGGCCATCCGGACGACCGCGGTCCGGGACGGCGATCACTATGTCCTGAACGGCCAGAAGACCTTTATCTCCAACGGCCTGCTCTGCAACCTCGTGGTTGTCGCGGCCAAGACGGACGTCCAGGCGAAGCCGCCCTACGCGGGGATTTCCCTGATCGTCGTCGAGGAGGGGACGCCGGGCTTCGAGAAGGGGAGAAAACTGAACAAGGTCGGTCTGCACAGCCAGGACACGGCGGAGATGGCCTTCGTCGATTGCCGGGTTCCGGCTGAAAATCTCCTGGGCTCCGAAGGGCAGGGGTTTCATTTTCTCATGCAGAAACTCCAGCAGGAACGCCTGATGAGCGCGATCGGCGCCCAGGCGTCGGCGGAAGAGGCGCTTCGGCTGACCATCGAATACACCAAAAGCCGGGAGGTGTTCGGTCGCCCCGTCAGCCGGTTCCAGTACGTCGCCTTCGAGATGGCCAAGATGGCGACGGAGGTGGAGCTGGGCCGGACGTTTCTGGACAGCCTGATCCTCGAGCACATGGAAGGCCGGGATATCGTCAAGAAGGTGTCGATGGCCAAATACTGGATCACGGAGATGCTCAACCGCGTCGTGGGGCAGTGCGTGCAGTTTCACGGCGGCTACGGGTACATGGAAGAGTACCCCATCGCCCGTCTCTTCCGGGACGCCCGGGTCCATACGATTTTTGCCGGCACCTCGGAGATCATGCTGCTCATCATCAGCCGATACATGGGGCTTTAATCCTCGTTCCCCGAACCCCCGGCGGCGGCGCCGGGGGCGTCTCAACCGCTCACCGTTCAACAGAAAGGATAAAGGATATGGCCATGCAGCGACCCTGGTTCAAAAGCTATCACCCGAACGCCCCGCACGAGATCGAGATCGAGCAAATCACCATGCCCGAGGTGCTTCAGCGGACGGCGGACCGCCATCCGGACACCATCGCCCTGAATTATTTCGGGACGAAGATCAGCTTCCGCCGGTTGAACGGGCTGGTGAACCGGCTGGCGCAGGCGCTGCTCGCCCTGGGGATCAAGCGGGACGACAAGATCGCCGTGCTCCTGCCGAACATGCCCCAGTCGGCGGTGGCGAACCTGGCCGCCATGCGGATCGGCGCCGTGCCGGCCATGCTCAATCCCCTCTACACCGAGCGGGAACTGGAATACCAGATCAACGACGCCGAGGCCAAGATGGCGATCACCCTGGATCTCCTGCTGCCGCGGATGCAGACCCTCAAGGCGAAGACCGGCATCGGTCCGATCGTGACCTGCCACATCAGCGATTACCTTCCGTTTCCGAAGAAGCAGCTCTTCCCCTATGTGAAGAAGGGCATGTTCCGCAAGATCGAACCCCAGGCGGGGGTTTACGAGTTCATGGACCTGATCCGCAAATATCCCGATCAGCCGGTCCCGAACGCCTCCCGGTGGGACGACATCGCCGTCCTGATCTACACGGGCGGGACGACGGGCGTGAGCAAGGGCGTCATGCTGACCCAGTCGAATCTTTGCTCCAACGTTCAGCAGTTCGCCTCCGGTTTCCACGACGTCAAGGTGGGCGAACGCCTGATGTTCATCTTCCCCTTCTTCCATTCGGCGGGGCATCTGTGCATGCACCTGTGCCTGTGGATGGGGATGGAGGATGTTTTGATTCCCCGTCCGGAACCGCCGATCATGGCCGATATCATCAAAAACGCCCGGCCGAACTACATCGGGGCCGTGCCGACGATCTACGTCGGGCTCCTGGCCCTGGAGAAATTCCGTAAGATGGACCTGTCGTTCATCGGCGGGTTCGTCTCCGGCGCGGCCCCGCTGCCGGTGGAGATCATCGAGCAGCTCAAGCAGTTGACGGGCTCCACGATGCTCGAGGTCTACGGGCTGACGGAAACGACCCCGGTCGTCACCGCGACGCCCTGGAAGGGCAAGATCAAGGTCGGCACCGTCGGCGTCCCCATCTGCAACACGGACATGAAGATCGTGGACGTCGACACGGGGCAGAAGGAGCTGCCGCCCGGCGAGGCCGGGGAAATCTGCTTCAAGGGACCGCAGGTCATGAAGGGGTACTACCGGAAGCCGGAGGAAACGGCGATGGTCCTGAAGGACGGCTGGCTCTATACCGGGGATATCGGCGTCATGGACGAGGACGGCTACCTGTCGATCGTGGACCGCAAGAAGGACGTCATCATCGCCGGCGGATTCAACATCTATCCCAAGGAAATCGACGAGGTGCTCTTCGAGCATCCCAAGGTTCTCGAGGCCTGCACCATCGGTGTGCCCGACAGCTACCGGGGGGAGACGGTGAAGGCCTACATCGTCGTGAAGGCCGGCCAGACGCTGACGGCCGAAGAGGTCACCGCCTTCTGCAAGGAGCGCCTGAGCCCGTACAAGGTGCCCAAGCAGATCGAATTCATCGGCGAACTGCCCAAGAGCGCCGTGGGCAAGATCCTCCGCCGGGAGCTCCGGGATTTGGACAAGAAGAAGAGGGAAACCCGTCAGGCTTGAGGAGCGTGGGCGCGGGCATGTTCGCAGACCTCCGGGCTTCGGAAAGACTTCATGCCCGCGGAGACGTGAACCCCGTCATTCCATGATCTTCCCGGATTCCCGCCCGTGCGGGAGGGACCGGGACGGGGGGCGCTTTCACAGGATTTTGCATCCGGAACAAGGAGGACCTCTTGAGCGAAGAGCGGATCTGGCACAAGGCGTATATGCCCGGCGTTCCCACGGCGGTCTCCTTCGAAGACCTGACCATGCCGGAATTTCTCACCCGCACGGCCCGGCGTTTCCCCCGTCGGGACGCCCTGATCTACCTCGGTCGGCGGATCTCGTTTGCCGAACTGGACCGGCTGGCCGATCGTTTCGCCTCCGCCCTCAAGGCCATCGGGGTCAAAAAGGGCGACCGCGTGGCCCTGCTTCTTCCCAACGTTCCCCAGATCGTCATCGCTTACTTCGGCATCTGGCGGGCCGGAGCGGCGGCGCTCCCCTGCAATCCCCTCTACTCGGACCGGGAGATCGAACATCAGGTCAACCTGGCCGGCGCGTCGGTGATGATCACGCTGGATCTCTTCGCGCCCCGGATGCTCGCGCTCAGGTCGCGCACCGGCATCCGGCAGGTCATCACGGCGCACATCAACGATTATCTGCCGACGCCGCAGCGGCAGCTCTTTCCCTTCGTCAAGCGCGCCATGTACCTGCCCTACCGGAAGGAAGACGGGTATCACGATTTCATGGCGCTGATGCGCGCCGCCCCCGATCAGTCGAAGCACACGCCCCCCGCCCTGGACGATCTCGCCCTGATCCCCTACACGGGCGGGACCACCGGCGTCTCGAAGGGGGCGATCATTTCCCATCGAAACATCTCCTCGATCAACCAGATCCTCATGGCCTGGTTTTTCGACCTGCCCGACGGCGAGGACAGCGAACTGGCCATCTTCCCCTTCTTCCACATGGCCGGCTTCAACCTGGTCATGAACCTGAGCATCTGCAAGGGCTGGACGGCCGTTCTCGTGCCCCGTCCCGAACCCCAGACGGTGATGGACCTCACCCGGAAATACCGGCCGACGATCTTTCTCGCCGTGCCGACCATCTACGTGGGGGTGATGGCCCTGCCGGAATTCCGGAAAACCGACCTGTCGTTCATCAAGGGCTTCTTTTCGGGGGCCGCGCCCCTGCTCATCGAGACGATCGAGGCCCTGAAGAAGGCCACCGGCGCGAGCATCGTGGAGGGCTTGGGGATGACCGAATCGACCTCCATCATCACCATGACGCCCTGGCGGGGAAAACTCAAGCCGGGCAGCGTCGGCGTGCCCCTCCCGAACACGGACGTGAAGATCGTCGATCTGGA
>Ga0116149_1005644_pt1 | contig 11621 bp, 6 predicted proteins | sample AD_UKC057_MetaG_FD_89787 | JGI IMG/M metagenome (GOLD analysis project Ga0116149, IMG submission 89787) | Active sludge microbial communities of municipal wastewater-treating anaerobic digesters from USA - AD_UKC057_MetaG | ecosystem: Engineered > Bioreactor > Anaerobic > Digestate | place: USA...
ATGCTGCTGACGCTGAAGCTGATATCCCAGAATTTGCGCCACCAGGCCATCGGCTGTTTGCTGCGGAATTCGATCGCCACCGCCCGGAAGATCAGTCCGAAGAGCAGAAGCATAAAGGCGACGTAAAAGCCGGAGAAGGCGGACGCATAGACTTCTGGGAAAGCGGCAAAGAGGGCGCCGCCGCCGGTGACCAGCCAGACTTCGTTGCCGTCCCAGATCGGGGCGATGGCGTTGAGCAGGATGCGGCGGTTCTCGTCGCCGCGGGTGAAGAGATGCAGGGCGCCGACGCCAAGGTCAAAGCCATCGAGCATGGCATAGCCGGCGAAGAGGACGCCCACCAGGAAAAACCAGATGGTATTGAGATCAAAGGCCAGGTTCATGCGCGGTGTCCCTCCAGGCTGGTGCTGTCATCCGGTCCATGCTGGATCTTGTCGTTGAGCAGATAGATGAAAAGAGCCAGAAGCAGCGCGTAAACGATGAAAAACATCACCAGAGAAAAGAGCAGTTCGCCGCCCGAGACGTTGGGCGAAAAGGCGTCGCTGGTCCTGAGCAGGTTCTGCACGATCCAGGGCTGGCGGCCGACCTCGGCGGAGGCCCAGCCGAGCTGGTTGGCCGCCTGCGGCCCGAGCACGGCGAAGACGAAGATCCAGAGCAGCCAGCGCTGGTCGTAGAGCCTTTTCCGGAACTGGAGCACCAGTGCGAGCAGGGAGAGGCCGATCAGGCCCATCCCCAGGATGACCATCAGATGATAGGTCTGGAAGACCAGATTGACCGGCGGCCGGTCCTCCGGCGGGAAGGCCTGCAGGCCGGTCACCGGGGCCCGGTGGTCGCCGTGGACCATCCAGCTCAGCATGCCGGGGATTTTGATGCCCAGCTGCACCCGCTCCTCCTTCTCGTTGACCCAGCCAAAGAGGTACATGTCGGCCGGCGCGCTGGCCGGATAGTGCCCCTCGAAGGCGGCGAGCTTGGCCGGCTGGTTTTGCGCGACGCCGCTGGCGCTGGCGTGGCCGGTCAGGAGCTGCAGCAGCGAAGCGATAACCGCCACCGGCAGGGCGATCCGGACCGAGGCCTTGCTAAAGTCGACATGCTTCTTGCGCAGCAGATAAAAGGCGGCTACACTGAGGGCGAGAAAGGCTCCGGCCTGCCAGGCCCCGGCGAGGGTATGGCTGAGGCGGTGCAGGGAGGAGGGATTAAAGACCACCTGCCAGAAATCGACGATCTCGGCGCGCAGGGTGTCGCCAAAGCCGACGATGTGGTGGCCGGCCGGGGTCTGCTGCCAGGAGTTGGCGACGATGATCCAGACTGCACTGAAATGGGCCCCCAGCGCAACCATGCAGGTGGCGAGGAAATGGGTCCTGGGTTTGACCCGGTTCCAGCCGAAGAGGAGGATGGCCAGAAAGCCCGATTCGAGAAAAAAGGCAAAGATCCCCTCCGCGGCGAGAGCGCTGCCGAAGACATCCCCGACGTAGCGGGAGTAGATCGACCAGTTGGTGCCGAACTGGAACTCCATGACGATGCCGGAAGCGACGCCGAGGGCGAAGATGAGCCCGAAGATGCGCGACCAGAATTTCGTCATCTCCAGGTAGAGCTTGTCTTTGGTTTTGAGATAGCGCGCCTCCATGATGACCAGCAGCACACCGAGGCCGATGCTCAGCGGCGGAAAGATGTAGTGAAAGGCGATCGTGAAGGCGAATTGCAGTCGCGACAGCAGGAATACATCCATGGGATCACTCTCGTGTTGGGTTAGCGGCTTTTTCTGACATTGAGGTGCCGCCGGCTCCGGGGCGCAGCTGCGGCGGTGTTTCCCGGGTCGCGGCGTTTTGCCGGCCCCTCTCCGGGCGGGAAAGAGTCACCGCGCACAGGCGCTTCGCCCCTCAGGGGATGAGGGCTTTGAGCAGCGGCTGATACCATTCGTTTTTGCTGAGATCGTAGACAGCGAAGCCCGAGCCGAACTCCCAGTAGCCCCAGCTCATGGCGCGGTTCTCCGCCTGCCGCGCCACCGCCTCTGTCCATAATTTGCGGCTGTTCATGTCCGCTTTGTTAAAGGCGCCGAACTCGCCCATGAAGAGAGGCCGGTTATTGGTGCGGGCCCAGCTGCGCGCTGTCTCGAGCTCGTTCTGCAGTGCTGCCATGTCGGCCGCGGAGCCCCAGGTTGTCCCCAGCCAGGCGTTGGAGCCGGCGTTCCAGCTCGTCCCCTGATGGGTGAAATGGAAAGGATTATAGTAATGAAAGGTGATGATCAGGTTGTTCTCGCCGGCCGGCAGCACCAGTTTTTTCAGCGAGGCGAAGCTGTTCCAGTCCGCCGGCCCGATGACGAGGGTGCGATAGGGATTGGACTCGCGGATGACGGCGATCACCTCGGCCAGATACTGGTTCCAGATTGGAGAGGTCAGGTTGTTGTTGGGCTCGTTGAGGGGTTCGAAGAGCAGGTCGGCGGGATACTCCTTGTAGTGCTCGGCGATCTGCCGCCACAGCGCCAGAAAACGCTCCTTGTGGGCCGGGGGATCGACAAAGATCTCGTCGTAATGGTGCATGTTGATGACGATGGCCATGCCGCGGTCGAGGGCCTGCTCCACCGCCCAGTCGATACGGTCGAAAAAGGGGGCGGAGATGGTGTAGGGGCTTGTGTTCAGGGCGTGCGTCGACCAGCGGATCGGCAGGCGGATGCCGGTGAAACCGGCCTCGTCGAGGAGCTGGAAATAGCGCATCTCGAGGGTGATGCCCCATTCGCCCTCGCTGGGGGCCTCGAGGGCATTGCCGAAATTGACACATTTGGCCAGGCGCTGGTTGACGGCGAAAGGATCGAGGGGCGCGGTGATCGGCTCGTATTTGGGCGCGCTCTTTTTGGGCGCGGTGCTCTGCTTCTCGCAGCCGGCGGCGAGAAGCAGCCCGGCCAGCAGGAGCGGGAAGAGATGAGGTCGGATACGAAAGTATAAATTCATGATTTGATCCCGGAGAATGAGTACTGCGCTTTGACAGAGGAAATTAGGCAATCCTGAGGAAAAAGGCAAGTCCTAATCCGCTCCGTTCAAACGCACATTTTTTTGCGGCGCCTGCGCGGAAATGCTTGCCTTGGAATTATTCTTTTCCTATAATGAAAGGGTTACGGCTCATCCGGCGGGCGGTTTTTTACACTGAGGAATTTGCGATGAAATATGGCCTGGTTTTCTTTCTCCTGAGCGGAGCCCTTGCCCTTCAGGCGCGCTCCACGCTCACCCTTGTTCATCTCCGCACCGAATACAAGATCGATCCCGTCGGCATCGATATCCTCCGGCCGCGTCTGAGCTGGGAGCTGCAGAGTCCGGAGCGGGGAGTCATGCAGAGCGCTTACCAGATCCGCGTCGGCATGGATCCGGCCGATCTGAAAAAAGGCCGCCATCTGCTCTGGGATTCGGGCAAGGTGGACTCTAGCGCTTCGGCCCAGATTCCCTATGGCGGACCGGCTTTGATCTCCCGAAGCCGTTATTTCTGGCAGGTGCGGATCTGGGACCATTCCGGCAGGCTATCAGCGTGGAGTTCAGCCGCTTTCTGGGAGATGGGTCTGCTGCACGCCGGCGACTGGCAGGCCGAGTGGATCACGCCCGGCCTGGCCGGGGATACCTTCCGCTCCATGCCCTGTCCGATGCTGCGCAGGGAATTCACCCTCAGGGGCGCTGTCGCCTCAGCCCGCGCCTATGTGACCGGCCTCGGCCTCTATGAGCTGGAGCTGAACGGCACGAAGGTCGGCGATCAGCTCTTCACCCCGGGTTGGACTGCCTATGACAAACGGATCCAGTATCAGACCTGCGATGTGACTGCGCTGCTCAAACCCGGCCTCAATGCGGCCGGCGTCCTGCTCGGCGACGGCTGGTACCGCGGCTGGCTCGCTTTCAACGGCCAGCGCAATACCTACGGCGCAACCCTGGCGCTCTGCCTCCAGATCGAGGTCACCTATCAGGACGGCAGCCGCGAGCGCGTCGTCAGCGACGGCCGCTGGCGTTCCGCCACCGGCCCCATCCTCGCCTCCGACATCTATAACGGCGAGATCTTTGACCAGCGGCTGGAGAAGAAGGGGTGGAGCACAGCTGGTTATGACGATTCCGGCTGGAACGGGGTCCGGGTGCTCCCGGCGCCCGCCGCCGCACGGGTGGCGCCCGAAGGGCCGCCGGTCAGGAGGGTGGGGGAGTGCGCAGTGCAAAAACTATTCACGACACCCAGGGGTGAAACGGTGGCCGATTTCGGCCAGATCATGACCGGCTGGGTGCGCCTCCGGGCGCGCGGGCCCGCCGGCACTGTGATCAGATTGACCCATTTCGAGGTGCTCGACAAACAGGGCAATGTCTATCTGGACAATCTGCGCGCCGCCCGGCAGTGCGACGAGATTATCCTCGACGGCAGCAGGGAGATGATTTTTGAGCCCCGCTTCACCTTTCACGGCTTCCGCTATGTTCATATCGACGGCTATCCCGGCGAGTTGACCGCCGGCGATCTGACCGGCATTGTCATCCACTCGGACTATGATCCGGCCGGGAGCTTTGCCTGCTCCGATCCCCTGATCAATCAGCTGCAGCACAATATCGTCTGGAGCCAGAAGGGCAATTTTCTCGATGTGCCCACCGACTGCCCCCAGCGCGACGAGCGGCTGGGCTGGACCGGCGATGCCCAGGTTTTCGCCCGCACCGCCTGCTTCAACGGCGATCTCGCCGCCTTTTATACCAAATGGCTCAAAGATTTGGCCCTGGATCAGAAACCCAACGGCGCCGTGCCCCATGTCATTCCCAATGTGCTGGAGCGCGATACGCCTGACCGCAACTCCGCCTCCGCCGCCTGGGCGGACGCTGCCGTGATCGTGCCCTGGACCATCTACCTCTGCTATGGCGATCTGCGCATCCTCGAGCAGCAGTATCCCAGCATGCAGGCCTGGGTGGACTATATGGCCGGGAGGGCGGGGGAGAGTCATCTGTGGAATCAGGACTTTACGTTCGGTGACTGGCTCGCTTTTGCCACCGACCGGTCCGATTACCCCGGCGCTACCACCGACAAGGATCTGGTCTGCCAGGCCTATTTCGTCCACTCGACGGATCTGCTGCAGCGGACGGCTGTGCTGCTGGGCAAAACAGCGGACGCCGCCAGATACCTCGAACTGAAGCAGAGAGCTGTCCTGGCCTTTCAGCAGGAGTATACCACGCCGGGCGGCCGGCTCGCCTCCAACACCCAGACCGCCTACAGCCTCGCCCTCGTCTTCGATCTGCTGCCGGAGGCGCAGCGCCCCGCCGCAGCCCGCCGTCTCGCCGAGGATGTGCGCCGTTTCGGCCACATCACCACCGGGTTCGTCGGCACCCCACTGATCTGCCACGCGCTCAGCGACTGGGGCTACTGGGAGGAGGCCTTTACCCTGCTTCACCGCAAGGAGTACCCCTCGTGGCTCTATCCCATCACCCGCGGGGCGACGACCATCTGGGAACGCTGGGACGGCATCCGTGCGGACGGCTCTTTTCAGAATGCGGGTATGAACTCGTTCAACCACTACGCCTACGGCGCGATCGGTGAGTGGCTCTACCGGAAGGTGGTCGGGATCGAAATCGATCCGCGCAAGCCGGGTTACAAGCATATTCTCTTCAAGCCCCATTCCGGCGGCGGCTTGACCAGTGCCCGCGCTGAAACCCGCTCCCTCTACGGAAGCGTGGCCTGCGGCTGGGAGATCAAGGCGGGGCGGATGCATCTCTCCCTGACCGTGCCGGCCAATACCACGGCGACGGCGCTCCTGCCCGGCGCTGTGGTGGCTGATATCAGGGAGGGTGGCCGGCCGCTGGCGGAGGTGACCGGCGTGGCGTCGGCTGCACAACGGGGCGAAGCGGTTGAACTCGACCTGGGCTCGGGCGATTATCTCTTCACCTATTCCTTCAGGTGAGCTGAATTTCGCGCGCAGCAGGGTCAGATGCGGGATAATTACTTGCCTGTAATATTCATTTTTATTATACTGTAGTGCTTGTTAACCGCTGTCCGAACTTCGGAGACGCGCAGCATGGATTTTCCCATCTTCCATCTCGATTTTATCGGCAACCGCATGCTCATCGCCATCACCGCCATTGTGCATGTGATCATCAACCACCCCATGGCGGTCGGAGCCATCCCGATGGCGACTCTGCTCGAGTGGATCGCCTATCGTAAAAAGTGGTTCGAGCTGGACCAGCTCGCCTACAAGATCACCTTTGTCTTCTTTGTCATCACCACCTCGCTCGGCGCGATGACCGGGGTCGGCATCTGGTTTACCACCGCCCTGGTCAACCCCGAAGCCATCGGCAGCCTGATCCGGGTCTTTTTCTGGGCCTGGTTCTCCGAGTGGGTGGTCTTTTTCCTCGAGGTGGTTTTCATCATGGTCTACTATCTCACCTGGAAGTCCTGGAGCGGGACGAAAAAGCGGCTGCACATCGGCACGGGAGTCTTTCTCAGCGTCTTTTCGTGGCTCACCATGGCGGTGATCACCGGCATCCTCGGCTTTATGATGAACACCGGCAAATGGGTGCCCTTCTCCCACGAGTGGGTCCCCGAGTCGAGCATGTTAACCGGCTTTTTCAATCCCCTTTACGCACCGCAGCTGATTTTTCGCACCGCCGTGGCCTTTCTCGGGGCCGGGCTCTTTTTCCTCTTTTTGATTCCCTTCTTTAAGAAACTCTCCGCCGAGGTGCGCGGCCGCGCAGTGCGCCCGATCAGCCTCTGGGTGCTGGCCTGGCTGCCCGTCGCCATCGCCGGGGCGATCTTTTACTGGCATCGCATCCCGGTCTACATGCAGGCCAACGCCCCGGTCGCCCTCGCCACGCAGGATTTCACCAAATGGTACGGTGCGATCCTCTGGTTTCTGCTCGGCATGGCCGCAATCGTGCCGCTGGCCGCCCTCTGGGGCGTGGTCAAGCCGAAAAAGCTGCCGGCAGTTGCCCTGATCATCCCCTTCCTCGCCGTCATCACCCTCCTGGGCACGTTCGAGCGGCTGCGCGAATTTGTGCGCAAGCCCTGGGTGATCCAGGGCTACCTCTATGCCAATGGCCTGCGCGTCCAGGATTACGATCTCTTCCGGGAGGAGGGTGTGCTCTCCCGCGCCACCTGGGTGCGCCACCATCAGGTGACCGAGGAGAACAAGCTGGAGGCCGGCGGCGAGGTCTTTATGATCGCCTGCAGCCGCTGCCACAGCGTGGGCGGGGTCAACAGCGTGTATACCCGCTTCCGGAAACTCTTCCCGGTGGAGAAATGGGATGAGGAACAGCTTGCGGCCTATATGAGCACCATGCATAACATTCGTATTTTTATGCCGCCCTTTCCCGGCAGCGACGCCGAACTCAAGGCCCTGAGCGCCTGGCTGGTCGCCAACCAGCACCACGCTGTGCGCGCCGAGGGGGGACAGACCGCCCTGCTGCCCAGCGCGCCGGTGCTCAACTGAACGGAATGATCCCTAACCGTTGAATCAGGACATGACGATGAATACACAGCCTCTGCCTCATGATCTTCCCCTGCAGCTGCCCCTGCCCGAAGGGCTGGTCAAACATCTGCTGGTGCTGCTCTTTCTCATCCATATCCTTTTCGTCAATTTCATGCTGGGCGGACAGACCCTGGCCGTGATCCTGGAGTTTCTCGGCCTCTGGCGTAAAAAATATGACCGCCTGGCCTATGAGATCTCCTCGACCGTCACCGTCAACAAGAGCCTGGCCGTGGTCCTGGGCGTCGCCCCCCTGCTGGCGATCAACGTCGCCTATACGACCTATTTCTACTCCTCGACCGTGCTGATCGGCTTCGCCTGGCTGATGATCATCCTCCTGGCCAGTGCCGCCTTTCTGCTCACCTATCTGCACAAATATACCTGGGAGAGCTGGGGAGAAAATCAGCGGGCATTGCATCTGACGGTCGGCGCCGCGGCGATGTTCCTTTTTCTCGCCATAGCGCTCATCTTTATCACCAACATCAACCTGATGGTCCTGCCCGCCTACTGGCCGCGGGTGGCGGGCTTTCTATCGGCGGTGCTGCTGCCGAGCGCCCTGCTGCGCTATTTCCATTTCATTCTTGCCACCCTCGCCATCGCCTCCCTGTTCGCCGCCGGCTGGTTCGGCCGCAAGGGATTCGACATGGCCCGGCTGCCCGATTTTTCCCGCAGTGAGATCATCGCGCTCTTTTTGCGCATCGCCATGATCGTGACTCTGGTTCAGTTCATCATCGGGCCGTCCCTGCTTCTCTCCCTGCCCGTACATGGCCATTCCCTGACCGTCTGGCTGCTTATCCCCACCGGCGCGACCTTCGCCGGTTTTATGGCATGGGCGCTCTGGAAAGAGCTGGGCCGGGCGTCTGCCGCCCTCGGCCGCAGCTACCTGGTCATTCTCACCCTGCTGACCTGCACGGCGCTCTTTATGGCCTACGGCCGCCATTATTACCGCGAGCGGGCGGTGGCGCCTCACCGCCGGGCGATGATGGCCAAAACCGAGGCCTTTATGTGGGATGCCAAGGCAGCCCAGTCGCGCGCCCGCCTGGGTGAGACCAAAGTGGTCTACAAGAGCGCGGGAGAAAAAGAGTTCAAGGCCAACTGCGCCGCCTGCCACGCGGAGAACACGACTGTGGTCGGGCCGCCCCTGACCGAAGTGCGCTCGCTCTACACGGGCAAGGCGGATGAACTGGTCGCCTGGGCCAGGGCCCCGCAGGTCAAGCGCGGCGGCGCCCCGATGCCCTCCTTCAACCATCTCCAGGAAAAGGTGCTGCAGGAGATAGCGGAGTATATACTTAACACCAAGTGAGGAAATAACTTCCCTCGATTTTCTGTTAAGCCCTGTGATACCAGACCGCACTCCATTCGAGGGAAAGATGAAAAAGTATTTTGTCCTGCTCTTTATAATCTTGACGGCGGGTTCTCTTGTGGCTGAGAATCCGCCTGCCGAACAGTTCGGCAGAATCACCGGCCACGTCTTTGACGCCGCCACCCGTGAGCCCCTCATCGGTGCCAATATCCAGGTGGTCGGCACTACCCTGGGCGCCATCTCCGACATCAACGGCACCTTTGCCATCAACCGCGTTCCCGAAGGCACGATCCGTCTGCAGGTGACCATCATCGGCTACAAACCGATCGTCGAACCCGATCTGATCGTGAGCCCGGTCAAACCGCTGGAGGTCAAGATCGGCCTCAACCAGACCGTACTGGCGGGCGCGGATGTCACCATCAAGCCCAACTATTTTGAATCGGTCAGCGACAAGCCCCTGAGCGTCCAGACCCAGAGCTACGCCGAGATCCGCCGTCTTCCGGGCGGCCTTGAGGATGTGGTACGCGCCATCTCGATCCTGCCGGGCGTGGCTCAGGTCCAGAACGGGCGCAACGATCTGATCGTGCGCGGCGGCGCCCCCTCGGAGAACCTCTACGCCATCGATGGCATCGAGGTCCCCAACATCAACCACTTCGGCACCCAGGGGGCGACCGGCGGACCCTTGAGTTTTGTCAACCTCGACTATGTCGCCAATACCACCTTCTCGACCGGCGGCTTCGGCGTGCGCTACGGCGACCGCCTCTCCTCGGTGACCAGCATCGAACTGCGCGAAGGGCGTTCGGACCGCTGGGGCGGCAAGGCGACCATCTCCGCCTCCCAGTTCGGGCTCAACCTCGAGGGACCGCTCTCGAACAAGGGCACGCTGGTCTTTTCCGCCCGGCGCAGCTATCTTGATTTCATCTTCAAGGCTGCGGGTTTCGCTTTTGTGCCCGAGTACTGGGATTTCCTCGTCAAGGGCGAGTACCGGCTCAGCGATCGCGACCAGCTCTCCCTGACCGCCCTCTCGGCCATCGACGACGTCAAGCTCTTCAATGACACCGCCGAGAAACGTTATGACAACGCGCGCGTGATCGCCAGCGACCAATACCAGGCGGTCGCGGGACTGACCTGGCGGCGCCTCTACAAGTCCGGTTACTCCACGGTCACCCTCAGCAACAACCGTTTCCGCTACGATCTGGTCCAGTCCGATACCAACCGGACCCCCATCTTCAAGAACAACTCACTCGAGCGCGAAACCCTCCTCACCGCCAATCTGGTCTGGAAGCCGGCCAAACGCACCGAACTGACCTTTGGCGGACAGGCGCGCGCCGTCCTCTTCGACAGCGATGTCAAACTGCCCCCCTTCACCACCGCCTTCGGCCAGGTGCTTGAAGTGGATGCCCTGCTCGACACCACCGCCGTCAAGAGCGCGGCCTGGCTGCAGGCCGTGCAGAAAAGCGGACGCTTTACCCTCACCGCCGGCGGGCGCTTGGACTATTTCAATCTGATCAATGAAGGGAGCGCCTTCTCCCCGCGCCTGGCGGTTGAATATGAACTGGACGCCCTGACCAAGCTCAGCGCCAGCGCCGGGCGCTATCATCAGGCGCCGGCCTACATCTGGCTGGTCGCCAATCCGGAGAACCGCCGCCTCAAGCAGATCCAGGTCGACCAGTTCATCCTCGGCGCGCAGCGCTTCCTCAAGGATGACGTCAAGCTGAGCCTCGAAGGTTACTACAAGCGGTATGACCGCTATCCGGTCAGCACCCTCCAGCCCTGGCTGGTGATGGCCAATACCGGAGCGGGATTCGGCGGCGCCGAGGAGGGTTTTGCCGCCTTCGGCCTCGAACCCCTGGTCAGCCGGGGCACCGGCTGGGCGCGCGGCCTCGAGCTCTTTTTGCAGAAGCGCATAGCCAGGGTGCCGCATTACGCCCTGCTCAGCATCAGCTATAATGAATCCAGATTCAAGGGACTCGACGGAGTGCTGCGGCCGAGCAGTTTCGACCAGCGCTGGATCATCAATTTCGGCGGCGGCTACATCCCCAACAGCCGCTGGGAGTTCAGCGCCAAGTTCCGTCTTGCCACCGGCCGGCCCTACACCCCCTACAATGCGGATTACACCAAATCGGGTGTGAACTATAACTCCGCCCGCATCGGCGTCAACCACTCCCTCGACATCCGCGCCGACCGGCGCTGGAGTTTTTCGGGGATGGCGCTGGTGACCTATATTGATATCCAGAATATTTACAACCGGGCCTACGAAGACGTTCCGCGCTGGGACAGCTTCAGGGAGGAATTCGACACCACCGCCAGCATCGGCATCCTGCCCTCAATCGGGATCAGTGCCGAATTCTGATCCCGCATCCGTCGTTAAAAGTAAAAGCCCGGTGTGAGCCGGGCTTTTTTTATTGAACATATACCTGATGAAATCCGGGTTTGAAAACCGGTACCGGCCCGGCGGAATTAAAGGAGACTTGCGGGCTTGAGGCCGAGAACGAAGGGCAGGGCGGCGGCGAGATCGGGATGTTCGAAGTGAAAGCCGGCAGCGAGCAATTTTTGCGGCAGGACGCGCGCGCTGCCGAGCAGCATCTCGTCGGCCATTTCGCCGAGCGCCAGGCGCAAGGCGAAAGCCGGCGCGGCGAAAACGGCCGGGCGGTGGAGGAATCTGGCTGCCGCTTTGGTGAATTCGGTGTTGGTTGAGGGTTCGGGCGCGGTGAAATTGACGGCTCCGGCGAGGCCGGGCTGCTTCAGGCAGAAGCTGAGCGCGCGATGGATGTCGTGCATGGTGATCCAGCTCCAGTATTGCCGGCCGGAGCCCAGCCGCCCGCCCATCCCCGCGCGCAGCAAGGGCAGCAGCTTGCCCAAAGCCCC
>Ga0116149_1005660_pt1 | contig 11593 bp, 6 predicted proteins | sample AD_UKC057_MetaG_FD_89787 | JGI IMG/M metagenome (GOLD analysis project Ga0116149, IMG submission 89787) | Active sludge microbial communities of municipal wastewater-treating anaerobic digesters from USA - AD_UKC057_MetaG | ecosystem: Engineered > Bioreactor > Anaerobic > Digestate | place: USA...
CCAATGCCACCAACGCGCCGTTCACGGTTCTGGACGGTACGACGGTGTTGGGGACGGTTCTGATGAACCAGACCACGTGGTCGGACGACCGGACGGACGCGGGGGGCGTGTGGGAGACCATCGGCGAGTTCACCATCAGCGGCGGCACTCTGGCGGTGCGGTTGAGCAACGACGCCAACTCGGCGGTGTCGGCCGACGCGATCCGGATCGAGAAGGTCGGCTAGTCGGGTCCGGCAGCGGGGACCTGCTACTTCTCGCAGAACAGCAGTATGGCGGGCCTGTCGGCCAGCTTCCAGCAGTTGCTTCGATCCACAACCGCCAGGTAGCCCCACCTGTGGGCGAAGTCGATATAGGGTTTTTGGGGCGCCGCCGGGGCGGGGACTTCTTTGCCTAGTCCGACGAGAATCGTCACGGCATAGGTATCGCTGTTGGTGGTCAGGCAGTTGACAACGGCATTGAACGTCGCGTCGCGCAGCTTGAGATAATCGGGCGCCGTCTTGTCCGTGATCTTGGATGCCCAGTACTGGGCCAGGGGCACGCCGATTTCACCCGGAGTGAGGAAGCCGGCGATGTCGGTGGTTCCGGCGTTCTTTCGCAGGTCGGTCACCGCCATGGCGACTCCCCGTTTGGACTGGCCGGTCCCGCTGGTGTCCAGCCCGATCAACTCGTCGCGGTATCGGAGGATGGCCATGACCATCTCATTGATCTGCGTCTCGGTGAGTGTCGAAGGCCAAGGCAGGCGGCGCAGCACGACGGCATTGGCGGTGTTGATATTGATGCGGCCGTAGACGCGGGTGATCTGGGGGTCATCGGTGGCACGGGTATCGTCGCCCGGTGCCAGGTCGAACCATTCCGCGAGGAACGCGGCCAACGGCAGGTCGCCGCACCAGTTGGCGGAGGCGGTGTTGACTTCTCCCAGGAAGTTCGGCTTTCCGCGGTCTTCCTTGTCGGCGCGCGCCCGCAGGCCTTGGGTGACCGGCTCTCCCTTGCTGTTAGGCCCGTACATGTAGATATCCAGAAGGTGGGCCATCGTGGGCTGGGTGGGGATGGTCGCCGCGAGGTTCTGCGAGATGCGAGCGTCAAAGCCCTTGTTGACCGTGATGTTCAGGTCGCCCGAGGTGTTGACCAGGCCCAGGGTATGGACGCCGCTCTTATTGTAGGCGGCGACGAGGCATCGCTGGTTGGCGGCATTGTCGTCGCGGCTGCAGTCCTTCTTCTCTTCCACCGGGGGCTGCCCGTCGGCGGGAGGGGGCGGGGGAACGGTGGCGATCTGGAGGTCCAGGTCGGTGGTTTCGACGTAGTCGACGGGGATCGCGTGGTTGCCGTTGTCGGTGACGCGTCGCTCCAGGACGATCTTCTTGGTGCCGACGAAGGTCAATTCACCCCCGGTGACGGGGATCCAGTCCGCCGTTGGCGCGACGCCGAACACGTCCTGAGGCGTCGGCGTCGTCCCGCCGCCGACGCTGTAGTACACCCGTCGCGTGTTGGGGGCCAGCGTTCCGATGAGATTCATCTCCCCCGGGGTGCCACCGAGGCCCTTGAGCCAGTACCGGGCCAGGTTGATGGTCTGGGTGGTGGGGTTGAAGATCTCGACAGCCATGCCCCATCGCCAGTCGGTGGCGCCGGCGGCGGTGGGGCCCTTGACAACGGCGTAGGCCTCGGAGATCACCGGCTGATTGATCAGCCCGTAAACCGTACCGGAGTCGCACGTGACGGCGAAGGCCTTTGCCTCTGCCTCGGCGTGGGGGTAGAGGGCGGCCCAGAGGTTGGCGAGGTAGTGGGCGGCGCAGTCGGAGGGGGCGACGTCATTCCCGGAATCATTGATGGCCTCGATTCGGATGGCGTCGGCAATGACAGCCCCGTCGACCGAGGAATGCCGCAATCGCACTGTGAGAGTTCCGCTGTTGATCTCGTACTCGCCTAGCGACTTCCAACTGGTGCCGTTGTCGGGGAAGTCGGCAGGCGCGATCTTCTAGTTGACGCGGACCTCGGTGAAGGCGGTGGCTCCGTCGTAGACCTGGAAGGGAGAATTGCTCGCATTGCCGCTGCTGGTGGCGGGGTTGTACGGCCAGGTGACCGCGACCTTGTAACGTCCGGCCGGCACGGAGGCGTCCCAGCGGGAGACCGCGGTGGGGCTCGTAGAGTAGCGGCAGTCTCCCTGGAACCCCGGCGTGGACGCGACGCCCCAGGTCAGGTAATAGCTCCACCCGGCGTCACCGTCGTCCACGTAGGTGATGGTTCCGGCGGAAGCGGCGCCCACGGCGCCCGCAGCGCCCGCACCGTTCTCGGAGGCCGGCGCCACTCGCTTCAGTTCGTCATAGAGAACCTGCCGCAAGGCCGTGTTCTCCAGAAGGGTCTTGTCGGCCAGCGAAAGCCGCTTTCGCACCTGTGCGTTGGGGTGTCGCACCAGCTTGCGGGAGCAGTTCCATACCGTGAGGCTGCGGCGGGTGTTTGCGGTCACGGTGTTGTCGGCCAGTGCATTGACGATGGTGGCCATCCGTCCGAAGCTGGAGGGGGAGTCGCGGCGATGATCGCGCAGGCAGATTTCGTCGGCGATGCAGTAAGGCAGCCCGCTGACAGGGGAGAACAGGCGTCGGCCTGCATTGGTGTAGTAGGTGGCCAGGCTGGCCGACCCGCGAGCGGTGGTGATGGAGGGATAGAGCGAATTGATGCTCTCGTGCAGGCGGGCATCGGGCGCTCCCGTCCCGGACCGCTGAAGGTTGACCTCGTACAGCCGCCCGTAGTTCGTCCCGTCCGGTTGTCCGGCGACGTTCGCGTTCAGCTTGCCGGAGAGGTCGGCCACAGAAACCGCAATCCAGTAATTCATCCCGGAAACCGGGTCCACGGCCCCCTTCTGGTAGTATGCGTCGGGCTGGCCGTCGAAGTCCGTATCGGCGAAGAAGTAGACGGGAGAGCCATTGATCTGGACGGAAGTCCCTAGATACTCGGGAATGAAGGTCCCTCCGAGGTCCTTGGTGTAAGGGTCGCCGTCAAGGGGATTGTGGTAATACAGGTAGGGGGCGGTGCTTACGGGATGGTCGATGTAAGGCCTGAGGGTGGACAACCCGGTTCCCTGGCTGAAAGGCCCGTACGTCGCGCCTTCGATAGCCAGGCGGGTCTGGAGCGTGTTCATCAACAGGCTCAGGGCGCTGGTAGCCATCCCGTCGGCGATCTGCTTGACCGCAGTGTTCTCGACGGCGCTGGCATGCGAGCGGGCGATAACGAGGAACGTCCCGCCGAGCATCGCTATGATCGTCAGCAGCCCCACAACCAGCAGGAGAACCGAGCCTCTGCGCCGTTTGGTATTCATCAGCGGACCCTTTCTGCAAGACAACTCCCGCGACAAGACGCCCCTGTCGCAGGGCTGACGATGGATTATACAAGCTGTCGCGACGGCCTTCCAGAGGTTTTGGGCAGGCGCAGGATGACATGAGGAAACCCCAACAAGACCAAACATTAGCGATTTCCTGCCCTATTGTCTTTCTGAAAACCAGGATTGACTGGACACTTGGTAATCAGGACACGATCGGCGGACAGAAGAAACAGAAGTGTATCCCTCTCAAAGCCTGGCCCCTATACGAAGCAGTCGATTGATATACCTCATGCGGCGAGTGAAGAGGCGCGATCTGGCGAGGGTTCGCCGCGGCAGCTCCAGCCCCGACTCGAAACAGGGGGTACTCCGCCCGACGCTTGGCCACAGCTTGCCGGACTGCCTGGCGATGGCCCAGCAACTGGATACCACCTGCGCCCGTCCGAACTGAAAGGCTGTCTTCCACAAATGAGTGCGTTTCTTCGGCGGGCGGATACCCTCTGCCGCCGCGATCTTCATGCGCAAGGTAAGGTAGGGACGCTTGCCGGCAATTGCACCGAGCTGGCTGCGAATCACGTCGGCGATTGGCAATGGACGCAGGGCCAGCTCCCCCGAGGGCGCGGATGAGAGCAGATCAGCCATGCAGGGCTGACGGATGAGCGCGAGGTTGTGTCCTCGTGAGTCCGGGACATATGCCGGGAGCCAGGCGTCCATGAAGACGGCATCGGCACATTCGGCGAACACGTCGTCACAGAAGTCGCACGCCAGAGGCGTGAACGCTCGGTCGGCCCACATCCATTCAATGCCCTCCGTCCAGAACACTGTCCCCTCCTCGGGGAGGGACCCGTGGGTGCAGGTGAATGTCATGCCGAAGTCGCTGGCGGGCCTGTCCGGGGCTTTTACTCGGCAGACCAGGCTGGAAAGTCGCGCAGGATCACCCCCTCCCAACGCACAAACCGCCTCGGCGAAGAAGGCGCTCTTGCCCTGCCCGCAGACCAATCCCAGCACGTAGCGGACTCGCTCGCGCAGGACGGGGAGCTTGTGCATGGCCAGGCGGATGGCCTTGCAGACGCAGGGAAGCGCGATGACGGCATAGCGCCCGGGGGACTTGAGGATCTGGCGGACGACGTTGCCCACATGGACGGGGTAATACGCGGACCGGGAGCAGGCCCGCACCTCCTCCCCGGTCCGGCAGAGCTTGAACTCGAACAGGGGGTGTCCGTCTTCCCGCGGGGCGACGCAGGCGACGGCATCCACCTCGCCCCGTTCAAGCAGCGTCTGGAGGGTCCAGGTGGCCAGCCCGCCGGAGGCCCCCCTCTCGCGGTGGGCGAGGGAGTAGCCGACCATCGCCCCAAGATAGTAGCCGGTAATCGGATGGCGGGCGATACCGGGCACGCCGGCGAATAGCTCCTGGGCAAGGGCGTCCTCGTCGGGCAGGTCGTCGCTGAACGGGCAGACCTGGCGGCAGAGCCGGCAGGACTTGCCGCAGCGGTCATCCAGGCGGAAGGGCTTGAGTTCGCCCGCCTCGTCGAACCGCATCTCCAGGACCCCGCGTGGGCAGACGGCGGCGCAGAGGCCGCAACCGCAGCAGAACTGCCCGCAATTGCAGGCCGGCGCACTTGTATCGGGGGTGGTCACCACTGGCAAGTATACTGCACGGCGAGGCCGTGGAGGAAGGCGAAGGCGGCGGGCAACGGGGATTATTTGTGGCAGGGATCATCCTCGTGCGCCGGCTGTCGCGGGGGTTCACCACTTGTCCAGCGGTGTGACGGTCGGGGCGGCCTTGGGCGGGCCGTCGGGCCAGACGGGAGTGAGCAGAACGGCGATGCGCACGTTGCCCTGGGCGTTGGTCAGGCGGCAGAGCAGGCGGCGGACGCCCGCGTTGCGTTTCTGCGGGGGTTTCTGCTCGGCGGACTCCACTTCGAAGGTCGCGCCGGCCGGTTCCAGGATGCGGGCGTGCAGTTGCTTGCCTTGCAGGCTGAGCACGGCCGAGGCGCCGTCGGTGCGGATGTCGGCGTCGGTGGTCATGGCCCAGGTGACCTCGACGGGCTTGGGCAGGGTCAATTCATCCTGCACGAGGGCGGCGCGGCGGTCCTGCACGAGGGCCAGTCCGCGGCGGGCCCTGGTGGCGGCCGGGTAGGCGGAGCTGAAGTCCACCACGGCGGCCGGCTGGGGCGAACCGGAGCGGAAGACGGTCATGCGGCTCCTGCCGTCGGCCCGCTGGTGGCGGCCGTCCAGCAGGGGCACGCTGTGGGAGAGGCTGCCCAGGCGGTAGTAGGACCACCGCTGGCCGCCCTCGCGGCTGTTCCAGTAGCCGGGCATGTTGTAGTCGTCGCTGCCCAGGTCGCGCGTCCAGCGCCGGCCCAGGGCGTCCAGTTCGAACGTGCCCAGGTCCAGGTGCGAGTGGTTGACCTGGTTGTAGCCGGCCTTGATGGCCGCGAAGAGGGCGTCGGCGTCCCACGAGTTGCGAAACAGCGCGATCTCGACGGGCCCCGCGAACTTCCTGTCCAGTTCCAGTTCCCCCGGGCGGGTCGTGGGCCGGGGAACGTACCACACCAGGTGCAGCGGGCTGGCCTCTCCCTCGCGGGCGATGAGCTCATGCTCGTCCCAGGCCGCCTGCGGCAGGCGATACTTGCCCGCCAGGTAGAACATCCACGCCATGGGCCGGCGGTGGTTGCGCTCGCCGCTGTCGGCGTAGTTGAAGTACAGTCCGGTCGGCCCGGCGGCGTACAGCGGGAACAGCGCGGTCGTGTCCAGTCCTTTCATCCTGCCCAGGCCGAAGTCGCTCCCCAGGGCGGACTCCAAGGCCGCGAAGCCGTAGCAGGTATAGGCCGTCGCGTAGCCCCAGTATCCCGGGCCCTCGGGCCAGGCGCCGTCGGGGGCGTAGGTGGCCAGGGCCAGCGGCAGCGACTTCAGGGCTGCCGGCAGCACCTGGCGGGCGTATTGCGGGTCGCTGTCGGCCAGGGCCAGCGCCGCCACGATCATCCCCCCGTTGCACACCTGGTTCCAGTTGTGGTAGCTCTTGGACCACCACCCGCCGGTGCGGTAGACCTTCAGGCCCGGCTCGATCCCCAGGCGGATCAGGGCGGCGCGGATGGTCTGGCGGTCCTTCTCGCTCAGCCGCCCGTACAGCCAGTCGTAGCCGACGCCCACCGCGTGGGACATTTCGGCGGTGTCCAGGAAGTGGCTGGGGTTCCAGTCGGGGAAGCTGCACACGGTCAGCATGTCCTGGACGCAGCGGTCGGCGTAGGCGTCCTTGCCGGTCATCCGCCAGGCCAGGGCCAGCGCGTAGACGCGGCGGAGGCAGTCGCGGCTGACGTGCAGCAACCGCGGGCCGACCAGCTTGTGCACCAGCTTGGGGCGGTCCAGGCACCGGTCGGCGTCATGCAGCACCTCCCGATAGATCCGCCCGGCCCGCTCGTCGCCGGCGACCAGCTTCTTCAGCTCGGCCAGGCGGTCGTCGTGCAGCATGAGCCGCGGGTGCCCCGCCCGCAACGTCTTGAGGATGTTGCCGTCGGAGGGCAGGTCGGCCGGTTCGGGCTTCTTCTCCCTTGCCGCGGCCAGGCCGAGGCCGGCCGCCGCGACCAGCGCGAACAGGGCGAGACACGACGCGATTCGAGTTCGGTGAGTCATGGCACTCCTCGATTGTGCAGGTCCGCCTGCCAAACGCACGAGCGACGAGCGGATGGCAGGCTCGCAGGTTCCATCACCAAGTCCACGAAGACCACAAAGACCACCAGGAAGAAGACTGAGATCACAAAGGCAAGACTCTGTGGTCTCTGTTTCTCTTCTCTGTGACCTTGGTGATTGGCAGCCCGCTCACCGTCCCGCCAGGTAGCGGGCCAGCAGGGTGATGTTTCGGATGAACGTGGTGCTCTCGATGACGCGGCGGGTGTCGTCGTCCGCGCCGTGGTAGCGGAGCTTGCCTTCCTCCACCCACGCCCCGCGCTCGTCCATCGCCGCGATCGCCTTGCGGACCTGGGCCTCCGGGGCCTTGGCCTGGGGGCGGTCGGCGGAGGGGCGGCGCAGTTGGGCCAACTGCTCCGGCGACATCGCCGCCAGCTTGTCGCACTGGCGCGAAAGCCCGTCCAGCCCGCTGGAGACCTTGAACGAGTAGTGCGTGGGCACGTCGGAGTCGTCGTAGGTGAGCTCGTACTTGCGGGTGAAGTAGAGCGGCTTGTTGGTTCGCAGTTCGTAGAAGCGGGCCAGCCGCCCGTCGCCCAGCAGCGAGCGGCGGAAGTACGCGATGGCGGGCGGCACAGCCGCCAGAAACTTGCGATCGCCCGTCTCGACGTACAGGCGCATGAGCGTCCGAAGCAGCCCCTGCGACTCGGCGCCCGAGATCGCGGGCGGCTCGAACTTGCGGGCCCAGACCGGGCGCATGTCGTAGTCGTACTGCTGGGCCCAGGCGGGCTGGGGGTCCGGCATCTGGGCCAGCAGGATGAACTCGCCCGCCTTCAGCGCGGCTTGGCGGTAGCGTCGCTCGCCGTACACCTGCGACGCCAGCAGCAGCGTCTCGATCGTGTCAGCCACCGCGTTGTCGTTGAACGTGTAGTAGAGCCAGTACCTCCCGCCGGGATAGGTTCGCGGCCAGCTCTGGGGGTAGCCGGCCCGCTTGACGGGATACTTGGCCGGGTCGGGAAACTCCTCCCAGCCCTGTCCCCACGCGCCATTGGGATACTGGGCCTTGAGCACCGACTCCAGGGCGAAGGTGACGGCCTCATGCACGCGCTCGTCCTTGAAGGCGAGCGTCTGGTCCAGGCGGACCAGGAAGCGGATGGCCGACTGCGACTTGTCGTCGTCGAACGTGGAGACGTTTCGCTGCTTCTTCCCGCCCGGTTTGGGGGGCGTGTCGACGCGGTAGGCGTGTCCGGCCCGCGTCTTGGGCGCGAACTCGATCGATCCCGCCCATCCTCCGCTGCGGAGCTGCCCGCGGACCAGGCACTCGCCCGCCGCCCGGGCGGCTTCCAGAAGGGCGGCGCGGGCCTCGGCTGCGCCCGGCCCGGCCGCTTCTTTCAATCGTTCGTACGCCTCCACGTACGCCATCCCCACCGCCGGCGTGCCCGGAGGCTCGACCCACACCGTGTCCAGCCCCACCTTGCCTTCGCCCTCCCGCTTGGCCAGGTCGCTGCTGTAGCGATACACGTATCCCCCGTGGGCGGCCACCTTGTGGCGGTAGAACGTCACCGCCCGGCCCAGCGCCTTGGCGGCCTGGTCCTTCAGCGGCGCCTCCTCGGCCGGGGCCGAGAACGCAGCCGCGTACAGTAGAACCGCAACACACGTGAGTTTCGTTCGATATGTCATAAGCACACCCTGCGCCGTTGAAAATACCAGAAGAGAAGTCTCAACAGTGGAACGCTCAATTCTCAATGGCCAAGTGAAGGCTCAAGTGTGAAGTTCAAACGAATCTCCGCGATGATCATTGATCATTGGCACTTCTACTTGATTCTTGACCATTGGAAGTTCCGCTGTTGGAGCTTCTCTTCTTACCTGGCCTTGATTTCATAGCACGCGAGTTTCTCGTGATGGCGCAGGTACAGCCGCCCGTCGAGGATCACCGGGTGGGCCCAGACGTCGTTGCGCTTGCGGTCGTCGCCGCCGGGAAAGGGGAACCGGCTGACGATGCGAAAGTCCTTCGACTCGGTGTCGATCAGGGCCATCTCGCCCCGCTGGGCGAGGTAGTAGAGGCGCCCGTCGGCCCAGATCATCGAACCCATCGAGAGTTCCTTGGTCTGGTGGAGGGTCTTGCCGGTGGTCGCGTCCAGGCAGCCGAAGGCCCCCTGCCCGCCGTACCACGAGCCGAACAGCACGTCGCCGACGGCGACGATGCCGCCGTGGCAGGCGTCCATGTCGGTCCGCCAGGGGACTTCCGTGCCCACCCGGTCGGCCTGGACCTTCAGGCGGATGAGCATTCCGTCCTGCCCGTGCGGCGCGGTGACGAAGATGCCGTCCTTGTAGAGCACGGGCGTGTTGGAGACCACCTCCCAGCGGGTGGGCATGGGCAGATGCCAGAGCAGCTTGCCCGTGTCGGCGTCGGCGCCGAAGACGTGACGCGTGGAGCAGTTGACAAGGTGGCGGCGCCCGCCCAGCTCGAAGAGGATCGGCGAGGCGTAGCTCGGGCCGTCGGCCTCGCGGAGCGGCTTGTCCAGGGCCTGGCCCCCGAACTTCTCGGTCCGCTCGAACAGGAGCGGCTCGCTGGCCCAGACGGTCTGTCCGGTGGCCTTGTCCAGGGCGGCGAGCATCGCCTTCTTGCCGCCCGGCGTGACGATCACCCGCGAGCCGTCCACCAGCGGGTGGTGCGCGATCGCCCAGGTGATGTTCCGCCCCTCGAATCGCTCCATCAGGTCGACCGCCCACAATTCCTTGCCGCTGCCCGCGTCCAGGCAGACGATGCGATTGTGTGCGTTGATGTGGTAGATCCGCCCCTCGCTGTACGTGCACGACCCGCGGGCGCCCGGGTAGGAGCGTTTCCACGACCGCCCGTTGACCGCCTGCCATTTGACCTTGCCCGCGAGGTCCAGGGCGAAGATGTGCAGTTCCTCGCCCACGTCGCCGGTGACGTAGAGGGTATCGTTGACGACGATGGGCGACGACCACCCGCGCCCCAGGCCGCCCGCGCTCCACAGCAGCCTGGGCCCGCCCTCGGGCCAGGCCCGCAGCAGGCCCTTCTCGTCGCAGATGCCGTCGCGCCGAGCCCCGCGCCACTGCGGCCAGCCGGGCTCCTTCGAGGCGGCCAGCCGCCCCGACTCGCCCCCCGCCGCCACGCCCGCCAGTATCGCCAGGGCCACCGTACAGGATGTCCAGGATCGCTTCATCGCAGCCGCTCCTTACAACGTGTCCCGTGTCCTCCCATCATGGCGGCTGCCGCCCCGGCCTGTCAATGGAATCGACCGCGCCGCCGGGTTCTGAACCTGCCCTGCCTCCGGCCGGCAGGTGCCCGCGTCAGCCTTTCGCCTCCGGCAGGGGCGGGCAGATGATCTTGGTGTCCGGGCGGATGGGCTCGCGGAGGGTCGAATTGGCGTCGATCAGCAGTTTGGTCGCCTCGTCCAATCGCTCATGGCCGTACACCTTCCGGGCCACCCAGTGGAACTGGCTGTCGCCCAGGTCGGCGTGGTAGATCCAGCCGCCTTCGTCGCGCGGGGTCTTTTTGCCGCGGCGGGCGGCCACCTCGGGCGGGACCTGCCAGGAGTTGCCCGTCACCTTCACGTCCTTGAGCACGAGCATGGTCGGCTCGTTGGTCAGGGCGTGGGCGGCGTTGTCGCGGATCTCGCCGCCCTGCATGGTCATCCGGTGGGTCGGGTCGGTCAGGTTGGTCTTGAACAGCGGCGACTTCAGCCCGCCCAGCACGTTGTCGTGGATACGGCAATTGACCAGAGAAACGTGCGTGCAGTCGGTCAGGTCCAGGCCGTGGAACTGCACGTTGCGACGAAAGACGCAGTCCACCATCACCAGCCGCTCGCACTCGCTGGCGCTCAGGATGCCGTAGGTGCAGTCCTCGATGACGGAGCGAACCATCTCCAGGTGCTTGACCCGCTCCAATTGCAGGCCCTCGGTGCCGCATCCGTACAGGACGCAGTCGGCCAGGCGCAGGCTCGTGCAGTCCCTGGCGGCGACCACTCCGCCGATGCAGTAGCCGCTGCGGGCGTGGCCCAGCTTCAACTGCTCCAGCGTCACCTCCGAGCACTGCTCGAAGCTCAGCACGAACGTGTACGGCGTCTGGACGACGATCTCGGCGGTTGGAGCGGGTACGCCAATGGCGGATGCGGTGGCCGCCGGGCCGCGAAGCGTCAGCCCCTCCAGCTTCCGCACGATCAGGGCGTACTGGCCGTCGTGGGCCTCCTCCCATCGCACGTGCGGCAGGAGCGTCCGCTGCAGGGGCGTGAGGTCGTAGCGGCCGGCCGCCAGCTCGATCACCCGCCGCGGGCCGATCGCCTTGAGCAGCTCCTGGGCGGTCGCCACGCGGACGACCGGCCGGCCGTCCGCGGGCGCCTCCGCCGGCTTCTGCGCCGCCTCCTGGCCGCAGGCACAAGACAGACCCCATCCGAGAACCGTCAGCGCGAACGCCGAGAATGTTGCCGTGCGCATACTCCGTGCTCCTTCACGACCCACAGGCTACGCTTGCGCCGCGGACGGATCAAGCCCCGGCGTCTTGACTCATCTCCAGTTTCAAGAGGCGCTACCTGCGCAGGGCGGTCCCGCCCGACATGTTCTGTGGGTCCGCATATTCTCAATGCCCCACATCTTCATTCCCTCCGCCGTACAGGCCCAACGGGCCGGCGTAGG
>Ga0116149_1005661_pt1 | contig 11592 bp, 6 predicted proteins | sample AD_UKC057_MetaG_FD_89787 | JGI IMG/M metagenome (GOLD analysis project Ga0116149, IMG submission 89787) | Active sludge microbial communities of municipal wastewater-treating anaerobic digesters from USA - AD_UKC057_MetaG | ecosystem: Engineered > Bioreactor > Anaerobic > Digestate | place: USA...
AATCATGCCGCTGTGACCGTGAAAAGATCCCCAGGCCATCATTCCAAGGCCGTAACCGGTTTGCGGATAACCGTCTTCAACTATAAATTTAGCGCTTTCTTCGCGCAGCTGCTTTGAAATCAACCTGCCCTCGCCGAACGCTTCTGACCATATTTTAAGATCGGCCAGAGTGGATACTATCGCGCCCGCGAATCCCGGGCCGGAAGGGTCGAATAACGAAACGTCAACGCTATCCTCGTATCCGTGAAAATGAGGGCCTTCGATCTCGGGCGTTACGGCGTAATAAGTGTCTTTAAGGCCCAGCGGCGCGCATATCTTCATTTTAAGTTCGTCGGAATAACTGTTTCCGGATACTTTTTCAATTATGAGGCCGGCCAGTAAATAATTGGAATTAGAATACTTGAATCCGGCGCCGGGTTCGAAATCCGGCGTGGCGTTTTCGACCATTTTATACAATTCGTCGTTGGTCCATTTTTTTAAAGGCTCGGGCTTGACGTATTTATCGAATTCGTTCATCGCGGTATATGAAGGAATGCCGCTGGTGTGGTTGAGAAGCTGCCTGATACTTATTTTATCGGCGTTTTTGAAGCCGGGATAAAATTTGGACAGTTTGTCGTCGAGGCTCAAGCTTTTCCGGTCGACCAGCATAAGAAGAAGCGTTGCCGTAAAGGTTTTCGTGACGCTGGCTATGCGGAACCTGTCGGTCGCTTTAGCGTCGGTTCCGGTTTTCAAATCCGATTTTCCCTTTACTATCGTCATTTCGCCGTCCGGCGTCCATACGCCCAGTAAAGCGGCGGGCGATTTGGTTTTGGCCATATACTTATCCACTATGGCCTCGATCTTCGTCCTGTTTTCGGCCGTTAAAAATATTTTACCCGTTTCAAACGTTGTGCTTTCCGAAAAACCGCAGGATATCGATCCCGATAAAAACGCCATAAAAAGAAAAATAAATAAAAGGCTTTTAAATTGTTTTTTCATTTCTACTCCTCTATAATTATTTTTGCTCATTTTCAATTTTTCAAAGACGCGCCCGCGCGCCTTTCCCCCTGCGCAATAATGGCCGGCGGATAAATTAACGCCGGCTTTTATTGACTTATTCAGGATTATACAATACAGGCAAATAAAAATCAAGCGATTATAATGTAGCATTTATAATATGGCTTGAAAAGGAAAAACTTTTTTTGATAAGGGAAGGCGAGGTGCCGCGGCCCCTCCCTTCCCTTAAAATCCCTTCCAACCCCTATTTCGCCTGACGCTTTATTTTTGTAAAGTGCCCGCTTTTCTTTAGTGGCTTTAATTCAGACGGCTCTTTTCTTTTATCGCTACAAATTCTTTTTTGATTTTCTTTTATTTTTCTTAACTGCCAAAATTTCTTTTTTGTTCTCATTTTTCTTTTTCTATTTCTGTTTTTTTTGTTCTGTTCTGTTTTTTTTGTTCTGTTCTGTTTTTTTTGCAGACGCGCGCACGCGCGCGTCTGCGAAGCATTAATGGCTTGCTGGCAAGTCAACATCAAGTTTTATTATTAGCATTAAGGCTCATCAACCAATTTTTAAGTTGTTTTAAGCGTGCAGCAGGGGCCAGACAAAATTTTTGAGGGCCGCCTCCTTGCCATCCATGGCATCGGCGGCACTAAGACATCCATGTCTGTCGGGCAAGATGCTGATCTGGAGCCCATGGATGGGCGGGAAGGGCCGAGCACGAGCGGCAAAAATCCCGGAGGGATTTTTGAACGAGTCCCCGAAAAAATTTGTCTGGCGCCCTGCTCAAAACTACCATCTTAAAACGCAATGGAACCTGTTTAAAAGTCAATTGTTCTTAATAAAAATTTAAGGACTGCATCCATGTCTGTCGGGCAAAAAGTTGATTCGGAACCATGGATGTGCGGGAGGTCTGGGCACGGACGCCCTAATGCCGCACGCGCCAAGGACGGCAACGGCGTGCGGCCGCCGAGCACGAACGGCAAAAATCCCGGAGGGATTTTTGAACGAGTCCCCGAAAAATTATCTGACACCCGCATTAAACTACCCATTCAAAATGAAAAGGAACCTTAAAATTCATCTCGGGGTTAACACCTATATTCTAAAAACATAAAGTTCCTTTAATGTCAGTGAAACTTGACGATTCGGCAATTTTTACTTGACAAAGCGCATATAATAATTTAAAATTAGCCGCACTTTGGATATTTTAATAGCGAAGAGGGGAATTTTTAAATGAAATTTAACAAATGGTTATTGGTTTTAGCGTCGGCGTTCACGCTTGCGGCTTTTACGGAGGGCTACTGCGAAACGCAAACCGCCGAAGTTATGGCCAAAAAAGAGGTCGTCGAAAAAACCGGCAATCAAAATGAAGCCAAATTTAAAGGCAAAGTTCTTGTCACCGACTTTTCCAGAGTTTCGGAAGAAAATGCAAAAGTCATGGCGAAAAAATATTTTAGCTGCGACGTGGAAAAAGTTTTATATGTTGAATCGATTAGCGACTGTTTGGCTATGATAAAATCAGGCAGGGCCGACTTTATGTTTACGAGCGACATTCTGGCAAATTACATGATACAGAGAAATCCCGAACTCAAATCCAACGTCTTGGACAAAAATCTGTGCATAGTTATGGGATTGAGAAATTCAGACGTCAAATTAAGGGATTCTATCAATTCGGCCATAACTAAAATTAAGGAATCGGGCAAGTATGACCAATTATATAAAACATGGATTAAAGACCTTCCCGTCGACTCGGAGCCTTCTCTGACGACGATGGAAAAAAACGCCGATTCTGAAACTGTTTATGTGGGCGTAACCGGCGCTATGCCGCCTCTTGATTATATCGCGGCAGACGGCAAGCCGGCCGGTTTCAGCATCGCTTTTCTGTCTGAAGTTGCTAAAATGATCGGTAAAAACATCGAAGTCGTGGTCGTTGAGTCGCAGGCAAGATATGCCGCATTAGAAGCCGAAAAGATCGACGTTTTTTTCTGGATGTTCATGCCCGAAAACAAAGCCGCTCATGCAAGATTCAGCGCTGAAAACGCCGAAGAAGCCGCGTTCATGAAAAAATTTATAACCACTGAGCCTTACTGTGTTTTCAAACCGGCTTTTTTATTGAAAAAATAAAATGCTTTCGCGGCCGGTCGAAAGTTAAATTCGAGCGGCCGTATTAAGAAGCGCGGCAAAGTCGATCGAGAAGACCCGCGATGATTGAGATAAAGCCCAAAATCATTCTCCTTATTGACGATGACGAACTATTTTCGTCCATCCAGATAAAGACGCGTTTTTGCCAGTTCAAAAGAGCGCTCCGCTTTAATACTAAAACGTTAAAAATAACCTGATATGTATTTTAAAAATCAAGCTCCCGCGTTTTTCTCACAAGCTGACAAAAGCGCGTTTTTATGTTATAATTATTATGAGAACGTTAATAAACTGCGCTGGCTATGTTATTAAATCAGTCAACCGTTCGAAGACTTAAATATCTAATTATATTTAAATATAACAAAAAACGAATATGAAATATATACGCTTTCAATTATATATGTTTATAATAGCCGCTGCGCTGGCTGCCGTTTTAAATAACGCATGCCATAACGACGCTTTCGCCCAGTCTTTGCCGCAAAGCAAAAAAACGCCTTCGGTTTCGGCCGAAGCCGGGCCGGCTATTAACGCCGGCGCGGCAAGCGAAACTAAGGCGGTCGATTTGAAAAAGCAGGCCGCAAAAAAGAAAAAACTGTCTTTAAAAACGACCATCTATATTTTCGATACCATTGTTTCAGCGCTTATGCACCTATTGATCGGCACCGGCGCTTTTATGATAGTGCTGATGATACTTAAGTGGTTTTTCCTGGAACGAAGGGTCGATCAGTAAAGACGATTATCCACAAAACATACAACCCTTATAAAAACAAGGTGTTAAATTTTTGAAAAAACCGCTACCTTTTCATCATGAAACTCTCGAGCGACTCCCGGGCCGCTTCGACTCCACGAAGTCTTTTCAATTTCTTTAATCCTGCCCCTATAATGGCGGCAAACGGCTTCATCGCTTCGAAAGCTTCGCCATTAGAGACTAATATTTCATCGGGCAGCGCGCCGGCTTTTCTCAAAGCATCGGCGATCATTTTATAAAACTGTGAATATCGCTTTCCCGGCCCTTCAGGAAATCCAAAGCCCATGACGACGCCGGAGCCGCCGTTTACCATAATGCACATGAAAGGGTGATATTGCGGCCCGCCTTCGGGGCCTATTCTTGCGGGCATAAAAAAGAAACCCAGCTCAAGGCGATCGAAGCGCCGCTTAACCGCCTTTTTAAGTTCCGCGAGATTATCGGCCACGGCCGCGTCTAACCGGCAGTCAGGCGCCGGTTCAACATAAGGCCGTGGTTTCATCCATTTGTCTTTCCATACGGGCGTTCCATCTACGGTCTCCATTACCCGCGTCAGGCATTTTTCCGTTCGCGCCCCCGGCCTGGTTTTAAGCATCGTTTCGTTCTCCATGAAGCGTTCGGCGATCTGCAGGGACTGTTCGAGAATAATCGTAAGAAGTTTTATGGTTTCGGCCGTTTCGATTCCCGCAGCCGCCATGCCGGCGGAATAATCCTGGAATTGCGGCCACGCATTGCGGCCCCTGAATTTTAGCCCGAGCGCTTTTATGAGTTCGAGGTCTCTCTTGAAAAGCATCTCGCGGTCTTCGAACGAGATCATATAGCAGTCCTGAATACACATCGCATCCATCGGGTTTTCTTCGAACTCGCCGTTGAGTATCCTCTTATAACCGGCAAATCCCTTTTCACCCTTGTAAGCGGCCAATCCGAACATCTGTCCGCCGCGCCCCATCACGCTGCAATAGTAAATCACGCCCGAGACAGGATCTTTGACAGCGAACAGGTCGAAATCGTTCATAAACTCCCAGCAGGCGGCGTCCTTAAACGCGCCGGCCGCCTCGAATAATTTTTCCCACTCATCCTGATGTTGAATAACTTTCATATTATCCGCCTTTATCGAATTTAATCTAACAAAAATTACCAGTTTCTACGAATAACCTCAATACGATTTTGTATTATATTACGTTTTTTTATATGTGGCATTGAAAATAGTATCGGTCAGCCATTTTTGAAAACCGGCATTTTCAAAAAATTGTTTATAAAGTTCCGTTTGATCATTTAACATATCTATTTGCTCATTAACCATTTCCGTTATGACTCGTTTCAATGCGTTGTCGTGCTCGATGCGCGCATTCTGCTTGTCGTCCTGGTTCATCGCGTTCTGGTAAGCTTTATCGGCTGCGACTTTTCCGGGCAGCTCTTCCGCTATTATCTTTTGGATTTTATCGATGTCGTTCCATTTTATGTTTCCGAATAATTCATTGAACGTTTTTATTATATTGCTCAGTCTGTCGTACTCCGGCTCTGGCTTTTTGCCGATACTATCAACCGGAACCGGGCCGATTTCAGCGTCACCGTCATTGAGTTTTATCTTCCGCGATTCCTGTATTTCCGCTCTGTAACTGTCCATGTCTATTGTTTCCAGTATGCCCTTCGCGCCGTCTTCATCCGGCGGCGCCGGTAATTTGGGTATCAAAAAATTCAAAAATATCGAAAGCTTCTCCCAGCTTGAATTAGAATACGGCAATATCGACGCTAAAAAATTATAAGTCCGGATGAACGCTTTTGCTTTACCCTTAAATTCTACCTGACCGTCTTCATCCAACTGCTCCACATAATCGCGGACGCATGCGTCGAGCAGCGGATCGATATTATCACGCGACACACCAAATATAAACATGCCTGCGACTTCATTAACCTGCGATTCCGAATATATCCGATACCCGTCCAGCGCCGATTTTAAATCATGCAGTTTGTTCGGATCGGTTTCATCGCTTAATATCGTCGTTCTGTAATAATCGGAAAACGCTTCCTGAATAATATCGCTTTCATTCATAAAATCAAGGACGAATGTATCGGTTTTCTGCGGATGCGCACGGTTCAGACGCGATAAAGTCTGTACCGCCTTGATCCCCGACAGCTGCTTATCCACATACATCGTGTGCAATAAAGGTTCGTCATAGCCTGTCTGATATTTATCCGCCACTATCAAAAACCTGTATGGATCGGTCTGGAAAACATCCGGTATGTCGTTGCCCGCAAACCCGTTCAGCGACGACTCCGTCACTTTCATACCGCCGTATTCAAACTCGCCCGCGAACGCTACTATCGCTTTGTACGACAATTTAATTTCGGCCAGATATTCGCAAAATGCCTTGTAATAATCTATGGCGCGCTCAACGCCACTGCAGACGACCATCGCCCTGGCGTTGCCGCCTATCTTATATTTGCCGGCCACTTCTTCATTGAAATGATCGATCATTATTTCCGCCTTCTGCCGGATTGCGTGCTCGTGCGACTCTACATAACGCCGTAATTTCTTTTTGGCCCGCTTAATATCAAACTCCGGATCACCTTCAACCGACTTGATCAGTTTGTAATAACTATTGACCGGCGTGTAATTCTGAAGAACATCAAGTATAAAACCTTCCTGGATCGCTTGCTTCATAGTGTATGAATGAAACGGCCTGTGCTTCGTTCTGTCGCCTTCGACATACGCCGCGCCGAATATCTCGAGCGTCTTGTTCTTCGGCGTCGCCGTGAATGCAAAATAACTCGCGTTAGTCAGCATCTTGCGACGCTCTATAATTTCATTTATCCTGTCCTCAATATCCATATCGAGCGGCGAACCCGTTACGCAACCATCAAAATTAGACAATGCCATGTTCATTTTCGATGCCGTGCGGCCGCCCTGGCTTGAATGCGCCTCGTCGATTATAATTGCGAACTTATTCCCGCGATGACTGTCGCCGATCTCGTCTAAAATAAACGGAAATTTCTGCACCGTCGTTATTATTATCTTCTTGCCTTCCTGTATGAATTTACGAAGCTGACCCGAACCTTCCGTCACAGCCCCAACCAGATTCGATACCTGCGCGAACCGCTTTATATTATCACGCAACTGCTTGTCCAGTACGCGACGGTCGGTTACTACTATTATCGTATCGAAAACCGCGGTTCCGTTTTTCTCTAAATCGACCAGCTGATGCGCCAGCCAGCTTATTGAATTGCTCTTGCCGCTGCCGGCTGAATGCTGAATCAAATACCGCGTGCCTACCGCGTCGCTCTTCGCTGATGCTAAAATTTTTCTGACGACATCTAATTGATGGTAACGCGGAAATATCTGCTCGCGCTTCTTTTTCCCTGTCTTATCATCTTTTTTCTCGACTATCTGGGCGTAGTTTTCAATAATATTCGCCAGGCTTTCCTTGCGTAATATCTCCTTCCACAGATAGTCCGTCGCAATTCCCGCCGGATTCGGCGGATTGCCCGCGCCGTCGTTGTAACCTTTGTTAAACGGCAAGAACCACGAAGCCTTGTTTTTCAGATGCGCGCACATTCTGACCTCATGATCGTCCACCGCGAAATGCACGGCGCACCTGCCGAATTGAAACAGCAAATCCGCCGCGTCACGATCGCGCTTATACTGCCAGACGGCGTCTTCGACCGTCTGCCTGGTTATTTTGTTTTTCAGTTCGAATGTGATAATCGGCAGGCCGTTGATGAATATTACCATGTCCAGCGCCAGGTTCGCGTTGTTCTGACTGTACCGTAACTGACGCGTTACGCTGAATATATTCTTATCAAATAATTCGCCGGCTTTTATATTTTTTTCGGATGGGGTGCTGTAATATAACACCAACTCGACCGGGCCGTCTTTGACCCCGCGCCTTAATACGTCAATTATGCCGTGCTTCGCGATTTCGCCGCATAACCGGTCAAGAAATTTGCGGCGCTTCGGAGTGTCGATGCCAAGCTGCAACGCTTCAAACGCCTCAGGCTGAGTGTTCTGGACGAACTCGATCAGTTTCGGCAGATCGATGGCGAACTCGCGGTCGTAATCCTTTGGGTCGCCCTGAACATAACCGGCGTCGCTGATCAGCGAATTCACGATTATCGTTTCAAGCCCTTTTTCGGACATATCGGTTGGTTGAGTCATAAAATATATTACCTCCGGCAACGACACTTTTTTTTATTTAGCAATTATTTAATTGGTTGATTGAGTGAGCTTTGATGAGGGGAAAGAAAGGGTTGATAACCCTCTCTTTCCCCTCATAGCACCCCATTCTCTCCCGTTTTTGCCTGACGCTTAATGCTCGTTCCTGGCTTTTTCTTTTTTTACTTTTTCTCGTTCTTTATCTTCTCTTATTTTTTATATTCTATTCTTCTATTTTCTGTTTTTCTTCAGTTTCTTTGAATGAATTTCTGTCTAAACTTTTGCTTGTGTTGCATTCGCGCGCACGCGCGCGAATGCGCAGCAATAATGGCGCCCTGGTAAATTAAATTGAATGCTCACGGGATAGTTTTAACAAATCAAAACATTCTCTAAACGCTAAAATAATTAAATTATTTGATTATTTTAAATATGCTAATCATCGTTCTTCTCGTCTAATACTTCATTTTCAGATGATTCATCTGAATCATCACTGTTTAAATCATCAACAGTGGTCGATTCTTCACTCACTTCCGGTACTTCAATTCCCCGCACATCTATTTTGCCGGTAACGACATCCGAAATTAATCGCGAACGGAATTCCTGCATTAGTGATATTTCACGCTCAATGCGAGAAATTGTGATATTTATTGACTGCGTCTGATGGTTAATAAATTTTATAATATCATTTTGTTCAGTTTGACTAGGAACTAACAATTTTAATTGTTTCATATCTTCTTGATTTATTATTGGTAAAGTTGTAAATTTACCGCATTTCAATATATAATGCTTAATTGATAACAAAGAATATATAAAATATTCGTCAATTACTCTAAAATTAATAGTCATTGCATTTATTTGCTGATTACAACTCGCTTTATCCTTGCATATACCAACTTTTCCAATAGTCGCTCCAATCCCAACAAAATAAATTGTATTTTCCGGAAAAATTCTTACATCTTTTATGCCTATTTCGGATAAATGCCGTTCAGAATTTTTCAAATAAGTTGAGTTTCCCAAATCACCAGGAGTAAACCATAAAAATCCATTGGGCGAAAAGTGCTCGTCAGATGAATTTTTTGGCGTTCCTCCTGTTTTTACAAAATTAGTGAGTCTACGAATGGATAATATTTTCCACCCCTCCGGCACCTGCCCGAGCCATTTTACACCGGAGTCTTTATATTTTTGATAAGGCTTTCCGGTCGTGACATCAATTTTGCCCGTTACGGCATCGTTTATGATTGCCTGTTTCTGCTCTTTCAAAAGCTCGATCATTCGCTTTTTCGCTTTGATGAATTTCGCGATCTGGGCGGTTTTGAATTTCAAATATCTTGAAATGATATTTTGTTCATCAAATGATGGAACAGGAAGATTCAATGAAGCTAAAGTATCAAAACGAAAATCTGTAGAACGTTCTCTTATCCCCTTAGCAAGAGAAAGAATAAACTCCGAACGAGCCATTTCTTTAATAACACTTGCATAATAAAAATTATTTAAAGGAATTTTAGGTTGACAAACAGAATATACCGGAGTCCCTTTACCATCTGAATCAGAAACACCAATCGCACCAGCAAAGGCATCCATTTGATGAATTACTAGATCACCTTTTTTTATTCCTTGATATCCAATTTCTTTAATTGATTCCGTAAAACCTCGCAATCTTCTATTTTTTCTCAGAGTTACCATTCCATCACGAAAACACGTTATAACCTCATCATCAGTTTTAACAGGTCTATTCATTTTTTTATATAGCCATTTTCCTTTAATTACTTCCCAATGCCTCGGCACATCCCCGAGCCACTTCACGCCGGAGTCTTTATATTCAGGATATGGTTTAAACTGCTTCATGTTATAATCCTTTGAAGTAAGTTTCAAGTTTCCGCGCCATTAATTTACGACGCTCGGCCAGAAAATTCGGATAGTCGTTCACCGTCATTTGTTCTAAGCCGTCCGGAATGCAGTTCATGGCCAAATTCTCTTTTAATTGGGACATTTCAGTTATATTTCCATATTTTTTCTGCCCGCCGTTACATTGCGCCAGAACCTCTGACATATACTTTGCCGGTTCCTTGCTGCCGATGGCTATATTTATTTCACTCTGCGCTACTACATAATTAGCGATCTGATTATACTGCACTCGGTTTAATCCATGCTTCTTAAGGAAATTTCTTGGAAATATATGATGCACATCCGATTTTACTTCGATCAGGTCCATTACTTTCAAATCGTTCGATAAAAAACCTTTATCGAGCAGCCTGACCTGCGCCGCCTGAAATACTCTGAAATATGGACTCGAAGATGAAGAAGTGTCCAATTCCTGCGGAAGACTCGCATTCCAGAACGCATCTGAAAGCTGCGCGTTATAAAGACTTTCAGAATACTTATCGAACCCTTGAAGATGGATCTGACGAATGTCGAAATCAAACGTGGACTCCGGCGACGCCGAATACCGGCCGGTCAGGGCCGAAAATACAAACCATTTGCGAACATGCCTTTCAATATCGGCGTCCGGAATCTTCATCGCGCGTAATGTTAGATAAACAATATACGCCGAATTAAGAGCGTTTTGCGATCCGATCAAAGAAGAATCTACAAACCCGGCTGAACGAATTATCAACACGAATTTTTTGAAATGATTTTCATTCATAAAATTCAAAATACTCGATTTTAATCGATTGAATGAATCTTCAACGATCGCTTCTTCGTACTGCTTCGTCTCAAAATTTCTTCCCGAAAGAAGCGCGACCAGATCCTGAAGTTTGCCCCTTCTGAATTCCGTTGTAAAAGCGACTCGAATCATATCGGTATATGACGGATCATAAATGTCGTCGTTTTCGTTTTTCAACCACGACATCTTTTGAAAAAAAGTAGTTTTGCAAAATTCTTGATCGTTTTTCTGAATGATGTCGTAAAAACTCGGATAAGCCGCCATGTGACAAAAATAATCGATGGTTTTTCTTAATTCGTTGCCGCCATATGTCTCGTTAACCGATATTTTAGACATTGCAAAATCAGCCTGACTCAAAGGCGAACCGGCTGAGTTGACCCTTATGAATATTTCAGTTACGGTTTCAATATCAAGATCGTCCGCAAGTTCTATTATCCCTACATGATTATTTATTATCTTGCGTAGTTTTTCAATAGTGGCGAAAAGGTCGTTTTCGTCAACGCCATTATTCGCCGCGACATAATCCTTCGTTATCTTCAATAACTTTGCTGAAGGACTGAAAATTTCAGCAATATCAGGTATCCAGCTCGGATCTTTAGCTATCCATGGATTAGAAACTTCAAACAATTCTTTTTGTGGATTAAACGCGATTTTAACTCGAACTTTATCATAATCTTTCGTAAGCACTTCTTGCCCGAGAATCGCGGCCATGAGAGAGGTCACTCTCTGCTGGCCGTCTATTAATATTTTTTTGCCCGAAGCTGATTTACCGTCCTTAAGTTTGACCGTCGGATTGCGCCATGTGATAAGATAACCGACCGGATAGCCGAGATAAAGAGAGTCTAATAAATTACGAACTTTAGTGGCGTCCCAGACGAAAGGACGCTGAATTTCAGGAATGGCAATCTCACCG
>Ga0116149_1005670_pt1 | contig 11573 bp, 3 predicted proteins | sample AD_UKC057_MetaG_FD_89787 | JGI IMG/M metagenome (GOLD analysis project Ga0116149, IMG submission 89787) | Active sludge microbial communities of municipal wastewater-treating anaerobic digesters from USA - AD_UKC057_MetaG | ecosystem: Engineered > Bioreactor > Anaerobic > Digestate | place: USA...
CTCACCACCGGGAAGATGACAACGAAATCCGGGCTGTGGCAAAACCGCGCCCGCACAGGCAAAAGCGAGGTTCGGAGCGTTTCCGAAACCTCGCGAGTGGGGCGACACTCTGTTGCCCGGTTCCATCCCTCGACTCGGGCGCGGTGTTGCCTTTCTAGCGCGCATGGCTACCCCTCCGCATGGCATCTGTTTCGCGTTGCACACAACCTGGTGAGAAATGCCCGCTAACGGCTCCGCCGCAGCGCCATCGCGAACACCGTAAGCGCGAGAACGGGCATCGCCCCGGCTGGTTCCGGGATGACTTCGTAAGCGTCAAATACAATGCTCCCTGCGTTGAGATCGTCACCGTAGATTGCCGTGCCGAGCATGGCGACAGGCCCGGACTGGAGGGCTGTGTGAATCGTCTTCCTGATGGGCTCATCCTCCGAGTCCAGGTTCTCGACGATCAATGTGTACGTGCCCTGTCCGTTCCAACTGACTGAGTACTGCAATCTGCATCCCTTCCAGTCGGCACCGCCCAAGAAGGTGTAAGTGAGACCGGAGTTGACGGAATAGCAGATGCCACCCTCCTGTTTGTTGGCGGAATCCCAATCGTCGTAGCCAAAGCGAATGAGTTCACCCTCGGCGAAATCGGCATACTCTGAAGACTTCACCGAAGTCAGATTGAAGCCGGAGAATCCCATATTGAAGGTATTCTTAACATGGTGTGCCGCGAGGAATGTCCACGTCCCGCTGCTAAGCTCATCTACCAACTCCCGCCCCACCGCGGAGGTGCCGTATATGGCCCAGGAACGATGATCGGGTCCACGCAGCGCCTGTTCGTCGGAATGGAATGAATCCGGGACCAAGAAAGGGCCTCCGAAGGTCGTCCCGTCGCCTGGGTTAAGATCCTCCCATTTCAGAAATCCAACACCTCCATTCAGTCCGGGGGCGAATTGCTGGGCGTAAGCGTCTTGATCCGCATCGTCCCAGCAGAAGGCGGCTGAGGCGGGGCGGGCGAAGATGGCGGCTGCGACGAGCAACGGGACGTAGTACTTGGTGTTCATTCGGCGATCAATCGGAAGTAGCGTACCGGTTCTTCGATCGGGATGTACAGGGAGAACCAATCGCCGGGACCCTCGGCGGGCACGGTTTGGAGCACGCCGGTGTCAGTCAGGGAGAAGGCACACGGCTGCCAGGCGGGCTGGCCGAGGTCGGTGGCGCAGGACACGCTGTAGGTCTTGCCAGGGACGCTGAGGAAGGTGAGGCGCAGCCGTCCGTAGCCGGCGGGGATCAACTCCTCGATGAAGAGGGCATCGTAATCGAGGAAGGCGAACGTGCCGGCCTGGTATTCCTGGCGGTTGGACATGCCATCGCCGTCGAAATCGTCTTTGCCATCAACGTCCCAAAGGCCTGTCAGCGCGCCCTCGGACCAGGCGATCAGCTCCCATTCCCACAGATCGGACAGGCCGTCGCCATCGCTGTCCTCGGCCGCGGTGACGTTGAGTAGCAGCATGTCGCCCGGCGAACCCACGGGCGGAACCAGTTGCCTCTCCATGATTGGCTTCACCCCATCCTTGTCCCGGACGAGGATCGACACCGAGTCGCCGGTCCGAACGGCGCGGGGAGAGTAGGGTTTGGTTCCGCGACCATCATCCAGGTGGACATACAAGGCGAAGTTGACGCCGGGCGCGAGCGAACGACTGATCGTCTGGCGGGCAATTTCGTTGGTCCCGCGCAAGAGGATCACGTCGGCGTCTGCGCGGTACGGGAGTCCGTAACCATCGCGCGCCTGGCCGTAGAAGACGCACAAGGGCTGAGGCAGGCCGGCGTGGGAGGGCGGCGCGCTCAACGCCAGGCCCAGGCCAAGCAGCGGCAGCGCGGGATTCAAGAAGAAGCGTTTCATGTCAGGCTCCTGGAAGACCATTTCTCACTCTTTACTCTCCACTCTCCACTCTTCACTTCCGCTCAGTCTCCTCCGATCGAGTAGGTCTGGAAGAAGATCAGGATGTCATCGACGCCATTGCCGTCGCGGTTACCGCTGACAAGCGCTCCATGGATGAACCGTTCGATGCCCTCGACCGGGTCGGCGAGCAGCGTTCGACCGGGGATGATCAGCAGCCAGCGCGTGTTCCAGACCGAGCGCCCAACCAGGCGCCCGTTGTTGTGGGTCTCCGCCTCGTCGAACTGTCCGCGGTCGTGGTAAGCGCGGAAGGAGGCGAATCGGCGGATGCGCGCCAGCGGTTCACGGAGCGAGTCGATGACGGGAATCCAATCCGGATCGTCCAGGTCGGCCTCGCCCACATTGTAGGGCAGCGGCATCGCCTGGTTCAGAACCGTCCAATGGCGCGTCGCTCCGGCGCCTCCGGTTGGGGAGCGCATCACATCCTCGCCCGCGGGCACAAGGTAGACGCGCGGTTCGTTGGCCAGTCCGGCGCCGGTGAGGTTTGTGTTGAAGGTGATATTGTAGCTCCTGAACCAGACGCCGGCGGAGCGGATTTTTGTGGCGAAATGGCTGGCATCGTAGGCGTTGTCACCGCCGGCGAGGTCCTGGCCGAAGTAGTTCTTGCCCGCAATGACGAAGGTGGGGAACTCGATGACGAGGCCCGGTTCGACGTTGGTCGTGTCGGTGAACGGACGGCAATAGCGGCGGAACTCGGGGACTTGATGCAGGTCGGCCACTTTGCAGTTCTCGAGCGCCAGCATCCACGTGCCGTCACTGCTCGAGGATTGCGAGATGCGGAACAGCTCGCTCCGCAGGGAGAAGCGGCTGGTCTCATTATCCGGGTTGTTGAAGCCGAAGCGGCCTTTCACAACGTCCCAATCCGCCTTCATCCGGGCCAGGATGTCGGCCAGGCCGGGCTCGCCGGCGGGGCCGCCGGCCATTGGGGTGCCCAGCCAGACGTAGAACCGTCCGGGGAGCCGCGCCCGGACGACGTCTTCGAGAAAGCGACTGCCCGCGGTCTTTGCTGTGTCCGAGTAGAGGAGGCCGGTCTCATAGTCGTAGGCCTTGGCGGCGAGGTAGGTGTAGCGGGCGGCGAGGTCGAACGTGCTCTGGTAGCGGCGCAGGGCATCGTCGCGGAAGATGCGGAAGGAGAGGTCCGCGTAGCGTTGCGACTGGATGCGTTGGGCGGCGCGGACGCGGGTCTGACCACGTTCGGCGAGGAGGCGCTGGCCTTCGGCGAGAAGCTTGGCGACGCGCTGATAGCTTTGGGAGAGGGCTTCGACTTGGGCAAAGAGCTCCGCCTGCTTCACATACTGGCTCTTGAGTTTGTCCATCGTCTCAGCCGTGTTGAAGCGCAAGAGGTCATAGTACTCGTTGCTTTTCAGCAGTGTCTCGAGGTTGACGTTCTTGACCTTTTGAGCGGCCTCCGTCGCCTCAGCGGCGTCCTCGAGAACGGCCGCGCTGACTCGCGCCACCCAATAAGCGATTTCGACCGGCACGCTCACGGCCGGCTTGGTGGCCACTTCGGTCTCGGCTACGGGGAAAGGCGCAATGACGCCCATTTCGATTGCGGGCATTCCCTCGGCCCCTTTATGAGCGGTTTCCTTGATGGCCTTGGCGGCCAGATCAATCGCACGTGCGGCCCCTTTCAGAGAGGTGACTGCGATGATCGTAGCCTTCTCGGATTTCTTGGCATCTTCGTCTTCCTCCCATTCCTCGGGATAACGCTCGTAATCGGCCAAACGGTGCTCGATCTCCGTCTCGAGTTCGGTCATGGCCTGTTCGTACTCGCTCATCTTCGCTTCGAGTGAGTACCAGGTCTGGACGTAATCCGAGAGTGCGAGTTGGAGTTCGCCTTGGGCGGGGCGGTGGCCGGTCCAGCCGGGGTCTTTGACCTGGAGACCGTCTTCGTTGGCGTACACCTGGATCGTCCCCACGACATCGGTCGACGTATCCGTGTGGTGTTCAAGTTCGATGTAATCCTCGTATTCATGCCCCTCGAAGTCGCTGCCCGGCAGGAAGATGAGGTTGCGGACCTCGACTTCGATCGGGTCCGCGTCCGCCGTGGGCACATCGACCAGAAGGTTCTCGAGGTCGAGGATGCGCCAGTTGATGAGGTCGGGGCCGTCATAGCCCTGGGGGTAGGTCTTGCCCGCGCCGATGTCGTCGGGGTACGGGTAACCATAGAGCTCGATCAGGCGGTTGTGATAGTCGATTTCGTTCTGGGCCAGCGATTCTTCGAGGTCGTAGAGCGAATCGGACTGCGCGCGCAGTTCGCGTGAGGCGTTGCGGGCGTGGTCGAAAGCGACACACGCGTTGTAAAGCGCCTGGAGGGCGCGGTCATAGACCTGTTCGAAGTGGGTTTGCCCGGCGTCAATGGCCGTTGGGTCGATATCGAAGGGAACCACGTTGCGGGCCAGTCCGAGTGGATTGACACCGCCGTTGGCGCTGTCCACCTGGTTCTGGATGTCGCGCAGACCGCTGGCGATTTCGCGCAACTCCGGCGTCGAGACGCGGTCGATCTTCTGGATGCCTTCCGGCGGCAGATTCGTCCCGCCGATCTGGGACATCAGGGTCACGTCCTCGATCATGAGCGAGTTGGCGACCGCCCAGTCGTAGTAGGCCGCTTGGCCGGCGCGGCTGGCCCACTCGCCCAGGCCCCAGGCGCGCTGGGAGTCGGTGTCGCTGTAGCCGGGCAGGCGGCCGTCCGGATCCTCCGAATAACACTGGCGGAACGTCAGCTTGACGATCTCGGTTCCGGTGCGGGCGCGGGCGGCGGCGGTCTCCGCAAACTTCTGTTCATCGAGGTAGTCGACACTGACCGGGGCATTGCCAAGCAGGATCGCCTCCGGATCGGTTCGCCAGCGGAAGTTGGCGAAGGAGAGCAGGTCGTAGTAGGGGCTGATCGCGCTCAGGTAATGGCCCCAGGCGTCGCCATGGCCTTGCGGATAGAGGCGCTTGGCGTCCTCAGCGAGGATGGCGCCAACGCTGTTGGTGGGGGTGCCGCGGATGTTGTAGTTGTAGGCGTAGGCTGGCTCGCCGCCGTTGATGCCTGCCGTGAAGTTCCAGATCAGGCGGTTGTAGATCGGCGAGGTCTCGACCGAGGGTTCGAGCGTGCCGTCGCGCCCGCGGAGCAGGGCCAATTCCTCTTCGAGCAAGTTGGGCACCTGGTTCATGAATGGGAAGATCGAGGTGGCCTCAGCGCCGTGTTCGTCCTGGGCCAACGAGGTCGGGAAGGCAACGGTCGGGTCCTGGGCATCGGCATAGGCCTCGTTGCCCAACAGCATGTAGAGATCGTGCAGACGGCTTGCGGCGAACAGCAGCGTCTGATTGAGGTTGGGGTCATCTGTGCCGGTGGCAAAGCCAAAGGCCTTGGCGCGGTTGAAGATGGTCTGGTAAACGGCGATCAGCCCGCTCGAACTGGCGGCGTTCAGGTTGAGGGCGATGTCGCCTTCATAGGGTCCGCCCGCCTGACTGATCATGCTCACCCGGGTGTCCACCGCGTTGTCGACCATGTTGGTGAAGATCTGGACGAAGGGGTTGATACCGGTCATGGCGCGTTTGACCCAGCCGGGCGCGAGGTTATAGGTCCAATCGCTCCAAGCGTCGCCGGTGAGGCCGTGCTGGTCGAGCGGGCGGTATCGAACAGCGAAATAGTGGTCCGTCAGGGTGAAATCGCTCGCCCCGGTAATCATGACTTCGTTGGCGTTGGTCGCGTTGTAGGCGATCCAGTTGCTGCCCTCGAAGTTCTCGTTGGGCACGAGCCCGCCGACGGGGTTGGCCCAGCGCCATTCAAACTCGACTTCCTCGATCATGCCCGCGAGGTCGGCGCTGTAACGCATCGAGAGTTGCTCGGCCAGCGCGTCGTCCGGGTAGATGACTTCGAGTTCGCCCGAATAGAGCTCGGGCACGACCTTGATCACGTTCAGGCTGACCGGCTGCGCGGTGGGGACTTGATTTCGGTTGGTGCTGTTGTTGAAAGCGAGGGTGACGTAGCCCACGCCGTTGGTGAGGCGGGCGGTGAGGGCGGCCCTGACGTAGGCCGTATCCTTCTCGAGCAGCAACAGATTCGAGGGCAAGGCCTCGATGGCAGTATTCCAGGCGTTGCGCGGGGTGGTATCCAGGGCGCCAGCCATGTCGCGGGCAGCGGCTTTCTCGAAGTTTTCGAGCAGGTTCAGCAACAGGTAGCCATCGCCCGTGAGCGTCTCGACCCGTTGGCCTTCGAGCACCAGCTTATCGCCGCGGTTGTGGTCGAAGAACAGACGCGGGTAAAGCGAAGGCGGCAGGTCGGGGAAGCGAATGCGGGAACTTGTGGTTTCCTGCCGGGCGAGGTCGGCGGCGATCATCTCTTTGACGACGTCGTACGAGAGGCTGACCTCGCGGTCGGCGACCGGGTCAAAGAGGGTGACGCTGGGGCGCTCAGTCTTACGTTCCGACTGGTCGTACTCGACGTCCACGCTGAGTTGGTTCCAGATGTCCGGCAAGCCGTGCGTGGGGAGGGTGAGCGTCTGTCCGAGCTTCAATTCCGGCACCTCCTCGGGCCACACGATGTGATACGTGACCGAGACGGGCGTGCCGGTGGTGCCGCCGTTTTCGGAAGGGTTGGGCAGCCAGGGGAGTTCCTGGCCCACGGCGGGCTGGGCGGTCGCAGCCAGTTCCGGGAAGTAGAACGTTGGCTGCATCTGGTAGTAGAACTGCATCACGGCGTCGGCGGGGCCGTCGTCGTCGCCGGCCGAAACCGCCCACCAGCCCAACTTCCGGTCGCGCCAGGCGGGCGGTTTGTTCAGCGAGTCGGTGTTGGCGCACAGGGGCATGGCGGACAAAGGCATGATGGGGGTAATGGCCTTGCCGGCGATTCCCGAACGATCGAATGTGTAGAATACATTGGTGGCCAGCACTTGAAAGGTGGCCATGCTCGGGCGCCCCGTGGCGGGGTCGAGGCAGTCAACCAGGACGTACGGTTCGGACGAAGTCGGCGTGTTGAGGTCGTTGCGCAGGGCGTAGGCCACGCCACTGAGGACGAGCGCATGCTCCTCGTTGGGGTTGTAGCCGGGGAGGGAGGCGTCGTTCTGAAAGTAGATCGAAGGCGAACTCAAAAGGACAGGGTCCGCCACGGTCATGACCCGGGCCGAGGAGATCCAGTCTGCGTTCTGGATCATGCCGTGCAGGCCGTACGGCCCCGCGTCGCGCAGGTGATAGGGATCATCGGTTTGAACGAACGGGTAGCAGGCGACGAGGCCGGGCTCCTGGCCCGTCAAAGCGGTGTGCCAGGTGGCGGCGATTTCGTCCGCGGTCCTGGCCTTGTTCCAGACGCGCACCTCGCCTATGGCGCCCAGGGTGTAATTGCCGTCCCAGGCCGCGCGGCCGATGTAGAGGTCGGAGGCGGTATCCCGGAGGGGTTCGTTAACTGTGTTGAGGTAGTAGATGTGCTGGCCGTTCATGTACGCGTCCAGCCCGTAGCCGGTGTACACGAGTGCCAGGTGCACCCAGGTGTTGGTGGGCATCACTCCGAAGTACTTCCTGTAGTATCCTGAGGTGACATAGACCAAGGCGAGGACCTGTCCCGATTCGACACCGAGGTAGAACTGGCCGTTGTTGTGAACGAGCAATTGACTGTTCTGCGTGTTGGTGAGGTTGACCCAGGTCTCGACGGTCAACTGGTTGCGCACGTTGAAGAGCGGGTTGGCCGGCACCCGCGCGTAGCTGGATGAGATGCCCCGAAACTGCAAGGCGTCGGCGGTTGTGTCGATCGAGTTGCCGGCGCTGCCCAAGCCGCTGGCGATCACGATTTCCGACGGATCGGTGGGCCAGACGTTCTTGTAGCGCTGGACCCGCGAGGGGTAGTAAACCGCCGGCATGCCCGCCTGCCGGCTGCGGTTGGCCCACCAGACTTCGAGGAGACCGGTGTTCACGCCGAACACATACGAGGCCGCGTCCGGCGTTGCCTCGGTCGGATACTCGTAGCGGTTGGCGTTGTAGCGGTCGCCTTCCGCCACGTGGATGTAACCGGGGAAACCAGCCCAATACTGTCCGATGGGGACAACCCGGCTTGACCAGAGGGGGCCGTTCTTCAGGGTGCCGTTGTGGTCTCCGGCCAGGTTCTTAACCACGTCGCCCTCGCCCTCGTTGAGCGGGAAGTTGGCGATCAGGTGATCCGCCGTATCGGGGTAGATGATGAACCGATTGGTTTTCACCTCGTCGCTTGTGAGTGCGGTGTCCCACACGCGCACGTGGCTGAGCTTGCCTTTGTAGAACAGGGTGGGCGCCGACACGGATTGGGCGGCGAACAGGGTCTGTTTGGTGCCGTCCTGGTTGACGCGATGGAACTGGTTCGTCTGCCACGAGAAGTCATCGAGGTCGAACCGCACCGTGCCGGCGCTGTCCGTGCCGTCGCTGTAGGTCACGGCCACATGATGCCAGCGGTTGGTCTGCACCGGGGCGTTGGTGGTGGTGGCCGTATGCCAGGTCCGGCTGACTTTGTTGTAGCTCTGGGCCTTCAACTGGCCGCTGGGTGTTAGGGCCAGTTGGAACGTAACGGAGGGAACTCCCTCCGAGTAGAGCACGGTGAGGTCCTTGCCGAACCGGTCGGCGCGGAACCAGAGCGCCACTGTCCAGTTTGTGAGCGCGTTCAAGAAGCCCTGGTTGACCGTCACGTAGTCGTCCACGCCGTCGAAGCGCAGGGCATGGGCTGTGTAGTCCCCGGGCGTCAGTTCCTGCCCGATCGGCCAGTCCGCGGGGTCGAGGTCGTAGTAGTCCTCATTCGTGTGCTGAATGGTCTGGACCACCTCGAACCAGATATTGTCGTCGGTGGTGTACTTGAGCAGGCAGATTCCGGGCTCGGTGGCCGTGAACGACCGGCCACTGCTCGAGAGGTCGGCGTGCAACGGGGGGTCCATGTCCTCCATCAGGGTTGCCGTCAGCGTGGTGGGGATCAACGCGGGAGGGGTGTCGTTGGGGGGATCGTCGCCAAGCACGTAGCGTTGCGGGTGGGGGGGCCAGTCGCACGAGTACCAGTCGACTTCGTAGGGCCACAGTACCCCCATGCGCCCCTTGTGTTGCCAGTAGATTTCGAGCGTCCACGGCTCGCTCCATGTGCGTTTGATGGCAAAGACCCAGTTGTCCTTGGGACCGGTCTGGCTGTGGACGTAGGCGGTTCCTTCGGTGATGCCATGGGTGACATTGGGCAGCAGACCGTCGATGCCATCGAGATCGGCCCAATAGGTGTCGACCGGCTTGAGCCGCGCCCCGACATCGGCCTCGATCAACTGGAGATTGGGTTCGAGCACCTCGACCACCTCGATGCCGTCGGGTTGGACCTGCTGCTTGTAGCTGCCTTCCTGGTAGTACTCGACGACGAACAAGCCGGAGACACCCTTGGCGCAAAGCTGCTTCGAGTCGTCCAGCCAAACGCCCGAAGAGTAATTGGTGGTCGTGATAATGATGCCGCCGTTGGTGGAGGTGGTCACTTGCGGAACGGGGGCCCAGACTGAAGCGTTGTAGTGGATAACGGGGAACAAGCCGCCCATGTTGACCTTCGGCGAGTCGTAGGGCGACTCGGTCCAGAAGAGCCGGGCCGGGCGTTTGACTGGAACCGCACTGATGTTGAGCACCTGGCGGTAGGTGGTGCCGCCCTCCATGTTCCACACGATCGCGATGTTGTTGGCTTGCGCCGCAATGATCTGGCCCGTGGAGGGCACCCAGAACGCGCTGCCGTGCGGTTCGGTGCATTCGTAGTACGCCGCTTCGTTCTCCCCCCATTTCACCGGAACAAAGTTGGCCGGCGCCACGCTCGTGATGGCCCCGGGGGGCGGGTTGATGACTTCACCGATCGCGAGGTCGGCCTGCTGGCTTTCGACCGGCTGTCCAAACGCGGACGCGTCGAGGCCGTAGCCGCCGCCCGATGGCCGGGCGGTATTGGTGTTGCCGAGGATGTGGCCGCAATAGACGAGCGTCGAGGCGGTCGTGCTGAAATAATCCGTGCAGGCGCCGCCGGGCGGTCCTGGGGAGAACGCGTAGTTCTGGTAGCTGGTTTGGAGGTAGTAATCCGTCGCTCGCGCCAGCGGGGCGGACAGGCTGGCAAGACCGAGAATCAACAGCAGCAGAGCGGCCTTGGCGGGACGCAACTGTTCAGGAGGGCAACCGCGAACCACGCCAAACACGCGAAAAAGAAGGCAGGATGCCTTTCGACTACAGCGCCGGATTCGCGCATTTCGCGTACCTCGCGGTTCAATTCGAGCCAAGTCAACAGTCACGGCGGCACGCCCGAGTTCCGTCTTCACGAACATGCTTGCCATGAACCGTGATATGGAAAGCGGCGCTGAAGCGCACGCAGTCCAAAGGCTTCGCCCCTTCGCACGCGGGAGGCGAGGTCGCCAGGCGCCGCGGAGCGCCGGCTTGCAGGCGGCTTGCCGCGCGCGACGTGCCCGCAGCGGTTCGTGGTCCCCGTGCGCATTCAACCGTTGTTCAGGGGGCCAGTTCCGCCCGCGGCGCCGAGCAAATGCAGGTTTCATGAGTCGAGGAATCTGGGATTTGAACTCCGTTGTCGTTTGGGCGGCTTTCGAGGAACGCCTCACTGGACGGCAGGTTTGTCGTTCCGGGGCCAGGAATGCAGTGAGCGACTAGGGATTCTCCATGGGCAAGTAGTGCAGGGTGGGCCGGTCGTCGGCAGTGAGCTCCTTGCGGATGAACATGACGTCCACATAGATAGCACTCAGTGGGTCTGAGTGATGGCGGACGGTGTACAGAATGCGCCAGGTGGTGCCGCCGCTCCCGTTCGGATACAGCATCATCTGGAGCAGCGAACTGGTGCCGCTCTCCCAGTAGTCGCCGGTGCAGTTGAATCCGACCAGCACGGCCGACCACGTGGTGGTGGAATACCCGGTGTTGTACCACTTCTCAATAGCCCCGCTGGGTTGGTCCTCGAGATGAAAGCGTCGAATGATAATTGGCGCGTCAGTGCCGAAACGGACGTTGCCGGTGACCTTCAGACCGCCGTTGGCGTTGAGCATGCCGGTGGCGGTGACCTGGCTGCTGCCAAGCACATTGCCGGCCACCGACAGGCTGCCGTTCGCAATCATGCTCCCGTCGAAAACCGAGGCCGCAGCCGCGTGGAAAGTATCGGACACGGTTGTCTGGCCTCGAACGGTGAGAGCGCCGTTGGTAATCGTCAGGCTGCCGGCCAGCGTCTGCGAAGTCTGCTTGACCATCAGAAAATCGCTGGTGGACATGTTGTCGAACTTGGTGGCGTTGTCGGCTTTCAAGGCCGAGCTGGCGCTGGCGGCCTGGGTGGCGTTGTCGGCCGTGGTGGCGTGGTCCGCCCAAGTGGCCTGATGGGCATGGATGGCATAGGGCGCCGTGGCCAGCTTCTGGCGCGGGCTGATTTCCACGGGCGAAGTGACGGCACCGTCGGGATTCCGCGTGATGGTCAGCCCCAAATAGCGGTCTGTCCCGGCGAAGGCCTCGAGGATGCTGTTCACCGCGGGGCTGCCCGGCACGTCGCCGTCGTTGGTCAACAGCACATTGAACATGCCGTTCGTGACCACGTGCAAGGGGAATGTCCGACCCCAAATGTAGTTGGCGGTTTCGTTCTTGGTCGCGTCATTCCAGATGCGGAACTGGATTTCGTAGTACCCGCTCTTGACGGCGTTGC
>Ga0116149_1005687_pt1 | contig 11545 bp, 7 predicted proteins | sample AD_UKC057_MetaG_FD_89787 | JGI IMG/M metagenome (GOLD analysis project Ga0116149, IMG submission 89787) | Active sludge microbial communities of municipal wastewater-treating anaerobic digesters from USA - AD_UKC057_MetaG | ecosystem: Engineered > Bioreactor > Anaerobic > Digestate | place: USA...
GCCGTTCGTCATCTGGTAAATTTTATTGTTCAGGCACAGGGTGGCGAATTTTCTATACGACGAACCCACTATAAAAGTCACTTTTATGGGCAGCGGTTCAATCGCGGGAACCGGCGTTTTTATTTTACGGTCTTTTTCGGAAGGGCCCTGCGGTTCTACCGGCGGCGGAGGCGTCAGAAGGACTTTGAAAGGGTCTTTGTCTTTTTGCTTCGGAGCGAATTCTTTCGAGTCGGGGTCTGGCGCTGCGGCACCCTCTATGTTTTCCGGCGCGCTGACGGACGCGGGTTCACACCATGCCTTCGGCGTCGATATAAAACCCGTTAACGCGCATATCAAAATAGCGATAAGAAAAACAGTCGTCTTTTTCATGAATAACCTCCGCGATATTTTTTTAAAATTTAAGTCCGGTATTTAATTCATTATACCAGAAATATGATAAATGTCAAATCGTTAAATGGCCGTGGAGGCTTTTTAATAATTTTATCTATAAAAGTATTGAAAGAAATCTAAAATTCTGTTAATATAATATATCGTAATTAAGTATATCAAATTACAGTATATTATTATATTGTTATATTTTCCGTCCGTAATAGACTTGAAATTTATAGAGGAGTCGTGGTCGAATTGAAAAGAAAGTTTATTTTTATCTGCGTTTTGCTGGCTTCTGTTTTATTTTCTCAGGCTTTTTCAGCCATGGCGGAAAAGCCTGAAGTGTCTTTCCGGGTGCTGAATTCTCCGATAGGCGCGGCCGCCGGCGCCAGCGTAGAAATCGTCATTCAAACGGATATAGTCAAGCCGTTTCATATTTACGCTCCCGGCGATAAAACCGGAATAGCGCTTTCGTATTCCATAGCTTCGCCTGCGGTAGAATCTTTTAAAGCGTCCTATCCGGCGCCCGTAATCAAGGATTATCCTTCGCTTGGCGAAAAACTTCTTTTATATGAAGGCGTAATTTATTCCACTATCGAGATAAAAATATCGCCGGCCGTTCAATCCGGATTTAAACTGCCTATAAAAGCCTCTTATCAGGCATGCACCGATATGATGTGCACCCCGCCCGCGGCGGCGACGCTCGAAGCCGAATTGAATGTAACGGGGCTTCCGGCCGCAGGAGCGGTTTCCGCCGCTTCGACCCCCGGCGCGCCGCCTGCCGCTGATACGGTTCAGCCGCAAAAACAAAAATCATCTTTCGCGCAATTTTATGAGCGCAGCCTTTTATTGGCCGTTGCGGTGGCTTTTTTATGGGGCCTTATATCTTCGCTCACGCCTTGCGTTTACCCGATGATTCCTATAACCGTCGCATTTTTTGGCAGCCAGGGGGCGGCCGGCTCACGGAAAAAAACTTTCTCGCTAGCCCTGGTGTTCGTAATCGGCATCGCGGTTTCGTTCGCCGCGCTCGGGGTCGCGGTAACGCTTATAGGCGTCGATCTCGGTTCTATTATGTCGAACGCCTGGGTGGTAGGCCTTTTGAGCGCCCTTCTGCTGTTTTTCGCCGGGGCGATGTTCGAGCTTTACGAAATACGCGTGCCCGATTCGATAATGTCGAAAGTCGGCCAATCCGAGCAGGGTTACTTCGGCGCGTTTACCATGGGCCTTACCATGGGCCTGGTGGCGGCTCCATGCGTGGGCCCGTTCGCAGGTTCTCTGCTGATTTTCGTTTCGGCCGTAAATTCACCGGCCATAGGCTTTTTGATGTTATTTTCCTACGGAATGGGCCTGGGCATGCTTTTTCTTGCCGTGGCTCTCGGAGCGGGGTTCCTTCCGAAATCGGGAATGTGGATGGTAAGGCTTAAAAACTTTTTCGGCATAGTAATTTTATGGCTCACTCTGTATTTTATGCAGTTCGTGACGCCCCTTTACGCCATGTACGCCGCGGCGTCGTTTTACGCGGTAGTTACGGCCGCCGTGCTCGGCGTATTTTCGGCCGTGGATGAAAACTCTCCTATGCCTGTGCATTTCGCCAAAGGCGCCGGCATGGTTTTTATCGCTCTGGCGGCTTTGATCGCTTTTGCCTGCGTCCTGGAATCCGGCCTGGTTAAAATTCCGCTTCCGGCTTACAATCCGGCCGCTGAAAAATCAAATAGCGGCGCGGCTGAGTGGATTAAAAATTACGATGAGGGAATGAAAAAGGCGCGCCTGGAAAAAAAGCCGGTGATTATAGATTTTTATGCCGACTGGTGCATTCCTTGCAAACAGATAGAGGCGGAAATTTTTAAAAATCCCGATTTTATAAGCGCGTCTGAACGGTTCGTTAAAATCAAGCTCGATTGCACAAATCCTTCCGATGAAGGCGCAGTTATAAAAAATAAAATATACAATTCGCCTTATATGCCTTTCATAGTCTTTTACGACAGCGCAGGAAAGCTTTCGGGTTCTCAGGTGCAAGGGTACACTTCTTTAAAAGAAATGCTTGAAATAATGGATAAAATAAGATAAAATAAAATCAAGATAGAATCGGTTGAACAATTTGATAAATTAATAAATTAAAATGCCGATAATACAGATAACCTGAATAGCTACCTTGATTTATATAAAAATTTATGTTATTTTTTTGAAATATGAGCATTTTTAAACTCGAAGACTCAATTGAATACCGGCAGATAAGAAGCATATACCGCATAATCGAAAACTCATTCAATTCGGGCGATAACGGATTTTTCGCGCAGGCTTCGAGGTCCTTTAACATGATCGTTTCGCAGATCGAACGCGAAATAGAAACGATTTCCAAAACATCATCTCTGGCTAATGAATCCGCGCTTTTGTACAGCAGGCAGGAACTGCTCGCTTCGTTTATCAACCAGCAGGTTTTAGACCCCGTTTGCAAGGAATTCAGCTCTAAAATTTCAAAAGATTTAAAACATATTTGTTCCATAGCGAATTACTCATACGCCAAGCGCGTGTTGTGGCACGATTACGAAAACAACGAAGAATTCAAGGCTTTTCATGCCGGGACCGCCGACGAATCGGCGGAAGCGAAGATGGCGCGGCACAACAGAAAAAAAGCCGAAGATTATTATAAAAACGGCAATATCGAAAACGCTTTTATTAGTTTCATAAACGCCGAAGAAAAGAACTACGGCGATTTTTTAAGCTGCTATCAGCTGGGCCTTCTGTGCTTTTTTGAAAAGGCCGAGCACGAAAGCGCTTTGAATTTTTTTAAAAAAGCCGCTAAATTCGCGCAGTCGCGCTCTAAAAAAATTTTCGTGCAGAGCACTCTTTTCTGCGGGCTTATATACAGGCTCATAGCCTTGAACGCGATGCCGGAATCCTATCCACAGGCGCTAAGCACGCTTAAACAGGCATATGAAATCGATCCTGAAAACCCTTCGGCCATATACGGTTACGCTCAGGGTCTCGCGTGCTCGCCTTCATATACGGCCGAGCTTCAGCAGACGATGAGCCTTATGCTGGACCTGGTTAAAAACAACAATATTTTTCTGCTTCAAATGATATACGACCGGGCGTTCGACAACCTTCTCGAAGAGATAGACATGTTTTATAACGGCGTCTACAACGAGGCGCAGAACGCTGTGACGGAAATAACGTCGAAAATCGACGATTATCTGGAAAGGCTCACCAGCGATTCTTCATATTCGGTCATGCCTTCTAAAATAGCGGCCATAAAGGCGGAGAACCGTGAAATAAACGCTTCGCTCAAAAACAACAAGGCTTATTTTCAGCTTCTGGCCATGAGGCAGAAGGCTGAAAAATTGAACGAGAGCCTTCAGTCGATCATAAAAGAGGTCGGCGAAAATAAAAATTTTTCCGATTTCAAGTTTTTCCTGGAAGATATCTCGCTTAAGTGCAGCGACGAGCTGAACAACGACGTTTTAAAACCGTTCATTACGGCGCAAAAAGATTTTGACAGAAAAATAAAAGAACTTATTCAGATGAATAAAATTTACCCGGTGCTGGAAACGGAAACTTTTCTCGGCAATTATAAAAAAACCAGCCTGGGCGAGGGCGACCCGCTTCCGAGCGACGATTGGCGCAATAATAAGATTTATTCTCTGGTCAAGACCATTTCGGGCTGCTTCGTGTTCATGATATTATTCACCGCGCTTTTCGGTTATGCGCTCCTTTATTATTCGGAAATGGCGCTTTTCTTTAAAATCACGATGGCTTTGAACGTGATATTGAGCCCGCTTTACGGAATCGTATGCGGCAGGATATATTACTCTTTTATCGAAAGCAAGCGCGGCAGAATTATGGATGAAATAAAAAGGCTTGACGAGTTCATATATTTGAGCGAAAAGAAAAAAATCGATCTTGTGGCCGACACTAAAAGAAAGTATATTAAAATGATAGTGGAGCGTAAAAATGTTAATAACGCTCTGGCGGAGCAGATCCTCGATCTGGGCATGGAAGGGAAATTTGAAAAGGTAAAAACATTGGTATCTTAAAAACTTATTTTTTAAAAAAGCGCCGGCCGCATTTTCAAGCGGCCGGCGTTTTTATATCCGTTAAAATTTCAGCTTATTCAGTTTTTTTCTTTTATCTTTATACGACGGCGGCGCGGAGCTTTTAAATTCCGAGGCGAGCTCGTCGATGGTGATTATTTCGGTCTGGCTTTCCTGCGCGGCCTCGCCGGCCTGCGGCCGGCGGTCTTTTTTCTTTTCGGCGGCGCGGGCCTGGTCGTTTTCCTGCGCCGCGGCGGATGAAACCGGCCCGGCGGCTCCCGTCAGAGACTTTTTCAGCTCCAGTACCGCCGACTTGAGTTCGCTCATTTCGTTAATTATGCCGCTGAATTTTTCCTTGAGCGCGCTTAAATCAGCCGGCGCTTTTACGGCTTCTTTTTTAGAAGCTTGCTTATCCGCTTCGCTTAATTTGTCGATTATATCTCCTGCGCCGGCGCCGCGGCTTCTTACGATGGCCTTTATCATCTCGTCGCGGAACGAAAAAATATCTTTTCCGACGGTCCTTGCGATATATGAAAAATCCAGAAAAAGTCTTATGACTACGGCTACGAACCTGTCGCGGCCGGTCTTGTGTTCCTCGCACTGCGCTTCTATTATTGCGATAGTTTCCTTATCCAGAAGCAGTTCCAGCGGGACTTTAATTTTTTCTTCGGCTTCTTTTACCTGTTTTTTCATCATATTCTAAAATTTTCCAGATCGTCGGTGGATATATTGGTTATTTCAAAATCGGGGTTCACTTCTTTTTCGAGTTCGAGAGCTATCTGGTCGCGGGCTAGAAGCATGAATCCTACCGAGTTCACGTACCTGTGATCGATTCCCAGCTCTATGGCCGATATCACCCTGTCGCGGGCTATTTCTTCGCTCCAGTTATAATGGGCGCGTATTTTTTCCTTGAATTTGTCGAAGATAAGGGACGCCCCGCCGCCTACCATTGCAAAATAGTCTATGGTCTTGCCTTTGCGGTTGATCGAAACCAGGTCGGATTTTACGGCCTGGATTATATGCTCGCAAAGATTCGAACATTCGTTGTCGAGAATGTTTTTGAAATCGAAAATGCCGCTTCCGGGAACTTCGACCTTATACTCGTTTCGAGGCAGCTTTTCCATGATACGCTGTTCCGGTATTTTATACCGTTGTCCTGAAGACTCGAATATGATCTGGGAGATGTTCGATGTTACTGTAAAAATGCCTTCGGGAACAGAATCCGAAAGATTTATGTCGGCTTCGTTTTCTATGACCGGCAGCTTTATCCATGTTCCGTGGCCTACGTCCACCACGTATGTGTTGTAAAGCCTCATGCCGAATTTTTTCATAAGGAACGACATGTAAGCGCCGTAAGCCTGGAATTGCAGCAGGATAAAGGCGAACTGAATTTTTAATTCTTTTATTTCGCCGGTAGCGACGTTTTTGGCTTTTATATATAAGTATTTTTCGTTTCCTTCGGCTTTCAGGCGGCTTTTTATATAGTTGAAAAACGTTTCAGCGACCACTTCGCCGGCTTTTACGGGTATGCCGAAGCCCAGACCCACTTTTTTCAGGGGCTCTTTTTCATTCTCTTCTCGTTCCTGCGAAAGGCAGAAAAGACCCGCCTGTATTCCTATAAAGGCGTCGGCGTAATTCTGTATGACTCCCTTATGCGTGAACCAGTTGATCTGGTTCGAGTTTCTGCTCATGGCGCCCACGTAACGCCACATATTTTTAGAATCGTCATAAATGGCCAGATTCCTGATCCAGCGGTGATCGGTGGAGCGGTTCATCTTCTGCCAGTTGGCTTCGAGACTGTCGGACAGGCCGTCGCCCACCACCGACGAAAAGGCGATGATCCTTCCGTCTTCGCAAAATTTGCTCATCGATGTGCCGAGTTCTCCGCCTATGGGCGTTACGTCTTTATAACTTAAATCGGGCATAATTAGTCCTCCCTTAAAATATCAGTTTTATTTTATAATTTTAAATTAATTTTATGCGCTTTTGGCAAAGGCGTTGGTTTTAATCTATCATTTTAATCTACCGCGCCTTCCTCGGATTCCGATTCATCGTTGTGGCGGCCTTTTTTAGAGGCCTTTCCCTTTTTGGCTTTAGCCTTTCGTTCATACGAGTAAGTTTGATCGTCCACGGTTATCTTTTGATCCGGTTTTATAATGTGTATTATGATATTTCCCGGATTGAATTTGACGTCGTTTAAAGACGAATCATAGTATTTGAACGCCCCGCTCGCGCGGTCGCGGTCCCAGGTTCCGACGGTAAAATGCCCTCCTATGAATATTTCGCATGTGCCGCCCTGGTAAAGGTCCATTTCGTGACGCATCTGTTCGTCGATTATATGCATGTCGCAGCGCATTATAACGACGTTATCGGCCTTTACCACCGTAGAATCGCGGTGGTCTTTGAATGGTTTGCCGTTATAAAGCCTGGTGAAATTATTTTCCTGTGCGCTGAATTCATAGCCCACTTTGTATCCGCGTGAGTAAGGAATATTTACATTAGATATCTGAGTTCCCTGTACGCCTTTTTCCAGAAGCTGCGCCGAATTGAGCTTTGCGTCGGCAAACTCGAAAGGCAGGGGCCTGGAAGTTTCGGTCCTGTATTTCTTGCGCTCCATTTCTTTTTTTAGATTGGGCAGTTTAGCGTAAAGGTTGTGGGGCGTGCGGCGCTCCGACGTTCTATAAAAACCCCTGTCGCCTTTTATATCGTTTATATTATTTATTTTTCTTTCGGCTATTTCGGCAAGGCCCATAGGCGAGCCGCCTACATGTACATAAACCGCGTCGAACATGGTCGATATATCCACAAAGTAATGGCGGGCGCTTCTGATAGGGCCTATTTCAAAGCTTTTATCCAGATCGTAATATACGCCCATGAACCTTGTCACTTCTTCCGCCTGAATTTCAAACAGGATTTTTGCGGCGTAAAGTCCGCTCTGAGGACGCGCGGGAGGCTCGTTTTCAACCATAATGGCTATGGGGCGCACTAAAGCGGCTTCGGCCGTTTGCGCCAGAGCAGGTTCTTCCGCCTGCGGCGCTGCGACGGATTCTGCTTTAACCGCAGTTTCCGACGTTGCCGCATCCGCTGCTGCCGAGGCCGCGGTTATTTCATCTGTCGCCGGAGGCGCGGCGGCCGGCTGTTCCGCCGGAGCTATTTCAATTGAAGAAGTAGCCGGTTCGGTCACGGCCTGAACGGCTTGCGGAGCCTGCGTATTCATTTCTACGGTGACGGTGCCGTTGACGGGGTTAGTAATCGCGTCCGCCCTCGCAGGCGCGGGAACTAAAAGAGCCGAAGCGAAAACTGCGATTGCCATAAAAGACGTAAAAAAATGTTTATACATAACTATCACTCATCCTGTTTTTCGATAAATATAAACTTCTAACATAGTTATAGCAAAATTTTATTAAAATATGCAATACTACGGATTTTTATATTTTGATATCGTAAGCGATATTGTGATTGCATTTTATTTGATTTTATATTAAAATATATTATATAAAAACATTAAATTGTACAGGGTGAGTAGCGATATGAAAGATAACCTTAATAAATGTAACGGTTATATTTTAAGTGCGGACGATAAGCACGGTCAGTTATTTTTAAACCAGATTATCGCCATAGCGATAGCCGATGCCGAAACGACGAAATTTTTAGACGTTAACGACGCCTGGATAAACCTTTACGGCTATACGGCCGCGGAAGCTTTAACCATGAAAGCTTTCGACGTCAGTTTTGAGGCCGAAGATAGCGCTGCGCTTTTTAAAAACATAAAAATCGGCGAAAGCGTTCACGTGCCGCTGCGCTATCACCATAAAAAAGACGGCTCTATTTTTCCCGTCGAAGTGTTTGCAAACTGCTATCATTTAAACGGCCGCTCCACTATATGCGCCATGATACGCGATATCAGCGCCAGAATACAGGCCGAAGAAAATCTTAATAAAAGCGAAAAACTTTTCAGGGCGCTTATAGAAAACAGCCCGGTTCTAATTCAGATACTTAATGTGGACGGCACAATCGCATACAGCAGCCCTACTATTAAAGAGATACTCGGCTATGACGAAGGCGAAATGCTCAATCAGAGTTTTATAAAATTTCTCGACCCTGAAGACGCTGTTTCGTTCATGAAGGAATTCAATAACCTCATAATCGCCGGCGACGCTAAAAAATCCTGCGAAGTGAGATTTTTCAAGAAAAATTCCGAGCGCCGCTATATCGAGGTCCGCATGGCGAACATGATTAACGAACCTTCCGTGAAAGGAATCATTATAAACGCCATAGATATTACGAATCAGAAAACAATAGAAAACGAGCTTAAAAAAACGGCCAGCGTCGCCGAAGAAGCCAAGGCGGCCGCTAATTCCGCTAATAAAGCCAAAAGCCAGTTCCTTGCCAACATCAGCCACGAAATAAGGACCCCGCTCAATAGTATTCTGGGTTTTTCGGAAATGATGAAAAAAACTCCGCTGCTTGGCGAACAGAAAGAACTTGTCGATTATATAACTTTCAGCGGGAAGTGCCTTTATACTTTAATCGACGATGTCCTGGACTTTTCAAAAATAGAGGCCGGAAAAATAGATATCGAAAAAATCGAATTCGATCTGGAAAAAAGCGTTAACGACACTATTTCAATGCTCAAAGCGCAGGCGGCCGAAAAGAATATTTATATAAGCCATCTAAACGGATATAAAAGCGATAGATTTTTGTCAGGCGACCCGAAAAGGCTTTCTCAGGTTTTACTTAATCTTCTGTCTAATGCGGTTAAATTCAGTGAAAACGGAAAAGTTATAGTTAAAACGGAAATCGTGAAAGAAACCGCGCAGCGCGTCGATATCGAGTTCAACGTCATGGACGAGGGCATCGGAATCAGCCCGGAAAAACTCAAAACGATATTCGCTCCTTTCATGCAGAGCGACGGCTCCGTTACCAGAAGATACGGCGGGACGGGGCTTGGCCTTACGATAGCGAATCAGCTGGTCAAGCTTATGGGCGGCGGCGGTATCGGCGTTGAAAGCACGCAGAACCTCGGGAGCCGATTTTATTTTACCATAGGCTTCGCCAGAGGCGGCCAGTTGAAAAAAGCCGGCGGCGGCGAACAAAATGCGCCGGTAATTGCGGATAAAAATAAATACGATATTCTTTTAGTCGAAGACAATTACATGAATATCATACTGATAAAAAAAATCGTAAGGCTTGCGGGCCATAGAGTGCAGGTTGCCGAAAATGGCCTGGAGGCGATTAAACTACTTGAAACCGGGCGCTACGACATCGTGCTGTTAGATCTTCAGATGCCGGTTATGGACGGTTTTGAAACCGCCGAAAAAATAAGGGCCATGGGCCTCGAAATTCCCGTTATTGCCGTTACGGCCAGCGCCACACGGGAAGATTTAGAACTCTGCAAGCAGATCGGGATGAACGGTTTTTTGAGCAAGCCGATCGATATAAACGAGCTCGACCGCGTTATTGAAAAGGTTATAAAAGCAAATGAGTTCGCCGTGAGCGACAGGGTCAAAATAAAAGACGATAAGGCCGCGGCCGGCGATCTTTTGGCGTTTAATAAAAAAACTCTTTTCGAAAATATGAGCGGAATAGACGAACTGATAAAAGATTCGCTGGAGCTTTTTATGAAATACTCTCCGCAGAACATCGAAAATATACAAAGCGCTTTGAACGCGAATGATGCGCAAAAACTCAAGTTTTATTCCCATTCCTTGAAAAGTACGGCTCGCGGCGTCGGCGCCGAGACTATAGCCGACGTTTTATACCGCCTTGAAAAATCCGCCGTGCATGGAAAAATCGACGGGTCCGCCGCGGAATTGACCGCCTCTTTGTGCGTTGAATACGATAAGTTTATAGCTGAATTAAAAAAAGAAGGTTTGTTTTAAAAATTATGCAAAAAAATAAATTTAAAAACGTGGCGGTAAGCCCCGAAAGCCCGAAGTGGAATCAGGCTGTCGCCAGAAGCGAAAAGTTATATTCCCGTTTCAATGAAGTGCGAGACGAATTTTCCAGGGATTATACGAGAATTCTCCACTGTACGGCATACCGGAGGTTAAAACATAAAACTCAGGTGTTTTCGGCTACCAGAAACGACCATATATGCACCCGCATAGAGCACGTCAATCATGTGGCTTCGGTCAGCCAGACCATTTCGGCGTTTCTGGGGCTCAATACGGCTCTGGCGTCGGCCATCGCCACCGGCCACGACCTGGGTCATCCTCCTTTCGGCCATTCCGGCGAGCATATAATAGCCGCTATAGCTAAAAAATATCTGGATAAAAGTTTCTGGCACGAAAAAAACGGGCTTTACGCCATCGACTGCCTTGAAACGCTTAAGGACCCGAGAGGGGTCGAAAAAAATCTCGACCTGACTTATGCTGTGCGCGACGGAATCATATCGCACTGCGGCGAAGTGGATGAAAACGCCATATTCGCCCGCGAAGAAGCGGTCGAGCTTGAAACGATAGAAAGCCCCGGCCGCTATCAGCCTTATACGTGGGAAGGCTGCGTGGTAAAGATATCCGATAAAATTTCTTATCTTGGCCGCGATATCGAAGACGCGCTGACGCTTAATATACTCACGAAATCGCAATTGAGCGAGCTCGGGCATATACTCAAAGACTCTCTGGGAAAGAAGGCCGAAGTAAGAGAATTAAACAACACCGTTCTGATGCACGATTTTATAATGGACCTCTGCCGTTCCAGCGCTCCGGATAAAGGCATACGCTTCTCTCCGCGCTATCTGGATCTGATAAACAGGGTCAAGCAGTTTAATTATAAAAATATATACTTCCACAAGCGCCTGGCTAATTATATCAAATATGCGGACCTGGTTTTAAACTCGATTTTTACCGCGTTGAAAGAGTTTTATAAAGCCGGCAGGACGCTCGCGGAGGTACAGAAAAATTCACGTCAGACGCCCTTTCTGGTAAAGTCGTTCGAAGAGTGGATACTGAAATATTCAAACGCCGACGAGGCTTATAGAAAAGAAAATAAGCTGAAAAATAAAATCCTTTATAATTTGAGCTGCGAAAAAGATTATATAAGGGCGGTCATAGATTTTATGGCGTGCATGACGGACCATTTCGCCATAAGCGTATTCAACGAGCTGATAAGTTTTTAGCGCTTCTGAAAAAGTATCAAAACTA
>Ga0116149_1005688_pt1 | contig 11545 bp, 8 predicted proteins | sample AD_UKC057_MetaG_FD_89787 | JGI IMG/M metagenome (GOLD analysis project Ga0116149, IMG submission 89787) | Active sludge microbial communities of municipal wastewater-treating anaerobic digesters from USA - AD_UKC057_MetaG | ecosystem: Engineered > Bioreactor > Anaerobic > Digestate | place: USA...
AGATGCTCTGTGGCATCCCCGGCGAGCACGAGATGGTCGTCCCTCTCCTCCACCGCATCCCCTTCCGCGCCCGGTGGTGAGATCTCCAGGAGGTGGAGATCACCGTCGAGCCAGCGCTCTTCCCAGCTCAGAATAAATGGCAGTTCCAGACTGAAACGCGCCGATATCCGGTCCTGGCGACGCACGCCGCCGGCGGCGCCGCTGTCGCCTATCCAGGCGCTCCCCGCCACGGCGATCTGCTCCGGATGCTGGTTGATGAACTCGACGATTCCGCTGTTGTTGACCGTATAGAGCGGCGCCCGGTAGAGCAGGGGACCGCCCGAGGCGGCGGGCACTGAAATATCGACAGCAAAGGGGGTGCCGGCGCGTCCGCCGCTGAAGCCGTACAGAGCGCCCTTCAAACGGACCGGCAGGTTGAGGGTGGAAAAGATCTCGACCAGCAGCCTCGCCTCCCGCAGGGTCACCCCGTCGAGATCGCCCCACTCTCCCGAGATATCGAGGTCGCGCAGGGAGCTGTCGATGAGCACCTCGCGGGTTGCGAGGCGGCCGTTGAAATGGTCGAGGCGAAGATTCTCCATGTCGACCCGCATGGTCAGCCGGGTCGCTTCCCCGACCTCCTTGAAGGAACTGCGCATATCGTCGGTCACTGCGCGGACGGCCACCTCGATGGCCTGGTGCGCGCCCGGCGGTGGCAGGGGCAGTCTTGCGGTCAGGCCCGCCAGATCGATTTCCGCGCGGGTGAGGCCGTCGGGCTGAAGCCGAAGAGGAATCTCGAGCGGGGCACCGGCGGCGCTTTTCCTGATCTGGGGAAAGGTGAAAGTGATCTCCGGGCTGGCGAAGGGGGAATGGTTGTCCAGGCTCACCATCATGCGGCCGCTTGCAAAGGCCGCCTCGGCGATGGCATTGCCGCCGTTCTCCCCGAGCTGCACCGTATCCGTGCGTTCGATGGTCATAGCGGGGATGCGCGCCTCGGCGGCAGCGATGACGAAATCAAACAGCTCCACCACCACATCAAAGGGAAACTCGCCGTCGATGGGAACCACCGCCCCCTTGCTGCCGGGCGAATTGCCGCTCAGCAGCCAGCGCCCCTGCCGTGGAATGGCGCATCCGCGCATGTCAACGTTCACCGCCCCGGAATCAAGCGCAGCGATGCGGGGGACCAGGGGGGAGGAGACCACGATCCTGCCGGTGGCGCTGTCCTGCAAGGAAAGGATGAGATTCTCCAGATCGACGGTCAGGCGGTTATAGAGATGAAGGCGGGCCATTCCGCTGACCAGGAGGGCGTAGAGGAGATCCTGGCTGTTGTGGACGGAGCTGGGGATGTAGTTGAAAAAGAAGGGCGAGACCACCCCGGTCGTGCCGGCGGGCACCGCCGCCTGTGGTGTCAGACTGGCCCAGAGGAAGCGGTCGGCCATGACCGGCACATTGGGTATCCGGAAGGCGTCGAGGCCGAAGCTGAGGCTCTCGTGAATGTCGGGCAGGGTGAGATGATCGCCGACCTCGATGGTGTCGAGCGCCTCCTCAAAGTGAAAGGTGAGGATGCTGTCGAGGCCGGCCTTGAGATTTTCCTCTCCATCGATGAGTTCGTCCAGGCTGTAGGTGTGATCAGCCACCGGGATATTGAGGGTGGTATCCCAGCTCGGTGCCTTGGGCGCTTCCAGTGAACAACCGGTCATGCCCGTGCCCAGCGCCAGCAGAGCCGCCCATCCCGCCATCCATGCCTTGATCGATCCGTTCATCCATCCACCTGCATCAACACCCTTTACAGAGTACATACCCGCATCCGGCAGCGGATGCGGAGCGACTTTCCGGAGGCTTCAAATGTTGCCGCCGAGCCGGCGCAGAGACTTGACCAGCGCCTGGGTCCCCTCGCGCCCTTCACCATGGGCCTGGCAGCCGGCGAAGAGCTGGTTGACCAGAGCGAGGGCGGGGGCCGGCAGCTGCATCTCGCGCGCCGCCTCGAGGGCCAACCGCAAATCCTTCTGCTGAAGGTCGATCATGAATCCCGGCGCAAAGTCGCCCGCCGCCATTTTGGGGCCGAGGTTGGCGAGCTGCCATGAACCGGCGGCGCCGCCTTTGACCGCCTCGATCATGATCAGGGGATCGACACCGGCCTTGCGCGCGAACTCCACCGCCTCGCAGACCGCCAGATTGGTGACCGCGCCCAGGATCTGGTTGCAGAGTTTGACGGTCTGACCCATGCCATGGCCGCCGACCCAGGTGGCGCTTTTGCCCATCGCCTGAAATACCGGCAAGCAGCGCGTAAAGACCTCCTCCCTGCCGCCCACCATGATCGCGAGGGTGCCGGCCCTGGCGCCGATATCTCCGCCGCTGACCGGGGCATCGAGCATCTCACTCCCTGCCTTTTCGATCTCTGCGGCCAGACGCCGGGTCACCGCCGGCGAGATCGTACTCATGTCGATTACCGTACTGCCAGGACGCAGCCCCGCGAGGATCCCCTCCGCACCGAGGACGACCTCCTCGACATCGGGGGAATCGGTGACAATGGTGATGACAGTATCACTCGCGGCCGCCACTTCGCGCGGGTAACCGGCCGCAGCAGCCCCGGCCTCCACCAGCCGGGCCATGCGGCCGGCGGTGCGATTGTAAACGGTGAGAGGGAATCCCGCCTTGAGCAGATTGAGAGCCATGGGTTCGCCCATGATGCCCAGTCCGATGAATCCGATCTTCATCCTGCACTCCTTTGCCCTATTTGTAACTGCAGGTTCAATAGCTCGTCGTCATGTGGTGCTGCCAAACCTTCCAGTCCCCCTCCTCCCGCACCAGCACAGTGGTGTAGAGGTTCTGCATGGTCGAACCCTTTCCGTTGGTGGTGATGTGGAGATCGCTCCGGTAGCGCGCCACGGCCAGGCCCCCTTCGCGGCGGATCTCCATGCCGCTCAGGCTGGTTTGCAGGCTCTCCCAGCGCGCCAGCATGGGGGTGAAGAAATCGGCGATCTGGCTGGCGTTCAGTTCCTTGCCGTTCAGGGTGTACCAGAACATCCCCTTCGCGCAGTATGCCCGCAGGGCAGTGAGGTCCCGGGCGTCGAAAGCGGCATGATAGGCGCGCACCACCGACTCGATCTCCGGGTCGGGTCCGCTCTTGCTGCAGCCGAGGGCGAGGAGCCCGAGCATCAGCACCAGGGTAAGCCATCTATTCATTGTTGGTCTCCTCCATGATGGGCGATTGTGTCAGGCCGGCCCGGCCTGAGGCCATATTCTCCGCCCATTCGGCCTCCTCCGTCCGGCCGTGCTTGCGGCAGCCCAGGGCATAGATCCGGCATTTTTCGGCGAGCATGGCCGTGGTCGCCGCGAGATCGGCCGCCCCCAGCCCGCCGCTGGCGGCGATGCCGGCCAGCGCAATGATGCGGTAGCGGTCGAGGCTGTGCTGCCGGGAAAGCTGAGGCCACTCCCCGGCCCGCTTGACGATGAGCCGCTCGGGCACAAAGAGAACGGGGACCCGGCTGGCGATGCGCAGCCAGAGGTCATAGTCTTCACAGGCGGGAAGGGCTTCGTCGAAAAGCCCGGTCTGCTCCAGAAGCCCGCGTTCGATCAGCACCGATGAGGGGCTGATGATACAGAGCGGAAGGCAGTCGGTGTAAATCCAGCCGGAACGCTTGCGGTGGCGGGCGCCCTGATTCATCCAGCGGCCGTCACGACGCCACTCTTCATCGGTGTAACAGATTCGGTAACCGGGATGCTCGCGCAGGGCCTGCAGCTGGCGTTCGAGCTTGGCGGGCTTCCAGAGGTCGTCCGAATCGAGAAAGGCCAGCCAGTTCCCGGCCGCGGCCCTGATGCCGCGGTTGCGCGCCGCGGAAACGCCCAGCGGCTGCGGATTGCGGAGATAGTGCACCCCTCCGGCCAGGGGGCGGAGCCGTTCTTCGGTCTCATCCGCGGAGCCGTCATCGACGACGATGATCTCAGCCGGGGGACGGCTCTGCTCGAGCACCGAGGCGAGGGCCTCGCTGACGAGGGCGGCGCGGTCGCACGTGGTCAAAATGACCGAGACTTTGATCTCCGCCATGGGTCGCTCCACACGGGAAACCGCTCAGGCCGCCCGGGTCAGGGAAAGGACGAAACCGGCCAGGGTGATGAGAGCCAGAACGATGGCGGCGATGCGGTGGCCGGTACGCTCGCCGCGAATCTCCTGGTAGCCGAGGAGAAGAGCGGAGAGATATCCGCCGGCGAACCCCCCGGCATGAGCCCAGTTGTTCACCCCGGGAAAGAGAAAGCCGAAGACGAAGGCCATGAGGGCCCAGCTGCCCACCTGGCGGAAAAGAGCCTCGCCGAAGGCGTCGCCGCGATGGCGCGCATAATAAATCAGGGCTCCGAGCAGGCCGAAGATGGAACCCGATGCCCCGACCGTAAAGGCGACGCGCAGCAGGTCCGAGGCGAGAAAGCCGGCCACCCCGGCGATGGTGAAGATAATAAAGGCCCGGGAGGTGCCGAAGAGTTCCTCGACGGCATAGCCGATGTTGCGCAGCCAGATCATGTTGAAAAGGATGTGCAGGAGACCGCCGTGCAGATAGATAGCGGTGAAGAGGGTCCACCACTGCCCCTGCGCGAGGGGATAGGTCCCGGTCATGCCGAGGCGGTAGAGGGCCTCGCCGCCGGGTGAGAACAGGCCGAAGAGGCCGCGCGGGGAGGCCAGGGCTGAGAGATCCATGAGCAGGGCGACGATATAGAGAAAGACGCAGGCGCCGATGAGGACGGGCACCAGGCCGCCCAGGGAACGGATGATCTTTTCAAAGCCGGTGCCGAGGCCGGAGAGGCCGTAGTTTTTCCAGCCGCAGTGGATGCACTCTTTGGCGTTGACGGAGATGAGGCGTTTGCAGTTGGGGCAGAGCCGGGCTCCGCTTTTGGCTTCCGCAGACATGTATTTTTCCTCGTTGAGATGAAGGCTGTCTCTAATATGCAAAAAAAACCGCAGTAAATAAAGGATAAAATTGCCGGGGCGGCACGAGCAGCGGAATGCGCCGGATATTTTCCTTGCAAATGGCCGGCCGAAAGTTTATATTTTATGTAAGTTTAGCACATTATTAAACGGAATGGAACCATGAAAATAGGCATTGTCGGTCTGCCCTTCTCCGGCAAGACCACTCTCTTCAACGCCCTGACCGGAGCGGCCGCCGATCCCGCCGCCTCGGCGGGCAAACGCGAGGCCCAGCATGCGATCGTCAAGGTCCCGGATGAACGGCTGGACAAACTGGACGCGATCTATCAGCCGAAAAAGAAGACCCCCGCGACCATCGAGTATATCGACCTCAGCGGCCTCTCGGCCGACGAGCAGAAAAAAGGCGGCTTCAGCGACCAGTTTCTCGGGCAGCTGCGCACGGTCGATGCCGTCCTGGTGATCGCCGCCGCTTTTCACAACGACAACGTGCCTCATCCCCTCAACAGCATCAACCTCCAGCGCGATTTCAATCTGGTCCAGGAAGAGTTCATCCTCAGCGATCTGGGGATCATCGAGAACCGCCTGCAGCGGCTGGAGAAGGAGATGCGCGTGCGCAAGACCGATCAGCACGTCAAGGAGGAGCATATTTTGCAGCGCTGCAAAAGCGCCATCGACGCCCTCAAGCCCCTGCGCACCCTCGCCTTCGCCCCCGACGAGGAGATTCTCATCCGCGGCTACCAGTTTCTCTCGCTCAAACCGCACATCCTCGTGCCCAATATCGACGAACAGGAAATCGGCCGCAGCGAGGCCATCGCCGCGGATCTTGCGGAGTGGGCTGCGATCCCCAAAACCGCGGTGCTGCCCATCTCCGCCCGCATCGAGATGGAGATCCAGCAGCTCTCGGATGAGGAGGCGGAGCTCTTCCGGCAGGATGCCGGCATCCTGCAGCCGGCCATGGACCGCCTGCTGCGCACCTCCTACGAGCTGCTAGGCCTCCTCTCTTTCTTCACTGTGGGTGAAGATGAGGTGCGCGCCTGGACGATCCGCGGGAACACCCTGGCGCCCCAGGCGGCCGGCGAGATCCATTCCGACATCGAGCGCGGATTCATCCGCGCGGAGGTTGTACACTATGATGATTTCATCGCCCGCGGGACCATGGCGAAATGCCGCGCCGAGGCGGTGTTGAGACTGGAAGGCAAGGAATATATCGTCAAGGACGGGGATATCATCAATTTCCGCTTTGCGGTCTAGCGGCGGGGGGCTCCTCCCTCCATCGCGGCGGCCACTGCTTTGACCAGCTGATTGAGGGTGTAGGGCTTTTGCAGGAAACGCACGTCGTAGCGTTCGATCACCCGCTTGATCTCGGAATCCGGAAGAAAACCGCTGGCGAGGATGAGCGGGGCTTGGCTGATCCTGGCGATCTCGGCGGCCATATCCTGGCAGGTGATATCCGGCAGCTGCCAGTCCAGCAGGATGGCGCCGATCTCCCCGCCATGCTCCCGTAAGAGCCGCAGCCCTTCCGAGCCGCTGATGGCGGAGAGCACGCTGTAGCCGGCATGTTCCAGCATCAGGACGTTCATCTGCACGATGCCCGGTTCATCATCGATGACCAGAACGGTAGCGCCCCCCGCAGCGGGTTGGGCGGCGCCTGAAGCGAGGGGCAGAAAGAGCTGGAAGCAGCGCCGCTCCTCGTTCAGGGGCATGATGCGGACCATGCCCTGGTGTGCGAGGACGATCGCCTGCATAGCGCCGAGGGCGAAATCCTCTTCCGTCCGAGCGCCCCGCGCCCAGTTATCGGGCTCCGGCCAGGGCGATTGATGGTCGGTGTAGTCAGCCTCGATCACGGCCATTTTCACCTCCTCACCCCACCCCGGCAGCCCCTCGGCGCCGGCGGCAGTACCCACCCGGATGCGCAGCGTCGTTCCCTCCTCCATCACCCGGCGCACAAAATCGAGAAGATAGACCATGGCATGATAGAGCTGGACGGTGTCGCCCTGCACCAGCACGCCTTCATCGGGGAGCAGCCAGACGATGTCCGCCGGCTGGATGAAGAGCCGTTCCTGGATGTTGGCGGCATAGCGCAGGATGCGTACGATCGGCACCGGCGCCCGGTTGAGCTGCAGGTCACCGGCGATGTAGTGAAGCTGCTGCAGCAGGCGCGAGAGGGCATCCGCGCCCTCGAGCAGGCGGCGGGCATTTTCCCGTTTCGCCTCCAGCAGTTCATGCGGGCGGATGAACTGGGTGAGCTGTTCATGAAAGAGGGGCCACTGCCTCCCGATCACGCTGCTGAAGGCCGCCAGGCCGCCCGAGCCGCGCCCGGTGGAATCAGCCGGCTCTTCATCCTCGACTTCGGCTTCCCGGCGCGGCTTTTCATCACCGTTCTCGTAGTGGAGGGTGGCGGGTGGAGGCGCCGCTTTCTCGCAGGAGCGGACGGCCGCGGTGATCACCTGGCCGGCGGGGAGGTTCGTTTTGGCCAGCTCGAGGCTGACGGCATAGACCTCGCCGCTGTTGTCGAGCACATAGAGAAGTCCGGCCGGTTTGGCCTCGGTGATATCGGGATTGACGCGGAACTCGAAGAGCCACTGGTGCCACAGCTTCTGGGAATCGCCGACGAGGAGGTTGGCGAAATCGAGGTTGGCCACCGCCTGCGCCGAAATCCTGAGCAGGTCGACCAACTGCCGGTTCCAGACCAGGATGCGGTTGTCACCGCCGACGGCGAAAAGGGGATAGCGCAGTTCATCCATAAAACCGAGCATATCCGGGGTGATACCCTCGCCCTCCTCCCCGCCGCTCCCGCTCTCCTGCTTCTCACCACCCGAGGCACTTTTTTCCACCGGGGCCGGTGGACCTTCATTCTGCTCCGCGGCGACGGCTCCGGCAGCAGCCGGCTGCTTCTTGTCGCGGTCCCGTCGCCGAGCGGGGTCCGCAGGTTCGTCCCGGACCGGCAGTCCGTTTCCGGCGGCTGTGCCCTCCCGGACCGGCGGCTGCGCCGGGGAGGGCATGCTTTCCGGCCGGCTGGTGAGTACCTCCGTGCTGCGCTGAATCTGCCAGCGCAGTCCGACCTCATGCCCCTCGTCATCCTTTTCCAGAAAGATGCGCCAGGTCACCCGCAGCAAGAGCCCGTCCTTGGTCTGGACCAGGGCCTCCGTCGTGGTCTCGGCCTCGCCCAGGGTGAGGGTCTCGTGCAGTTCCCCCTGCATGGCGGCGTCGAGGGTGAGATGTTCGATGGCGTTGAGGCCGATCATCTCCTCGACGGAGTCATAGTGCAGCACCCCGGCCATGGAAGGTGAGGCGGCGATGATGTCGCCGATGCGGTTGGTCACCAGTTCGGGACTGGTCTGACCGATCCAGTCGGGCGGCGTTGTGCCCGTTTGCTGTTTTTTAAAGCGGCTGTAGCCGCTCTCCAGCATTTCGGTCAGCCGGGTGCGAAAGTCGGCGGTGGAACGGTCAAGTTCGGCGAGGGGCATGCGCGGTTGGGCGTCGAGAAAGGCGAGATAGCTGACATCGTTCCAGGCAAAGCCGTCGAGGATATAGCGCCAGCGGCCGGCGTCGAAAGAGTCCAGATCGCTGACCGTCACCAGCTGGACCGCGCCGAGGGCCTGGCGCTGAACCATCACCGGCAGGATGGCGCGATGAAAGATGCCATTAAAAAAAGAGGCGAAAACCGTATTGCCGTCCCGGAGCCCAAGATCGGCAAAGTGAGGGGGATTGGTCAGGATGAAATCAAGAAAGGGCCCAAGAATCGGGTTCATTTCAGCCGGGAGCGGGCAATTCGAGGAGGGCCTGGTCAGCTTTTCCCCCCGGGTATCGAAGGTCAGGATGGAAAGGCTCTTTTGCAGGGCGAAGGAATCCTGCACATGCTGGAGCACCGCGGGATCCACCAGATGGATTATTTGCAGGGTCGGCGTCATCTTGCTGGTTCAGGCCATCGTTTGCACAGTGTGAATGCCTTTTGTACACCCGAATATAGGTGCAAAAATATTAAAAATCAACAGGTGAGGCAAAAAGAATCAGCCGCCCGCCAGATGATCCAGATAAAAGGAGAGCGGCGGCTCAAGGCCGATGGCCAGCAGTTCATCGACCTCGGCGAAGAGATCGGCCGGTTTGCCGGCGCGAAAGAGGCGGCCCTGTTCGAGGATGATCAGCCGGCCGGCCAGGAGCGCCTCTTCGGGAAACTGGGTGACGAGAATCCAGGCGATCTCTCCCTCATGATGGAGCTTGAGCAGCAGATCGATGATCTGGCGCCGGTGCTGGGGATCAAGAAGGGAGGTGGGCTCGTCGAGGATGACATATCTCGGCCGCATGGCGAGGACAGCGGCCAGGGCGAGACGCTGTTTCTCTCCTCCGGAAAGATAGTGGGGCGATTTCAGGCGGAAGGGTGTGAGATCAAAGCGCCGCAGCATTTCGTCCACCCGCGCGTGCATCTCCTCGTAGGGGAGGCCAAGGTTTTCCAGACCGAAGGCGATTTCGCGCTCGACCGTAGTCGAGACGATCTGGTTGTCGGGATTCTGAAAGATCATCCCTACCCGTCTGCGGATGGCAGCCAGGCTCTGCTCGTCGGCGGTGACCAGTCCGTCCACCACCACCCGGCCTTTGCCGGGCAGGAGCAGGCCATTGCAGCATTTTACCAGGGTGCTCTTGCCCGAGCCGTTGGCCCCCATGATCGCCACCGCCTCGCCGGGCTCGATGTTCAGGCTGATGCCGTTCAGCACCGGACGGGGAATTCCGTGCTCATCCCGGTAGGAGAAATGGATGTCCTCAATCCCGATCACTCTTCAGCCGGCCAGAAGGAATCTTTTTCGAATCTGGTCATGGCGCGCAGGGCATCAACGCGGCCGAGGATCTCCTTGCGATCGAGGCTGCGCAGCCGGTTGCAGCTGAAATCCTCGACGACGAAGGAGGCCAGAGCGGTGCCGAAGACCACGGCGCGGCGCAGGTTCTCCTCAGTGACTTTGCCGCTGAGGGCGAGATAGCCCATCAATCCCCCCGCGAAGGTATCCCCGGCCCCGGTCGGATCCTTGAGGCGGGCCACCGGGAAGGCGGGGCAGAAGAAATAGCTTTCGCCGTGCACCATCAGGGCGCCGTGCTCTCCTTTTTTAATGATCAGGGTGCGCGGCCCCATCTGTTGCACCAGCCTGCTGGCGATAATAAGGTTATCCTCCCCGGAGAGCTCCCGGACCTCGGAATCGTTGACGACCAGGGCATCGACCAGCTTGAGGGTTTCACGCAGGGCATCGGGGGCGCCGGTGATCCAGAAATTCATCGTATCCATGGCGACGAATTTGGGCCTGTGCACCTGGGAAATGACGCTGTGCTGCAGCGCCGGGCTGATGTTAGCCAGAAAGACGAATTCGCTCTCACGGTAAAGCTCCGGCAGACGGGGATCGAACTGTTCGAAGACGTTGAGATGGGTGTAGATGGTCTCGCGGTCGTTCATGTTGGCCAGGTAGCGCCCCTTCCAGCGGAAGGTCTTGCCTGCCTCGACCGTGAGTCCGTCCAGATCGACCCCGCGCTCGCGCAGGAAGGCGATCTCTTCGTGTTTGAAATCCTCCCCCACCACCGCGACCAGATTGACCGGGGTGAAATAGCTGGCGGCCGCGGCAAAAAAGGTGGCCGAGCCGCCGAGGGCATCCCGGGCTTCCGCCGCCGGGGTGATTACATCATCATAGGCCATGGAACCGACAACCAGCAGACTCATCTCGTGTGAACTCCTATCTCATGTTTTCAGGGGCCGAGATCCCGAGCAGGGAAAAGGCGTTAGCCAGCACCCGCCGCGTCGCCCGCGCCAGCATCAAGCGCGCCAGCGAGAGCGGTACATCCTCGGTGACCACCCGGTTCTCGTGATAAAAACGGTGAAAAATCGCCGCCAGCTCCTGAGCATAGTTGCTGACGCGGTGGGGTTCGGTATGCTGCACCACCCGCTGGATGACCTCGGGAAATTCGAGCAGCTTTTTGATCACCTGCACCTCATGGGCATTACCGAGGGGACTGGCATCCGCCTCGGGGGGAACCTCGAGCCCCTGCTCGATGGCAAAGCGCTCGATGTTGCAGATGCGCGCGTGGGCCATCTGCACGTAATAGACCGGATTCTCATCGCTCTGCTTTTTGGCCAGATCGATGTCGAAATCCATCGGCTGCGATATGCGCCGGTCGACAAAATAGAATCGCGCGGCATCGGTGCCGACCTCCTCGATCAGCTCGTCCATCTCGATGATCTGGCCGGCGCGTTTGGACATCTTGACGCTCTCGCCGCCGCGCAGCAGGTTGATCTGCTGGATGATGCTGACTGCAAAGCTCTCCTTGGGATGGCCGAGGGCGAGGATGGCAGCGCGCATACGGTCGATATAGCCATGATGGTCGGGCCCCCAGAAATCGATCACCTTCTCAAAACCGCGGCGGTACTTGTCCTCGTGATAGGCAATGTCGATGAGAAAATAAGTCGGTTCCCCTTCGCGGGTCACCAGCACCCGATCCTTTTCATCCCCGAAGCCGGTCGAGCGGAACCAGAGCGCCCCTTCCTGCTCGTAGCTGAGCCCGGCCTGGGCGAAGGCATCGAGGATGCCCTGCTGGGCATTGCTCTCGCGCAGACTGCTCTCGCGGAACCAGTGGTCATAATGGACCCCGTACTGGTCGAGGCTGGCGCGCTGGCGG
>Ga0116149_1005689_pt1 | contig 11545 bp, 8 predicted proteins | sample AD_UKC057_MetaG_FD_89787 | JGI IMG/M metagenome (GOLD analysis project Ga0116149, IMG submission 89787) | Active sludge microbial communities of municipal wastewater-treating anaerobic digesters from USA - AD_UKC057_MetaG | ecosystem: Engineered > Bioreactor > Anaerobic > Digestate | place: USA...
GGAAGAAGCTTTGACCCCCCGGAAAAAGTATCATCTACGACGGGCAGCCGAAGGGTATCTTTATCTGAACAACCTGAACAATATTGATTGCCGCTTTGATGTCATCAGCATTTTGTTTGGTCCTGACGGACAGATAGAAATAGAACATTTTGAAAATGCTTTTGAATAAATCAATTCTGGAGAAATAAAATGAAAAAGTTTTATTCCTGGTTAATCCTATCGGTTCTGGCCACTTTTCTTTCTGGCTTTCCAGCCGTCCTCCAGGCTGGGGTTATTCCAGCGCCAGAAGAAATTCTGGGTTTTAAAGTTGGAGCAGATTATCATTTAATCAACTATCAGCAGGCAATAGATTATCTAAAACAACTAGCCTCAGTCTCCAACCGCCTCAAGTTAGAGCAGATGGGCCAGACCACTCTGGGCCTCCCCATGTATTATGTCGTTATTTCCTCGCCAGAAAATCTGGCCAGATTACAGGAATATAAGGACATCATTAAAAAATTGTCGCTGGGACAGGCCGCCTCGGCAGCCGAAGCCTGGCAGCTGGCAGCTGAAGGGCGGGCTGTAGTTTATATTGACGGCGGTCTCCATGCGACCGAATGTGCCCCTGCCCAGCACCTGGTTCAGCTGGCTTATAATCTGGTCTCAGGCGAAGATGAGAAGACCAAAAAAATCCTTAATGAAGTCATCTGCTTGCTGGTTTTTGCCAATCCAGACGGCATGAATATGGTGGCTGACTGGTATCAGAAGAATCTGGGCACGCCTTATGAAGTTTCTCCCCTGCCCTACCTATATCATTACTACGGTGGACATGATAATAACCGTGACTCCTATCTAGCCAACCTGCTGGAAACACAGAACATTTCCCGGCTGGTCAATCAGGAATGGTATCCGATTGTCCTTTACAATCATCACCAGACAGCTCCCTTTCCGGCCAGAATCTGGCTGCCGCCTAGCTCCGAGCCAACCAATCCCAATGTCCATCCGCTTATTGTCCGCTGGCAGAATCTCATTGGCTCGGCTATGGGGGCGGCTTTTGATTCAGAAAATAAAGATGGTGCTATTTCCAGAATTGTGTTTGACACCTGGTACCCCGGTTATGTCACCCAGGTGGTTGATTCTCATAACACAATTTCAATTTTAACCGAAACAGCCCTGTACCGTTATGCTACGCCGCGCTTTTATACTGTCCGTGATTTTCCACCAGAATATCAAGATCTAACCATGTCAGCCTTTTACCCCAGCCCCTGGAAAGGCGGCTGGTGGCGGTTAAAAGACGCAGTAGATTATTGTCTGACCGCTTCCAACGCTGTTCTGGAAACAACAGCCAGGTACCGTCAGGAACTTCTTTTCAACAAATATAAGATAGCGACTGAAGTCACCAATCGCTTTCAGCATGAACCACCTTATGGCTGGATCATGCCGGTCAGTCAGCCGGACCCTGGAAATCTTGGAGTCCTGTTAAGCAGGCTGATGCTCCTGGGCATTGATGTTTATCGGGCAGAGGAGGATTTTGTTTGTGATGGCATCAGTTATCCAAAAGGAACCTTCCTCATACCTGCCAGTCAGCCTTTTGGACTCTTTGCCAAAAACATGCTGGAGGAACAGCATTATCCAGATCTAAGAAAATATCCAGACCTCTGGCAGGGGTTGGTGGCCAGTAAAAAGTTCGAAGGGGCACCCCTTGAGGCCTATGACATGATGGGCTGGACTCTCAGCTATCAGTTCAATCTTCAGGCTAGAGCCGCCAATACCCCGCTTAAAGTTAAAATGACCAGAATCAAGGAGCTTAATTTTCCGCAAGGTAAGCTGGAAGGAGGCGGTAGTGTTTATTTACTTGATCATGCCCAGAATGCTTCTTTGGCCGCTATGAATCGTATCTTCAAGGCCAGGGGCAAAATCAAATGGGCTAAAAAACCTTTTAACTTCGACGGCCGGAATTATGCTGAAGGAACAATTATTGCCAGCGGCTGCAGCCGTGATTTTATGGAGAAACTGGCCAGCAGCCTGAAGCTCAAAATTCAGGCTGTATCGTCTGCCCCCGCCGTTGACACCTATGAAATTACCAATCCCAGAACCGGCCTCTATCAATCGTGGGTGGCAGTCGAAGATGAAGGCTGGACAAGATATATTCTTGATGAACAGGAGTTCAGCTACCGTGTTCTGCATGACGCTGAAATCAGAGCAGGCCATCTGGCTGCTGCTTACGATACGATTATTCTACCTGACCACTACTCAGCTGATCTTCTGGTTAATGGCCATCAAAAAGGCACTATGCCACCTGACTATGTGGGTGGACTGACCGCTACCGGCATCAATAACCTCAAAGAGTTTGTTAGGGACGGCGGCACCTTAATTTTTATGAATACTACCTGTAACCTGGCCACCCAGGAGTTTAAAGCACCAGTTAGAAACATCCTCGAAAAGGCCAGGAGGGAAGAATTTAATTGTGTTGGTTCAATCCTTCAGGCAGAATTTGACCTCTCCCACCCTGTTGCCTATGGGCTGAGCAATCCTCAGCCTATCATTTTTGCCGACAGTTGTGCCTTTGATGTCTATCCCTCTTTTACCGATAAAAATGCTCCCCGGATTGTGGCCAGATATGGAGCCGACAACCTGCTGCTCAGCGGCTGGATTTACGGTCAGAATCTAATCCAGCAGAAAGCAGCTGTAGTGGAAGTTCCGATGGAAAAAGGCCGCCTTATTCTTCTCGGTTTTCCCGTGCAGTATCGAGCCCAACCACGAAGCACTTTTAAGCTTCTCTTCAATTCAATTTTCTATGGCTCGGTTAAGACTGTTTCCACTCAAAAAGAAAGATAGTTTGGTTGAAAAATTGAATGCGGCCAGCTTGGTTAACCGCCTTTAGAAAAACAAAAACACACCGAGGCTGAATTTAAATTTAATAGCTTCAGACGATTATCAGAGAGCCAGTTGCTGAGAAGCCTCTTCCACTTTTCTGACCAGGGAAGTGTCGCCTGTATTTCTGGCTATTTCCACCAGGGGCTGGTGAAGAAGAGGATGAATGAGGTCAGGGGCAATTTCACTCAAGGGGATCATAACAAAATTCCTGAAACTCATTCTGGGGTGAGGAATCATTAATCTCTGGGTCTGAACAACCGTTTTCTCAGCCAGCAGGATATCAATGTCTATGACCCGTGGCCCCTTATCAAAACTTGGTCGGCGTCTCATCTTCTGCTCGATGTCCTTAACCAGGTCAAGAAAGGAAATTGGATTGCAGGCAATTTCTACTTCGAGGACCTGATTATAAAACCAGGGTTGATTTTGATAATCTACTGGTTCAGTTTCATAGACTGAGGATTGCCTTAAAATCCTGGCTCCTGATTTTTCCAGCAAAAGACGGGCCTGCTTTAAATGGCGAGCCCGATCGCCGAGATTGCTGCCGAGAGAAACAAAATATTTCATTTTAGCCATAAATATTAGCACCATTCAGCTAAAATTCAATACTTTTTATAAAAATTTTTTCGGCTCTTCCCGGCTCGATAACATTCAAGATATATAACGTGCCTCCAGCAATTTTTTTTATTGATAAACAGATTACCTTTTAATAACATAAATAGCTGTATCTGATTATGGATATCAACTGTAACTTTAGCTGCCTTTATCCCGATTATCACCAGGGCAACTATGACCATTTATAATCCAGCAGGAGGTTTTTAAGATGGGCTTAATTTACCTTGATAACGGTGCCACCTCTTTTCCCAAGCCAGAAGAAGTTTACCAGTTCATGGATTATTTCTACCGCCACTATGGTGTAAATCCAGGCCGTTCTGGTTATGACCTGTGCCTGGAAGCCGGCGAACTGGTGGAAGAAACCAGAAAACTTCTGAACGACTTCTTTGGAGGACCTGACCCTAACCGGGTCTGCTTTGGTTATAATTCGACCGATGCACTTAACCTGGCCATTTTTGGGTTGCTGCAGCCGGGAGATCAGGCTATTACCACCACGCTTGAACATAACTCGGTTCTCCGGCCCCTCTATCATTTATCGTTGACCGGAGTGGAAGTTGATTATGTTCCTTTTGATAGCCAGGGTTTTGTTGATTCTGATGACATTAAAAAGAAGATCAAAAAAAATACCAAACTGGTGGCCGTTAACCAGGCCTCAAATGTTATTGGCACCATTCAGCCGGTAAATGAAATTGGCCGTATCTGTAAAGAAAGGGGGATCACTTTTTTAATTGATGCTTCGCAATCAGCTGGGAAAATTCCCATCAATATGAAGGATATGAATATTGACGTAGTAGCGTTTACCGGGCATAAATCACTTCTTGGCCCAACTGGTATCGGAGGACTGTGTGTTGGCCCTGAAGCCAACATCAGAATCACCCGGGCCGGTGGGACAGGTGTCCGTTCGGCTCAAAGAACCCATCTTGAAGAATACCCCTGGCGGCTGGAGTACGGTACTATCAACCTTTTAGGTCTGGCCGGCTTGAATGCTGGAGTTAAATGGGTTCTGGCCAGAGGGCTGGAAGCAATTCACGAACAGGAAATGCGGCTGACCAGGATGCTGGTGGAAGGACTTAAAGAGATCGAAGGCGTTACCCTCTACTGTCAGGATCAACTTGACCGCCATATTGGCGTTATTTCTTTTAATATTAGAGGACTGGAAGCCCATGATACCGGTATCATGCTGGACGTTGATTACAATATTGCTTGCCGAACCGGTTTGCATTGCGCTCCACTCGTTCATGAACAACTTGGCACCGATAAGATCAAAGGGGCTGTTCGCTTTGGGATCGGGCCATTTAATACTGAAGAAGAAATCAAAACGGCTATTCAAGCGGTCAAAGAAATTGCCGCCTTCAAGAAATAAAGGAAGGAAAAGCCAGATCAAATAAGTTAGCAGGAACTTTAGCCGGATATACAAACGTCAGACGCAGCCATCGGGTTTAGGCAGACCGGCCACTTTACAGGCACCCTTAGCTGGACCTGAAGGAAAAAGCTCGTAGATATGCTTTAAATTAATCCCGGTTTCATTGACCATTTTCCTGATCATCGGCGCCTGACCTTTTTGTAGATAATAACCGCGAATATAATTTACAATCCGCCAGTGTTCTTCAGTCATCTGCTGGATACCTTCGGCCAGTCTGGCCAGTTCTTCAGCAATCTCCATATCCCAGGCTTGCGGATTCTCTAAAAAACCATCATCATTCAACTTTAGTTTTTTACCTTTAATTTCCAGTTCTGGCATGGATTTTACTCCTTTCTGGCCGGGTAAAATTATAGATCTATAAGCTATTTTTTTCACCTGCCGGGGCTGATTGTTCTCTGGGCAGCCAGACAGTAAAGGTTGTACCGACACCGGGGGCACTGGTCACAGTTATTTTCCCCTGATGAAGAAGCACAATATGTTTGACTATGGCCAGACCCAGGCCAGTTCCACCAGTTTTTCTGGAGCGCGATTTATCCACAACATAAAATCTTTCAAATATTCGGGAAAGATGCTCTTCGGCCAGCCCGATGCCTGTATCGCTAACCTCAAGTTCTACCCCACCATTTTCATTTCTCAGCCTGATCTTCACGCCTCCCTGTTCGGTGTAGCGCAGAGCATTATCAACCAGGTTGATGACCAGTTGTTCCAGAAGAAAAGGGTCTGCCTCCAGAATAATCAGCGGCTCTGCTTCCACCTCCAGGCTGAGCCCTTTTTTAGCTGCCTGCGACTGGTAGATATGGGCTACTCGCTGGACCAGTTCTGTCAGATTAACCTGCTCTGTTTCCAGTACCTGCGGCTTTTCCTCCAGTTCCGACAGCCTGGCCAGATCTTCGATGAGTCGGTTAAGACGCTGGATATTTCTTTTGATAATTTCAAGATAGGCTTGCCCTTCGGAGCTGAGACTTTCCTCTTCCAATGTCTCCAGGAAACCACTGATAGCAGTTAGTGGAGTTTTTAGCTCATGAATTAAGTTGGCCTGAAATTCCTGCTTTTTTCTAGCCAGGTCGACCACTTCCGTTAGATCAGAGAATCTCAGCAAAAAGTACTGTTGCGCTTTAAGCCAGCCAACCGACAAAGAGTAGAAACGCCCTCCTCTTTCCAGGCGCTGCTGGACAGGCTTTGAGGTCGCCCTGGCTTCTTCCAGGAGTGTCTTCAGCTCTGGCCAGCGCATTGCCTGCCAGTAAAACTTCTGACCAAACTCTAAATCAGGAAACATCCGCTTCAGGCTGTCGCTGGCCAGGACGATCTTGCCTTCCCCGTCAAGAAGAAGCCAGCCTTCTCCGCTCGCTTCCAGCCAGCCGGAGAGAATTTCCTGTTGTTGTTTAAGATGTGATGACAACTCTTCTTTCTGAGAAATTAGATGGCTTACCCCACCCGCCAGTTCACCCAGTTCTTTGAGGAGCGAACTACCAACGACCAGCCCATCGGCCGACATTTCCGCCCGGCCGATGATAGACGACAATTCTTCCAGGGGCTTGAATAGCCTTCTTAATAAAAAATAAATTAAGACCCAGCTTAGAATTAAAGCAAGTCCAAAAAAAGCCAGAAAATACTGGATAGACTGATGATAGGACATAGCGGCCAGATCCAGGTCACGAGAAACCCGACAGGCTCCGACTATCCGGGTATCTTGCCGGACAGGAACAGCCACATAAAACATCATTTTTTTCAAAGTATCACTGTAACGGGAACTGGAGCCAATCTGCCCGGACAAAGCCTGATAAATCTCTGGCCGGTAACGGTGACTCTCCAGAGAGACTGCTTCTTTTTCGCTGTCAAAGACCACCCGACCACTGGCATCAATCAGGGTAACCCTGATCCTGGACAACCTGGCCTGTGTGAAAAGAAGCTCGCTTAAAACTCTATCATCCAATTGAGGGAAAGAACGAATTTCTGCCGTTAAGGCCAGGGCCAGCTCTTGCAGTTCATTCAGCTCTCTTTTGACTTCGGCTGCTTTTTCTCTCTGGATGAAAATAACTGCCAGACCTGTCAGGACAATTAGAGAAATAGCCCAGAAAGTTAAAAGACTCCGTCTGAAATATCTTTTGAGCTTCACCGCCGACCAACCGTTACAATTTCTGGCAATTCGAAATCAGCGGGCCAATTTGAAGGCCCACTCGCAGACATTATAAGCAATTCGGCTAAAGAATAGAACTTTCTTAATCAATTTTTGTGTGTTAAAATTTAGTAAAGGAGGAGGAAGATGGACAGGATAGCAGTTTTAACTCTCAGCTTACTTCTGGGTCTGGTGCCACTTCTGGCTTTTAGCCAAAAACTGGAAGAAGATATTATCAAGACTTCGGCTGGCGATTTAAAAATTACCTTTATCGGACACTCCAGTCTGGTGCTGACCTTCGGAGATAAGGTCATTCATGTTGATCCTGTAACCAGCGAGGGTAACTATAAGCAGCTTCCCCAGGCCGATCTGGTTCTGATTACACATGATCATTATGACCATTTTGATCCGGCAGCCCTGAAACTTCTTAAAAAAGATTCAACCATTATAGTCGGTCCGACCAGCTTACAGTCCAGAGTCCAGGGTTTAACAGTAATGAAAAATGGTGACCGGTTAAATCTGCTTGGACTCGAGATAGAAGCCGTGCCAGCCTACAACTTGGTTCATAAAAGGCCGGATGGCCAGCCATTTCACCCTCGGGGCACTGGCAATGGTTATATTGTTACTTTCGGCGATAAAAGAGTTTATATTGCCGGTGATACTGAAAATATTCCCGAAATGAAAAACCTGCAGAACATTGATATTGCTTTTTTGCCGATGAATTTGCCCTATACCATGACACCAGAGATGGTAGCAGAAGCAGCCAGGTGGATTAAACCCAGGATTCTCTACCCCTATCACTATGGCGATACTGACACTTCGAGATTAGTTGCCCTGTTAAAAGATACTCCAGAAATTGAGGTCCGCATCCGCCGTCTGCAATAAAGTTTCCGGGAGACGAATATCTGTTTTATTAAGGGCCAAAGTCGCAAAAATACAGGCCCCTGCTGGTGACGAGAATAACCCGTCAAACGTCCTGTCTCTTCTGCAAGACGAAGCTCTTATCTTAATTTACCCCTATAGTTTGATCAGTATATCTCATAAAATTTATATTTTTTGTTCAGCCATTTGACCAATTCCATAGCCCACAGTGGTAATGAAGATAGAATGATGACCAGGACCCAGTCAAAAGCGGTCAAACTTTCAGTCTTAAAAATCTTTTGCATGAATGGAATATAGACTACTGACAGCTGAAGAGATAAAGAAATCAGCAGAGCATAGATAAGTTTTAGATTGGTGAAAAAGCCCAGTTCAAAAATTGATTTCATCTGATGACGGGAATTTAAGGCATGGAAAAGCTCAGATACTGACAGGACGATAAAGGCAGCAGTTCTGGCCCGACCCAATCCTTCCTTTTCCACAAATAGAACATAAGTGAAAGCAAATAAGGAACATAAAGCTATAAATAGGCCCTGCAGAGACATTAAAGCGCCTCTCTTCCTGTCTATGATCGGTTCGTTCGGCTTTCTGGGCGGACGTCTCATAATATCTTTATCAGGTGGATCGAAGCCCAGCCCCAGGGCAGGCAAGCTGTCAGTGACTAAATTGACCCAGAGAATTTGGATCGGAAGAAGCGGTACCGGCCAACCAATCAGAGAAGTGACAAACATCACCATGATCTCAGCTAGATTGCAGGAAAGAAGATAGTGAACAAATTTTTTGATATTATCATAAATTGCCCGCCCTTCCTCAACAGCTGCTACGATCGAGGCAAAGTTATCGTCCGTAATGATCATATCGGAGACTTCTTTGGTCACATCGGTCCCGGTAATACCCATAGCGACCCCGATATCAGCCTCTTTGACAGCTGGAGCATCGTTCACTCCGTCTCCGGTCATGGCGACCACTTCGCCTTTTTTCTTCCAGGCCTTGACGATTCTCAGCTTGTGTTCAGGGGAGACCCGGGCATAAACCTGAATTTTATCTACCTGTTTTTCAAGCTCTTCCTGACTCATACTGTTCAGCTCATCCCCGCTTAAAGCTTCTGAACCGGGTTGAAGCAGGCCCATTTCTGAGGCAATAGCTACAGCCGTAGTCTTGTGATCACCGGTAATCATGATCGGCTTGATTCCGGCCTGCAGGCACTTGCCGATGGCTTCAACCGCTTCGCTTCGGGGTGGATCAATCATGGCCACCAGACCGGAAAAGACCAGATCTTTTTCGAGAGTGGATGCTTCCATCCTTTCTGGCAGAGCCGACATTTTTCTGTAAGCACAGCCCAGGACGCGCAGTGCTTGCCCGGCCAGAACGTCATTTATTTCCAGAATCTTTTTTGCCTCCTGCTCTGACAGCGGAACTTCTTGCCCGTTAACAAGCTGCCTGGTACAATTTTGAAGAAGGATATCCGGAGCACCCTTTACATAGGCAATATACTCTTCACCTGCCTTCCTGATCATGGTCATCATTTTCCGCTCAGAGTCGAATGGAATTTCCTCCACCAGTGGCTGATCTTCTTCCAGCTTGCTTTTATCCAGGCCGGCCTTTAGCCCGACTGATAGCAAAGCACCTTCTGTTGGATCGCCAGCAATTTTATAGCGGCCATTCTCCTTAACCAGTGAAGCCGCATTGCAAAGCAGTCCGCAGGATAAAGTTGTCATCACTTCAGGATAATCGGCTGGATTAACCTCTTTTTCGCCTAATAAGAATTTGCCTTCAGGATCATAACCATTCCCGGTGACCGTAAAAAGCTGTCCATTGGCATAGACCGCCCTGACCATCATTTCATTTCTGGTCAAAGTACCCGTTTTATCCGAGCAGATGACAGTAGCCGCACCCAGAGTCTCAACCGAGGGCAATTTACGGATAAGGACATGGCGCTTAACCAGACGCTGAACACCCAGGGCCAGAGCGATAGTCACCACAGCTGGCAGTCCCTCTGGAATGGCTGCCACGGCCAGACTGACAGCAGTCAAAAAGACCTCAACTAATTTCCCGCCCCTCAGCCACTCGAGCAAAAACACCATCGCCACCAGACCAAAACAGAGATAAACCAGCAGGCGGCCAAATTGTTCAAGTTTTTTCTGAAGGGGCGTAGTCTCGAGGCCAATTTCCTGAATCATCCTGGCAATTTTGCCCAGTTCAGTGGACATGCCCGTCTGGACAACAATAGCCATGGCTTTGCCAGCGGAGACCGAGGTTCCGGCATAGACCATATTAGCCCGGTCAGCCAGAGGGATGTCCTCTTCGTCGAGAACCAGACTGGTCTTATAGACGGGCGTTGATTCACCCGTCAGGCTGGCTTCCTGAACAGCAAAATTCGGCGTATGAGAAATTATCCTGGCATCAGCACTGATATTATCCCCGGCTTCCAGTTCAAGTATATCTCCAGGCACTACTTCTCTGGCCGGAATCTGGGCTAACTGGCCGTTTCTGATCACCCGGCACATTGGAGCAGCCATCTTTTTAAGAGCCAGCAAAGCCTTTTCAGCTTGATATTCCTGAACAAAACCAAGAACGGCATTAAGGATGACAATCGCCACGATGGCCAGGGCATCAACCCATTCGCCCAGAAAGCCAGAAATAACGGCTGCAGCCAGCAGTACCCAGATAAGAAATGATTTAAACTGATCAAAAAAAACCGATAGAGGGGACCGACCAGGGGCCGCTTCGAGTTCGTTAGGACCGTATTTTTCGAGATTTTGTCTGGCCTGTTCAGAAGTCAGACCTTTCTTCAGATCACTGCCAAAATGAGTAGCAATTTCCTCTGGTGTATACCTCCAGAATCTTTTCTCTACCGTCTGTTCAGCCATTACACATCCTCTTGTTTCCAAAAATTATAAATTTTCGTCAGATTATAGCACCTGGACCACTAAATTGGCATAGATGCTGGGAACTTCATTCAGTTCGCCAAAAGGTAGCAGGCTGACCGCCTGCTCTGATTTCTTTATCATCACTTAAGCTTATTGGTTAGAAAAGTTCCTAATTTATCCAGCACTTCTGCCACAACCGATGATTCCAGCTTCAGCCCTTCCGCTGGCAGCCTGGCCAGATCAAGATTGATGGGAATCCGGACGATTAAGTCTGTGCCAAACCTCCTGGCCAGTTTTTCGGTCTCATCCTGACCATAAAAATAGGTTTTCTGGCCGCAGTGGGGACACATAAAATAGCTCATATTCTCCACCAGACCGAGAGCTGGAACTTTCAGGCTTTCTGCCATTTGCATAGATCTGGCCACTACAGACGAAACCAGATTCTGAGGAGTGGTGACATAAATAAAGCCCTCTAAAGGCAGAGACTGCATAACAGTAATAGCCACATCGGAAGTTCCCGGGGGCATATCAATGACCAAAAAGTCCAGCTCGCCCCAGAGGACCTCTCCCCAGAACTGCTGGATAGCCCGACTGAGAAGTGGCCCGCGCCAGATAACTGGTTGCTCTTCATTATCAACCAGAAAGCTGATTGACATGACTTTAAGCCCTGAGTCCGTTTCGACCGGACAGATAAAATCGCCAGCCACTCTCATTTCATATCGGGGAAGATGCATGAGGCGAGGGATACTGGCTCCGGTGATATCAGCATCGAGAATACCGACCCTCAAA
>Ga0116149_1005694_pt1 | contig 11535 bp, 7 predicted proteins | sample AD_UKC057_MetaG_FD_89787 | JGI IMG/M metagenome (GOLD analysis project Ga0116149, IMG submission 89787) | Active sludge microbial communities of municipal wastewater-treating anaerobic digesters from USA - AD_UKC057_MetaG | ecosystem: Engineered > Bioreactor > Anaerobic > Digestate | place: USA...
CCACGGTTAACGTACACTCCTGAGCGATCACGCGATGCCTCCATGGGGGGAGGCATCATACCCGGCAGGGATGACATAATCGCTGTGGCGTTAAGGGGTGTCATAATCGCTGTGGCACGACAGAGTCTGCGTCAAGATCGCCCGGGCCAGGCCCGCCCGCTTCCTGGACCACTGAAGTGACCAGGCCGGGGTCTATTCCTTGGCCAGTTCGTCGGCGACTTTGTGGAAGTACTTAGCCGACTCGGCGATCTCGGGCGAGGAGTTGTCCCAGTTGTGCTCGTACTCGACGCAGAAGGCCCCGCGGAACTTCTGGCGCTTGAGTTCGGCGAGCATGGCCTTGACGTTGCACACGCCGGTGCCCCAGGGCACGTCGTGGGCCTTGCTCTTGGTCTTGCCGTCGCCCTTCTCGTTGACGTCCTTGAAGTGGAGGTTGATGATCCGCCCTTCGAGCTTCTTGAGGCACTCTACGGGGTCCAGGCCGGAGCGGGACCAGTGGCCGGTGTCGGCGCAGGCGCCGATCAGGGGCGAGCGTCCCTTCAGTGCCTCCAGCACGGCCTCGGGGTCCCAGTAACGGCTGGGCTTGGGGTGGTTGTGGATGGCCACCTTGATCTGGTACTCCTTGCAGAGCTTCTCGACGGTGTCCATGGCCTTGGGGTCGGGTTCGGCGATCAGGGTGTCGACGCCGAGCTTCTTGGCCATCTCGAAGACGACGCGGCTGGCGGCCTCGTCAGCGGGCAGTTGGACAACGCCCCAGTTGACCAGCTTGATGCCCGCTTCGTTGAGCTTCTTGCGGACCGAGGCCAGTTCCTCGTCGGTCATCAGGTGGGTGCGTTTCAGCTTGCCGCCGAGGTTGATCGAGCCGGAGACGCCCATGTACCGGATGCCCAGGGCCTTGGTCTTGTCGACGGCCTCGGGGAAGGGGAAGTTCTTGAAGGTGTAGGCGTGGATGCCCAACTGCCAGCCGAGCTTGTCGGCGCCGGACTCCTGGCCCTTTGCCAATGGGGCGGCGCCCAGGATCAGGCCGGCCAGGATCAACGGGATGAGTCGCTTCATCGTAGTACTCCACTTGGGAAGGTCGTCTCGCGGCCCTTTGCCGCAATCCAGTCGGCAGGATACCGCAAGCTCCAAGCGGGGGCAATGGCCAGGAAGAGGGGAACCAGGAGCAACGGTCCTGGCGGCCCGGAAGGGCTGTACGCCCGTGTGCCAATAGTGCGGGCGCCCGCGTGATCCTTCGAGGTGCTCTTCGCTCGAAGCGTTCCACGCAAGCGCCCGCGTTCTGCCCAACGGGACGTATGGTTAGTGATAGCTGAATTCGGGCCACAATCCCCTTGCCCAGCATGGGGCCTGCTCGGGGTGTTCCGCTTGGCCGGATCGCACCGGAGGGGCGGAGCCCACCCAGGCGACCATGCGCCGGATCTTGGCCAGGGCTTCCATCTGCTGGTGCTTTTCCTGCTCGATCACGTTGCGGTTGGGCGCCGGCCCCCGTGCCTCGATCACGGCCAGTGTTGTACTCATAACGGCCTCCAAGGCGGTAGTCCGCGTTGCTTCTTCATCATTATACGGGGGCAGTCAAGTGGAAGTTCAGGCCCGGCGCCAAATGGGTGCAAACCCGCCGTCGCGATAGGGGAAAACCGGACGCGCGAGGTGGAACTTGCCCCGCGAGAATACAGGACAATCGACAACCCGGACCCACCGATGGTATAGTCCCGGCTATGAGAATCGTCGCACACGGGATCGACATGGTGGACTGCCAGCGGCTTAAAGAGTCGGTGGAGCGGTTCGGTAAGAGGTTTCTGGACCGCGTGTTCACGCCTCTGGAACAGGAGTACTGCCTGGGCAAGAAGCGGGAGATGGAGCACCTCTCGGGGCGGTTCGCGGCCAAGGAGGCGGTCCTGAAGGTGCTGGGCACGGGCTGGCGGGACGGGATCAACTGGACGGACATCGAGGTCCGCAACGCCCCGTCGGGCCAACCGAGTGTCCACCTCAGCGGGCGCTGTCGGGAACTGGCCGACCAGCAAGGCCTGGCACGCATCCTGATCTCCATCAGTCACATCGAGACCCACGCCATTGCCTCGGCCATCGCGGCCGCTGAGGACTCCGGCGGGGCGTTGGGCATAGGTGATTGACGAGGCGCCATCGGCATGGACCCCACCGACCGCAGCACGCGAGAGCCGACGATCTTCCTCTCGGCCGCCGAGGCCAGCGGGGACGAGCACGCCAGTCACCTGGCCGCCGCCCTGCGCCGCCGCCTGCCCCAGGCCCGCCTGGTGGGGGTCGGCGGGCCCAAGACGGCCGCCGCCGGCTGTGAGGTCCTGCTCGACATCACCGAGCAATCCTCCATGGTGGGGGCGGCCTTCAAGCGACTGCCGTATTACATTCGCCTGGTCAAGCGGCTGAAGGCCCTGGTGCGGGAGGTGCGCCCCGACCTGCTGGTGCCTACCGACTCGCCCGCCCTGAACTGGCACCTGTGCCGGGCCGCCAAGGACTGCGGGGCCAGGGTGTTCCATTACATCGCGCCGCAGGTCTGGGCGTGGGCCCCGTGGCGGGTCAAGCGGCTGCGGAGGCTGAGCGACTTCGTCGCGTGCATCCTGCCCTTCGAGGAGCGATACCTCCGCGACCGCGGGGTGCCTGCCTGCTACGTGGGCCATCCGCTGTTCGACACCCTGTCCACGCCGGGCGAGCCCATGCCCGACCTGGTCGAGGCCTGGGCCGAGGGAAGCTGGCGCGTGGCCCTGTTGCCGGGCAGCCGGACGGCTGAGCTGCGCAACCACAGCCGGGCCCTGGCCCAGACCGCCGACGCGATCCGCCATCGCTGGCCTGCCGCCCGGTGCGTATTCACCGCCCGCACGGAGGCCGCCGCCCAGGCCATCCGCCGGCACAGCGGGCGAAGCGACCTGGAGATCGTCGTCGGCCAGACGCGACAGACGCTGGAGCAGTCGCACTTCGCGGTGGCCGTCAGCGGCACGGTGACGCTCGAGGTGGCCAACTACGGCGTGCCCATGCTCATCGTCTATCGCGAAAGCCCCCTGCTGTACCGCCTGGTCAAGCCTATGTTCCGCACGCCGTATCTCTCGCTGGTCAACATCCTGGGGGGGCGATGCGTCGTCCCCGAATTGATGCCCTGGTCGGGCAGCGTGAAACGGCTGGCCAACCTGGCGGTGGAGTTGATGAACGACTTGGGATGGCTGTACGAGACCCGCCAGGCCCTGCTCGACCTGACCGCCAAACTCCGGCCCCCGCCCGGCCAGACCGCCAGCGGCAACGCAGCCGAACTGATCGCCCGGATGCTCTCCTGAATGCGGCCTCCGCAACCTGCCTACCGGCAGGCAGATTCGCAATTCAATGCGTCCCCACGCCGTCCTGGTACTTGGTCATTTCCCGCTGGACGTTGATGAGTTGGCGGTTGAGTTCGGCGATGCGGGCGGTCAGGGCGCGGACCTTGTCGGCCTGCCTGTCCTTCTGGGCGGCGCGGAGCAGTTCCTGGGTGGCCTTGATGTCGTCCTTGATGGAGTCGGCCCGCTCGATCAGATCGCTGGTCTTGCCGAAGTTGGGCGTGCGGGCCGCCTCGACGGCCACCGGGGCCTTCTGCCGCGGGTCCTTGTACAGGTGGACGTTGTCGTAGAGGTACGTCCCCGGCGGCCAGTACGAGTAGACCTGGATGGACAGGTACTGCACGTTGTCGGGCAGGCCGCCGCGGGGCGGGACGACGCCGGCCTCGTGCTTCCAGCCGTCGCCAATGGGCTTGCCCTCGCCCAGGTTGAGGAACCAGCGGTAGCACTCGCGCCGGTAGCGCTCGGGGTACTTGCGGGAGTCCTCGCGGATCATTTGTTTCTGCCGGGCCGGCGGGAGCTTGGCGAAGGCCTGCGGGGTGATCTTCAACTGCACCATCGACACCTCGGGCAGCCCGTCGGCTTGGTCGCCCCAGTCGCGGTAGCCCTTGATGAAGATCTTGCCGCCCGGCGTCTTGCAGTCGGCGGTCAGCCAGTACCGCTGGCCGGGCGTGGCCTTGATCCAGTCGCTGCGATAGTGGACGCCTTCCAGCCCGCCCACGCATCCGTAGCTGGTATCGGTGGCGATCTTGGGCGGGTGGAGCGGGTTGGCCAGCCCCAGCCGCAAGGCCCGCGTGTACTCCAGCCACGGGTCGCGGGCCAGGTCCGTCCGCACGCGCAGGATCGTGCCCCGAGCCGACGGGCCCCGCTCCAGGAAGGTGCTGACGTTGTCGGGGTGGTCCCAGCCGAGCCGTCCCCGCTCGAACGTGCCGTTGACGTTGACCGGCGGGTCGGGGAACTTGTCCGGTTCGAGCTCGTCGCCCACCTGGGGGGCCACCCATTCCTTCTCGCCTCTCAGCCGCTCGACGATTTGGCGGGCCATCTCGCCGCGGGCCCGCTCGGTGCTGTCGCTGATCTTGAGCGACCACTGGTCGCTCTTGTCGGGATTCCGCAGGTCGATGCACCGTACGTCGGCGGTGAAGGTCGAGCCGCTCTTGACCAGCGTGCCGTAGATGCCGACCTGCATGGCCATCTTCTTCATGTTGGCCAGCACGTCCTCCTGCCTGGCGTCCGCGGGCGTGGGCGTGGAGAAGTCCTGCGTGGTCGGCCCGTCCAGCACGTCGAACTCCAGGTGGCGGGCCAGGCGCAGGCGCAGACTGTCGGAGACCTTGGCCCCGTAGGCGCCCTCGGCGCAGTGGAAGTCGTAGATGATGATCTTGATCTTGGGCTTTTCGTCAGCCGCCCGCGCCGGCTGGGCCGGCCACGCCACCGCCGCACTCAGCAGGACGACCATCGTCACGCAAGCTTTCATCTCACTCTCCGCGATTGGCGACCGCTGCTCATGGGCAACCGGCCACCGGGTACTGGCCGCGCGCCACAGGCTGCTGGCTACGGGCCACTGGCTACAGGCTACTGTTTCTTCCGCGCCTCCCGCTCGATCACGTCGCTGGTGCGCCCGAAGTTGGGCGTGCGGGCCTTCTCCTCGTCCAGCGGGGCCTTCTGGTTGGGATCCGCGTACAGGTGGACGTTGTCGAACAGGTAGGTTCCCGGCGGCCAGTACGCGTAGACCTGGATCTGGAGGTACTTCACGGTGGCCGGCAGGCCTCCGCGGGGAGGGCAGGGGGCGGCGTAGTGCTGCCAGGTGTCTTCCTCGTTGCGGCAGGCGAGGTACCAGCGGAAGACTTCGCGCCGGTAGCGGTCCGGGTTCCTGGCCGCGTCGGTCGCGATGAGCTGCTTCTGCCTGGCGACCGGCAGGCGGGCGAACTGCTGGGGCGTCATCTTCATCTCCACCAGCGTCTGCTCGGGCAGCGCGTCGGCGCGGTCGCCGAAGTCCGCGTAGCCCTTGACGAAGATCTTGGGAAAGAAGATCCCCGCCGTCTTGCCCTTCATGTCGGCGACCATCCAGTACCGCGCGCCGGGCGGGGCCTGGATCCACTCGCTGCGGTAGTGGGCGCCTTCCAGGGCGGCCACCGAGTTGGCGTAGCTGGTGTCCTTGGCCAGGGCAGGGGCGTCCTCGGGTTTGGCCTGTCCGAAACGGAGCTTGCGCTGATACTCCAGCCACTTGTCCCGCTCGACGTCGGTGACGAACTTCAGCACCTTGCCCCGTCCTGAAGGACCGTCCACGATGAACGTCGTGGCCCGGTCCGGCGCCTGCCAGCCGGTATGCCCGGTCTCGAAGTCTCCGTTAAGGTTGATCGCCTTGCCGAAGTTCGTCGGCGCGGCGTCGTCGCCGTACTCGGGCGGTTTCCAGTTGGCCTGCTTGCGGATGGCCTCGACGACCTGGGCGGCGATCACCCCGCGGGCCCGCTCGCCCGAGCCGCTGAACGCCTTGGTCCACGAACTCGGCTTGGCCGGGTCGGCCAGGCCCACCACCACGATCTCCGCGGTGATCGTGTCTCCGCTCTTGTCGACCGTGCCGTACACGCCGAGCTTGGCCTTCAGCCGTCCCTTGAGCATCTCGACAACCTTGGCCTGGTCAGTCTCCTTGCCCAGGCCTTCCTCGGCGATCTCCTCGCTGGAGATACGGTCCAGCACGTCGTACTCGTGGCGGCGCAATCCCAGACGGACGCTGTCGGCCAACTGGGCGCCGTAGCGTCCCCCCGCGAAGTTGAACACCACCGCCGGAATCTTCTCCTCGCCCCAGGCGTCCGCCGACCAGGGCATCGTCGCCGCCATCAGGATGACAACCGCCGCTCGTTTCATGCGTTACTCCGGTAAGGTTGGTCCATACGAGTATAAACGCGTCGGAAAGCCCGCGGAAGGCCTTCGGTGGGCTTTATTCCCGGCGGGATTCAGAGCACAGGAGTCCTCCATGAGACCATGCACGTTCTTCGCGATGGCGCTGCTGCTGACGGTTTCCGCGAACGCTCAACCTGTGGCCGTTCCCAACGGCGACTTCGAGCGGGGCTCGCAGAAAGACGTTCCCGGCTGGACGCTCGAAGGGGGTCTGGACGGCGGCATCGGCACGGACCGCCCAGCCGAGGGCAAGGGGTGCCTGACCATCCGCGGCGACGGCAAGGCCAGCGGCGCCTGGCTCAGCCAGCCGCTGGAACTGAAGCCCTCCTCGTTGTACGTGCTGGCGTTCCTGGCCCGCGGGGCCGGGAGCGGGGGCACGCCCACCACCGGGACGACCTTCTGCAACATGGACCTGGGCAAGATCAGCCCCCAGTGGACGGTCCTGGAGAGCTTCTTCTTCACTCCGCGCGAGATCGCGCCGCATCATGCCCGCCTGCGCTTCGGCCAGTGGGAGGTCAAGGGCGCGACTGTCTATGACAACGTCCAGGTTCATCACGCCCAGGCCGCCCACGAGCGCAAGGGCGACCTGGAACTGGGCGAGGGCGAGAGCGTGGAGGGCAACCAGTACCGGTTCCACGCGCCCCTGGGCGGGCGCGGGCGACACTTCAGCCGCCCCCTCCACAGTCACAACACCTTCTTCAATTCCAACCGCTGGTGCTTCGGCGCCGGCGGCGACGTGATCTACCGCCACCAGGTCGGCTCGCGCAAGCAGACAGCCGCCGAGTTGAGCCTGGGCGTGACGTACTACGCCGGCGGCGAACTGGTGGTCGAGGCGTCGCGCGACGGCAAGAGCTGGACGGAACTCGGCCGGATCGGCGACAACTCCAGCCGTACGTTCGCCGTTCCTGCTTCGCTCCTGCCCGCCGACGCCGTGTGGGTCCGCCTGCGCGGGCAGCGGAAGGGCGACAAGGGCGGCTGCTCGATCCAGATCAGCGACTACGGCTACAGGGCGACGGTGGACGGTTCGCCGGAGCGGCTGCGCGGGCGGACGCACTACTTCGGCATTCTGGCCGGCGAGGCGAAGGCAGACGTGCGGATCGAGTCGGTCGGTACGGGCCTGCCCGGGGCGGACAACCAGGTGGTGGTTCGATCCGCGGGCGCTACCGTTCTGCCTTCGCTCGAGGTCGCCGTCTGCCCCAGCGGCGTCCAGCCGACGCGGTGGACGGCGGGGGAGGTCCGCCAGGGGCGGGCGGTCGCGCCGTATGACGTGCCCACCGCCGGCCCGTGGGACCTGTGGATCAAGGCGGGGGAGTTCCAGGCCGTGACTTCGCTGCACGTGCCCGAACTGCACAACGCTTCGTACGGTCTGGCCCTGCCGTCGTCCTCGGAGGCGGTGGCCCTGTGGTGGGCCTCCAGCGGGTGGAAGGTCAGCAAGCTCCGCCCCGCGCCGAAGGCCGGGTCCCAGGCGATGGTGATCCGGACGGCCCGCAACGAGGCCGAGGCCGCCCAGGTCGTGCTCCGCCCCGCCAAGCCGCTCAAGGGTCTGACCGCCCGGGCGACCGCGTTGAAGGGTCCCGGCGGGGCAGCGTTAGACCCCTCCACCGTCGAGATTCTGCGCGTGCAGTACCTGGACGTGACCGTGCCGACCGACGTCAGCAGTGTGGCCGGCGACTGGCCCGATCCGCTGCCCCCGCTGGACGGGCCGCTGAACGTCGAGGCGGGAACGAACCAGCCGCTGTGGGTCCGGGTGAAGGCGCCGCGCGACGCCGCGGCGGGAACCTACGAGGGCCGGATCGAGTTGAAGGCGGACGGCTACTCCGCGATCGTCCCTCTCCGCGTGGAGGTGTTCGACTTCGCCTTGCCTGACCGCATGACCTGCCAGACGAGTCTCGGCTTCGGCGTGCACCGGATGTGGCAGTACCACAGGCTCACCAGTGACGCCCAGCGGCGCGAGGTGCTGGGCAAGTACCTGGCCAGTTTTGCATCGCATCACATCTCGCCCTATGACCCCGCTCCGATGGATCACTTCCGCGTGCATTGGCCCAAGGCGGTCTCGCGGTGGCGCGGCGGGCGGACCGACCGCGGCGAGAAGCACGCCGGCGCCGGCTCGCTGCTGGTGGTGGACGACAACGACAAGGCCCCGCTGTCGGCCTCGTACGAGGGGCGGATCGCGATCCCGCCTAAGGGGCTGCGCCTGCGGGTGTGGCACAAGGCCCCAGCGGGGCACAAGTTCATGTTCGCCCTCAACCACCACGACGCCAAGGGCGAGTGGATGAGCGGACGGAACCTCACGCTGGCGGTCGTGGGAACCGGCGACTGGGCCCAGTTCGATCGCACCATCACGGAGTTCCCCGACGCAGCCAGGTCGGTTACGCTGAATATCTATCCGGCCATGTGGTCGGAGGGGGGCGAGGGCACGGGCAAGGTGTGGCTGGACGACCTGTCGCTGCGCGAGCCGGACAGCCAGCGCGAACTGATCGAAGGTGGCGACTTCGAGCCACCCTCGCCGGAGCAACTCCAGCCGCGGATCGACTGGGACGACTGGGACGCGGCCATGAAGGTCGCCATGGAGCAGTACCACTTCAACTCGTTTATGGTCCCGATCCACGGCATGGGCGGCGGGACGTTCCATGAGCGGTACGAGCCGAGCCTGCTGGGCTACGGCGAGAACGATCCGGAGTACAAGGCCCTGTTCACCTCGTATTGCCGCCAGGTCCAGGAACACCTCCGCCAGAAGGGCTGGCTCGACCGGGCGTTCGTCTACTGGTTCGACGAGCCGGACCCCAAGGACTACGAGTTCGTCAACAAGGGTTTCGCCCGCCTCAAGGCGGCCGGGCCGGACCTGACGCGGATGTTGACCGAGCAGGTGGAGGACGCCCTGATCGGCGGGCCGAACCTGTGGTGCCCGGTGAGTTTTCACTACGACCACGACCGGGCCGAGAAACGCCGTGCCGCCGGAGAGCGGTTCTGGTGGTACGTCTGCTGCGGGCCCAAGGCCCCGTACGCGACGCTGTTCCTGGACCACCCCGCCGTCGAGCTGCGGGTGTGGCTGTGGCAGACGTGGCAGCGCCGGATCGACGGCATCCTCGTCTGGGAGACGGTCTACTGGCACAGCCCGACGGCGTATCCAGGCAAGGAGTTGCAGAACCCCTACGAAGATCCCATGAGTTGGGTGAGCGGCTACAGCACGCCCAAGGGCGCCCGCCGGCCGTGGGGCAACGGCGATGGGCGATTCCTTTACCCGCCGCCGGCCGCGGTGGCCCCCAAGGCCGCCGGGCCCGTGCTGGACGGGCCTGTCGAGTCCATCCGATGGGAGATGCTCCGCGACGGCATCGAGGATTACGAGTACATGGTGATCCTGCGCCGGCTGCTGGACGGGCCAGCCGGCAAGAAGCTCTCGCCGGACGAGCTGGCGAAAATGAAATCACTCCTGGACGTTCCGGAGGAGATTTCCAAGGACATGACTCGCTTCACGCGCAGGCCCGAGCCGATCGAGCGTCACCGCGAGCAGGTGGCCAGGGCGATCGCCGACTTGAGCGGAAGATGAGTTCGATCGGCACTGCAGGATGTCTGTGTCGATCCCGCAACTCTCGTTGCCTGCTTCAATCCGCCCCCGCTCGTTTGAGTTCGTCCAGCCGCTGTCGCAGTTCGTCCGCCGAGTGGGCCGGGGCAAGGCACGCGCCAGAGCGACAGACGTAGGCCAGGGGGCGGTTGTTGGCCTGGTAGCCCAGGTGGGCAAGTAACGCGAGATGGTCGTTGCGTGCAGGGTCGATCGCGATGACGTATCCGCCCGGTACGTAGGTGCGGCGGGCGTGGTCGCTCAGGTCACGCGCGATCGGGTCGGCCGGCGTGCCGATGACGGTGACGGTCCTGGGCCCGCGGAGGGCCTGTTCGACGGCCTGGGCCCAGCCAGCCAGAAAGGCGCCCCACTGGCGAGAGACAGCTCCCGTCAGGCTGTCCAGGGCTCGTCGGCCGGCCTGGCCGTAGCGGGTCTGGCCGGTCAGGTGGGCCAGGTCGATCAGTCCCTGGGCGGCCACCGAGGCGGCGCTGCGGACGGGCGAGTCCTCCCATGCCCGCAGGGGCGGCACAGCCGCCGGGCCGGTCGCGCCGGCGGGCAGGTTGCGGAACGCCCCGTCGCTCTCCGTCAACTCGGCCAGGACGTAGTCGGCCAGCTTCCGGGCGGCCTCCAGGTAGCGATCCTCGGACGTTGCGGCAGTGGCGTGCAGCAGGGCTCGCAGCATCCAGGCCTGGTCGGCCAGGGCTCCGACCCGTCGCAACCCGCATTCGTCGCGGTAGTGGGCAAAGACGCCCCGCCCATCTCGAAGGTCGTTCAGCAGGGCGTCCAGCGCGGCCAGCGCGTCGTCGCGGGCGACGTTTCGACCCAGCCGCTGCCACGCGGTCAAGCACGCGTCGATCAGCATCCCGTTCAGGTCGGCGAAGACGGTCCTGTCCACGGCCGGCGCGGGCCGCTCCAGCCTCGCTTGCAGCAGGCGGCGGCGTCCGGCCTCCACGCGGCGTTTCAACTCCTCCTCCCCGATCTGCATCATCCGGGCCTGCTGGGCGAGAGTCTTGGGCGTGTGCAGCACGTTTCGCCCAGGCCGGGCGAGCATGTCGCCCGCGTCGTCCACGTCGTACCAGGACGCCATCAATTGCTCGTCCTGGCCTCCGAGGGCGTCGCGGAACTTCGCGGCGGTCCAGGTGAAGTAGTCCCCGTCGTCGCCGGGACCCAGGTCAGCGTCCTGGCTGGCGTAGAAGCCGCGACGGTCGTTGCCCAGCAAGACCGCGCGGACCCAGTCCAGCGTGTGCAGGGCCACGCTCCGAAAGAGCGGTCGCCCGGTCAGCGACCAGGCGTTGGCGTAGAGGCCCAGCAGAGCGGCGTTGTCGTAGGCCATCTTCTCGAAGTGGGGCACGTGCCAGCGGGCGTCGACGCTGTAGCGGTGAAAGCCGCCCGCGAGCTGGTCGTACACCCCGCCGCGAGCCATGGACTCCAGGCTGTGGACGACGATGTCCAGCGACCGGGGGTCGCCCTGCCAGCCTCGCTCCAGCAGCAACTCCAGGGCCGGAGTGTTGAAAAACTTGGGCTCCCGGCCGAAGCCGCCGTGCGTTTCGTCGTACTCGGCGTAGATGCCGGCCAAGACGAGGCCGACCTGATCGGCGGTTGCCGGCGCGGGGCGGGAGTACGCCTGGCTGAGCGTTCCAGCCAGTGATCGGCGGATGTCCTCGCCGGCGGCAGCGATTGCGGCGCGGTTGCGCCGCCAGTACTCCTCCAGCGAGGTCAGCACCTCGATCAGCCCGGCTGTCGCCCCGTAAC
>Ga0116149_1005697_pt1 | contig 11530 bp, 12 predicted proteins | sample AD_UKC057_MetaG_FD_89787 | JGI IMG/M metagenome (GOLD analysis project Ga0116149, IMG submission 89787) | Active sludge microbial communities of municipal wastewater-treating anaerobic digesters from USA - AD_UKC057_MetaG | ecosystem: Engineered > Bioreactor > Anaerobic > Digestate | place: USA...
AGCGTCATCTGTGCAGACAAAACCGCCTGCTGCGCAGGTTCCTGCAACCCAGGCTACTTCTGCTTCTGTGTCGTGTCCCTCCTGCACGGCAGAAATTTCACCCGCCGCGCTGGATGCAAACCTGAAAGTCTGCCCGAGCTGTGGATACCACTTTCGCATGGAACCGGGCGAGCGCATTGCGTATCTCGCCGATCCGGGAACGTTTGTGGAGTTTTGCAGGAGCATGACCAGTCTGAATCCGATTTCCATGGAAGGATATGAAGAAAAGCTGTCCGAGGCAGGCAGAAAGTCCAACCTTTCGGAGGCGGTAGTCACCGGAACCTGCGAAATCGAACAGATCCCTGTCGTGCTTGCGTTAATGTCGTTCAGCTTTATGGGAGGTTCGATGGGCTCCGTCGTTGGCGAGAAAATAACCCGCGCCATGCTCAAAGGCCTCAAAACCCGCCGCCCGGTGATCATCTATACTACCTCCGGAGGCGCCCGCATGCAAGAAGGCATTTTTTCCCTGATGCAGATGGCCAAGACTGCGAGCGCAGCCGCCGAGCTGGACCGGGCAGGAATTCCGCTTTTCATGGTGTTGTGCGATCCGACCACAGGCGGAGTCACTGCGAGCTTTGCAATGCTCGGAGATATCGCCATTGCCGAGCCCGGCGCCCTGATCGGCTTTGCCGGCCCCCGGGTTATCGAGGGTACCATCAAGCAAACGTTGCCGGACGGTTTTCAGCGCGCCGAATTCCAGCAGGACAAAGGATTTGTTGATCTAGTGTGCCCTCGGCGTGATCAGCGCTCTCTTTTGGTCAAACTGCTGAAGGCGCATAGCGGAGGAAACGCATGAGCGACATGGAAAATGAAATAACCGGCTACGAAGAAATAGAACGGCTGGAGCGGCTTGCCAAGCAGACCGGTATTGATATCTCCGCCGAGCTCAAGAAAATTACTTCCAAGCTGGAGGAGACCACAAAATCGGCGAAAGCCTGGCAGCGCGTGGAACTCGCCCGAAACCCGGACCGACCCCGTGCGCTCGACGTGATCAAGTGTATTTGCGACGACTTTATCGAATTGCACGGAGACCGGCACTACGGAGACGATCCTGCGCTGATCGGCGGCATCGGCTTTATCAACGGGATTCCGGTTACGCTGATCGGAAACCAGAAAGGCCGCAACCTGAAGGAAACCCTGATGCGCAACGGCGGGATGGCGAATCCGGAAGGGTATCGCAAGGCCCTGCGCCTCGCGAAGCAGGCCGAGAAATTCCACCGGCCGATCATTACCCTGATCGATACCCAGGGCGCCTATCCCGGACTCGGAGCCGAGGAGCGCGGAATCGGGGAAGCAATTGCGATGAACCTGCGCGAATTCAGCCAGCTGAAGACCCCGATTATCTGCATTATCATCGGGGAAGGCGGATCCGGCGGCGCGCTTGGCATTGGTGTGGGCGACAAGGTTTATATGATGGAAAACGCAGTGTACTCGGTTATCTCGCCCGAAGGCTATGCGTCGATCCTGCTCCGGGATTCAACACAGGCAAAGAACGCCGCTGCGATGATGAAAATCACCAGCGAAGACGTGCTTTCGCTCAAGATATGCAATGGCGTCATCAGCGAACCTGCCGGCGGCGCGCACCTTGACCCTGCCGAAGCGAGCAGGCGCATAAAAGAAGTTATCGTCCGGGATCTTCAGGATCTGATGCCCCGAAACCCTGCGGTGCTGGTGCGCTACCGAAACCAGAAAATTCGGAAATTCGGGCATTTTGCGGAGTAAGGTTCAGCCCTCCGGCTCGGGCGCAATGCCGCCCGAACGGCCGCAATGCCGCCCGAGCGGGCAGCATTGCAGGCGCCCGCTCAGCGGTGCCTGATAAACGTTTCCCGTTCCAGTTCCATGAAGGCCGTATCCAGTTCTTCTCTGGTGTTCATTACAATCGGTCCGCCCCAGGCAATCGGTTCCTTCAGCGGTTTGGCCGCAAACAGTACCAGTCTGGCACTCTCCGATGTCGAAGCAGTCAGACGCACAAGGTTTCCATTTTCCAGACGCACCGCTTTCCGGTATTCGATATACGTTTTTGGTTCTAAGCTTTCGGGGTCAAAAGACACCTTTCCTTCCATCGAATACACAAAGACTGTGTCCAGTTCGTCAACCGGTATATCGATGCCGGCACCCGGCTGCAGTGCGACATCCAGCAGCAGAGCATCGACATATGTTCCCCTGAAAGCACCGTCGGTTCCATTGAGCGAACCGCCAATGATGCGCACCGTCGCACCGTTTTCGTTTATTTCCGGAACCATATCCGCAGTTATATCGTGGTAGGCGGGGTCGTCCATCTTGTGGGCCGCGGGCATGTTGATCCACAGTTGGAGCCCAAGCATCCGGCTGGCTGCTTTCGGCATTTCCTGATGGATTATTCCGCTGCCCGCCGTCATCCATTGGCAGTCACCAGAGCCGATAGTCCCGCTGTTCCCCAGGCTGTCCCCATGATCGATCCTTCCCCGAATCAGAAAGGTCACCGTCTCGATGCCCCGATGCGGATGCCAGGGAAATCCCTTTGTGTAATCAGCGGGATTCTCCGAATCGAAGGCGTCGAGCATTAAAAAAGGATCAAAACGTTCTGTCGTCTTGGGGCCGAGTACCCGAACAAGCTTCACCCCCGCGCCGTCGACTGCGGGCGTTCCGCTGACCGTTTCCGCTACTGTCCGGTAGTGTCTAGTATCCATTGCATTTCTCCATGAACCGCTGTGAAGGAACGCTATTGTTCAATCAACTGGCGCTGCTCGTTTTCAGCAGACAGCTTGAAAAAACTGATCGTCTGTTTGAGCGTTTCGGCCTGGCCTGCGAGCTCTTCGGACATCGAAGCCGACTCTTCGGAAGCCGACGCATTCTGCTGCACTACCTGATCGAGCTGCGAAATCGCAGAATTAATCTGGCTGGCCCCGGCGTCCTGTTCATGGCTCGCCGCACTAATTTCCTGCACCAGATCGGCAGTGCGCTTAATTTCCGGAACCAGATTAGTTATGGTCAGTCCCGCTTCCTCTGCAATCTTGAGGCTGTCGCCGGACAGGATATTGATCTCTCCCGCTTCTTTTGAACTCCGCTCGGCCAGTTTCCCGACCTCGGAAGCAACAACGGCAAACCCCTTCCCGTATTCGCCTGCTCGGGCTGCTTCTATAGATGCGTTGAGCGCCAGCATATTGGTAGAACGTGCAATTTCTTCTATTATTCCAATCTTTGCAGCGATCTGCTTCATTGCCTCGACAGTCTGAAGCACCGCCTGACCGCCGGTTTCCGCGCTTTGCGCCGATTTTCGGGCAATCGCTTCGGTCATCTGGGCATTTTCGGCGTTCTGTCTGATATTTGCGCTCATCTGTTCCATTGAAGCGGATATTTCTTCTACGGACGCTGCCTGTTCGGTTGCACCCTGAGAAATGGACTGAGATGTCGTACTCAGCTGATCGCTTCCCGCAGAAACCTGGTCCGCCGCTTCTATTACCTGCCTGACGATACCGGAAAGACTTTCGATCATCTGATCCAGGCTGCGTCCCAAGTCTCCAAGCTCGTCGTTTCTGGCAACAATCTTTTCCTTTTGTTTCAGGTCAACAGTATCAAACGAAAAGTCTCCCCTGGCAAAGTCGTCCATCGCCAAACAGATAGTCATCAGCGGTTTTGTGATTCTCCGTGCAATAAGCACCGAAATAACCACTGCAAGACCTATTGCTATAAGTGCCGCCACCACAAGAAGCAGAATCAGGCGTCTGACAGATTCGTAAATTTCGTTTTCCGGAACCGTAATGCCCTAGCTCCAGCCGGGCGTGTTGGGTACGCGCACAAAGTACAAAACCATCTTGACGCCGTCGGGATCAATATACGTACCATTGCCCATTTCTTCCGCTACCGTGCGTTTTCCAAGACTATCCAGCCCCCGGTATCCATCCTTGTCCGCGTCGCGAATATTCAGGTTCATGATTGCCTGGGGATCCTTGTGCGCAATCACCATACCGTCTTTATCCGTAATCCAGCCATACCCGGTTTTACCGACTTTAATATTTGTCACTATATTTGAAAGTTCTTCCAGCTTGAACTGCAGGGCTACAAAAGCCTTGTTTTTTCCGTCCTGAGCGGGAATTGCTACAGTGGTTACAATTATTGGCACATTCAGCGATTTGGAGATAACTGCTTTTCCGACAGCTTCCTGCATTCCGGAGACAAAAATTTCCTTAAAGTAATCCCGGTCCGAGACATTTCCTTTTGCGCCCTCCGACGACACGTAATCTCCGCTATTCCAGGCATAGAACGCCCCGACAACTTCCGGAGACAGATATTTTTTCTGATCCTTCATGGTGGCTTCTACTACTGCCGGATCGCCTTCAGACAGAACATTGCGCGACGACATAATTTTGAGCTGCCACTTGAGCTTGTCCATCATCTCGCCCAGTTCGTACGCCCGGGCAATGGAAATCTGTTCGTTGTCAGAAAGTACAATCCGTGTTACTTCCTGTGTCATATTAATACCAATCAGCAGTATCATTCCTCCGATAAGAAGTGAAATAAACACCGAAAAAATTGCTGACATCTGTACAAGTAGGGACATTCTTCGTTTCATTTGTTCTCCTCCGGTAACTCGCTAACTACCAGTATCGTTGAACGGTCTCAACTTTGCAAATTGACTCAGCCCTCTTCCCCATGATACCGGTTCCGGTTCCACCGAGTTTCAAACGAGCCTCACGCTGATCTGGAAACAGAACGAACTCCGGTGCTATAGTCCCTGGCATGAAAGAGACAACCAACCTGAAGCTTCTGTATGCATTCAACTTCTTAAAAAGCCTTCATTTTTTCGGCGCACTGTCCGTTCCGTTCTACACGATCCGGCTCGGCTTCACATACACCCACATGTTCTCGCTGGAAGCGATTTTTTCGGTACTCCTGTTTTTCTTTGAAATCCCGACCGGTGTTGTTGCCGACAAATTCGGCCGCCGTATATCTCTATTCCTCGGTTCCGTCCTGTTTGGTGCAAGCTTCGTCCTCTACGGCTTCGCCCGAACGTATCCTGTGCTCGTCACCATTCAGGCAACCGGAGCGTCGATGCTTATTTCAGTGCTTCTCCTCATCCGCGTCCGCGAAAATCCCCGCCCGGTTCTCACGGAGCATCCCCTGGCGCTCGGCATACGCGGTTTTCTAACTCTGTTCCGATCCCGGGACCTTGCGCTTCTTTCTATAAATACTGCAGTCATTTCCTCTTTCACGTTCCTGATGTTCTGGCTGTATCAGTCCCTGCTCATGGAAATGAACTTCCCCGTCGCCGGTTTCGGATTTGTCGCAGCTGCCTTCAACACCCTCGGCATGGTGCTGCTGTTCAATGTGGGAACTATCCGGAAAAAGCTGTCCGACCGCACATTCCTGCTGGCTACCTCTGTGCTTCCCGGCATACTCTACCTTGTCGCAGGCCTCTTCCCCGTGATACCGGTTGCCCTCATTGCCATCATGGGCGTAACAGCCATGCGCTTTATCCGCGCCCCGGTTACCGCCACACTCATCAACGACGGAATCGGAGACGAGCTTCGCGCAACGGTTCTGTCCGGGCTTTCCATGCTCGAGCGGATCGTCACGACGGGCTTTTATTTTGTGGTGGGTTTCTTGAGCGACCGCTCAGTGCCGCTTGCGTTACTTGCTATCGGGGTCCTGACTCTTCTTGTATCTTTTTTGGTCCGTCCGGGTCGAGGCCGAAGGACCCACCAAGCGCGAACGTCCCATCCCGGAGCCCCCGGGAGCGAAATCGTCACGTCCGGCGATATCTGATCCGGCGACTCAAAGCACCAGGGTGCTTCCACACTCGAACGGGCTCACGATTCCTCCCGCCAGGGCGGCGAGCGCCCGTTCTTCGTCCTTGCCGCTGCAGTGGCCGGTTTTCGCCCGTCCTGTGCCGGAGCGCACGAGGTATCCGGCTGTTGCTTCCAGCCGTTCAGCGCCGCAGCCTGCAAGGTGGAGTCCTCCGGCGACAACCGCGATCCGCTCCCCGTTCGAAAGCGCTTTTGCGTGCTCGAGCGTATTGATCACGCCTGCGTGGCAGCATCCGGTAAGCACGAAGAGTCCGGTTGCGGTACGAACAGCAAGAAACAGTTCGTCGATCATTGCATCCGGAACCGTGCATCCTTTATCTGAAAAGAGCAGAGGGCTCGGGATTTCAAGCGATTCTGTGCGGGGAATCGCACCGCCAAGAAAGGCGGAGCCTCCCGCAATATGGAGCAATTCGTCAACGGGGATAAAGCCGCCGCTGCCCGACTTCCCGGACTCGAAGCGCGTATCGAGTGCGCCTGGCGATTCCAGCGCGGCGCATGATTCAAGCGCGGCGCACGATTCCGGCGAAAGGCCGATGGGCCTGCATATGCCGGTTCGTGTGCTGTAATGCGGCGAGAAGACATGCTTGGACGCATACACAATCGAAGCCGGGTATCCGGCCTCCCGCTGCTTTTCCAGAAACTGCGCAAGCGCGTCGGTGTGATCGTAATGGCCGTGGCTCAGCACTACGGCGTCGGCTTCGAACGGATTGACGCCCGCGATGGGTGCGTTCGCAAACAGGGCGCCCCGCCCGGTATCGAACAGAATCCGGTATGGGCCTTCCGGTGTTTCGATGTCCAGGAACGCAGAAAACCCGTGCTCTTCGACGTACGGAGCTTTCGCCGTATTGTCCGCCAGTATCGTTACCTTGACCGATCGCGCCTGCACTTCCATCGGGGCTGTCTTTTAGTGGTCGCAGCCGTTAACGCCGGTTATGAGCGTGCCGGCAAGATACTGGGTAACGATCTCTTCCGAGGGAAGAGCGGGCGCTCCAACACATACGGAGATGCCGCGTTCGCTAAAGAGGTCGCGCGCCCGGGAGCCCATGCCTCCTGCGACAATGTGCGTCACTCCCGCATCTTTCAAAAATCGGGGAAGAAGTCCCGGTTCGTGCGGCGGAGCCGTGATGTAGTTTTTCTTGACAATCGTTTTTCCGTCGTCCGCGATATCGAACGAGTCGAAGCCGGCGCAATGTCCAAAATGCTGCGTGAGTTTTCCGTCCGCGACGGGTACTGCGATTTTCATGCCAATCCTCCAGAAATGTGTGCGTATGTGGCGCTGATAGGGGAATCCCTGAATCGTGCCACGTAGGGTTTTCCTTCGTCTCCCGAAATGCCGACCGAAGGATCTATCGGAATCGCCCCAAGAAAGGGGACGCCGTACTTTTCGGCGAGCTTTTTGCCGCCGTCCTTGCTGAATATATAGCTCACTTTGCCGCAGTCGGGACACACGAAGCCGCTCATGTTTTCCACGATGCCGGTTATCGGAAGATTGAGCTTTTCGCAGAATTTGATGGACTTGCTCACGTCAACGGCCGCGATGTTCTGCGGCGTGGTTACGATAATTGCGCCGTCCGCGTTTCCAAGGAGCTGTATGATCGACAACGGCTCATCGCCGGTTCCGGGCGGGCAGTCGACGATCAGGCAGTCCAGTTCGCCCCATTCGACGTCCTGGAGGAACTGCTTGATGACGCCGTTTTTCATCGGTCCTCGCCAGATGACCGGAGCGTCCTCGCTTTCGAGCATGAAGCCGATCGACATGACCTTGAGATCGTTCAGCTCGCCAATGACTGCCGGCAGGAGCTTTTCCCCTTCGGATTCAAGGGACGTCTGGCGGAGCCCCACCATGGTCGGAATGCTCGGTCCGTGGATGTCGACATCCAAAAGACCTACCCGTTTTCCCGAGAGTGCGAGGCTTGCTGCGAGGTTGACCGCGACGGTGCTTTTGCCCACGCCGCCCTTTCCCGACATGACGATGTGTTTTTTCGCCACATGCTCCATTTTTACGCTTTCAATTGACATACGGTCCCCCATATTTCCGAGATGGCGGCGGTAGTTGCGGTCGGTTTTTGCGACCGGGACTCCGCGTATTCGACGATTGTTTTTTTTCTGATCTGCGCGCGGGTGATTGCGCGATTGTACGGAAGCTGTCCTGCAAACGGAATGTTGTTGCGTGTGCACCAGTCCTTGATTTCTCCTGTAACCGTTTCGTTTATATCCGCTTTGTTCACGCAGACGGCAAAGGGTACGCTGAAATGCCGGGCAAGGCCTGCGACGCGTTCAAGATCGTGGACGCCCGATACGGTCGGTTCGGTTACGATGAGCGCAAGGTCGGCTCCGGTTACGGAGGCTATAACGGGGCATCCGGTTCCCGGGGAGCCGTCAATGATAAGCCAGTCGGCGTTTTGTTCGGCGGCGATTTTCTTTGCTTCCTTGCGGACGCTCGTCACGAGCTTTCCCGAGTTTTCCGCCCGGGGATCGAGCGCTGCATGCACCATCGGCCCGAATCTGGTGTCCGAGACAAAAAGGTCGCCGCAGCGGCGGTCTACAAAGTCTATTGCACCGGGCGTGCACAGCCGGACGCACACGCCACAGCCTTCGCAGGCGAGCGGGTCTACGGTACAGCCGCTGGTAAACGAGTGAGAAATCGCTCCGAACCTGCAGCCGCTCATGCAAATTGCGCAGCTTGCCTGTTCTCCGGTCGAGATGCACTTTTTCGGATCGACGTGCGCAAGCTTTCCGCTGATAAACTCCCGCTTTTCGTGCACGACAGGCTTGAGCAGCAGGTGCATGTCGGCTGCATCGACGTCGCAGTCCGCGATGACGACCTTGCCGCTTCTGGAGGCGAGGCAGATTAGCGACGCGGCGAGGCTTGTCTTTCCGGTGCCGCCCTTGCCGCTTATAAGGACTACTTCTTTCATGGCATACTCCGTGTAATACGCTCGGGCAGCTGAGCGAAGTCGCTGCGGTATTCGCTCGCGCATTCGACCAGCGGAAGCCCGCGCGAATACCCCTCGGCGATTTTTCGGTCTTCGGGAATTTCCATCAGGACGGGAATGCCCTGCTTCGCACAGTACTTCTGCACGCGTCCGTCGCCGCTCGTGCTTCGGTTGATTATCACCCCGCACGGAATGCCCATTTTGCGCACGGTCTCGACGGCGAGCCTCAGGTCGTGCAGGCCGAAGGGTGTCGGTTCGGTGACCAGTACGACATAGTCGGTGCCGGATACCGCTGTGGACATTGGGCACGAAGTGCCCGGTGGACAGTCGATGATCGTCAGTCCGTCCGGGGCAGCCAGCGAGCGCACTTCGCGGATAACCGGCGGCGAAAGCGCCTTGCCGACTTCCAGCGTTCCCTGGGCGAACGTAATGCTGCGCTTCTCCGGCCGGTTCGCGACGCGCGCGGTCAGGAGCGTGCCGATCGGGGATTGTACTTCGCTGATTGCCTGTGTCGGGCACACCAGAGCGCATCCGCCGCAGGAATGGCAGAGCTCGTGGAAAGCCATAACGCTCGTTCCGATATGCACGATTGCGTTGAACTCGCAAAAGCGCGCGCACTCCCCGCACGCGATGCATTTCGATTCGTCGATCACCGGCACCGGAACGGTAACTGCCCGTTCGCTCCGGTCGACAAGCTGCAAAAACAGCGCCGCGTTCGGCTCTTCGACGTCGCAGTCGAGGAGCGTAACGGGGACTTTTTGCGACAGTGCCAGGGAGACGGCAACCGTTGTCTTGCCGGTGCCACCCTTGCCCGAGGCTACGGAAATAATCATACCCAGTGCCCCTCAACGTCGGCTTCGGTAATTTCGGCAAGCGCTCCCTGTTTCCATGCTTCTGCCGCCTCGGCAACGGTTCCCCCCTTCGCCAGAAACACGGGAATCTTCGCCGCCTGAAGCACCTTGAACGCCTTCGGGCCGGTGTGTCCGGTTATGACCGCCTGTGCGCCTGCGTTCACGACGTGCTGTGCCGCCTGGATGCCCGCACCCTGGGCCGCCTCAAGGTTCTGTGTGTTGTCGATGTACGCAACGCTGCCTGAATCGGTATCGAACAGGATGAATCCTGCCGCCCGTCCGAAACGGAGATCGAGAATCGAATCCAGTGTTTTTCCGCTTGCTGTTATTGCTATCTTCATACGTAAAGTCCTCCTGTATCAATTTTTAGTGTCCGGATTTGAAAGTCCGAATGAAAGCGAATGTCTGCCCCTGTTTCTGCACCTTAGCCTTGGACAGCCGCAGCCCGGCATGGAGAATTCTTTCCGTTCGAGTGTTCCTTCCAGCAGTGCCGCACGGACTTGTTGAACCGGGCCTGCGATGAACGACACGAGTTCGATGCCTCGGTGTATGAGTGCGTTTTCGTATTCGGCCGAGATTGCGCCGCACACAAGCAACTCCACGCCGTTCGATGCAAGAAATTCCGCGCGCGCGTCGGGTGCCTGGTCCAGGGGTTCGTCGACGGGGGTTTCGGGGAACGGGATGGATGCGTTTTCGGCTGTTGCGTTGGCGGTGTCGACGATCAGGCACCGGGCCGAGACGTCGAACACGGGGGCGATTCTGCCATTCCAGATTGAGAGTGCCGCTTTCATATACGTTTAGAAGCAATATCTGTGCCAATTACAAAAAAAGAGTCGCAGGAATCAGTGTTGCGCGGTGTGCGAGGCTTCCCGTTTCGCGGTGTGCGGGATGGAGTATGCTCGTGGCGCCGGTCAATGTTGCAAAATTGCACGTATGCTGTGCAATAGGTTGCAAATATGCAGTATATGTTCTTGGGTAAGAGGGTTCAATATTGAATCAGAACGCCAGGGGTAGCGTGAACGAACTCTGCGCGGAGAGCCGCGGGCGAACGAATTGACAAGGGCGATTCTCGATCCCCCATTGCACTGCAGAACGCTTCCCGTTAAAATGTTAGAAAAGGGTAATATATGCGTGCTGGAGATGTTGCGGTCGATTATTTTTGTAAAGGGTATAACTGTGGGCAATCTGCGTCAGTGGCATTTGCCGGGATTGCGGGACTTGAAGTGGAGCGCGTTCTTTCCATGATGGCCGGATTTGGCGGTGGTATTGGGGGCACGCGCGAACTCTGCGGGGCGGTTTCCGGGATGGTTTGGGCTATCGGCGCCGGATTTGGCGAGTACGATCCCCAGGACAACGAGGCAAAAACTCGGCTGTATAAAATCGTGCGTGCGGCTATTGATGAGTTCAAGGCCGAGTTTGGCACGACCTGTTGCAGGGATTTATTGCTGTCGGCAGGGTGTTTACCAAAGCCCGACCCGTCGGTGCGAAACGCCGAGTATTATGCGAAGCGGCCTTGCGCACATTTTGTCCGTTTTGCCGCAGATTGCGCGGAACACTGTATTCGAGATACGGAGAAGCAGGTATGAATAATGGTCAGTTCGGAGCTGCGCTGCTTTTGACGCTGTTCGCCGGTCTTGCCACCGGGGCAGGGAGTCTGATTGCGCTGCTTTCCAAAAAAACGACTCCCCGTTTTTTGTCGGTGTCGCTTGGTTTTTCCGCCGGCGTTATGATTTTCGTGTCTTTGGTGGAGCTCTTTAATGATGCGCGGGCGGAGCTTTCGGCGCTCTGGGGAGACCGGATGGGGTATCTTGCGGCGACGGGGGGCTTTTTTGCCGGTATGGGGCTGATTGCCCTGATCGACCATTTTGTGCCGACCGAGATTAACCCGCACGAAGCCCGCTCCGAGGAAGCCGCCGCC
>Ga0116149_1005698_pt1 | contig 11528 bp, 6 predicted proteins | sample AD_UKC057_MetaG_FD_89787 | JGI IMG/M metagenome (GOLD analysis project Ga0116149, IMG submission 89787) | Active sludge microbial communities of municipal wastewater-treating anaerobic digesters from USA - AD_UKC057_MetaG | ecosystem: Engineered > Bioreactor > Anaerobic > Digestate | place: USA...
AGCAGCACCGCGCCGGCGATCTTCCAGCCGCTCTTCGGGTAGCGGCCGGCGAGGCGGCCCGTGTACCCGTTGGCCACCACCTGGTAGGCGCGCGAACCGTAGGTGTAGGTCAGCAGCCAGATCGGCACCAGGATGTGCTTGAAGGTCTCGCCCGAGTACGAGGGGAAGATCCTCAGGTTGCGGTGGGTGTCGCCCGGCACCTGCCGCGCGCACATGGTCCGCAGCTGCTCGTGCATCGAGTCGCGCGACTGCCGCGCGGCGTCCACCAGCACCACCTGGTAGTGCTCCACCACGTAGCCCGAGAGGTAGGACGCGTCGTACGGGACGAGGTCCTTGGTCGGGAACGGCTCGACCGCTTTCAGCAGGTCGCGCTGCACCCCCTTGGTCCCCGGAACCGGCTCGTCGTCGAAGAAGTGATCGACCGTGCCCGAGGCCGGCTCCCAGCGCACCTTCCGCACCTGGCGCGTCTGCCACTTCCCCTGGTTGTCGCGGACGCGTTCCTGGACGTAGTAGTAGTGCCCGGCCTCGGCGGTCCAGGGGCAGTGCACGCGGGCGTCGAAGGTCCAGTAGGGGATGTAGAGGCCCTTGATCTGGTCCACCAGCGCGCGCCGCTTCAGGGCGTTGGGGGCGAACCACCGCCCGGCGTACCACTGGCGCATCGAATCGTGAACCGCGGTGCGCGCCACCTTGAAGGGAAGCAGGCTCTGCGGGCGGATGGGAGCCTTGATCTCCTCGTACGGCACCAGGGCCGGCGAGCCGCAGAACTCGCAGTTCTGGCCGACCCGCGTCGGGTCGTACACCATCACGGCCTTGCACGACTGGCACTGCACGCTGCGGCGCTCCGCCTGCCAGCCGCGCTGGTCGTCCGACAGCTCGCGCAGCGCCGCCACGAGGTCTGTCTCGACGATGGCGCCGGTCGAGGGGTCGGCCTGGTAGGGCGACTCGGTCCCGCAGAACGGGCAGATGAGCCCCTGCTTGGCGGGGTTCCACTCGGCCTGCGCCCCGCAGGCCGGGCAGGTGAACTTCTGAAGCGCGGAGATTTCGGGCATCAGGAGTCGAGCTCAGGGCCACTCTTTGCCTTCGCCGGCAGCGGGCGGGAGCGAACGCCCGCCCGGCCGGCGACCGGTGTCAGCTATGCAGGTAGGCGTCGAAGGCGGCGCGCGTGATCCGGTAGCTGCTGCCGATCTTCTTCGCCTTCAGCTCGCCCGACTCGATGACCGCCATCACGTCGGCCTCGGGGACGCCGAGGATCCGCGCCGCATCGGCGGGGGTCAGCAGGTCGGCCGCGGCCGGCGCGGTGGCCGCCTGGGCCGCCCCGACGGCGGCGGCGTGCCCGGCCTGCTGCGGCCCGAGCCCCTGCTGCATCATCTGCTGGGCGATGCCGAAGCCGACCGCCAGCTCGGCCGCCATGCCGGCCCCGCCGGCCCCGCCGGTCTCCATCCCCTTCGCCATCTGGTACTTGACGAAGTCGTTCAGGTTGCCGACGACCGCCATGCTCGACCGCTTGTCGATCGCCTGCTCGACCTCGGGCGGCACCGACACGTTCTCGACGATGAAGCTGCTGATCTCGAGGCCGTACTTCGCGCCGACGATCGGGTTGATCACCGGCAGCAGCGCCTCGCCCAGCTCCATGAACCGGGCCGCCACGTCGAGCGCCGGGACGCGCGACGAGGCCAGCGCGTCGCTGAACACGCTGACGATGCGCGACCGCATCGTGTCGGCGAACTCGTCCAGGCGGAAGTTCTGGTCGGAGCCCGCCACCTCCCGGAGAAACAGCTTCGGCTCGATCACCTTGAAGTCGTAGGTGCCGAAGGCGCGCAGCCGGACCACCCCGAAGTCCTCGTCGCGGACCATGATCGGGTTCGCGGTCCCCCACTTGTTCCCCGTGAAGAGGCGCGTGCTGACGTAGTAGACGTCGGCCTTGAACGGGGAGTTGAAGCCGTACTTCCACGACTTCAGGCGCGTGAGGATCGGGATGTTGTCGGTGGTCAGCGTGTGCTTGCCGGGGCCGAACGTGTCGCCGAACTCACCGAGGTAGACGAACTGCACCACCTGCGACTCGCGGACGATCAGCTGGGCGCCGTTCTTGATCGCCTTGTCGTCGTCCGGGAAGCGGAACGAGAGGGTGTCGCGAGAGTCGTCGGTCCACTCGATGATCTCGAGCAGCTCGCCCTTGATGAAGTCGAACACGCCCATGGCGAAGGCTCCTTTTCGGTGAAGGGACGGAAAGCTCATTGTAGCGGAAGGCGTGGGGCGGGAGGCGGAAGGCCGGGCCGGAATCTCGCCCTCCACGCCAGCGCGCCGCCCGACTTCGGCGTGCAGCCGCCCTTCGCCCACCCGTTGCCGCGCTCGACCGCCAGTGGAAGGCCGCCGTCGCACTCCAGGCCCTGCAGCGTCCAGCCGTCGGGCTCGGTCAGGTAGACCTCGTACGGCTCGCCGGCAACCGCGAGGCTGCGGCCGGTCATCACGCCGTCCGCCCACTCGAGCGACTCGAGATCGTAGCCGCCCCCGGTGATGTGGCGGCTCGAGGCGAGGAACTGCGGCCCGGGCCGCTGCTCGCGCACGATGAAGACCTGCGAGTTGAAGGGGGTGGGAAGCGGGCCCGGGGCGAACTGGCGCTCGAAGGCGCCGAGCAGCCTTCGCTGCCAGAACTCGAAAACCAGGTAGCGCTTCGCCGGGTCCAGGCCGAGATCCTCGAAAGGGATCGCGTCGAACGAGCCGCCCGTTCGCCCGACCACGGTCCAGGAGCCGAACGGCCGGTGGATGTCGAGCTGGTAGAGGAAGACCGAGGGTGTCAGGCTGGCGTCGAACGGCTTCGGATCGCGGCCGCTCACCTCCCCGTCCACGCGCCAGAGCTGCGACGACCGCGAGGGATCCACGTCGTACAGCTGACCCGGGGTGGTGACCAGCACCGGCGCGGCGCGGCGGGCGGGATCGGCCACCGCGGTGCGGTAGCGCTCGGGCTTGTCGGTGAGCAGGAACATCGACCCGGTGAGCGAAGTGACCATCGTCGACCGCCAGGCCTCGGTGTCGCTCAGCTCGATGTGATCGGGGTCGTTGCGCCAGACGACGTTGTTGAAGGAGTTGAACTGGGCAAGGCCCGCGTAGGAGAAGCCGTCGGTGCCGATGCGGCAGCCGTCCACCAGGCCCACCAGCTCGGGCCGGATCCCCCAGCAGGCGAGCAGGAACGAGTCGCGGCCGATCTCGTCGCGCACCGACGCCACGTAGGCGCGCAGCGCCTCGGTTGGACCCTCTGGCCTTCCCTCGAAGTGCGCGCGGAACGTGTTGTAGCCCTCGTAGCGCAGGTGCCTCAGGGCGTCGAGCTTGAAGTAGTCCCAGCCCTGCGCGCGCAGGTCCTTGTAGATCGGGCGAACCAGGGCGTCCAGCGCGCCCGGCGCGGTCGCGTCCACGACGTGGCCAATCCAGTTGCCGCGCGCCGGCTGGCCGTCCGGGCCGGCGACGAACCAGGGCTTGTGCCGCGCGGCGAAGTCGGTCTGCGTGAACGCGGCGTTGGTCCAGATGCCCGGCTTCAACCCCTTCCCGCGAATGTAGCGTGCGAGCTCCGGCAGCCCGGACGGGAACTTTTCGTTCGCCTTGAGCCACAGCTCCGGCAGCCCCGTCCCGCGCTGGTAGCCGTCGTCGATCTGGAGGTAGTCGTAGCCGTAGCGCAGCAGTTCCTCGGACATCACGTCAGCGACGCGCTTCACGTCCTGCTCGGTGACCTTGTCGTAGAAAGCAAACCACGAGCACCAGCCGACGACGGGCTTCGGCCACGAGCGGTAAGTCCACGGCTCGAAGTACCGCAGGCCCCGGTGCTGCTGGTAGAAGCGAGGCCGGAAGCGGAGGAGGATCTCGCCGCCGCGCGCCTCGAGGGTGAAGGTGCGAGCGCCAGCCGGCGAGTTGGGCGTCGCCGCGACCATCGTCACCCGCGTCCGGGTGCGCGGCTGGTCGTCCACCCGAGAGGACCCAGTCGGCGTGCCTGTCGTAGACGGCGTGGTCGAGGAGGCTCGAGCCGTCACCCGAAACGTGCCGGACGATCGGCCGTCCGCGCAGCGGGCGGTCGGCCTCGCAGGCGAACGCCTCGCCGCTGGCCGTAATCGTGCCCGAGAGCTCGATCGGCTCGCTGCCGCTCGCGAAGAAGGCCAGTACCTGATCCACCCGATCGCCCGTCTTCGACGTGCTTGGCCGGATGGCGCGAAGCGCCGATGGGTTGGTGACGCGGCCGTCGAAGACGAGGGTGTCGTGATAGCGAAGCTGGACGCGGCCGCCGTCGAGGCTGAGCTGCGCCGCCTCGTTGGGAGGCGCCTGGACGGGGCCGGCGGCGGCACGCGACGCCAGCCCGGGCTGCGACGAGATGACGGCGCTGCCGAAGAACGCGGCACCGAGGATGAGGACGAAGACCGACGAGACGCCCTTGAGCATGGCTCTAGTCTAGAACCGGATGGGTCGGCCGAGCGTCCGCCTACCGCAGCCCGAGGTACTTGTGCAGCTGGATGCTGAGGCGCCAGCGAGGGTGGTCGGCGCAGTATTCCATGGCCAGCAAGGTGTTGCGCCAGCGGTCGGGGCCGTCCATCGGCTGGAGGAAAAAGTGGCGGAAGGCCAAGCCCTCGAAGGCAGCGGGGTCGAGGCCTTGCTGCGGATAGACGAGCTTCAGCTCGTCTCCGCTGGCCAGAACGAGGCGGCTTCCAGCCTTCGGGCTGACGGTGACCCAGTCGAGCCGGCCAGGCAACGGCCTCGTTCCGTTGGTTTCGACGGCTACCTCGAAGTCGTGCCGGGCGAACCGCTCGAGGAGAGCACCGTCGAGCTGCAGCAGGGGTTCGCCCCCCGTGCACACGAGGAACGGCCGGATGGCCGAGGCGGCCGGCCACTTCGCCGCCACTGCATCGGCCAGCGCGCTTGGATCCTCGTAGACGCCGCCCCCGGGGCCGTCCGTGCCGACGAAGTCGGTGTCGCAGAACCGGCAGATCGCCTTCTCGCGGTCCACCTCGAAGCCCGACCAGAGGTTGCACCCCGAGAACCGGCAGAACACGGCCGGCCGGCCGGTGTTGGCCCCCTCGCCCTGCAGGCTGTAGAAGATCTCCTTGACCCGGTACTTCATCGCCTATTGAAACTGTACACGACAAGCGGACAGCTGACAGCTGACAGCGAACAGCTGAGAGCCGACGGCGGACAGCATCTCCGGAGACCCTCAACAACTTGGAGCGGCTTCAACGTTTCCAGCCCAGCCGGGATCAAGTCTTGCTTCACCTCTTCTACTATGTCCCGCATTTACGACGACAACTCGCTCTCCATTGGCCGGACGCCGCTCGTCCGGCTCAACCGCATCACGGCCGGGCTTCCAGCCACGGTCGTCGCCAAGATCGAGGGACGGAACCCGTCCTACTCGGTCAAGTGCCGAATCGGCGCCGCGATGATCTGGGCGGCCGAGCGCGACGGCATCCTGCGCCGCGAAGTGCCCGACAGGATCCGGGTCGTCGAGCCCACCAGCGGCAACACGGGGATCGCGCTCGCCTACGTGTGCGCGGCCCGGGGCTACCCTCTGGTGCTCACGATGCCCGAGACCATGAGCCTCGAGCGGCGGAGGATGCTCAAGGCGTACGGCGCCGAACTGGTGCTCACTGAGGGTGCCAAGGGCATGAAGGGGGCCATCGCCCGCGCGGAGGAGATCGTCGCCTCGGATCCCGCGCGGCACTGGATGCCGCAGCAGTTCACCAACCCGGCGAACTCCGACATCCACTTCCGCACCACGGGGCCGGAGATCTGGGACGACACCGACGGGAAGGCCGACATCCTGATCTCTGGGATCGGCACGGGCGGGACGATCACCGGCGTCAGCTGGTACTTCGAGCGTGAGAAGCAGAAGCCGTTGTGGGGGGTGGCCGTCGAGCCGGTCGAATCGGCCATCCTGACGGCGATGCGCGCGGGCCTGCCGTTTCAGCCGACACCCCACAAGATCCAGGGCATCGGCGCGGGCTTCAAGCCCGAGGTGCTCGACCTCGACGCGGTCGACGAGATCCAGACGGTGTCGAGCGACGAGGCGATCGAGATGGCGCGCCGGCTTCACCGCGAGGAGGGGATCACGGGCGGGATCTCGTGCGGCGCGGCGGCGGTGGCAGCCGTCCGGGTGGCCGCTCGCGCGGAGAACCAGGGCAAGCTCGTCGTCGTCATCCTGCCCGATGCCGGCGACCGCTACCACAGCTCGGCGCTGTTCCAGGGCATCGAGGTCTGACGCCGCGCGTCAGTATCCTCGCTTCGCGAACACCGTTCCCTCGACGCCGCGTGCCAGTCGCACGTCGATCTCGTGCCGCTCGCGATCGAGCGGGGCCTCGACCTCGACGAACAGCACGTAGTGTCCCGAGAGCGCGCCGGCGAGGCGGTTGACGGCCGCCTTGGTGAAGAGGTGGGTCCGCTCGTAGAAGCCGCCAGTGTCGCGGGCCGTCATCTGGAGGCCGGCCTCGAGCGTGTGCGCGTCGGCGTTGGTGACGTCGAGCGCGAAGACCGACGCCCTCGCCGCCTGCAGCGAGCGGCGCGCTTCGCCGTAGGTGCCCTCGAAAAGGATCGAGCTGCCGAACAGCCGGCCGAACCCGTGGCCGACCAGCACCACGGACTTGGCGCGCGGGATCGGCTCGAGCGCCCGGCCGAGCAGGGCGAGCGCGTCCTCCATCGACGAGGCGCGGCGGGCACGGACGACGTCGAGCGTGGCCATGAGAGAGGGGCCCGCGACCGGCTCCACGGGCCCCGGGTCGCGGAAGAGGATGCCGCGGCGCAGCACCTCGCGCACCCGGTCGATGTCGCGGGTGAAGTCGAGCCAGATCTTCAGGTGCGAGTCGAACGACAGCACCGCGACCCGGTCGTCCGGGCCCAGCGAGTCGAGGAAGGTGCGTGTCTCGATCAGCATCCGCATCAGGCCGACGATGCGGGAGGGCTCGAGATCCTTCTGGTAAAGGAACACGATGAGTCGGCCGCGCGCCTCCTCGGGGCGCGAGGGCGGGGGAGTGCCGGGCGCCGCCGCTTCGGGCGGCGCCTCGTCGCCACCTACCCAGTAGGCCGATTCGACGCGCGCCCGCTGCCCGTCGATCCGGACGTCGAAGTCGCCCGGGCCGAGACCCGTCACCGCCCTTCCCCTGCCGTCGAGGACGCGCGCGTCCACCAGGACCCGTGACACCTCCACGCGCTCGCGGTGGCGCGGCACCTGCGGCGCCACCGCGGCCGCAGTCACCGCGGCCAGCAGGACGAGGATCAGCTGGAGGGAAGGCACCCGATCATTGTAGTGCCCCGTCTACTTCAATCCCCTCGCCTTCAGCAGCGCGTCGACCCCGGGCTCCTTCCCCCGGAACCGCTTGTACATCGTCATCGCGTCTTCCGAGCCGCCCTTCTCGAGGATCTCCGTCCGGAAGCGCTTCGCGGTGGCCTGGTCGAAGAGGCCGGTCTCCTTGAAGGCCTGGAACGCGTCCTTGTCGAGCACCTCGCTCCAGATGTAGGCGTAGTAGCCCGCCGAGTAGCCGCCCGCGAAGATGTGGCTGTAGTACGGGCTGCGGTAGCGCGGCGGGATGGCGGGCGGGTTGCCGATCTTCTCCATCGAGGCCTTCTCGAACGCGGCGGCGTCCTGCCCCGTGGGGGCCGTCAGCGTGTGCCAATCCATGTCGAGCATCGACGCGGCAAGGTACTCGACGGTGATGAACCCCTGGTTGAATTGCGCCGACTCGCGGATCTTCTCGACCAGATCCGTAGGGATCACTTCGCCCGTCCTGTAATGCTTCGCGTAGACCCTCAGCACTTCCGGCTCGAGCGCCCAGTTCTCCATGATCTGCGACGGCACCTCGACGAAATCGCGCGGCACCCCGCCGAGCCCGGTGTAGGGCACCTTGTTCAGGAAGGTCGCGATGGCATGGCCCAGCTCGTGGAACAGCGTCCCGACTTCTTCGAGCGTGAGCAGGGCGGGTTCGTCGCCGGCGGGCCGGGAGAAGTTGCAGACGTTGGTGGCGATCGGCCGCACCGACTTGCCGTCGCGCACCCAGCTGCCGCGCATCCGGCCGCTCCAGGCGCCGCCCCGCTTGCCGGGACGCGGGTGGTAGTCGGTGTAGAAGATCGAGAGGTGCGTCCCGTCGGCGTCCTTCACCTCCCACGCCTTGACCTCCGGGTGATAGACGGGGAGGTCGGGCCGAGGCGTGAAGGTGATGCCGTACAGGCGGTTCGCCACGTAGAAGGCGCCCTGCTGCACCTGCTCGAGCTGGAAGTAGGGGCGCAGCTGCTGCTCGTCGAGGTCGTACTTCGCCTTCCGCACCTTCTCCGTGTAGTACCGCCAGTCGCCCGGCGCGAGGGTGAAGTCGCCGCCCTCGGCCTTGATCTGCTCCTGGAGGACCGCCGCCTCCTTCAACGCCATCTCGCGGGCTGGCGCCCACAACTGGTTGAGCAGGCCGTAGACCCCGGCGGGAGTCTTCGCCATGTTCTCCTCGAGCACGAAGTCGGCGTGGCTCTTGTACCCGAGGAGGTTGGCGCGCTCGACGCGGAGGGCGGCGATGCGCGAGACGATCTGCTTGTTGTCGTACTGGTCGCCGTGGTCGCCCCGCGTCAGGTACGCGTCGAGCAGCCGCCTGCGCAGCTCGCGGTTGTCGGCGTACTGCAGGAAGGGCCAGATGCTGGGGGCGTGCAGCGTGTACACCCACTTGCCAGGCAGGCCGGCGGCCTTGGCGGCATCCGCCCCCATCGCCACCACCGAGGCGGGCAGCCCTGCGAGGTCTTCCTTGCGATCGATGACCAGCTTGAAGTCGTTGGTGTCGTGCAGCAGGTTGTCGCCGAACCTCACGCTCAGCATCGACAGCTCGGCGTTGATCTTCCTGAGCTGGTCCTTCTTCGCTGCGTCGAGGCTGGCGCCCGACCGGACGTACCCCTTGTAGGTGTCCTCGACCAGCTTCTTCTGGATCGCGGTCAGGCCGCTCGACTCGCGGGCCTCGTACACCGCTTTGACGCGGGCGAAGAGCTTCTCGTTCAACCGAATCTCGTCGCGCAGCGCCGAGAGCATCGGCGTGACCTCGCGGTTGATGGCCTGGAGCCGCGGGTTCGTCTCGGCCCCCTGCAGCGCCCCGAACACGCCGCTGACGCGCCCGAGCAGCACTCCGGCGCGCTCGAGCGCCTCCACCGTATTGGCAAAGGTCGGTGCCTGCGGGTTTCCCGCAATCGCCTCGATCTCCTTCCGGTTCTCGGCGATGGCCACCTTGAAGGCCGGGAGGAACTGCTCCGCCTGGATCTCCTGGAAAGGCGGGACCTCGAACGGGGTCTTCCACTCCTTGAGCAGCGGGTTGCCGGCGGCCGCCTCCTGGGCCCGGCCGGCTGCGGCAGTCATGATGAGGAGCAGGACGACGAACAGCGGTAAGAAGCGTCTGGTCATGGAATAACCTTTGAGAGAACCGAGGACGCGCGGGGCGACGCGCGGGAAAACCGTCGGGATTCTCCGCCACGGGCGCGATGGGGTCAAGCAGGGCGGAAACAGCGCGGCGGGAACCGCTGGGCCGCCCGGTGCGTTACTTCCACAGGTGCCCCCGCCCCCGGACCAGTCCATTGAGCGGCTTCTGGCACGACCTTCGTCACGGCGTACGACTCTTCGCCCGGGCGCCAGGCTTCACCGTGACCACGGTGCTGGTGCTGGCCCTCGGCATCGGAGTCAACACCGCCGTCTTCACCGCCATCAACGGCCTGTTGTTCGAGCCGCTCGGCGGACCGGCCGCCGGCGAGCTGGCCGCAATCTTCGCCCGCGACGCAAGGCGCGACGGGACCTATCGTCCCTTGTCGCCAGCGGACTATCGTGAGCTGGCGGCCGCCTCGCGCCCGTCCGGCGTGTTCACTTCGCTCATGGCCCACCAGATGCTGACGGTGGGCGTGACCGAGGCCGGGCGCACCCGCAAGGCCTACGCGTGCCTGGCCTCGTCCACCTATTTCCAGACACTCGGGATCGCGCCCCCGGTCGGCCGCGCGTTCCTGCCCGCCGAGGACGACCCCTCCGCCGCGCCCGTGGCGGTGGTCAGCCGCGCGTACTGGGAGCGGAACGGAAGCGAAGCGGCGCTCGGGCGCCGGATCACCATCAACAACCACGCGTTCACGATCGTCGGTGTCGTGCCCGAGGGGTTCAGCGGCACGACGGCACTCCTGTCGCCGGAGTTATGGCTTCCGCTGGGGGCTGCCCCGCTGCTTCGCGCGCACGAACGGCACGACGCGAGCGGCGACCCTGACAGGATGCCCGCGCTGATGGCAGTTGCACGCCTGCGCCCCGAGTTGTCGCTCGAGGCGGCCGGCCCGCTCGTCGCCTCTTTCGCCCCCAGCCTCCGGCAGGCGGCGCCCGTCGAGAACGCCGACCTGGAGCTGAGCGTGGGTCCGCTGTCGCGGTTCTCCATGGGAGCGGGACCACGCGACGACACCGAGGCAGCCGGCGTGCTCTTCTTCCTGATGGGCATGGCCTCGGTGGTGCTGCTCATCGCCTGCCTGAACCTGGCGAACCTGCTGCTGGCCAGGGGGAGCGCACGGTCGCGGGAGATCGCCGTCCGCCTCGCGGTCGGCGGCAGCCGCGGCCGCGTGGTGCGGCAGCTGCTCGCCGAGTCACTGCTCCTGTCGCTGGCGGGCGCCGGGGTCGGCGTGGCCGTCTCGGCCGGCGGCACGGCACTGCTGTTCCGGACGCTCTCGGCCGTGCTTCCGCTCCCGGTGGTCTTCGATGCGACGCCCGATCCCCGCACGCTTGCGGCCGCGGCAGGGCTTGCCACGCTCGCGACGCTGGCCTTTGGTCTCGGTCCGGCAATGAACCTCGCGCGCCGTGATCTCCTGCCCGCGCTGAGGGAACGGCAGAGTCACCAGCCGGCGGGACGGTTTGGCTTGCGGGCCCGCAACCTGCTTGCGGTCGGCCAGCTCGCCCTGTGCCTCGCCCTGCTAACCGCGGCTGGCCTGTTCGTCAAGGGGGCGTGGGAGGCCGGGGACGCCGATCCCGGCTTCCGGCTCGACCGGGGCATCGTGGGCTCGTCCGACGCGTCGCTGGCCGGCTACGACGAACTGCGCGGGCGCGAGGCCTACCGCCGAGTGGTGGCGCGCCTGCGCCGCCTGCCCGGGATCGAGTCCGCCAGCCTGGCCTCTGCCGTGCCGCTCGGCCTCGAGGGGTCGTACCGGGAAGTGAAGCCCGTTGGCGGAACCGGCTCGAGCGAAGCCGCCTGGGCCAGCACGGTGGTCGTCGGCGCCGGGTACTTCGGCACGGTCGGCCTGCCGCTGCTGCGTGGCCGGGATTTCACGCCGGCCGAGGAGGAGTCGGCGTCGCCGCTGCGGCCGGTTCTCGTGGACCTGCCGATGGCCCGGCGTCTCTGGCCCGACCTGGACCCGCTGGGCCGGCACATCCAGCTGGAGGTGGAGGGCGGAGGCGGCACCGCGTGGAGCGAGCCGTTCGAGGTCGTCGGCGTGGTGCCCGGGGTTCGCGACAGCCTGTTCGACAAGGAGCCGGCGGCCCACGTCTACCTGCCGTTTGGAGCGGAGTACCGCGCCGCGATGTACGTGCA
>Ga0116149_1005700_pt1 | contig 11524 bp, 9 predicted proteins | sample AD_UKC057_MetaG_FD_89787 | JGI IMG/M metagenome (GOLD analysis project Ga0116149, IMG submission 89787) | Active sludge microbial communities of municipal wastewater-treating anaerobic digesters from USA - AD_UKC057_MetaG | ecosystem: Engineered > Bioreactor > Anaerobic > Digestate | place: USA...
AAGTGCACCTTCTGCCGCATCGGCACCAAGCGCATGCTCGAGATCCTCGATCGCCTCTGCGGCGGACGCGGCCACAAGCAGGATCTGGACGAACTCGAGTCGTTGGCCGTTCAGATCAGTCGGGGCAGCCTCTGCGGCCTGGGCAAGACCGCGCCCAACCCGGTGTTGACCACCCTGCGCTATTATCGGGATGAGTACGAGGCGCACATCCAGGGGCGGTGTCCGGCGGGCAAGTGCCTGCCGCTGATCAAGTATCACATCACCGCCGACTGCACCGGCTGCACGCTGTGCGCCCAGCATTGCCCCGTCGATGCCATCCCGATCGCGCCCTACGAACGGCACGTCATCAACCTCGATTTGTGCACGCGCTGCGATTCCTGCCGCCGCGTCTGCCCCCATCACGCCGTGGAGGTGACATGAACGACACCGAAAACGGCACTCCGCGCCAGACGCCCGAATTCGAGATCGTGATCGACGGGCGTCCGGTGACCGTGCGCGAAGGGGAGACCGTGCTGGCTGGCGCGCGCCGCTTGGGACTCGATATCCCCACGCTCTGCTACCTCCCGAAATGCGGTCCCTTGACCTCCTGTCTGGTTTGCCTGGTCAAGGTCCGCGCGGGGGGGGGAGGCGGCGGGCGTCTTGTGCCGTCGTGCGGCCTCGAAGTCCAACCGGGCATGGTGATTGAAAGCGAGACCGACGAGGTGCGGACGGCGCGGCGCACGGCGCTCGAACTGCTTTTCAGCGATCACGTCGGCGATTGTCTCGCGCCCTGCCATCGCCTCTGCCCCTTGCACCTCAACATCCCGGTGATGCTTCGTCAGGTCGAGACCCAGGCCTGGGACGCGGCAACCAGCACTGTGCTGCGGGCGCTGCCGATGCCCGCGATCCTCGGGCGGCTTTGCCATCACCCCTGCGAGAACGGCTGCCGCCGCGGGACACACGATCAGCCCACCGCGATTCGCGATGTCGAACGCCTGGTCGCCGACCGGGACCTGGCATCGTCGAGTCCGTTCCTGCCGCCGCGCAAGCCCGCGACGGGGAAATCGGTGGCGATCATCGGGGCGGGACCGACTGGGCTTGCCGCGGCCTTCTTTCTCCTGCGAGAGGGGCACGGCGTCACAATCTTCGATCGCCATGACAAACCGGGTGGGAGCCTGCGCATCGAGGTGGCTGGCGGCGCGTTGGATTCGGCGACGCTTGACGCCGAAATGAACCGGCTGCGGGCCCTCGGCGCCCAGTTCAGCCTCGGGGTCGAGTTGGGGCGCGACGAGACGCTCGAAGGCCTTTTGCCGCGCTTTGACGCCGTGCTTGTCGCTTGGGGCCAAAAGGACAAGGCCCGCGACAGCCTGGGTCTGACAACCACCCCAACCGGCATCCGGGCCGATCCCCTCACCGCGGCGACTTCGCGGTCAAAGGTCTTCGCCGCGGGAGCCGCCATCCGCCCGATCAAGCACCTCGTTCGCGCCATGAGCGAGGGACGGTCCGCCGCCCTCGCCGTCCATCGCACCCTGGTCGGACTGAAAGCGGGGGGCGAACAACGGCTTTTTTCGAGTGTGATGGGACGTTTGAGCGCCCCCGAGCTGGGGCTTTTCCTGATCGGGCATAACCCCGCTCCCCGCATCTCCCCCGGGCAGGGTGTGCTGCGCGGTTTCACCGTTCTCGAAGGCCGGGGCGAAGCGGGCCGTTGTCTGCACTGCGACTGCCGTGCCGAAGGAAACTGCCAACTGCAGCATTACGGCGAGTTGTACGGCGTCGAGCCGGGCCGGTTTCGTTCCCAACGCCGCCCCTTCGAACAGCATCTCGAACGCGGCGAGATCGTGTTCGAGCCGGGCAAGTGCATCCTGTGCGGCATCTGCGTCAGGATCACGGAGCTGGCGCGGGAACCGCTCGGGCTGACGTTCATCGGGCGCGGATTTGACGTGCGGGTGGCTGCGCCGTTGGACCGTGCGATTGCCGACGGCTTGCAGAAAGTGGCCCGGGAATGTGTCGAGGCCTGTCCGACGGGCGCTCTGGCCTTCAAGCATGACGTCCGGCCTCCCGAGCCATAGCCCGCATTTCTCACCAACTTTTGATGTCATCTGACCGGTCACTGTCACATTTCCGGTTACAGTTCCTCGCGAAGCGTGTGAAATAACCGGGCTAAACCTGATCCGCGCGCAACCAATACTCTCTGATGGTGTTCAAAAGGACCATGAGCGATAGTGGGCTCGTGACAACGCTGCGCAATTTGTTGTGCCTGACCTTGGTGGCGGGAGGTTTGGCTTTTGCGTTCGGTGCAAGCCCGGCCCAGAACGACGGTGATGTGCCGGCCGAGGAAGCGCCCGCCCCGCCCGAACCGGGATCAGAAGATCCGGCGACGCCGGCTGCCCCTGTCGAATCCGAGGACACCCCTCAGCCCGAAGCGCCTGAGGAACCCGGGCAACCGATGGAACCTAAGGAGGACGGGGGGCCTGAGGCTGCTCCAGCGCCCAACGTCGAGGAGAAACCGCCGCGGGCTGATGGCAGGAGCCTTCCCAACCCGACACCGCCTGCGCAGCCAGTGCCTGTCCAACCGGCGCCCGCCCAGTCCAAGCCTGCCCAGCCGGCGCCTGCCGAGCCGGACGTGACTTCGGCTCCGACCGCGGGCCCGGCGCAAGATTCTCCCTACCAGTCGATCGTTCTGCGCAACGCATTCGGTCTCAAGACGCCGCCTCCCCCTGCGCCTCCGCCCGAACAACCGGCCCAACAGGTCTCGCCCTCGGCGCTGAAGTTGTCCGGGATCATCACCTTGTTGGGCGGGCGCCACGCCACCTTCGTCCTTCAGGAGCCCGGCAAGCCGCAGATCAACTCCGATCTGGTCGCCGAAGGTGACAAGGACTGGCTGATCACGAATCTCCACGTCCTGCAGATCGACGAGCGGGCGGGGGCAGTGCGCGTTGCCTACGCAGGAAAGGAGATGACTCTCGACTTCGTGAACAACGGGCTCAAGCCTCCGGCGGCGCCCGCGGCCGCTCCCGGGGCTGTGCCTGGGCGCCCAGGCCAGCCGCAGCCCGGGGGCACGACACCCGCTGCGGCTGCCGCCCGGGCGACTTGGACCAGACCCGGGGCGGCGGGGACTGCGCCCTCGATCGCCCCCGGGGGGACGCCGACTCTGACTACGCCCAACCCGAGCGGCCTGCAGTCCATTCCCGTAAGGCCGACCCGCCTCTCTTCCGGAGCCGTTTCGGGAATCAACGCCCCGACGCAGTTTGGCGGCGGAGGCGAGGCCGTGCAGCCCCCTCAGCCGGCCCTTGCGCCCGAACAGCAGATGCTCCTGATGCGCGCCCAGGAGGAAATCTCGCGCCGTCAGGGGGTGCCCTTCCCGCCCAGCCCGCCCATCCCCGGGTTGAACAATGCGCCGCCGATGCCCGGCGCGCAGTGACCGACTTGGGCTTGTCTATGGAGTTTGGACATTCTTGGTATTGGACTTTATCGCACACTTGATCGCACACTTCATCGATCTGTGGCGAGCAGGACCAAGAGGCAAGGATGTTCTCCCTGGACAAATTGAAGGTGTGGGAACGCATCTGGAGCTTTGCACGCGCACGGGCAAGCTTGATCCCGAAGAGAGAGCGTGCGCCATGGCCGTGCTGGAGCGAATCGCATCGATGCTGGGTGGCTTGGGCTCGGGCTGATCGAACAGAGCCTGCCGGACGATGAAGTGTGCGATGAAGATCCTGCAACCGCATCGACAAGCATCGAGAATGTCCATACTCCAGGCCCGGTGCGGGCACCGGGCCGACACCGGATGGAGACTCCCGTTGTAGGCCGCGTGCCCCCACGCGGCGCAAAGAGAGGCACCGGTGCGGTCGCCGGGTCAGGGGACCCGGCCTACAAGGGGCAGACATCGGTGTTGTAGGCCGCGTGCCCCCACGCGGCGCGGCAGGCGTGCCCTCACGGGGCGCAAACTCGATTCTCACCCGACGACCTCCAGATCCACTGCGAGAGGCGGGCTGGCGGAGTTTCTTCTGGCTTTTCCCCGAGCCCCTCCTCCACTATTTCGCGCATGAATACCTCGGATCCGACTTCACCCGCAACTGAATCGAAGTGTTCCCGACGCCATTTCCTGCGGGGGTCATCGGCCGCCTTGGCCGGCGCGGCATTCGCCGAGTTCCCGTTCGTGTCTGGCGCCCGCGCGGAGGCGGACATGCCGATCAGGATCGGGGTGATCGGCTGCGGCGGACGCGGGACGGGGGCGGTGCTTGACGCCCTGGGCGCGGCCATCCAGGTCATTTACCCGAGCGCGGGCTATCACACCGAAGACGTGGCGTCGAATGCGACGGTCGCCCACAAGAACCTCGAGGTGGTCGCCTTGTGCGACGTGTTCATGGACCGCGTCAACGCCTGCCGCCAGAACCTGAGGAAGCTCGGCGTGAACATCCCGGATGCAATGTGCTTCGACGGGTTCGATGGGTACAAGAAGCTGCTCGCGATTCCCGAAATCAACTATGTGATCCACGCCACCTCGCCCCATTTCCGCCCGCTCCACGTCAAGGCCGCCGTCGAGGCCGGCAAGAACGTCTTCATGGAAAAACCCGGCGCCGTCGACGGCCCCGGTGTGCGGACCTTGCTCGAAGCGGGGGAAATCGCCATGGCGAAGAACCTCGGCATTGCGGCGGGGACCCAGCGCCGGCACCGCCCCAGCTACAACGAGGCGATCCGCCGCATCCACGATGGGCAGATTGGCGAGATCCAATGCCTGCGCTGTTATTGGAACGGCGGCGTGATCTGGGTGATCGAGAGGACGGATGCGATGAGCGACATGGAATGGCAGCTTCGCAACTGGAACTACTTCACCTGGACCAGCGGGGATCACATCGCCGAGCAGCACGTGCATAACCTCGATATCATGAATTGGGCGATGGGCGCCCACCCCGTGAAGGCCTACGGCCAGGGCGGACGCCAGGCGCGCCGGCACCCGATCCACGGCAATATCTACGACCACTTCGCCGTCGAGTTCGAGTATCCCAACGGCGTGCGCATGTTCAGCCAGTGCCGCCAGATGGACGGCACCGAAGGGCGGGTGGGCGAAGTGATCCAGGGAACCAAAGGCGTGGCGATGCTCAATGACGGCAACAATCTCCTGACGATCCGCGGCGGCGGCAACTGGCGCAGCCGCGGGATCGAGGATGGCAATCCTTACCAGAAAGAGCATCAGAATCTCATCGCCAGCATCCGCGCGGGCAAACCGATTAACGAAGCCAAGAGCCTGGCCGAAGGCACCCTGACGGCTGTCATGGGACGCGAGTCGGCCTACACGGGCCGGACTGTCGAGTGGGACGAAGCGCTTCACTCGAAACTGCGGTACGGCCCCGACAAGTACGAGTTTGGCAGCCTCCCCTTCCCGGAAGTCCCGGTCCCGGGCAAGCACAAGTTCTCCTAGCCCGCATGTTTCATGGATTTGTGACCACGGCGAAGCTGAGAACTTCAGAATGCGGACCGCTGCGGGCTAGAAAGGCCCGCTTCACACCAATCCCAGACCTCACGCTCATGACAACACAACCCCGTTCCGACCTCCTCCGCATCCGTCCGTTGGCCGGCCTGTTCGCGGCCTGGGCCCTGCTCCTCGCGCTTGGCACCGGCTGCGGACCCCGCGAATCCGGCGAATCCGGCGGCTCGACGCCGGACTCGAAACCCCGCATCGCGCTGATCATGAAATCGCTGGCGAACGAGTTTTTCCTGACCATGGAGAACGGCGCCCGCACCCATCAGAAGAACCATGCGACCGAGTACGATCTTCTGGCCAACGGCATCAAAGATGAACTGGACGTCGCCCGCCAGATCGACCTGGTCGAGCAGATGATCGCCCAGCGCGTCGCCGCCATCGTGATTGCCCCCGCCGACTCGAAAGCGCTCGTCACCGTCTGCCGCAGGGCCCAGGAGGCCGGCATCATCGTGGTCAATATCGACAACAAATTCGACGACGCTGTTCTGGCCGAGAAAGCGGCCCGCATCCCGTTTGTCGGTCCGGACAACCGCAAAGGCGCGCGGCGCGTGGGAGATTACCTGGCCCGCCGGCTCCAGCCCGGCGATCCCGTGGCGATCATCGAAGGGCCGCCCAACGCCTTCAACGCCCAGCAGCGCAAGCTCGGCTTCACCGAGGCGGTCCAAGCCGCCGGCCTGCGCCTGGCCAGTTCGCAATCCGGCTATTGGGAAACGGACAAGGCCAACCAGGTCGCCGCCGCCATCCTGACCGAGCATCCGGACTTGAAGGCGTTCCTCTGTTCGAACGACAGCATGGCCCTCGGGGCAATCGCGGCCCTGCGCGCGGCGGGCAAAGCGGACACGGTGCTCGTCGTCGGATACGACAACATCTCGGCCGTGCAGGCGCTGCTCAAGGAAGGCAGGATCCTCGCCACCGCCGACCAGCACGCCGATCAGATCGCCGTTTACGGAATCGAGTACGCCCTGCAACTGCTCGAAACCAAGAGCGCGCCCGCCGACCGCGAAACGCCCGTCGACCTCGTCACCGCGCAAGGCGTCGAACCCCCGGCGCCCTGATCCGCCCCATGCCGGACGCCAGCCCTTTGCTCGAAGTCCGCGCCCTCGGCAAGCGCTACGCCGCGCCGGTGCTGATCGATGTCGATTTCGAGGTGCGCCGGGGCGAGGTGCACGCGCTGGTCGGGGAGAACGGCGCGGGCAAGAGCACCCTGTCGCGCATCATCGCCGGCCTCACGCTGCCCGACGCCGGCTCGATGACCTTCGAGGGCGCTCCCCATGCCCCGCGCACCAAACGCGAGGCCGAGCGCAGCGGGGTGCGCCTGGTCATGCAGGAGCTCAACCTCATCGGCAACCTCACCGTCGCTGAAAACATCTTCCTCGACGAACTGCCTCATCGCTGGGGCTGGATCCGGTACCGCGCCCTGCATGATCGGGCCCGGGCGGTGCTCGACCCCCTCGGGCTCGGCGCCCTGCATCCGGGCCGCCGCGTCAGCGCGCTGGGCATCGGCCAGCAGCAGATGATCGAGATCGCGGCCGGCCTCTCCCAGCGCTGCAGCCTCCTCATTCTCGACGAGCCGACCGCCGCCCTCATGGACGCGGAGATCGAGCATCTCTTTGCCCAGATCAAACGCCTCAAGGCCGCCGGCACCAGCATCCTCTACATCTCGCATCGGCTCGAGGAAATCCAGCGGATCAGCGACCGCGTCAGCGTCCTGCGCGACGGCCAGATGATCGCCTCGCGTCCAACCCGCGAGATCTCCCTCGATGAAATCGTCCGCCTGATGGTCGGACGCGAGCTCGAACAGTTGGGCGAACGGCGCCCAGCCGCGCCCGGCCCCGTCGCCCTCCGCGTGGCCGGACTCTTCCGCAAGCCGGTCGTCAAGGATGTCAGCTTCGAGGTCCGGCGCGGCGAAATCCTCGGGTTCGCCGGCCTGATGGGATCCGGACGCACCGAGACGATGCGGGCCGTGTTTGGTGCGGATCCGCCCGACGCCGGGGAGATCTACGTGGGCGGCGCGACGCAGCCGGCGCGCCTGCGCTCACCCAAAGAGGCGATCGCCCAGGGCCTGGCTCTTCTGACCGAAGACCGCAAAGGGCAAGGCCTGCTCCTGCCCTGGTCGATCCGCGCGAACCTGAGCCTGCTCTGCCTCCCCGAGATCAGCGGCCTCGGCGGATGGATCCGACGCGCCGCCGAGCACGACCAGGCCGGACGCTGGGCGCGCGCGCTGGGCGTCCGCTGCCATTCGCTCGAACAGCGTGTGGCCGAACTGAGCGGAGGCAACCAGCAGAAGGTGGTCATCGCCAAATGGCTCGCCCGTAACTGCGATGTCCTCATCTTCGATGAGCCGACGCGCGGAATCGACGTCGGGGCGCGCCGCGACATCTACCGCCTGATCACGGATCTGGCCGACAAGGGCAAGGCCGTGATCCTGGTCTCGTCAGACCTGCGTGAGTTGCTCGCCCTCTGCGATCGGATCGCCGTGATGTCAGCCGGGCGCATCGCGGCCACATTCGACCGCGGTTCGTGGAGCCAGGACCAGATCATGGCCGCCGCCTTGAGCGGATACCTCGGGGGGAACGCATCGGCGCCTCCCTCGGAGAAAACCGTTGCCGACGCGTTATGAAGCCGCCCGATCCGCCAACACCGAGTTCCTCGCGCGCGGCCGAATGGCGGCAGGTGCTGGCCGAGTACCTGGGCCTGACGGCCGCCCTGGCGATCCTGATGGCGGTGTTCAGCCTGAGCGCCCAGCATTTCTTCAGCGCCATTACCCTCCGGACCATCGCCAACCAGATCCCGTCCGCCCTGCTTGTGGCCACGGCGATGACGTACGTCCTGGTGATTGGCGAGATTGACCTGTCGGTCGGATCGGTTCTGGCGCTTTCGGGCGCGGTGATGGGTGTGGCGATGGTCCAGTGGCATTGGCCATTGTGGGCGGCGCTGATCGCGGCTCTGGCAACAGGCCTGGTCTGCGGCGCGTTCAACGGCCTGGTCTCGATCCGCTGGCGGCTGCCCTCCTTCATCGTCACCCTGGGCATGCTCGAAATGGCCCGCGGAGGCGCCCACGCCGTGACCCGGTCCCAGACCCAGTACATCGGGTCCGCCGTGGGGGCGATTGCCGACACGGACATCCTCGGTTTCTCCCTGCCCTTCCTCGTGGCGGTCATCATGGTGGTTGTTGGACAACTGGTGCTCTCACGCACGGTGTTCGGACGCCACATGGTGGCTGTGGGCACGAACCAGGAGGCGGTTCGGCTCAGCGGCATCGATCCGCGTCCGATCAAGCTCACCGTCTTTCTGATCACCGGCATGCTCGTCGCCCTGGCCGCCGCGATCGATACCTCGCGCTTCCAGTCGGCCAATCCCAACGCCGGGCTCGGCTTCGAACTGCAAGCGATCGCAGCCGTCGTCATCGGCGGCACCAGCCTGATGGGCGGACGCGGCTCCGTCGTCAGCACATTTCTGGGCGTGCTGATCATCGCCGTGCTCAATTCCGGGCTCGCGTCCGTGGGGGCCAAGGACGAAATGAAACGGCTGGTGACCGGCTTGGTCATTGTGGCGGCCGTCATCGTCGATCACTACCGGCACCGCCTCACAAAAGCACGGACAGTTTAGCAATGAAGACACGCATTGTTGTTGTCGGCAGTTCGAACACGGACATGATCATCCGGTTGAACCGGCTGCCGCGTCCGGGCGAGACCCTGCTCGGCGGCGAGTTCTCGATGGCCGCCGGCGGAAAGGGCGCCAACCAGGCCGTCGCCGCCGCGCGCGCCGGCGCGCGGGTCACCTTCATCGCGCGTGTCGGGAAGGACATCTTCGGCGAGCGCGCCCTCGAAGGCTTCCGGCGCGACGGCATCGCCGTGGACCGCATCATCCGCGACCCGCGGTCGGCCTCGGGCGTCGCGTTGATCTTCGTCGGCGCTGAGGGGCAGAACAGCATCGCGGTGGCCTCGGGCGCAAACGCCCGATTGACGGCGTCCGATGTCCGCAAGGCGCGGGGGGTCATCGCCGAGGCGGATCTGGTGGTGATGCAATTGGAGACGCCGCTGGCCACGGTCCGGGCCGCGGCCCAAGAGGCAGCCGCTGCGGGAGTTCCCGTCGTGCTGAACCCGGCGCCGGCAAGGCCTTTGCCGCGGACGCTGCTGCGCCTGGTGACCGTGCTGACGCCCAACGAAACCGAGGCCGAAATGCTCTCGGGCGTGCGCATCCGCAACGATCGGTCTGCCGTCCGGGCGGCGGTTGCGCTTCTCGGCCACGGGCCGAAGATCGTGGCGATCACACTCGGGGCGCGCGGCGCCCTGGTGGCAACCCAGGAAGGCCATCAGATCGTGCCGGCGTTCCCCGTGCGTGCGGTGGACACGACCGCGGCGGGGGATGTTTTTAACGGGGCGTTGGCGGTTGCGCTGGCTGAGGGGACACCGTTGATCGAGGCGGTGCGCTTCGCCAACGCCGCCGCCGCCTTGTCGGTGACGCGCCTGGGGGCGCAGCCCTCGGCCTCCAGACGCAGCGCGATCGAACGCCTGCTCCGCCGTTGAGGTTCATCGATAGGAGGGGGTCAGATCTCTGGTTTCTGGATTTGCATGGCGACTTCCCTGAGTTCTCGCCCCCAGGAACCTCTCGCTCCAACGCTTTTGCACCACGCGATCCCTTGTGGCATCGCGCGCCAAGGCGTGCAACGGCGGCTGCGCTTCGACATCTGCCCACAGGTTGGATCGTACAGGAGCCATGCACCCACCAGCCGAACGAGCGCCAAATCCAGAATCCAGAGATCTGACCCCACGCGTCACTCCATGCTGCCCGTGTCGGATTCCGACAACGTGCCCAGATCCACTGGCTGTCCGTGTCGCCAGAGCGTGGCGCGAAGGACGGAAACCAACGTAGGTGGATCGGATCCGACTGTATACCACCCGCCCGAGGCGCCCGCAATCTCACCGGCCTCGTTCCCTGCGTTCCCGATGCCAGTGGCGACTTGGTCCGGCCAGACGGGGAGGGCCGGCAACTGCTGGAAAGCTCCATCCTGCCAGAGGAGAGGGAGATAGCGTGCGGGGATGCCGCTGTCGCCAGACTTGAGGGCGAACCCTACGATTGTGCCCCGGCTGTTGATGTCACTTGCCCAACCGAGATCGCCAGGATCGGGCAGGAACACCATGTTCCCATCTGTGAACAGGAAGGCGTGGAGTCCGGGAACCCCGCCCATCCAAGCGAGGCCGACACCAACGACCTGACCAGGGTTGTTGATGCCTTGAGGACCGGCGAATAGGTCGGCGATTCCAGTCATCGCGCCTTTGTCCCAGATGAAAGGCACGTCATCCTCGTAATGATTGACGTACGACCAGCCCGTCACCTGGCCGCGGTTGTTGAGGCCGTTTGGCTGGACGTAGCTCATCAATTTGCCCGGGAGCGTACCGATGTCGATCAACTGTCAGCGGCGGAATGAAAGTGGGGTAAGGCAGGCGGTTTGAAATTCCGTCTTCTTCGGTTGGATCTTCTTCCGGGACTTCACGCCAACCCTTTTCTTCCTTCTTCGCATTCCTTGTTCTTGCCCGTCAGGGACTGACCCGGCAAACTCCGCCGCGCCCCGCAGGGCTGGGGGGCTTTGGCTCGCTGGCTTCGTTGCTCCTCAGTCACAGAGGTCAAGGCTATGCTCCGTCGTCGCGCCTCGCCAGCGAGCCAAATCCCCTCCAGCAAAATCGGAATTAATTTTTGCACAGACCCTTATCATTGGATGCCCAGGCTGACCTCGCCGCGCAATCGAGGCGGCATGGGGCGCAGCGACGGCTGCGCTTCGGCATCTGCCCGCAGTCTGGATCGCACACGAGCCATGCACTGACCTTTGATGGAGAACCTTTCGTGGCCAAGGCGGAGATTGTCAATCTGACCCACCACACCCATCACATCAGTCTCGAGGCCTTGGTCCCGATGCGCGGCTTGATCGGCTTCGAGAGCGACCTCATCAATCTCACCCGCGGTCTGGGCGTGATGAGCCACCTCTTCGAGCAATACGGGCCCGACCGGGGCGAGATTGCCGCCCGCAAGAACGGCTCGCTGGTGAGCATCGAGGACGGG
>Ga0116149_1005701_pt1 | contig 11523 bp, 8 predicted proteins | sample AD_UKC057_MetaG_FD_89787 | JGI IMG/M metagenome (GOLD analysis project Ga0116149, IMG submission 89787) | Active sludge microbial communities of municipal wastewater-treating anaerobic digesters from USA - AD_UKC057_MetaG | ecosystem: Engineered > Bioreactor > Anaerobic > Digestate | place: USA...
AAAAAGCTATCTTGAAGGATCATCAGCGGGAAATTTTGAAAAGGACGGAGAGCTTAAGGACATTACAATTAAACTGGGAGATGTTTCAATCAATCAGCTTCACGACCTGATGATAACTGCGGGCAATGTAAAGGTTCCTTTAAGCGAACTGGCTGAAATAAAAACTGTTGTCAGTCCACGCGAGATAACACGCAGGAACCAGTCAAGAACCTGTTATATCTACGCAATGGTCAGTCCCTATCAGGCCTTTGACAGGGTAATAAAGTACTCTGATGCCTCACTGAAGAAGATTGCCCTTCCGGTGGATTACAAAATGGAGTATACAGGAGAAGAACTGAAACGACGCGATTCCATGTCCAACCTCACCTTTGCCCTTATGCTCTCGCTTGTGCTTGTATTCATGGTACTTGCTGCACAGTTTGAATCAATAATTCAACCTTTCATAATAATGCTTACGATCCCGCTTGCCGGTGTCGGAACGGTTCTCACATTCATAATTCTTGGCCAATCACTCAACATGATGGCATATATCGGGATAATAATGCTTGGAGGGATTGCAGTCAATAATGCTATTATACTTATTGACCGCATCAACCAGCTGAGGGTGGAAGGAATGGATATAAGGGAAGCTATAGTTCTCGGAGGATCACAGAGGATACGTCCTATACTTATGACAAGTCTTACAACGATTCTCGCACTTCTGCCTCTGACAATAGGCATTGGTGAAAGCGCTTCTCTCAGAGCTCCCATGGCGCTTGCAGTAATAGGTGGATTGGTATCATCAACATTGCTTACACTTGTTGTGATACCTTGTGTATACTGGATACTCGATAATTTCAGCAATTATATTACGGGGAAAAGTAAGTCTCCGGCCATTCCCGGATAATTCTTATAAGACAGAAAATGGACTTTATTCTAAAAAGAAGGATCCTGATAATTATGCTGTTCGCCGGGCTCACAATGCTCGGTTATGTCTCTTATAAGAAACTACCTGTCGAATTAATTCCTAATCCCGAACTGCCGACACTTATTGTAAGAGTAGGTACTCCACTTGAAATGGACCCGGCTTATATAGAGACCCAGGCGGTAATTCCCCTTGAAGGGGCTATCGGGACTCTTGATGATATCGAGAAGATCGAAACAAACATCACATCAAACTTCGGTGTAATAACTATTTACTATACGCAGAAGGCTGATCTGAAGTATGCCAGCCTCAAGCTCCAGGAGAAGATTGACGTGGTTAAGAATTCAATCCCCGAAGATTTCCTGATCAGTGTGATAAGGATCGATCTCGACCAGATGATTAATCAGTTCATGTCACTTCAGATAAGGGGTGAAGGAGGTGTTGACAGGATCAGGAACATTGCCGACAGGGAAATAAAACCGAAGCTTGAGAACATCGATGGTATTGCCGGCGTCCAGGTATATGGCGGTCAGGAAAACTCAATTGAGGTAAGGCTTGATGAACGTGCCTGCAAGGCAAACGGTATCACAATGGGTCAGGTAAGAACTCTGCTGAATAATAACGGTAAGGAAAAGACTTTCGCAGGGAGGGTTGTCGACGGGAGCAATGAGTTCTTCGTGAACATTACATCCGAATATACCGATGTCGGGGATATTGGAAGGATAATTGTCAGACAGGAAGGACCGGTTCTCCTGAGAGATATTGCAGAAATATTTTATGGCGTCAGGGAAGAGACTTCTTTCAGCAGGGTTAACGGAATGGATGCTGTTACAATAAACCTTGTAAATGACAACCAGGCTAACCTTATAAAACTATCAGATAATGCTCTCACTGTAATAAATAAAATAAACAGGGAGATGGCTCCTCAGGGGGTTGAGATAGTTGTTCAGTATAACGGGGCGGAAACAATGGAAGAAAATATAAACCAGATAATCAATCTTGCCATTACAGGAGGATTTCTGGCAATCCTTATATTATGGTTCTTCCTTAGGAATTTAAGGCTTGTTTCAATAATTGCCGTTTCAATACCTGTTTCAGTATATACGGCCTTCAATTTCTTTTATGCTGCCGGAATTTCAATCAACAGCCTGACCCTTGTCGGGATAGCACTGGCTGTAGGAATGCTGGTCGACAATTCCGTGGTTGTCCTTGAAAATATTTACAGGCTCGCAGGATCGGGTAAAGATACCGAAACTTCTGTAAAGCAGGGGACAACAGAGGTTATAAGAGCTATTGTTGCATCTACCCTGACGACTGTTATAGTTTTCATGCCCTTCATCTTCACATCAGGATACCTTATAAGGATAATAGGGAAAAATATCGGAGTATCAATTATTTCCACACTATTAGTTTCTTTAGTTGTGGCTTTGATGTTCATCCCGATGGCTACCAACTATTTACTTTCAATGAGATCTATCGGGAATGCACAGATATTTAAAAAGCTGTCCATCCACGACAGGCTCATTCAGGCCTACTTCCTTATATTAAAGGCCAGCATGAAAAAACCGGCTGCAACAATTATAGGTACCCTGGTCATTTTCTTTGCGGCGCTGCTTATAAGCCTTACTCTAAGCATCAGCAGTTCCAGTGAAATAGAGACACCTGATTTCAGGTTAAGCGTAAATATGCCATCAGGGTCAACTCTTGAAAAAACAGATGCTGTGGTCGCTGAAATTGAATCGAGACTGGCTTCTGTCCCTGAAAAAGAGGATATTGTCAGCCGTATTGGTGAAGATAATGCCACTGTTACAGTAAGTCTTAAGGAAGACTGGGATAAGGACAGTAAAAGGAGCCTTCCGGAGATAAAAAATGAAATCCTTGAAAAAACAAAGAATATTTCTTCAGCCGGGATAAGCATGGATAATATTTCAACCAGCGGAGGATTTACAAGCAGCGGTGATGGCGCGGAAACCGTAAATCCGGGTTCGGGATTCATGAGGATGCTGGGTATTGGAAGAGAATCGGAAAGCATAATAATTAAAGGACAGGATTTCGGCCAGATGAAAGACCTTGCCGACGATATCAGGACAAATGTCGACGAGCTGGAATCCATAGATAATATAAGTGTCAATGTCCAGGATAACAAACCTGAGGTTCAGCTTCATTTCGATATGGATTATATAGCGAGGAATAATTTTTCGCTGATTAACCTTTCATCCGCTCTGGCAACCTTCGGAAGGGAGTATTCATCGGGGGCAGTATTCAGACAGGGGAATGAAAGGTATGACATAATTATCAAGTATGCATATACCGATACAGTGGAAGACAAAAACACTGATAAATCGATCGATGACCTGAAACGCCTTGAAGTAAGCAATTCAGCGGGTGCGATAATGGAGATGGATGAACTGGCAGGGATAATCTTCGGCTATGGAATGGGCAATATACATCGTGAAAACCAGGAAAAGAGGGCTACTGTAACATATAGTTTCAAAAGTGAAATAAGCTCTTCGAAAGATCTCCTTGAGGGAGCCCGTTCAGAGATCGAATCGGTTATTGCAGGTCTGGCCATTCCCTCCGGCATAGCTGTTGAGGTGGTCCATGAGGAAGATCAGTTCCGGGAATTCTATAAGCTCATCGGGATCGCGTTTCTGCTGATCTTCATGATACTTGCTTCCGTGTTTGAATCACTCACCCTGCCGTTTGTACTTCTTTTCAGTATTCCTCTTGCTGCCCTGGGTTCACTTATAGCACTCATTCTCACCGGTAATTCGCTTCTGAACGCAAATACTCTGATGGGCTTCCTAATTCTGCTTGGTGTGGTGGTAAATAATGGCATTATTCTTATTGACTATACAAATATCCTCCGCAAAAGAGGAAACAGGAGGTCAAGAGCGCTTATGATGGCAGGAGTAGCCCGGATAAGACCGATCCTGATCACTGCTTCGACAACTGTTATTGCCATGATCCCGCTGGCAATGGGGAAAGCTGAATTTATATCAGTTATCGGCGCTTCATTTGCAGTAACAGTAATCGGAGGCCTTACTCTCAGCACTCTTCTTACACTTGTATTCATACCTACATTTTATTCGGGCCTTGAAAATGCCCTCGATTGGTTCAGATCACTCGACTGGAAGAATAAAATTATCCAGCTGGGTATACTTGCTTTATTAATATTCCTTATTTATACAAGGATTGACAAATTTGTCTGGAAGCTTATTACAACCATTCTCTCGGTAATAATCGTTCCGGCATCAGCCTGGTTCATAATGAACAGCCTGAGAAAGGCCAGGGAAACTGTCATTCCTCCCGATGAAGAAATAAACATCCGTGTTCAGAGTCTTGTAAAGATCTACGACAGGGAAAACAGGTGGGCACGTGAATGGAAAGCGGGTGCACGGATAAGGGAAAGGCTCGGGCTTGAAAAGAAGATTACTAGCTGGCAGGATCTGACGCGGATAAGCTGGCAACTGCCCCTTTTCGGGTTTATGATTTACTTCACCTATTTTTATCTGAATAAAGGATTCTGGATCTTCTGGTTCAGCATAGCTTCATGGTTCTTTCTATCTGCTATCTGGAGCCGTTTCAGGGAATTGTTCATAAGTATGACAAAGGAAGGCCAGCGAGGGCTACTGAAAAAAATGATCCCCTTAACAGATTTTATGGTTTTCTGGATCATTCCCTTTCTGAATCTCGTCTTCTTCCAGATAAAATGGGATAACCTGGCCGTGGTACTGATACTTGGATTTCTTTGGTTTACCGGGTTATTCATATATAAGACCGGGGTGATGCTCTCCGGTGAGAATATAGATATTTACAGGCTGGAGGGCCGGTTCAAAGGACTGAGAAAAACAATATACAAGATAGTTTCTGCAGTTCCGCTGATAGGTAAGAAGAAGAAGCCGTTCAAGGCTCTCAGTTGTGTTTCTCTGAATATCGGTAACGGTATGTTCGGCTTACTCGGACCGAACGGAGCAGGAAAAACGACACTTATGAGGATCATCTGCGGAATACTCGAGCAAAGCTATGGCAAGGTCTGGATAAATGGCCTCGATACCCAGAAGAAACGTGAGGAACTTCAGGGCCTGATCGGATATCTCCCGCAGGAATTCGGAAGTTATGAGAATATGACAGCTCATGAATACCTTCATTATCTGGCGATGCTTAAAAATATTACAGATGCCGCCACGAGGGAGGAACGGGTAACATACGTTCTGAAGGCTGTCCATATGGAGGAAAGAAGACATGAAAAGATCAGTTCCTATTCCGGCGGGATGAAACAGAGAATGGGTATTGCCCAGATCCTTCTTCATCTGCCAAGGATTCTTGTAGTTGATGAACCTACAGCAGGGCTGGATCCGCGTGAGAGGATCAGGTTCAGGAATCTTCTCGTCGAATTAAGCCGTGAACGTGTTATAATCTTTTCGACACATATAATCGAGGATATTTCAAGTTCATGCAACCAGGTAGCAGTCCTCAATAAAGGAAAGTTAAGGTATCTCGGAAAACCTATTGATATGACAAAGGAAGCAGAAGGGCATGTATGGCAATTCAGAATACCTGCAAAGGATTTCGCGAAATTTGTTGAAGAGCATCTGGTTGTCCATCACATGTCGGAAGGTGAAAGTGTGAGGGTCAGAGTAATTTCAGAAACGCAGCCGTGGGAAAATGCCGTAGCCGCCACTCCTAATCTCGAGGATGCATACCTGTGGCTGCTCCGGAAAAAAGATAATAATGGAAAAACCTTAAATTAAAATCTTTATGTTATTTGTAAAATCCAATTGTGTGTGTTGAAAATAACCCTTCCCCCTGCCCCCTTCCCTTAAGGCTAAGGGAATGGGTGCGCTGGAATAAATTGAGAATAATTAAACCTTTGTGCTCTTTGATAACCTTTGTGCCCTACTATATAACTCACCCCTAAATCCCTGCCTTCGCTGTCGCTTCGGCAGGCAGGCCCCAGAGGGGACTTTTAAATCTGAGCGCCCTATAGGGGTAAGGGGTGGCAAGAAGGGCAGGAGTTATTATAGTTGATGTTCCTGAGTTCTTTAAGGTGGTAAACTTTGTGGTTAAACAATGAAAATAAACAATTTATACAACTATTTTACTTTAGTCCGAAAAATGATCCTCTACAATCTCCGGATCATCTTTGCCAATAAATTCATCTGGTTCCTTGCCGGAGCAGTAGCCTTCTATCTTGGATTATCAGTAATTTATGTCCTCTCAAATGATGTATCGAGAATGAAAGACCTGTACGGTGTATTTCTCTTCTCAGGAATATTGCTGGTCTTCTATCCTGCTGTCTTCGGGATCCAGAACGATCAGGACGCACGGACGATAGAAATACTCTTCGGTATTCCTGACTACAGGTATAAGGTCTGGTTGGTCAGAATCATTCTGATCTTTGTAATTACCACTCTGATAATGCTTTTGTTCACTTTCCTGTCAAATATTTTAATAATTAAATTTAATTTTCTTGAAGTGACCGTCCAGGTAATGATGCCTGTGATCTTCCTTGGTATGATGGCTTTCATGCTATCCACAGTCATCCGCAACGGTAACGGCACTGCTGTTGTTATGATGATTTTCGGTCTTTTCTTTTTAATACTGCAGGACCCGCTGAGGAAGAGCCAGTGGAATGTATTTCTCAATCCGTTTAACCCTGCATATGATGTAAATGAAACAACCTGGGCACTTATTACGCTGAAAAACAGGATCATACTATTTACAGGATCAATAATTTTCCTGCTTGCGGCATTGCTTAATCTTCAGAAGAGGGAGAAGTTCATGTAAGCGGTTAGCGGCTGGCGGTGTACGGCGAGCGGCGGGCGGCGTGAGGCATGAGGCGTGAGGTGTGAGGCGTGAGGTGTGAGGCGTGAGGCGTGAGGCGTGAGGCGTGAGGCGTGAGGCGTGAGGCGTGAGGCGTGAGGCGTGAGGCGTGAGGTTTGATTTTAAGGTATTCTGCAGTATTAAAATTAATGGGAACAATTTCCGGTTAATTTTGTCTGGCAGATTGTTAAGCGGAATAAAACCGTTTGTATATTTTTGCTGCTTTATTATCTATCTATATACCTATGGGCCGTTACGCGAATAACCATCTTATCAGGGAAGAGTCTGTTGCCTTTGAAACCAGGCTTCACTGGATCACTTTCCTTACACTTAAATCGATATTTACCCTTACTCTTGCAGCCTGGTTTGACAGATGGTTCTCTGAATTTGTAATTACGAACCGGAGGATAATAATCAAAACGGGAATAATTGGAAGGGAAACATTTGAGATGAATCTTTCAAAAATTGAAAGTGTGAATGTTGACCAGTCAATTATGGGACGTATTTTTAATTACGGATCCATCACAATTATAGGTTCAGGCGGGACTAAAGAAAGCTTCCATAAGATCGCAAAGCCCCTGGCCTTCAGGAAGGCATTTCAGAAGCTCTGCTGAAAATTTTGTCTAAAATCCATCTGGCAGTTTCATCTGCAGAACCTTGCTGAATATCAACGGCCGGAGAGCCAGAACAGGCAATCAAGAACAAACCTGTTCTGGAATTTATTTGTAAATGTAAAGGAAAGTTCGCGGTTAGTCCCGGTTTCATAATCTATATCATTATGACCCATATTTATATAGACCATTTTATAATTTCTGTTTGTCCAGGCTACCGGATAATAACCATCATGCCAGATTTCATGCTTTTTGGGGCCGGTCCCGAGAGGGAAGCTTGATGGATCGACTGAAAGCAGGATCTCTATATCCTTATCCATCCGGAGATCATTTTCCCATTTATACCATTCATTCGGAGATGAAATAAATTTCTGCGGGAGCTTTTTCGTGGCCGGATGTTTCCTGTGTTCAACCCTTAATAACGCAGATGTCGGACGCCATGTATTTCCGGTGTATGCTCCGCAACCCAGGAACTGATCCTGATACCATTCCCAGTTATCAGGAATTGCCGAAGGTGTCAGGGCAAAGGCTGCAAAATGAAATCCCATCCATGCACCACCTTTCTCCATGTACTCCCTGAAAGCTTCTCTCTGCTCTGTTGATTCCGGCCGGGAATCGAGAAAAATGACTATACGGTAACCGGAAAGAAATTCCGGATTCAGATCATTCCAGTTTCGCGTAGTATCAAAAACAAACCCGTTATTAGCAGCCACCCCTGAAAACCAGCTCTTAGCCTCTTTAACAAAGCTGATATGGGCTTTATCATTGCGTGCAGAATAAAATGCAATTACCTTAAAATCCGATTCCTTTTCAGGCTTAAAGGATGAATTTACAGACAATATTATTGAAAGAAGGATATAAAATATTCTCCCGTAATACCCTGATGAAGCTCTGCTATCCAAATTCTGCAAGTCTGATGTTTTTTGCAATAAAGATAATAAATTTACTTCTCTAGTTATTCTCATTATTTTTCAGAGACATAATGAATGGATTGAGCTTACATCATCAACCTTTGAATATCAGATAAATAATCCCCTGTAAAACGTATTATAATACGTTTTTTAATACGTTTTTTAATACGTTTTTTCAATTGGTCCCTTTTTTTGCCAGTATGGCATATGGTATTGTAGGTAAAGATTCTGGTGAATGATTTAATACCTCGTAGAGGTTATGGAAAAAAAATACCTGCCGCGTACCAGTTAACGTCAGCTCTCATAAGATGACCTAAATGCCTGTTATAAAACTTTTTAGCTACAAATGCAAGCCATACGATATCAATTGAAAAAAATACAGGCAGGGCTATTAAGAAAAGCTTAAAGAACATGGTTTTCAGTTTTTATCTGTTTATGTAAAGTTAATAAAACGATCCTATTTCACCTTAATGTTGATTCTGATAATCCATTTTCCCTAACTTTACTTCTTTAAAAAATTTAAAATTTCAGAAAATGATCTTATCGGCATGTGGATTAGTTTGCAGTGACTGCGAATTTTTCAGTAAAACCTGTTCGGGGTGTATCGAGGTTAAAGGGTCGCCTTTCTGGGCAAAGGAAATGATACCTGATAAGGTATGCCCCCTTTATGATTGTTCAGTAAACAAGAAAGGATTTGCTAATTGTGGTGGTTGCACAGAGCTTCCTTGTAAAATGTTCAGGGATATGAAAGATCCCAATTCGACAGAAGAGCAGCATCAACAGTCGATAATTACACGTGTGGCGGCGCTGCGTGGGAACTGAGTGGTGAGTCTTGAGCGATGAGTGATGAGCCCTGAGCCCTGAGCTCTGAGCCCTGAGCCCTGAGCAAAAAGTAAATAACAGCCATGAAAGAAATAGCAATTATCTCAGCCAGCGTAAGGATGGGCAGACTTAGCCACAGGGTGGCTCTCTATTTTAAGAGATATCTTGAATGTAATAATCTTGCCAATGCCGAGATACTGGATCTGAAAGAATATAATTTCCCGGTTTTTGATGAAAGGCATCACAAGCCTGTTGCGATATCAACTGTATCGGACGGCAGCTTCGGAGGTTCCCAGGTACTTACTTCTTTGCAGTTTTCACTCTGGAAAATGAAAATAAGGACAGTAACTGCAATGTTTCCCGTACCACGTGTAATGAATGCTTTCGATGAAAATGGAATTCCCTCTGACAAGGAAGCCACGGACAAACGTGCAGCAAATTTCATAAAAGCCTTGCTGGAATCTAAATGAAATTCCCGTCATAATCAACTCTGGGATCGGGATTTGACAGATCGATAACTCTCTGAAAACCGGGATTTCCGTTCTTATGGGTTGATGTTCCGCCGTTATAGCATCGTGGTATGCCCCATACACCATGGAATATCTTCCCTGCTGCTGAAGGTTGTACATGGTAATGCCCGAACAGAAGTGCATCAATTTTATTTTCAATAAGCTTTTTTAATTCATCACTGTCGCGAAGCTGCATTCCCAGCTTGAAATCAAAAGGGTGATGGTGCAGATAAACGACTTTCTTAAGTCCGTTTATATCAGGGTCATTTATTATCTTTTCAAGCTTCTGAAGCTGTTCTTTCCCCAGTTCTCCTTCCGAAAGGAAACGGTCATACCAGTGCAGCTCTTCGGCTGTTGAATCCAGTCCAATGAAGATAACTCCTTCAATAATATCAACCTTAGGGTAGGTGATACCGGTATTTTTATAAAACCTTTCCTTAAATATCTCAACAAACTTTACATCGCCTCTGGTGCCTGTTCCGTAGTCATGATTCCCTGGTACCGGCAGAACCATATACCCCAGCTTTTCCAGCAGGTGAATGGAGTCGATGGCTTCATCTGTATAACTGATGTCATTGGCATTGTCGACAATATCGCCTGTAATTACAACAATATAATTCCGGGCAGGTTGCTTCAGGAAGGCGATGTTATCGATGATAGTCCTGAATTTATTGCCGCAATCTTCATGGCCTATATGGAGATCTGATAAATGAATTATCTTCTTCACAATTTTTGCCGTTTAATTTTTAAGGGTGAAAGAACAGGAGTTTATTCAATATGTCCAGTAAGACGGACCGCTTGCAACAAAAGATACCGGAAGGTCTTTAATAAAACCTTTCAGCCATTCGGCACAGTATTCCATCCCGGGCTCCTCGGAAGTAACATGACCGAGGAATACTATTGCCTTCTTTCTGTTCTGGCTCACTGCATCACGGGCATATTCATATGTTTCCCACTGAGGGACTTCTCCGGCCAGAACAACATCGACTGAAGGGTCTTCGAGAAGCCTTATATGCAGTGTGCTGCCGGGTGCGCCTGCGGAAAATGCTACTTTCGATAATTTCATATCAGGATTACCGACCACATTGAAGGCATTTTTCGGAAAGACCCTTTTCAGCTCAACCAGAAGTTCCCGGAGTGTGGTTTCAGGTATTATGAACATGTTATACTCCTTATCGGGACTAAAGCTTTCCCATCCCAATTTTTTTGCCATTCCATGATCTATGGCATCGGGTTTTAAACGATGGATATAATCATGAAAACGCCATATTACCAGCTTGTTATCATCAATATACTTCTTCTTTTCAAGATATATCGGATCGTTTGCGAATTGCTTTGTTTCATCGAGATGATTATAGAATAGTGGTTCATGAGCAATTATGAGGTTACAGTTCATTTCCACTGCTTTTTTCAGAACATCCATTGTTGCGAACATTGTGGTCACTATACCCGTCACCCTTGTCTGGGGATTTCCGGCTTTGATTACGTCTACCGTTTTAGGAATAATTGGACTGCCTGTCTGTTTAATTATCAAATCTATTATTTTCTCTGCACTGCTGTCTGAAGTATTCTGACCCGTCAGGGTTAAGGAGAGGAATAAGCCTGTAAGGCAGATTAAGATGGATCGTATTGTTTTCATTTTGGAATAATGGTTAATATGGATTAAAAGCTAACCTGTTTTTACCGAAAAAAATTTACAGATCTCAAATTTATAAAAAGCTTAAGCAAAAAAAAATAGTTATCTCCTATTCTCCCACTCTCCCACTCTCCTCTTCCCCTCTTCTCCTTTTCCCCTTTTCTCCTTTTCCCCTTTTCCCCCCCCCCCCCTAAAATAAACCTTTTCCAAATTCCCCTAAAAAATTATATGATTTTTTTCTAAACCAATTTTAAAAACCAATTTTTTTAACACTTAAACAAAAAAAAAAATTAAAAATCCATTT
>Ga0116149_1005704_pt1 | contig 11522 bp, 10 predicted proteins | sample AD_UKC057_MetaG_FD_89787 | JGI IMG/M metagenome (GOLD analysis project Ga0116149, IMG submission 89787) | Active sludge microbial communities of municipal wastewater-treating anaerobic digesters from USA - AD_UKC057_MetaG | ecosystem: Engineered > Bioreactor > Anaerobic > Digestate | place: USA...
AGCCTTCTGTCATATTAATTTAAGAGAAACCATTGTAACATGTACAATCCGGTCATCTAATTCTCATTTCTTAACAATAATATGATAACATATGTAAATACATTAAGCAATACAATAATATGTTATAATATGTTTATGAAAATTCTCAAAACAAATAAACATATTTCTAGAGTAATTAAAAAAGCATATAAAGCAATTGAGGATCTTACACCTCTAGAATTTGATTGCGGACAATTATGTAATAATAAATGCTGTAAAGAAGGTTCTGAAGGAATGTATCTATTTCCATTTGAATTTCAGTATCTAATTGATAAAACTGATAAAGATATAATACATACAGATAATGATTTTGATTTACTTATCTGTAATGGGAAATGTGACAGAAAATACCGTCCATTAGCATGCAGAATATTTCCGCTATTTCCATATGTTAATAATAAAGGCGAAATTGAAGTAAAATTTGATCTACGAGCTAGAAATATCTGCCCTTTGCAGTTTAAGGATATGCCTGAAATACAAATCCAAAAAAGATTTGTAAAACGAATTAAGAATATTTTTAAAAAACTTATTAAGTATCAGGTATTCTATGATTACTGCCGAAAACTTACTGAAGAAATAAATTTCCTGAAAAAATTTTACTAAAAAAGGATGCATTCCCCCTTTGCATCCCTTGGCTGCCGAAGAAGGATTCGAACCCTCACAAACTGATCCAGAGTCAATTGTGCTACCATTACACAATTCGGCAAAGTCTTTAAGAAATATAACACATATCTACTTACACTTCAACATATTTTTAAAAGTATAATCAATTTTTATGTTTTTATAAAATAATAGAGGATCGATTTTTTATTCTGTCCTCTAGTATTTTATTTTATTATATTATCAAACACTTGCATAAAAAACTACAATATACTTTCGTGCAATTGATTCAAAATTCTGTATCTTGTAGCAGGTACATTAAAAACCGGTATCATATTTCCATAAATGGAATATACTTCGCCATCATAAAATTTAATTGAAAAATCAGTACTTTTCCCTTTTGCGATACAATACTCATGCGAATAACCACCCACTAAATAACAACTCGAAAGCAGATTTAAATCCTTATCCCTATATTCTTCTGCTATATAAACAGCCACAGTTGCTTTCTGAGCTTTTAAATCATGTGTAACTCCCCACCCTGCCAAATATTTTCGCGAGTAGCAATTACACTTTCTTTTGTCTTGTATATACTTTCCAATTTTATAAATCCATCTTTTCGAAGTTTATAATTAAAGATTCTGCCGTTTAGCGCTAATTCCCTAAAACACGGTCCATGTTCTAATGCAGAAGCACAGCCTTGAATATAAATGGAACCATCATTACCGATTCTCATTGTAGATGGATATACCATAGGAGCATAAAACAGACTATTTGCTGTTTTATCACCTTTTTCTCTACCGATAAAAGGTTCTCTTAATGATCGTATCCAATACCTTCCGTCATGAGAATATGATAACTGGGTTTTCATTGTCCCACTGCTATATTTTGTATGCAATCCACTCTTGTGTCCGCCATAAATGTACGAAAAGCCAATATACCATCCATCATAAGCAAAAGCAGGCATTCCATAAATCTCATCCAAATCACTATCCAATGAATCAGGCTGAAGGCACATTTGAAAATCAGTAAAACTTCTCCAATCTTTGGTTTCCGAATATCCAACCAGACGTACACCCCAAGCAGGTCTTTTCAGAATCGTATAACATTCTTTCTCTTGATTATAAAAAACACCTACGCAAGGTTCTCCATCATAACTCCAGTGTATATTCAATTCCGTCCAATTCAATAGGTCAGGTGAAACATAAACTATTCCCTCTATAATCATCTTTTTTTTATTGGTCTTAGTAAACAGCAACTTATATCGTTCTTCTGGAATAGCATACTTATCTTCAAATATACAAGCAGGTTCTTCGCCACCTGCATACTCAACAACTTGATTGTAATAATCAAATTTTCTTAATTGTAATTTTTCTGATAAATATTCCCTTTCAAAATGTACCCCGTCTTCACTAACTGCAGAATATAAACCATACTCCAGTATGAATATTTCGGCCATAATATAGCATACGAAAAAAATATTGCAAATAGGAAATGTCCAAGCAAAACCCCAAAAAGTAGTAACATTTTGATTTAAATAAATGGCATCTTCAATCAATTTTGGCTCGCCATACTTTCTTACAACATTTTCTTTTCCAAACAGGTATTTATCATCAAAAAATAAGTGTTTATACATTATATATCCTCTATACCTTTATACTAAATTAATTGTAACATCAAAACATAATTAAAGTGCATCAATAAAACAAAATTTAGTCTTTTTAACTGCAAAAGACAAAAAAGAACCTGTAAGATAATCATACAGGCTCTTAATTTAGAAAATATTGTGCTTACCCTAAGATTTAGGCCTTAGGATTATTAATAACAGCCTGTGCTGCAGCAAGACGTGCTATTGGTACTCTAAATGGTGAACATGATACATAGTTTAGCCCTGTAAGATAACAGAATTCTATGGTTGAAGGATCTCCTCCATGTTCTCCGCATATTCCAAGTTTCAAATCGCTCTTAGTTGATCTTCCTAAATCTGCTGCTAACTTTACAAGCTTTCCTACGCCTTTTTGATCTAATCTGGCAAAAGGATCGGACTCGAGTATCTGATGTGAATAATATGCGCCAAGGAATTTACTTGCATCATCCCTGCTGTAACCGAATGTCATCTGTGTTAAGTCATTCGTGCCAAATGAGAAGAAATCAGCTTCTTTAGCTATCTCGTCTGCTAATAAAGCAGCTCTAGGTATCTCAATCATTGTACCAACAGTATACTTTAGGTTTACATTTGCGTCTTTGATGATTTTATCAGCTGTGCTTACAACAAGTTTTTTAACAAATAATAACTCTTTAATTTCGGAAATTAAAGGAATCATAATTTCAGGTTCTACATGAATGCCTTCTTTATTAACTTTTATAGCAGCTTCAATAACTGCAGTTGTCTGCATAACAGCGATTTCAGGATATGTGACTGCGAGACGACATCCTCTATGACCCATCATAGGGTTTATTTCATGAAGATCGCTTATTTTAGTTTTAATTTCTGCTACATCCAACTTCATATCCTTAGCAAGTTCTTGTATTTCTTTTTCTTCCTGAGGGAGAAATTCATGTAATGGTGGATCTAAGAATCTAATAGTTACCGGTCTGCCCTCCATAGCTGTGAATATTTTCTCAAAATCTCCTCTTTGCATTGGAAGTATCTTATCTAAAGCGGTTTGTCTTTGTTCTTTTGTTTCGGATAATATCATCTCTCTTACTATACGTATTCTATCTGCTTCAAAAAACATATGCTCTGTACGGCAAAGACCTATACCTTCAGCTCCAAATTTCACTGCTTGTTTTGCATCAGCAGGTGTATCAGCATTTGTTCTGACTTTCATAGTTCTGACTTCATCTGCCCAGCTCATGAAAGTTGCGAAATCGCCTGTCATTTCTGGAGTTACCGTTGATATTCTTTCTCCATATATCATTCCAGTGCTTCCATCTAGTGAAATCCAGTCACCTTCTTTGAATGTTTTGCCAGCAAGATAGAATTCTTTTTTTTCTTCATTTATTTTTAATTCAGCACATCCAGATACACAGCATCTTCCCATTCCCCTTGCAACAACTGCTGCATGACTTGTCATTCCACCTCTTGCTGTAAGAATACCTTGTGAAATATTCATTCCTTCTATGTCTTCAGGTGAAGTTTCTAATCTTACGAGTATAACCATATTCTCACCTTTTTTATGCATTTCTTTTGCATCTTCCGCTGAAAATACTACTCTTCCTGTACCAGCTCCTGGTGAAGCTGCAAGCCCTGTTCCTATAACTTTGGCTGTCTTAAGAGCCTTAGGATCAAACATTGGGTGTAAAAGAGCATCAAGCTGTTTAGGATCAACTTTAACTAATGCTTCTTCTTTTGTAAGGAGTCCTTCATTTACGAGATCTACTGCAATCTTTAATGCAGCATGAGCTGTTCTTTTTCCATTTCTTGTTTGCAAAATGAATAGCTTGCCTTTTTCAATTGTAAATTCAATATCTTGCATATCATGATAATGATTTTCAAGTTTAGAGGATAACTCCATAAACTGGTCATAAACTTCTTTATTGGTCTCTTCAAGATGATCAATGTGATATGGAGTTCTTACTCCAGCAACAACGTCTTCACCCTGTGCATTCATAAGATATTCACCCATAAGCTTTTTTTCACCGGTTGATGGATTTCTTGTAAACGCAACTCCTGTGCCTGAATCATCACCTAAATTTCCATATACCATTTCCTGTATGTTTACAGCTGTCCCCCAACTAGAAGGTATATCATTCATTCTTCTGTAATAAATAGCTCTTTCATTGTTCCATGATCTGAAAACAGCTTTTATAGCTTCGAAAAGTTGTTCTTTAGGGTCTTGAGGAAATTCTTTACCAATCTCTTGTTTGTACATTTCTTTAAATTTTTTAAGAACAAACTTCATGTCATCTGCAGATAAATCAGTATCATTCTTAACTTTTTTATTTTCTTTGATTTCATCAAGTATTCTTTCAAATTTAGATTTAGATAATCCTATAACAACATCTGAAAACATCATTACAAATCTTCTGTAACTATCATATGCGAATCTTGGATTGTTAGTAAGCTTAGCCAATCCTTCAACAACAATATCATTAAGCCCAAGATTTAAGACTGTATCCATCATGCCAGGCATAGATGCACGTGATCCAGACCTTACAGATACCAAGAAAGGATTTGTTGGATCACCTAATTTTTTTCCAACCGTTTTTTCAGTTACTTCGAGTGTCTTTAAAATTTCTTCTTCAATATCTTTACCAATCTGCTCGCCATCTTCATAATATCTTAAGCATGCCTCTGTAGTAACAATAAATCCTCTTGGGACTGGCAATCCCAATGCTGTCATTTCTGCAAGATTTGCTCCCTTGCCGCCAAGAAGGTTTTTCATCTTGGCATTACCCTCATTAAAGAGATAAACGTATTTTGTCATATTACCCTCCATTATATTTTTATATTTTCATCAAGAAAGGCCATAATTGAATTAATGCTTATCCTATCTTGTTTCATACTATCTCTGTATCTTACTGTAACGCAATTATCACTTATTGAATCAAAATCATAGGTAAAACAAAAGGGTGTACCAATTTCATCTTGCCTTCTGTATCTTTTACCGATACTTTGAGTATCATCATATTCCGCATTCCATTTTTTTCGTATCATTTCAAAAACTTTTAATGCATCTTCTCCAAGCTTTTTCGATAAAGGAAGGACAGCTGCTTTAACAGGTGCTATGTATGGATGAAATCTTAAAACTGTTCTTAAATCATCATCTTGCAACTGTTCTTCATCATAAGCATCGGTAAGTAATGCAAGCAATAGCCTTTCTACTCCTACCGATGGTTCTATACAATAAGGTACATACTTTTCGTTTGTCATAGGGTCAAAATATGTAAGATCCTCATTTGAAAATTTTGCATGTTGTTTTAAATCATAGTCTGTCCTGTCCGCAATTCCCCAAAGCTCTCCCCATCCGAATGGAAACATGAATTCAAAATCAGTTGTAGCATTACTATAAAAAGAAAGTTCCTTTTCAGAATGATCCCTCATACGGATATTATCCTTTTTTATTCCAATACTTAAAAGCCAGTTATAGCAGAAATTTCTCCAGTATTCAAACCATTTAATATCAGTACCAGGTTCACAGAAAAATTCTAATTCCATTTGTTCGAACTCTCTTGTTCTAAAAATGAAATTACCAGGTGTAATTTCGTTTCTGAAACTCTTTCCAATCTGTCCAATTCCAAAAGGTATCTTTTTTCTTGTAGTTCTTTGTACATTCTTAAAATTCACAAAAATGCCTTGCGCAGTCTCAGGTCTTAGATAAATCTGAGCAGCTGTGTCCTCGTTAACACCTTGATATGTTTTAAACATGCAATTAAATTGCTTTACATCAGTGAAATCGTGTTTACCGCAATTGGGACAAGGAATTTGTTTTTCTTTTATGTATGCCATTAAAGCTGCGTTGTCAAATCCTTCTATAATCATATTTATATTATTTGACTCATTAAAATTTCTTATAAGATCATCAGCTCTATGTCTTGTTTTACAATTTTTACAGTCTGTAAGAGGATCCACAAATGATCCAACATGTCCTGAAGCAACCCAAACATTAGGGTTCATAAGTATAGCGCAATCAATACCTACATTATATTCATTATCTTTTATGAACTTTTGCCACCAAGCGCTTTTTATATTATTCTTCAGTTCTACTCCTAATGGGCCATAATCCCAAGCATTTGCTAGACCGTCATAAATTTCAGAACCTGGGTATACGAAACCTCTCCTTTTTGCCAAGGAAACCAGTTTGTCCATAGTTACCTGATCCCTATTCATTAATTATTCTCGCTTTCTAAATTTTCATTCTTTTGCATATCTTTAACATCAGGTTCAGCAATTACCCTCACTTCTCCGCTATTTATTTCCATTGCTGCAATTGTAAGAGGATTTCTCTCAGTAGTATTAATCCTTATTTTAGCTCCTGCTGCTATGTCTCTCGATCTTTTTGCTATCGCATTAACGATTACAAATCTTACAGGTATCTTCTTTTCCAATTCTTCGACTGATGGTTTATTAATCATGTTTAAGTTTCTCCTTATAATAAATATATTCTAGTTCGATTCTTCAGAAAGATCATCTGGAACAACTTTGCCGCTAAGGCGTCTTTCCAAAGTTTCAGGCTGAAGAGGTGATAAAATTATGTGCTCGCTGTCTGTTATAATTACAGCTCTTGTCCTTCTTCCGTATGTCGCATCAATCAACACAGATGTGTCTCTTGCTTCTTGTATTATTCTTTTAACAGGTGCTGATTCAGGACTTAAAACAGCAACTATTCTCTCTATCGAAACCATATTACCAAATCCGATATTTAAAAATTTCATTTTTATTCCAGATTCTGTATCTGCTCCCTTATTTTTTCTAAGAGATATTTCATCTCTAATGTATTTTATTGGTCACATCCAAATTATTTGCCTTAGATGCAATTGTATTAGTTTCTCTTAGCATTTCCTGTAAAATAAAATCAAGTTTTTTCCCAGAAGATTCTTTACCTAGATTTGCTGAAAATTGTTTTATATGGCTTTTTAATCTCGTTATTTCCTCATCTATGCATGCTCTATCAGCAAAAAAAGCTACCTCTTGAGCTATTCTTATTTCATCAGTTTTAACATCTTCTAATAGTTCGGTAATCCTCTTTTCCAGTTTCTGTTTATATTGAATTGGTAGATCTGAAGATATTTTCTCAATATTAGAGACATAATTCTCAAATTCAATAATCTTTAGTGAACAGTCTTTACACAGTTCATCACCTTCTTTTTTCTTTGCATCAAGTATGTTGTCAATAGCAATATTAAAGGCTTCTAATATGCATTCTGTAAGTTTATCAAAATCCTCATCACTTTCTGAAACATTGATTACTCCTTGGAATGATGCAATTTGGATAGGAGTTATACTTGAAAGAAGTTTATATCTTTTTTTAATTGATTTTAAAAATCCAAAATATGCATCTGCAGCTTTCTCGTCAAATTTTATATCCATAAAATCAGCATTTAGATTGTAAACAGTAACATAACAGTCAATTTTTCCTCTGGTTATTCTAGTTCTTATGAGATTTCGTACCTTTTCTTCAGCAAAGGAGATGCTTTTCGGTAATTTTAATGATAAATCAAGAAATTTACTGTTTACACTCTTGATTTCAATCCTCATTGATATTAATTCATTTTCATACAGGCTTTTTCCATAACCTGTCATGCTATATGCCATAGTCATACTTCCTACATTAATCTGAAATATTATAACATACAAGATAAACATATGCAATCATTTTTGATTACATGCGTATTATGAGATAAAACGAATACTTTTTATTTATCTAGGTTTATTATCTCGTATTCAAGATTTCCTAAACCTATTTTACTTGCATATTCCAAGCTGTGCATCCAGTTCGTTTTTGGATTCACTGTTGTTATGTAATCTATCTTCTTATTATTTCTATCAAGCAGGCTTCCTTGAATTATCCTACCCCTATTAACCGAATCAGCACAAGCTTTATCAAGTGCGACCGGATCAGCAGATGCGAATATTCCAATATCGTCAACGATAGGTAAATCATTAAAATTATGACAATCGCAATATGGAGAAATATCCATAACAAATGAAATATGAAAATGCAGTTTGTTTTTTAGCACTGCATATGTGTATTCAGCAATTTTTTCACTTAATATCTCATTTGTTTCATCATTAGCAGCACTTATTGCATCAAAAAGACAAGAACCAATACATCTTCCGCATCCTGCACAAAGAGACTGGTCAATATATGCTTTGCCATCAATCTCATATATTGCATTTTGTGCACAACTTTTAAAACAGGTCAAACAGCCTCTGCATTTACTTTCAATTACTATTGGCTTACCTGCTGAATGCATTTCCATCTTGCCTGCTCTAGAACCACATCCCATACCAATATTTTTTATAGCTCCTCCAATACCTGTAGCAACATGTCCTTTAAAATGATTAAGAGAAATAATTATATCAGAATCAGCAATAGCATGGCCTATCTTTGCTTCTTTGACATGTTTCATATCAATTTTGATTAATGTCTCATCAGTACCCTTAAGCCCATCTCCAATAATTACGTTACATCCTGTGACAAATGGATTGAAACCATTCTGATACGCAGTATCAAGATGCTCTAAAGCGTTTTTTCTTTTCCCCGGGTACAGTGTATTACAGTCAGTCAGAAATGGCCTTCCCTTCTGCTTTTTTACATGATCACATAATACTTTCGCATAATTAGGTCTTATATATGCTAAATTTCCAGGTTCACCGAAATGAACTTTTATGGCAGTGAATTTGTTTTCAAATGAAATATTATCAATTCCTGCTTTAATGATTAATTTCTCAAATTTGGTGAGAAGATTTTGTCCATGACCTGTATTCATATTAGTAAAATATACTTTTGATGCCATTGTACCTCCTATTTCATCTTATTATTATAACATTTCACAAGTTAAAACTCAAATCTTATAAATTTTGAAACAGGCAAGTTATGATGACATAACAGAACATTAAGTTGAGATATTTAATAACTTTTTTGCATATTATAGATAATACATCAACTCTATGGTATATTGGTAATACAAGGTAAACCATTATGGATTTCATTGAAAAACGACTTTTAGATTATGGAGTACAAATACCAAAATTTTTAATTCCGGAAAATCCAGTTGACCACATTTTATGGCCATCATTCCCGTGTATAAATGAAAATATGAATGAATCCTTAATAGATCCTCTGAATATCGGATATCTTATGAATTCTAGTAACTACATCCCAGATTTCAAAAAAGATGAAAGCAAGAGTTCAAAAAACAAGTATAACAAGTTGTATAAAAATATGAAAAGATCACTGCGTTCAGGTTTTTTATCTGAACATGAAGGCTTTGTATTAACAAAACATATTTATAAAACCGGAATAGAAAGATATGGATTACTCATTCTTTTAGATTACGAGAAATATGAGGTTATAAATCCTTTAATAGGAATATCAAAACAATATGATAATCAAATTACCTCAGAATATGTTAAATTCCTCTCAAAAGCAGTTTTTGATATGCCATATGCACAAGCTCTTATTGATGATGAAGATGAAATTCTTATAGAACCGCTCATCGCAAGTCTTTTTAATTTTAAGCTTATATTTTCATTTAATCATCCAATATTCGGTACTTATGAAGGATATCTTATAACTACTCCTCAACACTATACTCTTATTAGTAATGCTTTAACGAAAATAAAATCAAACATTACCCAAAATAATAAACATCTTTTTTTAATTCATGAAGGAGTCGAATCCTTTGAAAGCGGCAAAATTCATTGGGAAAATTTAAAAAACAAATATGGCAGCAGTCTTTATATGCTTAATCCTGCACGTTTTCAGCTGGTTGAATTATTCAATATTTATAATCCTGCTATTGAGCTTATTCCATGCAATATACTGATTAACAATGTCTCTTATGATGAACTGATTTCAAAATTCCGTTTAACAGACAAGATAAAAGTAGAAATTTGTCCTTCTATTAGAGATTTACATGAAGCTATACTAAAGCGTTTCAATAAATATGGTTCAATCTGTTATGGACTTATTTATGACGATATTTCTTATATTGTAACATTTCGGCAGCCGGAATCAGATATTGGGATATTGAATATAAATGATGTAATAAATGATTATATTAATGACAAAAATCATGAAATATCTTTTTATGTAACTATATCTGAACTATTGATAAAGTATTCTGAAGGTAAGAATACAGCTATACTCCTTCCTCCATTTAATAAACATACTTTTTTTACAAATATTTTTAAGTCAGGACCTCTTAATAAATATGCATATTGTCATGATATTCCTGCAAACCGAAAATTCTTATTTGAAGCAAGAAATCTTGAATAAGTGAACTACATCGGCAATTGAATTACCGAGTACCAAGTGCGCGCGGCTTATGCCGCGTAGGTCTTGTGGTGCGTCCATGACACCCTTACTGCTATCCTTTCGGATTACACAGCTACTTTTACATTGTTACTTTTTTTAAGTCCAGAAACAGGCATATACATACTGTTGCCAGAAATAGCAGCATCTGCGACCTCATAGACAACGATAACCCTTGCTTCTCCATCTGCCGGCGGATACACATGGATCTGCTTTATGGCATCAGTATCTTGAAAAATCCTGTTTTTCAAGTAAAGATTGCTGCTACTGATGCCATACGCGGACAGCATATATTCCTTATGGGATTTCGGAAGTGTAAGGCGTATCAGATCTGTCCCCTGCTTATGCATGATCCCGTTCTGCATATAGGAGATACGGATACCTGTCTTCTTGTATCTTGGCGGTTGCGGATTATCTATCCCTCCTTTCTTCAGAAGCATATAGAATGATTTCCATGATTTGTCCAGAAGCTTGCAGACCTCCTGTGCTGTCTATGAAGGCAGCGACTTATACCACATGTCATCTTTGTGTGCGGCTTTTTGATAATACCAGTCAGGATACTTGCAAAACTCCAGTTCCTTGTAGTTATGCCTCTCATAGTTGCAGACATTCCAGAGTTTGGATGCAGCATAGCACATATGGCCAATAATGTTCGAAGATGCATCATCAATTCTTAATGAGGTCTCATGTGACAACAGCATAAGCGTGCCTCCTGTTAGTATGATCACCTTCCCCAATGTCTCTGGTATGCCGTGTAGGTTCTTCTAGAAATGCCTCAATCTCAGCTGATAAAACCTTACTGCGATACTTGACAGACCATACCACATGGCAGTTAATGTTGTAGACGCAGGTCCTTGTGTGAATAAGATTTTCTTTCATATATGTAGTATAACAGAAAGC
>Ga0116149_1005705_pt1 | contig 11520 bp, 9 predicted proteins | sample AD_UKC057_MetaG_FD_89787 | JGI IMG/M metagenome (GOLD analysis project Ga0116149, IMG submission 89787) | Active sludge microbial communities of municipal wastewater-treating anaerobic digesters from USA - AD_UKC057_MetaG | ecosystem: Engineered > Bioreactor > Anaerobic > Digestate | place: USA...
AACAAAGAAGCGGTTTAATAGCCGCTTTTTTATTGTCTTAAATTTTCTATAGATTATAACTCATAAACAGAACTGAACTTTTCCTTGAGATAATTTGTGTAATAGTGAGGCTTGAAATCCTCATTACAACATATCTGTATTATCTGGGCAGGTGTTTTGGAAGAAGCATACTTATGAACTCTCTCTTTTAGCCAGTTCACTATAGGTTTGAGATTCCCCTGTTTCGTAAGTGCATCTACATCAATTTCTTTTTTCATATGATAAAGCATCTGTGCTGCGTATGCGCTACCTATAGAATATGATGGGAAATATCCGATGCTACCTCCACTCCAGTGAGAATCCTGTAAAACACCCTGCGCATCATTAGGAACATCTACTCCGAGATACTCTTTATATAACCGGTTCCATTCCATAGGCAGTTCATTTGTGGTCAATGTCCCATCCATCAGTCTCTTCTCCAGCTCATACCTTACCATGACATGCATGGAATAGGTAAGCTCATCTGCTTCTGTCCTTATAAGTGAAGGCTGTGATTTATTCAAAGCTTTATAAAGCATATCAGCTGTTACGTCACTAAACTGTGACGGGAAGAGTTTCTTAAGGTATGGATAAAGAAATGATGTGAATCCCTTGCTCCTGCCTACTATATTCTCAAAAAATCTGGATTGGGACTCATGAATACCCATTGATGTTCCCCCTGAAAGGGTTGTGAAGTTAAACTCATCACCACAGTTTAGCTCATACAGTGCGTGACCTCCTTCGTGAATTACTGAAAACATGGAGGACAAAAGATTATTCTTATGGTAATGAGTGGTAATCCTTACATCCTTATTATTGAAATTAATCGTGAAAGGATGCTCTGTCTCGCCTATATTGCAGTGATTCCTGTCTATCGTCATAACTTTCATAAGGTAATCAGATAGTTTTCTCTGTTTGTTTATTGAATAGCTTCTATAACTGAATGAATCATCAATCTTTACCTTGCTGTTTACGATTTTCTGAATTATTGGAACAAGTTCTTTCTTTATTGTTTCAAAATATGCATCGGCAATTTCCATAGTAAGACCTTTTTCATATTCATTAAGCCAAACATCATATGGTTTTTTTGAAGGGTCAAGATAATTCGCGAATTTTCTTACTGTATTCACTATCTTTTCAAGATAAGGTTGGAACATGGAATAATCACTTTTCTGTTTTGCTTCATGCCATACTGACTGAGCCTCATTAATAAGCATGTTATACTCGACATATTCATTCATGGGTATTTTGGATATCTTATCAAAATCCTCTTTAAGCTCTTTTACCTGAAGCTTTGTATTTTCCTCAAGCTTTTCCTCATTCGCCTTTAAATATTCCAGAAGACATGGGGTATCTTCATTTACCAACATTGTATAGCTTTCTTCTGTAAGAATACCCATTGTACGTCCCCTGCCTTCTATAGTATCTCTTGGTGCAACAGTAACTGAATCAAAATACAGCATTCCCGTAGCATGGTTATATGCTGACATTCTTGCTTGCATTCTTTCTAATTCAGCAACTGCGTTTTTTACATCGTTATACTGTTTCATCCGAACAACTCCTTTTCATTAATATGTATTACTCCTATTCCATCAATTATTTCATGTTGATTCAGAACTTCATTTATATATATAAGGTCATTTTCATTTATATTCATTACTTTTAAATCATATGAGACCATATCCGGTTTATTACTGTAATCCCCTTTTCTTTCAGATACTGATATTTTTATTGCATTATCAACCTTTATAACCTTAAACTCTGTAATGCTTCTTTTTCCTTCTTTGTACTCTAATGATATACCATCATCTTCATAAAGCTTAAATGTATGTTCTAAAACTGAAGGATATATCTCAATAGTATATGAATTAAATGGTTTTTCTGGAACTGATAGCAATCCGTATGACCTTGGCAATATTGCACCCTTCTTTATAAAAAGAGCTCCTCCTTTTCCTTGTGGTATATCATACGAAATGTATCTTTCACCTTCATATTCCTTGTTTGTAAACATATCAATCCATATACCTTCAGGAAGATATACTTTATTCTCCCCAATAAATGCTGCAACCATCAGAAATCTTCCAAACATATACTGGTTTAGGATATTAAACGTTTTTTCATCTTCAGGATAATCATAAACAAGAGGCCTCATTATCGGTGTGATATTTGCATACGCTTCAAAAGCGGCACTGTAAATATACGGGATTAATGAATATCTTAATCTTGCATAATATATATATGCTTTTTTAAATTCCTTAGTGAAAAGCCATGGTTGATTCCAGTAATCCCAGTTGCACTGCTGTGACCAGGGCTGTAAAAAACCGAAATGTATCCCTTCTATGCTATGAACACTCATATCGCATGTTGTATTTACATGTCCAGACATCGCTAGATTTAGCATGGAAACAAGTGGTTTTGGTCCTCCTCCAGTATCTCCAGACCATGTAGCAACATATTGCTGGATTCCCGCAAATCCACCTGATGAATATACGAGCGATCTTGTACCGGTATGCTTTTCATAACCATCTGACATCTGTTTTGCATATATCAAAGGATACAGATTATGCATCTCATCATCTTTCATACCGTTACCGTAAAGCCTGTCCGGATGCTCTTCAACCTGCCATGCGCCATCAAGTTTAAATGCTTTAGCTCCCATATCTACGAATTTCTCCAGATGTTTAAACCATGGCTCTTCCCTAACAGTGAGAGTATCCATATACTTAGGATTTCCGAGATGCTCATCTATTTCGAACCTGTCTTCCAAATAACTTAAATCTGATGAATCATCATTCTGTTGCTCTTTCTGTTTCTTTATAACTGCATTTCTCTCTTCTTCATAAGACAGATCATAATTACAGCAAAGCCATAAACTGAGTTTGAAATCCATATCCCTAATCGGTTTGAAAAAGGTGTTATTTTTTATTGTTTCTGTATTCATCCAGTAAGGAATATAGAATTTGGTTGTATTGAATTTTTTGTCTACTGATGAATCATATCTTTTTTCCATCCATTCAGGTTCAAGACCATATACATCGCATGGTATTTCTTCTCTTCTGAATGTATACATCTCATTAATCATATTAAATGCATCTATTTTCTGATTTGCTACATAAGAAAGCCCATATGCGAATTTTGGCAGCAGTTTTGAAAACCCGGTTATACTTTTAAACTGTGTAAGAAGATCTTTGTAATTGTCACCTGTAAATACAACTATGTCACATTTACCTTTATCACTATAAATTGATAATATGTCAGAGTCAGTGCAACAGATATCAAACTTCTGTCTGAATGTAGTTGATGAGAATATTCCCCATCCATTTGAAGATACAATCATAGGATATGGTATATAACATTTTACATTCTGTACCCATATAACATGCTCTGTGCCTCTTTTTTCCAAAGTTGACCTATCTGCATCTCCAAGGCCATAGAATCTCTCAGATGGTGTGACAGTCATCTTTAGGTCAAAACCTTTACCGAATACTATCTCGGTTCGCATATTGTTAATTATTAATCTGTCGTCATCTATTGTAACAGGGATATTGCATATATCACCCTTATCGGACATATCATATATGCCATATCTGACACATGGATTCTCTTCAGGAAACTTATCGCTCAATCCTGTTCTTATTCTTACAGCATTTTCAGAAAGAGCGGTTAAACATATATATCCATTTTTGTATTTAAAAGTCTTCATTCACGCATCCTCTTTATCTGTGTTCGAATCTATCCATTCTCATGATAGGATTTGACCATGCTATTTTTCCATCTTTATCTTCAATTTCAACCCTTGTCATATATGCATTAAAAGGCAGATTTAAAGAAGCCTCTGTCATTTTTGCAGATGGATCGCGATAGCATTTACCCCAGTTGCTTAAAGTAATGAATGTTATGCTTTTAGCTTCTGAACATTTAACATAACCATAACCGTCTTCTATATAGAAGTCATATATTTCTGGTCCCATTGTTGAGTAGTAGCTTCCTTTGCGTAAGCTTTCGAGCATTGAAGGAACAGTAAACTCAGCACACTTGACCATGTTCCATCCTCCGCAATAATGCTCTCTTTTGTGAGAATCATCGTTAGCCATTCCCCATATCTGCTTTCCCTGCTTTAATAAGGTATCCCAGTATACAGGATCGTTATTATGACCTTGTTCGTATACTGTTCCCCAGTTGCATACTTCAACTATATTAGTATTCTTTAGGAAATCATATTGAAAAGGTTCTACATGGCTCCATGTAGGATGGCAGTATACTGTAAGAAGATCCATATCAGTCAGAGTTTTTTCTAGGTTTAACAAAGATTCTTTATTGTTTGTAAAAGGTATATTATCTAATCTCATTCCGTCATAAACCTTGTCATTATCCATTGATGTAAGTCCAAGCATATGGTGTATAGTCAAAGGATGCTCGAGAGTTGAATGCAGCTCAAGGCCTGGAACTAACTTAAAATCGGATGTGTCGTATTTTTCTGTCTTTGTCACTATGTTATGCTCAGATAAGCATAGAAAATTATATCCGTTTTCTTTGAACACATTCACTGCTTCTTCCTGGCTAAGTCTTCCATCACTTCTGGTGGAATGAGCATGGTAATTAGATTTATAGAATTTCCCAGTTTCAATAAAGTTTGTTAATTTCATATATGTCTCCTCATTTCGAATTTACTCTATATGAAATTATACAACAGGAATCATTACTTATACCTGAAAATATTTATTTTTATACATTAGTGCAGAAATATATAACATTGATGTTATAATTTTATATATAAATAGAATTTTGGAGGAAATATGATTAAACCCGAAACCCGACATGTAAAGATTTTCAAGTCTAAGGATGCTATCTTCGGATATCATGGATGGCCTTCAGTCTGTAGAGGACTTAATGGCGAGCTTCTTGCTGTGTGTTCAGGCAATAGACTGGGTCATGTATGCCCTTTTGGAAAAGTTCTTCTTTCAAGAAGTTATGATGAAGGACTTCACTGGACTTCTCCTGAAATTATAATCGACACACCACTGGATGACAGAGATGCAGGAATCACTGTCTTTAATAAGGATAAAATTATTGTCACATCTTTTAATCATTTAATTGATATACAAAGCCAATTCCCAGCGGAGGGATTCAAACTTGCCATGAGAGATGCATATTTCTCAAATAATCAGATTACAAAAGAAATGGAAATAAAGTATTACGGTTCCACATATGTCATTTCCCAGGATAAAGGGATAACTTGGAGCGAGGTAATGCATGCACCTGTTACTGCACCACACGGACCGACAGCGCTAAAGAACGGCGGATTAATGTACATGGGTAATTATAAAATGGCTGATAATAATCCGGCTAAATTTGATTCAAAGCTTACCTTCCAGAAAGAACTTCTGGTTTTTTATAGTAATGACGGAATAAAATGGGAATATCTTTCAAATGTTCCATATGTAACTGATGATGGGTACGAATATCTTCACTGCGAACCATTTATACTTGAATTAAAAGAGAAGCTTGTCGGTTTTATACGTGTTCAAAGAGGCATATTCGCAACATATATGACTGAATCATATGACAAAGGAAAGACCTGGTCTGTTCCTGTAAAGATTAATAAGCACGGGGCTCCCCCGCATGCAATAGAGCACAGCAGCGGTGCTGTTATACTTGTATACGGGTACCGAAGTGAGCCTTACGGCCAAAGAGCTATGATATCATATGATAGATGCAACACCTGGTCTGATGAGATAATTTTAAGAGATGACGGGCCTATTCATGATTTGGGATACCCAGCTTCCGTGGAATTAAATGACAACAGTATTTTAACAGTTTATTATCAGAAAGAAACTTTAGATTCCCAATGTGAGATATTCGGAACATTCTGGGAACTGCCAAAGAAATAGAGGTAAATCATGGCACTGGAAAAATACATAGTAAGCAAAGACGATTCAATATATGAGGCATGGCCAGATATAGCTATGACTAAAAACGGTAAGCTTATTTGCGTATTCTCCGAATGCAAGCATCATGGAGACAGGGATCAGGCTAGGATAGTTTATAAAGAAAGTCTTGATAAAGGCAAGACATGGTCAGAAAAAATAGCACTCACTGAAAAAGGTACATCTAAAAACTACTTTAATTGTGCCCGTATTTCAAGAATGCCTGATGAATCATTAATAATAATAGCAGACTATGTTGTTGAGAATGAAAATCATATGGCAAGAACATACCTGTGGAGATCCTACGATGACGGTATTACCTGGCAAGGACCGTTTGATAATCCATCAGCAGGTATAGTTCCGGATAAGATAAAAGTGCTAAAAAGCGGAAGATGGATAATATCATCACACTTTCTAGACAGAAGCATAAACAAGCTTGTTCAGTATCTGTGGTACAGTGATGATGAAGGAAAGACATGGTCCGATAAGATAACAGTAGCTAGAGATGAAAGATACAATCTTTGTGAAACATCAATTTTAGAAGTAGAAGATAATGTTTTGGTCGCTTTTCTAAGAGAAAATTCATGGGAAGGATATGATTGTTTTAAATCATTTTCTTATGATGGAGGCATAACTTGGGACGGTGTATATAGGATACCGATTCCCGGATGCCACAGGCCAGTAACAGGCTTCCTTAAAGACGGGACTATATTTATGACTTACAGGTTCCTCCAAGGCGGGAAACAGGGTTGGGGTAAAACCACTCAGAATTTTTTCGGATGCATATTTGATAAAAGGACTGCTTTAGAAAAAGAAAGAAGACAGCAGCAGACCAGGATATTCCCCATAGATTATGACAGAAATCCAAAATCAGATTTGGGGTATTCCGGATGGGTACAGTTTGAAGATGGAACCATTTATGCAGTAAATTACCTTCTTGATGATTCATCCACAGGGCAGATAAGAGGATATTCTTTTAAGATAGAGGATTTCCTGTTACCGGAATAATATATAAATCCCTTATCTTTAATTCTTAGTAGTTTATATAATATAGTAATGGTTAATAAAAAAACGAGAACAAACTCTCGTTTAATTATTATAAGTGATTTGTTAATTATATGTTTCAACCAAAAACATATGCTACATTACATCAATGCCAAGCAGATTCTTAGCAAGTATTCCTATTAAGTATGATATGCCTGCGACTGATATGCTTATAAGGGCCATTTTTGCGAAATTTTTAAAGAAAGGCTGATCTTTAGCTATGGATATGTAATAGTTGAATACAAGAATTATGAGAATTACTACACCGATCATTATGAGGAAAGCTTCTACATATGCATTTTGGGGCAGAAGAAGATATGGAAGCACCATCAATGCAACAGTTATAAGATATGCTACACCAGTAAAAATGCTGGATTTAAAAGCATGCGGGTTGCCATCAGCTTTTTCAGCTAGATAGTTGGATGCAGCCATTGATAAAGTAGCTGATATTCCTGTTACTATCCCTGATAATGCCACTACCTTTGTGTTTGCTAAAGCAAAACTCAATCCAGCTATAGCTCCTGTCAATTCAACTAATGCATCATTAAGCCCAAGAACCATTGCTCCGACATATTGAAGCCTTTCCTCGTCAAGCATACTAATCAGACCAGCCTCATGCTTTTGTTCATCTTCTTGTATACTAATTGCTTCAGGTATTTCTTGCTTTAAAAGCTCATATTCCTTCTGTGCGAATCCCTCGTCTTTCTGAATCATTTTCAGGGTAAAAGTATACCCTAATATTATAGATATGATTTTCACAAAACAAAATTTTAACTTATCTGCTTTAACATCTTTTTTTGTATAACTCTTCCATGTCTTTGCATGGCTTGCTTCATCCAAAGCCATTTTGTGAAGTATTTTCTTATTCTCAGGATCTTTTTCCTTTTTAGAAAGATACTCATACACTAAAGCTCCTGTTTCTTCATCTTTTTGGCTCTTAAGAAGTATTCTCATTGTCTGATCGCTTATTGACAAAGTATTCACCTCTTTCATTTAAATGAATGTGCGGTGTTATACATAGCAATTGTGTTCTCAGGAGGGGTATTATCTTGTATCTCATGAGTCGGAGCAAATATATATCCACCGTATTTACTCATTATTTCAAGTGTTTCTTGGCATACTTTTTCAGTCTGCTCTTTTGTTCCGTATGCTAGTGGTCCTGCAGTCGATATACTTCCTCTAAATACAAGTCTGCCACCGAAATGATCAACCAGATATTGAGGGTTCATATTTGCAGCTTCAGGCTGCAATGTGTCTACTCCATTCATGCCCATAGATATAAATTCCTCATAAACCCATGATGAGCTTCCACAGGTATGTATTATTACAGGTAAACCATATTCTTTAGCTAGATCAATGAATTTCTGATGCCTAGGTTTAAGCACTCTTCTGTACAAGCCCATTGATATCATTGGAGTATGCTGAGTCCCTAAATCCTCACCAAGCCACATAAAATCAATTTTACCCTTATTTAACTCTAGAATTCTTTCAGTTCTTTTTAGCTGCATATCCAGTCTTTTATCTATAGTATGCATGGTGGCTTCATGTTCCGTACAGATATTAATTAAAGCTTGTTCTACACCCATAATCATACCTGTTGTATTCAGAATATCACCAAGCCCGGGACCGCCAACATGGATTGCAAATCCTTGATCACATAAGTAGTCCACATTTCGCTTGCATGCTTCAAAATCGAAATCATTAGGATTAGGATAAGGATAGTTATATATTACCTCATCATCTACATCAAGCAATGGGAAATCACAGTAATCCCAGTAACCCCCATATGGATTCTTGACATATTTCGTAATTGCACCAAATTCCATGTTCCTATTCCTATCAGGTATATCTTCATATATCTTAGGACCGATATATGGAATCCTTGCGCCTGTATGGTCTACTCCAATATGCTTTAAAAATGCAAACCTGTCTTTTGGATCTAAATTCAATATTTTGCATAAGTTCTCATGAGCAATCGGATTCGAATCATATCCTAAAGCGACTCTATCAACTTTTTCAAAGGCGAATGTTCGTGCAATTCTCTCTTTTGATGTTAAGGTTTCCTTAGTTCTAATAATTCTGTTCATAGTCTTCTCCTTAATTAATCAAATCATATAGTCTTTTTGCCGTAGCAAACATTATTTTTTCAGCTTTTTCAAACAACTCGGGTTTTATTAATGTCATAAAGTTATCAGCTTCAAGACTCAGATTACCTGTGTAACCTGCATCTTTTAAACAATTCATAACCAACTTCCAGTTGATATTTCCCGCAAAAGGAGGAAGATGCTCATCACTTACACCGTCATTATCATGTACGTGCAGGACTTTCAACCTTTTACCTAATGTCTTTATCATATGCGAGTAATTTACATGCTCAAATTCCTTTTGATGTATAAGATTCACATGCCCTATATCCAAGCAGGCCACAAATCTTTCTCCTAATTCATCTATATACATAGCCATTTCTTCTGCTGTCGTACAGGTAGTCGGGCACATACATTTACCTATAGCATCCCATGCAAACATATTCTCAACGGCAAGATAGACACCATACTCCTTTAATGTTGGTATAAGTGCATTATAATACTTAAAGTTAATATCTTTTGTTCTTTCGTAATCTTCATTAAAAACTCTTTCTTTTGTGCGTAGAGGATGGATAATGATATATTTAGACCCTAAATAACCTGTAGCTGCAATAGCTCTTTTCTGAAGCTCGATTATCTCGTCATTTCTCTCCAGATGCTTTTCAGGACTGTAAAAAGGAGCATGCGTCTGCCCTATTTCAATACCTATATCTTGTGCGTACTTCCCCAAATCAGTGAAATATTTTTCCATAGCTTTACTTTGCAGATTAAGTCTTGCTTCATTTTCCACGGAAAAATCCACAGTTTCAAATCCAGCTGATTTTAATGTACTAAGTGCTTTTTCTGGTCCAAATACCCTGTCTATTACTGCGCTCTGACTGCCAATTTTCATATATCACCTCATGAGTTTTCGTGTCTTTTTTTGAAATTTGCTTTATCTGAGATTGTTATATAGCTCTAAAGCTTCTTTAATCGGTAAAACTCCATCACTTGCTCCTGGTTCTGACAATGAACATGCTGCACATGCAGTGCCATATTCAATTGCTTTATAAAGGTTCTTTTGCTCATGAGCGGCATACAAAACTCCCGAACAGAACGCATCACCCGCTCCGACTGTGCCTTTTATAAATCCTTTTGGTAGATTAAGGCTTGGTATATCAACATATTCGTTATTCTCGTCTAGTCCGAATCCTCCTTCCGGACTGTGAATGACAGCCCATCTGGAAACACCCATATTTTTCATTTCCTTTAAAGCTGAAGGAATATTTTCTTTTTTAAGCCTGCCATCATTGCCTCTTAAGGTTATTCCAGTACTGTTTTGTGCTTCTATTTCATTTATAATACAGAAATCAGTATATTTCATTGCAGGAGGCACCAGTTTTTTGAATCTGTCTGAAGCTTCAGAAACAACATCTATTGACGTCATAATCCCGCTCTTTTTGGCATCATGCAGGAGCCTTGCCATTTTTGTTCCATATGTTTCATCTTGCATATCTAATGCATCCAGAAGCAGTATATATCCGATGTGGAAAATCCTGGAATTCATTTTGGAAAAATCAATGTCTGAAATATCCAGTTTTGCATTTGCGCCTCTGTAATGGAAGAAAGTTCGCTGTTTTGTGACAATGTCTGCCATTACCGATGTGAAAGATGATATCCCTTCTCTTTTAACTTCTGATATATCAATATTCCTATATTTTTTCAATTCATTGAGAATGTTATCGCCCTCTTGGTCTGTTCCTACTCTTCCTATCGCATATAAAGGGATATTATTATCCAATCTTGCCAGATCAATGACCACATTACACAATGCCCCACCTGTAGCACGTGAAATACCATCCAATATAGTAGTAAGCTCTCCAGGTGCAGGTAATCCATTTATGGGATAAAGGATATCTATAATCATGTTTCCAGCTACTGTTATGCCTTTTCTCATATCAACCTCCATATTTTTTAATTATATGACACCATAATCATGTATTCAACCTGATTTGTTACAAAAGAGCCATACTTGCAGCTGTTATGCTATGAATAATCGCTGTATCATAGACAGGTAAGCTAATATCATTCTTAGATATTATAAGCCCAAGTTCCGTGCATCCTAAAACACAGGCTTGAGCACCCTTTTTTTGAGCATTATTTATAATTGATATTAGAATGTTTTTGGATTCAGCATTAATTTCACCTTTACATAATTCGTTGAATATTATGTTATCCAGCTGAATCATTTCCTCATCTGATGGAAGTATAACTGTGATTCCTGCCTGTAAAAGCTTATCTACATAGAATGGCTGCGTCATTGTGGTCTTTGTGCCTAAAAGTAAAATATTATTCAAATTATCTTTATTTAAACTGTTAATCAATGCATCAGCGATATGAAGGAATGGGACATGGACAGATTGTTGAACAATATCAAATACCATATGTAAAGTATTTGTGCAAATGAG
>Ga0116149_1005713_pt1 | contig 11508 bp, 17 predicted proteins | sample AD_UKC057_MetaG_FD_89787 | JGI IMG/M metagenome (GOLD analysis project Ga0116149, IMG submission 89787) | Active sludge microbial communities of municipal wastewater-treating anaerobic digesters from USA - AD_UKC057_MetaG | ecosystem: Engineered > Bioreactor > Anaerobic > Digestate | place: USA...
GTGACAACGCCTATAACTCCCAGGTACTTGACACGGCCTGCCATTTACTTTCGCTCGACAATAAATTCCCGGAAATTTCGTCGATCAGCCAGAACGGCACGTCAACGAATTTTGCGGGAAACGATTCCGAGCGGTGGCGGCGGCGTATAACCGAACGCCGTCAAGCCATTTTAATAGGGCTGGAATTATGACAGATACCGAAACTGCAATTATGATTAAAAACATGGCGCGCCAAATGATCCAGGACGCGACGGCTAAAAATATAAAACCTGAAAACATGATGCGCGATTGCGAAAATTTCAAATCATCACGCAACTGTTTGCTTGGATTAAACCAAAAAGAAGAATGTTCTAAAAATTGCCGATATTATACGCCGGAGGGTTTATGATGCTTCGCGGACTTGCAAGCATGGCGGCGCGACGGATCGCCGATTCTACCTGCAATGTGATTTACAATTCACTTGCGCCGGATGACGATGGTTCGGCGGCAGTTACGGAAACGGCCCTGTCGCTTAAAGCGTCCGTAAAGCCGCTTCAACCTAAAGATATTGAACGGCTTCAAGTTGGCGGTATTGAGGTGCGCGAGGGCGTGTCGATTCTTATATCCGAGGCCCTGGACGAACGGCCCGAACGGATCGAGGCGGACGGGAAAAAATGGCGCGTGTTGTCGTGGTCGTTCATTCCGGCGTATGATGACGAGGCTGGAAATCCGGTCGGCACCGCGGTCGCACTGTGCGACGAGATACGGGTCACGGCGGCCACGGTATGACAATCATTGAAAAATATTACGCGATGAACGCGGCGCTTAACAAGGCGCTTGTTGCCCAGGGTCTCACGGCGCGGGTGTATAAATACGGCGCAGTGCCGAAAGGCGCGTCATATCCTTATTTTCAATCGACGTACCGGGTAACGCGGCGGCAGCCGTGGGCCTCGTCAATCAGCGGCGCGTTGACCGATTTTGAATACACGCTGAATTTTTTCACCGCCGCGCCGAATGATGAAATAAATGACGCGGCACTTTTTGAGCCGTACGAGATCGCGCGGGAGCTTGTCACATCGCCGGAAAGTTTTATCTGGTCGGGTATTGCAACCGTGCTTTCTCATGACGAAACGCCGGACTTTAAATTTCGCGGCGGTTTGGAGGTTTTACAGCGCGGCCTTGTTTTCGCCTGTCAGACCGTGACCACGTTCGTGTCGAGTATTCATGGCGGCGAAGAGGTTACGGTTGAAAACGTTGTGGATACGATAGAAAAATCTTTAGATTATGAGGAGTAAAACTATGACTGATCTCGAAACTGCAATCATGATTAAAAATATGGCGCGGGAGATGGTCAAAAGAGCGACGGTGAAAAATGCTATAACGGGCATGTTTTATCGAAAAAAAAACGGGAACGCTCAAATTTTTCACGATAGCGGGGAAGCAGCTACCAGAATAGACGCAAATGTATATCCCATTGGTTCGTCTTTGTCTGCGAGATACGAGCACCCGGAAGGGATTGTCTTGTCTATTTCTGACGCAAAAAAATTAGGCATTCCTGAAGAATAAAATCAGTTAAAAACGCTGAAACAAAAGCGAGGTAAATAAAAATGTCAAACGCAAAATTTATCACTATAGCAAGCAGCGCCACGACCGGGCTACTGTCCGGCCTGCCCCGCCGGATTGTATTTGCTACACGGGAAATCATAACCGGCTATACACCCGATACGCAATCCGGTCTTATTGCCGTCACCGCCGATATGGTAACGGCGTTCATTGCCGATAATCCGACGGCCCTCGGTACGGCGCAATTTTTAAATACCGTTTTCGGCGGCTCGATCGTGCCGGATATGGTTTATATTCTGCCGACCGGCGGCGGGGCGCTTACCAGTGCGATGCTCAATAAGGCAAACTACTACCCGCGCAACTGGTCGATCTTGAACGTCGGATCACAGACGAACGGTCTTGACGATGAGGCGACGTATCTTGCGGATTGCGTGGTAGCCTCGCTATGGTGTACGGATTCAACCGAGAAAATATTTATTATGTCCTTTTCGATGGCGGACGAGGGGACGCTTCCCGATGAACTGTTACTCGCGGGCGGGTCGGGTGAACCGGGCGCCCTGATGACGCAAAATCGCACTATGACGCTCGTTACGAACGCAAACACTGAGGTATCGACAGGTGTATATGTGTATCACAATCCGTTACTTGCGGCACTTGTCCACGCGCTCTATGGCGGCAGTATCGCCCGGTCGATTGGTTCGCTGTCAGACGCGCACGATTTTGAAAACGTGGACGGTGATACGTACAGCGCGGCCACGCGGGCGTATATCGCGCTTAATTCCCTCGCTCAATACAATAGCGCAAAAGATCAGGGCGGGGCCTGTTTCGTGTACGACACGTTTTTGAATGATGACGAAAATCCGCCGACGTCGCTCCAGATTGAATCGCAAATCGCCATTGACTATATTAACGACTATTGTGTAATAACGCCGCGTAACGCGCTTATTGCGGCGGGCCGGACGGGTGTGCCGGGTGACTACACCGGTGTTATGGAAGTGGCGGCCCTTACCCGCGCAGCGCTCGACACGCTGTGGAAAGCCGGAGCGATCCTTACCAATGAAGACGGCACGCCCGCGTATACGCTTATCACGAAATCGGCGGCGCAAATCGCGGCGCTCGACCCAGCGTGGCAATCCAAAGGCGTTATTCCGGTCGGCGCGATTGTGGCGACGATAAAACCGTTTTCTGCAATTCATTATTATACGATTGCGTTTAATTACAATTAAGGAAGGCCGAACGATGAAAAAAATTTATATACTCATGGCACTGGTTATAACGTTTTTGCGGAAACTGTTTCATCTGCCGACCGCACAGGCGGCCAACGCGCAGGAATCCTTGTCCGTCGTCATGGGTCAATGCGTGGCGACGTTTACCGCGAAACTTTCCGGCGACTCAATTTCGTTCGGCGGAGAAACGTTCTACAATGAGGAAGATTTACTCGGAGACATAACGCTTGATACGGAGCGCGGCAAGCGATATATGTCTGCTGATGGTTCGCGTGGCGTACTCATTCAGTCCATGCCCAGGGCCGGAAGCCGGGAAATTAAATTTTTGCTCGGTGAAAATCTGGACAAATTGAAAAGCTGGGGACAGGCAAAAATTCAAACACTGTTTGATTTTGATTTTTATTATGTCTACAACACGCAATCGGCGGAAGGTGCCCGGATTCAGCGGCATAAGAACTGCTATTTTACCAAAATGCCGCTTGCGGGCGTGGGGCGGGACCGGGGATACGTAACGGCTGAAATATCTTTTGAAGACGTGGCCGAAGTTGACCCGGCAACCGATAAGGAAATATAGGCCATGACGTTTGAACTGCCGAAAATCACCCAGGCGCGTTTACAGATCATCAACGCCGACAGTAAAACAATCGGCGACGGGACGACGGACGATCCAACCGCTGAGGAACGCGCCTGGCTCGATCTTATTGCCTCAACCGCTCCGGAGCTTGACGTTAAGAAAAAGCGCGTGTCGGTATGTGCGATTGCGGACGTGGTAGACTACGACACCAACGCGGTACGGGTGCGGTATGATGGTATCATATACACCGTCAGAAAGCCGACAAACAGTCTGCAAATTGCACGCGCCCGCGAACGCTCGGCAATGGCTGCATTTGAAACACTGGCGGCGCAGTTCTGCGTGCTTGTCGGCGGCGTGCCGTGTAAAACTGATTTTTCAAATTTACCGGTTGAAGTGATTATACTATTATCGAACGTGGCGGACAGATTTTTTTTTACGCCATATCTATGATCGAATGGGATTTGTTGATTGTGTCCCGCGTGTTGTCGTACACCGAAGCCGGGATGATTGATTATGAGGATGCGGAACGGTTATTGCATGTATTCTTGAGGGTGAACGGATATGCCGCAACTTGACAACTATCTGGTATCGCTCGGGTTGAAGGGTCAAAACGTCGTCCTTTCCACTCTCGAAAAGGTACGAAAAAAAGGAAAAGATTTATCTAAAAAACCGATCACGATACCCACAAACACAAAAGCGGGAAAAGGGGGCAAATCTGCGCCAGGAACCAAACCCGGAGCGCAACCGGGAAAAGGGGGCAAATCTGCGCCAGGAACCAAACCCGGAGCGCAACCGGGAAAAGCGGGCGAACCGTCGACGGAAAAAAAATCAAGCGGCAAATTTGATAAGGCCGTTGATAAATTTAAAAATTCCACGACCAATTTCGCCAATAATATGTCTCGCCTTGACCCGGTTCATGCTATAGAATCCGGGCTTTCTGCCATGTCTAAAATCGCCATTGCCGGAATTCCGTTTGCCCTCGCGCAAGCCGGTTTGTCGATGGCGTCTAATATGATCGCTATGGCAAAAGACAACGCGGCGGCGCAATACGGTATAGTGCGGCGGAACGCTACGGCAGAATACTACGGTGGCGGTATCAGACAAATTTCCCGCATGTCGAACGAGGAGCAGGCGGCGCTCAGGATGACCGTTGGGGCCGCGATGGGTAAAGTGCAACGGCCCCTGGCTGACGCGATCAATAAGCTGCTTGCGGGCGCTGATAATTTCAATACGCAGGCGTTGGCTCGCGTCGCCTCCGGTAACTGGGCGTCCACGGGTACCGATGAAGGGTGGGCGCTTCAGCAACTATCAGACGCTTTCCAGGGCTTGCCGCCGTCCATTGCTCAAAAATTTCAAGCGTCTCTCTTGACAAAGTACGGCGCGGACATGATCCAAAAAACCAACGAGAAAATAGGCGAGAGTGTCGCCCAACAAGCCAACGCTGCGTGGCAAAACCGGGACGAGGAACAAATCGCGGCCATTTCCGCCACGATAAATGATCCGACCAAAAGGGCCAACGGAAAAACCAATTTACAAAACCTTTATGAATTAAATGACAAACTGAAAAATTTACAAGTGGGAATGGTGGCCGCCGGTTCTGCCGTGACCACGGCGTTGAATTATGTCGCAACACAAATTAACGCGATGGGAACAAAAATAAGGTTGGAAAAATAGTGGCTGTATCAATCGACATTTCAAAAATAATCAGCGGGGCCGTGACAAGTTTTATCGACTCGGCGATCATTATCGGATTGCCAACGACCGACGCGCCCGCCGCCACGTTCGTGTTATGCGAAATTCCAAACGAACGCGCTCGCGCCTCGGTCAGGCTGCCGGGGAACTTGACGCAGGCGGGAGAGTTTAAAGCCCGTACCGTCATTGAGGCGTCAACCATTGAATTAGACATTGTATTATCCGACATCCCCGCGTCCCGCGACCAGAGTATTTTCCGCGCCATTCAGACGGCGCTCAATGGCGTGGCCCTCGTGACCAATTCCCTCGCCTCATTCGGCGCGGTACTGCCGAACCTGTCCGGCCTGTCCGTCGGGTATGTCGCCTCGTGCATCTCTACGCTGAATCAAATGAAAAATTACATGAAGCCGGTTATGCTGCTTGGCTCGTATTTGCCGCTTGGTATATTACAACAATCTACGCCGTATTTACAAAGTGCGTGGTACATTGAAGAAATCAGCCCACCGCACAATGCGGGGGAGGCGGGCGTGGCCATGACGATTAAACTGCGCGAACAGTTTTCCGCGCGCGATACGTCTGCACTCGGCGCGGTTTTGGCCGTGGCCTCCGCCGTTGTCGCACCGAACGGCGGGGCGATTTTGGGGGACATGTTTTGAGTTATTTTAAAGATATCACACAAGTGACGGTCACTGATCTTTTTCAGTTTCAATCGCCCGCCGTCGGCGTACAAAATGCCGTGCGGTGCGTCGGCGGTGAGCTTGCCGCGTGGGAGTATCTACGCACGGACGACGACGGCAACCACTTGATAAAAATCTATGACGCGACATCCGGCACGCCGGAATATAAAACAACCGTGTACGCAATGCCGGGGCGGGATGTGTTTTGCGGCCTGTTTTCCACGGGCGCGATCCCTTCGGGAGACATCTTCGCCGCCGATACCGTGTATTACAGGATTGACTACGTATGATACTGTTTTATCCGACATCCGGCGTATGTACGCCGATCATAATAGCGGATATGCTGGATAGTTCCGACCGGTGGTCTACGGTGAAAGCCTACGCCCTTGCACTGCAAAATAAACCTGATGATGTAACGGCGGTTCTCGCGCCGAAAATATATTCGTGCAAATATAATTACAGCGTCCAGCATAACGGCGTCCCGCTCGGTGCGGCGCTGAAAATGTCATTACACGCGGCCATTTTTTCGCCGCCGTCAGAACTCATTGCGCGGGTATCGGTCAATTATGTTTCGTCCGCAGAGTCAATAAACCAGATGTCGGACGCGCTCGCAAAATTTGCTAACCCGCAATTCAAAATTATGACAGCGGTTATCGTTGAGCGTGCGTCGGTAACGACGGAAATAAGCCGGTCGTTCGTCGCGTATTCTGTTATTCTTCAACCGGACGCCTACGGCACGAATGCGACACTATTTATTAAGGGTGCGTCGTTTAGCGACGCGCTCATACGTGCTGAACTTGGATTTCAGCTTACCACGACCGAATCGCTGAGCACACAATTAACGACGTTATGCGCCGGTCTTGACTACACCTGTGTGTTTGACTCAGGTGTTGCCGCATCGGTGCCGGTGAGTGGACGGCTGTTTCAACCGACGACCTTTTCAAAAATTCTCGATGAAATCTGTTTGCAAAATAAGATCATACCGGAAATTAACGAACCGCTCAAGACAATAAAATTTCACGCACAGAATGCCGAACCTGCCACAGCGGCGGCCCCGGCGCTGCACACGTTTTCATTTTTGGGATACGGAAAATCGGCGCTTATGTGGGGTGTAGGCGTTGAGAATTATGCGAACGTGAAATTTAAAACGCCGGTTTACGACGCGGCGCTTTTTGAAAAAATTACTCTGTACAATGACAGTCAATCGGCGCTTTTTGAAGGATTTACCAAAGCCAGCCCAAAGATCGGGGCGCTGATCCCCGCCTCATATAATGCGTACGTGTTGCGGTATGAAATCAGCCGGAACGACTCGGAGTTATGTTGTGAAGTGACGGCCACGAATAATTGGCTACTCGCGCAGATACGAATTGACGGCATTTTGGAAGCAAAAATATTCGGGGGCACGTTATGATCTACGCGGCGAAAGTAAAAAGCGAAGGGCAGACGGCGGGAACGTTTATCGTTACGCCGCAATATATCCGCGTGGACGGAACTGACGCGCCGGACATCGAAGCGCTGCCGGTATTTGGCCTTGAGCCGGAGATCGGCGACGTTGTATTCTGCGCGGAAGGGATAAACGATTTTTCCCAGGCCATGCAGATGATTTTCAACGATAACGGCGGGGCGTATCCGCTTATTATCGCGTCACTCGAACAGGTGCTTGTTTTTTCCCTTTCGACGCTGCAAATAAAAGGAAAAGTAAAGCTCGGCGACGGCGGGAAAAAAATGGTCCTCGGTGATACAATAAAAACCGAGGTTCAGAAAATGATCGATCAGATCACGCAATTACGCCAGGATTTCGCGTCGTGGACGCCCGTTGCGCAGGACGGAGGCGCGGCGCTCAAAACGGTTATTACCGCAGGATTCGCGATGAAACCGGACGCGGATTTGTCGGAAATTTTGTCCGAAAATCACGAATTGGATTGAGGTAGAGTATGGCAATTAAACTTGACAGCGATGGAAATATAGTAGTTAATGCAGTTACCGGGTTGGCCGAACAGGTCGCCGGTCAACAGTCACTTGAACAGGACGCGGTGAGTGAGTGCCGGTGCGAGCAAGGCGGCAATTTTGCGGATGATACATACGGAAGAAACCCGCTCGTGTGGAAATTGTCGCAAAGCTCGGCAGATAAAGTCGCCGATATAAAACGGATTGTGACGAAATACTATGAGCCGTATTCGATAACGTATGAAAATGGAATTATAACGGTGAGGTGAATTAAAATGAATGAACTACTGCTAAAAATAGCGATTAAAAACGCGGTCAAAGAAGCGTTAGCAAAAAATGAAAGATATGGTTATGAGTGGGAAAAACAAAGTACCAGAACAGAAGAACTACAAATCATTAAAAAGAACATAAGCAGGCTGCAAGACGAGGTTAAACGGATGACTAATAATTTGCGAACGGGACATTTTACCGACCCGAACGAGAAAAAAATTTTTATGGACAGATTGGAGAAAGCTAATAAAGATTTAATTATGTGGGAAGAAAAAGACAGGGCAAGCCGCCAACGATAAAAAGAGGATCAATTAAATGCCTATAGAAAACGGAATCTATACCGAACTCACCTTTGACGACGCGCTTGAGGCCGTTATGGACGACGCGCCCGCGTCGATCGTATTCAGTCCCGGCAACCCGCCGGAATTGATACTTGCCAATATGTTCGCCCAGGGTGACGTTAATGTTGATCGGTTTATCGGTGAAACGCTCGCCGCGATGATGTCGCCCGTTGGCGCGAACATCGACCTCTTGAACCCAAACAATCCGCGCCGGGACGCCGTGGCCGCGTCTGGGTACATACTCGTAACCAATTCTGACCCGTCCCCGGTGGTGATTGCGACTGATACGATTGTGACCGCCTCCAGCGGTCAGGAATACACGGTCGGCGTGTCATCGTTCATCATCCCCGGCAGCAGTTCGGCGTATATTTTTGTCACCTGTCTGGAAACCGGCATCGGCGGGAATATTCCGGCGGGGCGGACATTTACGATTGCCGGGTATTCGTCGCTGTCCGGCGTGAATACGCTCCCGATTTTGAACGGTGCAGAAGAAGAAAGCGACGCGATTTATTTAAACCGTGTCACGGCTGAAAAAACTGAATACGGCTCTCAAAGCGGATCGGTGGCGGTTGAAACGGCGATAAAAACGGTTTATACTGATGCGCGGATATATGTTAATCCCACATCGGAAGCGCTCACCATTCCAGTGCCTGTCCCGGCGCATGGGTATAATCTCGTCGTTCTCGTCCCGAACGGTACGCTTGCCACTGCTGAGGACATCGCGCAGATTTTTGAAATTTTATCCGAGCGGTTGGAATTTATCAACGCGCAGAACGCAGGTGACTCGCTTCACGCGGTCATGAGCGGTACGATTTACACGTCTGAAGTCCCCGTATCGTATTTTTTCACCGTCGCGCAGCCGGTCGTGACAGCCCTCGACGCCGTAATAAACATTCGGGCGTCCAGCCTCGCCGAACGCTCAGAACTGATCGCGCAGGCAAACAGTTTCGCGAAATCGTTTATTGACCGGCTTGTGACCATGTTTTCCGGCGTGGACGGCACCACTACCGTAACGTACAGCGACGAAGAAGGCGACGACGTGGAAACCGACATCGACATTGCAGGAAGCGCGACGCTTGCCGGTTCAATCGCTCCCGCGTTCGGTATCGCCACTATTCAGTCACTTGTGTGTGATATAGACACCGTTGCCGATACGCCGCAAATCCTTTATGATTCGGTCGATACGCTTGATATGGTCATTGACCCGGACACAGGCGCGGAGGCGTCGGTCACGTTGTCGCTTGAAAGCAGCGCGACGAAATTCATTGATTTTAAAAATGACGCGCTGTTTAGCGATAGTTCATCGTGGTATGATCGGTATCTGTTTATCGACCCGGCGAACATAACAATAACCGTGCAGGTGACGGAATGGATTTAGCTGCGAAAATGACCGTTGCTGCATTGACGCCACCGGGGTATTTTAACCTTGCAGAAGACGCCCCCGCGACGCATAAGGCGTATATTACATGGTGGAACGCCATTCTGGCCGAACGCACGGCCCAGGCCCAGGCGCTAAAAACCCTTATTCTGACGCCGTGGCTCGTCACTCATCTTGACAGCCCCCGGACGCCGTGGTTGGATTATCTCCTCCGGCAGTATGGATTTGGATTTTTCGGCGGGACGAACAACCAGGCGGCGGCGTTATATAAACTCGTATCAAGCGGCTGGAATAGAAGCACCATAAAAAATATTATCATGGTCATTCAGACGTTATGTCTCGCGCCGTTTTCATGGTTTGATAGTACGCTGCTGCCGTACATTATCGTTGGAAACCTGGTACCGTCCGTCGCCGATACCGGATTTATCATCTATTCCACAGCCGGGACCACGCCCGCGACGCCTGCACCGACGGTATACGCAGCGCGAGATTGGACAACGCCCGCCGGTTGGACAAGCGCCGCGTCAAACGCGACGTACTATTCACGCGGGTATATTTCCGGCGCGACACTCGTATGGTGCGCGCCGCGCCCCGTGTCTGATTTTGCGACGCCGCCCGCGTATTCTGCGTCGGTGCCGTTGGCGGTCGCGTCAGAAGGGACGCTCTGCATTGTGTACGATGACGGCACGGGCGACAGCGGCAGCGTGTATTATTCGGACGGGACCGCGTGGCGTAAAAGCTCGTACACCAACGTTGACTTAGGACTCGCTGTTCCGGGTGCGGCCCGGCATGACCCGGAGGCCGTAACCGTGTTTGCACCGAACCCGGCGACAGCCGGGTATTCCATCGACTCCGCGCAACCGCCGCCCGCCGACGGGCCTACCGGGGGGTATGGCACCTTTGCGACGTGGGCGGCGACGGCGATTATAACAAATGAAATTACCATTCAGTTAAGCCAGCTCGCGGGCGGCGCGGTCGCCACGGCTACACTGTTTGAGTTGCTCCGCCGGATCATTCCGACGGGAAAAACTATTATTGTGGACATTGACAGTACAACCTATACCATCACAGACAAAAGGAGAATATTATGACACTGCCATATTCCGACCCATCCAACCCCGCACTACCGTCGCCGCTTTTCAGCGACGTCACGGCTGTGCGCGGCGATCACATGCGGGCCAACAACGCGGCGATTTTTGCCGATCTTGAATACCTTGACGATTTTATTGACCAGTTTTTCCCTGATGGATTGTCGGGAGACATAACGGGCGACGTGTCGGGAAACGCAGGCACTGTCACTAATGGCGTCTACACGACCGGCAACCAGACTATTGCGGGGGTCAAGACGTTCGGCAGTATTCCTGTTCTTCCGGCAAGTGATCCTACAACAGACAACCAGGCGGCAAGGAAGGCGTATGTCGATAACCAAATCGCAAATCATGATTCACAGCATGATGATGAAATTAAAAAAATCGCATACCCGGTCGGTTCATTTTATATTCAATTTCCAGATGCCAACAGTAATGATGACGCGACGGCATTCCCAACCAGCAAGAGACCCGCAACCCTGTTTGGCGGCACCTGGGCTGAACAGTGGTCAACTGAGTATATCTTTTTCAGGACTGGCGGGACCACCGGTCAGGCTCGATCAAGCGGATTGAGCGCTGACCAATTTCAGGGACATTATCATTATGATTATGGTGGAGCAGGTGGAGGTAATGACCAATCGATGATAAGTCATTATGCAACTAATACATCCCCACAAACTAATTCCGGCGGCGTGCTGGGGCCCTGTACGGATGGCTCTCACGGAACTCCGAGAACCGGCTCATTCACTGAACCAAGAAACAGACTAATTAAA
>Ga0116149_1005719_pt1 | contig 11503 bp, 10 predicted proteins | sample AD_UKC057_MetaG_FD_89787 | JGI IMG/M metagenome (GOLD analysis project Ga0116149, IMG submission 89787) | Active sludge microbial communities of municipal wastewater-treating anaerobic digesters from USA - AD_UKC057_MetaG | ecosystem: Engineered > Bioreactor > Anaerobic > Digestate | place: USA...
CGCTCCCGCGATATAATTCTCGATTTTCGGTGTCTCCGCCGCCGACGAGTCGGCAGCCTCCCCAAAAGCCGCTCCGGCAAGGATGAGGACAACGCCGATCCACGTTTGGGGCCTGAGAAGTCGCGTATGCATACCTGTCTCCTTCAATAATCTATCCGAGCGTTTTTTTGAATCTTTTCGATGTGAACCAGAGCGTCGCCACCCCGAGCGCCGCCAGGGCCGCCATTTGCGGCCAGAGGATCTCCATCCCCACTCCCTTGAGAAAGATGCCGCGGATGATGACCAGAAAATACCTCAGCGGGTTGAGGTAGGTCAGCCACTGGATCGTCTCCGGCATGTTGGCGATGGGAAACATGAACCCGGAAAGGAGCACCGCGGGGAAGTAAAAGAGGAATGCGCTCATCATGGCCTGCTGCTGGGTCTGACTGACCGTTGAGATCAGGAGTCCGGCGCCCAGTGTCGTCATGAGGTAAAGCGTCGTCGCCCCAAAGAGCAGGGTCAGGCTTCCCCGGATCGGCACCTCGAACCAAAAAATCCCGATCAGGGTGATGAGAATGACATCGGCAAAACCGATCAGGGCGAAGGGCACCGTTTTACCGAGGATGAATTCCAGCGGCGTAATCGGGGTCACCATGATCTGTTCCATGGTGCCGATCTCCTTCTCCCGCACCACGGCCATGCTGGTCAGCATCAGGGTAACGAGCATGACAAGGACGGCGATCACCCCCGGCACGTAGAAATTCCGGCTTTCCAGGTTCTCATTGAACCAGGCGCGGGTTTGCAGGTCGACCCGGCCCGGCTGACGCCCCGAGCCCGCGAGACGGGTCAGCCGGGTGACCAGAACCTGTTCGGAGAACTGACCGGCGATCTTCGCGCTGTAATTGAGAACGACCCCCGCCGTGTTGGAGTCGGTCCCGTCCAGAATCACCTGAAGCTGGGCCGTCCCGCCGGTGCGAAGCGCCTCTCCGAAGCCGCGGTTCATCCGCAGGACCGCCTTGACCAGGCCGCGATCCATGAGCTCCCGGATCCGGCTTTCGCGGTCGATGTATTGCGTGATGTCGAAATATCCCGACCGCTCGAAACGGGTCAGGAGTTCCCGGGTGGCGACGCTGTTGTCGAGGTCATACACGGCGGTACGGATATGTTTGACATCCGTCGTCACGGCATACCCGAAGACAAGCGCCTGGATGATGGGCATCAGAAAGATGACGCCCTTCATCCGCGGATCCCGAAAGATCTGGATGAATTCTTTGATGAGCATGTGTTTGATCCGTTCGAGCATGACTACACCTGCTTTTTTTTGAATTTCACATGGGCCAGAACCGTCAAGGCGACCCCGAAGAGCGCCAGCAGCCCGGCCTCCAGGGCAAGGACCTCCAGTCCGACGCCTTTAAGGTAGATGCCCTTGAGCAGGCTCACGAAGTACCGGGCCGGGATGACATAGGTCAGGACCTGGATGACCGTGGGCATGTTCAGGATCTCATACATGAAGCCGGAGAGCAAAAACGACGGCAGAAAGGTCAGCACCATCGCCAACTGGCTCGCCAAGAGCTGGCTCTTGGTCACGATGCTGATCACCATGCCCATCGACAGCGCCCCCGCCAGGAAGATCGCCGCCATTCCGAAGAGCAGGGCGACATTCCCGCGCAGCGGAACCTGGAAGAGGAATTCGCCCACCAGAACGGCGAGGAGCACGTCGAACATCCCGATGATGAAGTAGGGGATGAGCTTCCCGAGGATCAGTTCGGAACCCTTGACGGGCGTGGAGATCAGTTGCTCCATCGTGCCCCGTTCCCATTCGCGGGCCACCGTCAGCGAGGTCAGGAGCGCGGCGATCACCATCATGATCACGGCGATGAGCCCCGGGATGATATAGTTTTTCGAAACCATGTCGGCGTTGTACCAGACCCGCGGCCGCATTTCGAGCGGAGCCGCCGGGGCCCGCCCGCCCATTCGCCGAATCTCCCGGACGGCGATATTCTGCGAAAAGGTCTGCGCCGCGGTATCCGCATATCCCGCCGCCATGGTCGCCGTGTTCGAGTCGCTGCCGTCCACGATCAACTGGACGGATGCGCCGCCCCGGGAGGCGATTCGCCCGGCGAAATTCTTCGGAATGATGACGGCAACGAGGGCCCGGCCCGAATCGACGGCCTCTTCCACCTCCCGGTAGTCGTGGAGATATCCCCGGATGGAGAAATAGCGGGATCCCTGAAAATGGCTGAGGAACTCCCGGCTGGCCGCGGTTTCGCTCTGGTCCCAGATGACGAGCGGAACGTTGTCCACGTCGAGCGTGAGCGCGTACCCGAAAAGGACCAAAAGGAGCATCGGAATGGCAATGGCCATGGCGAGGCTCCGCGGATCGCGCAGGATATGAAGGAACTCTTTTCGGGCCACCGCCATGACGCGCATGGGCTTCATCCGCGCACCTCCGATTGGGGCTGCTCCGCCCGGTCGCGGGCCTCGATCAGGGAGACGAACACGTCCTCCAGGGAGGGGACGATCCGTTCGACCCGCTCGACCCGATAGGCGCGTTCCGAAAGCGTCCTGCCGATGGCGGCGATTGCCGTCGCGGCATCCTGGACAACGACGTGGAGCCCCTTGCCGAACAGGGCAACCTCGTTGATGCCGCCGATCTTTTCGATATCCGCCATCGCCTCCTGGGGCCGTTCGCAGAGGACCTCCAGCAGGTCCTCCTTCATGAGCTCCGTCTTGAGCGCCTCGGGGGTTCCGCTGGCGATCAGCTCGCCGCGATAGATCAGCCCCAGCCGGTCGCAGTACTCGGCTTCGTCCATGTAATGGGTCGTGACGAATACGGTGACCCCTCTGCCGGAAAGTTCGTAGATCAACTCCCAGAACGTTCGCCGGCTGATGGGGTCCACGCCGGAAGTGGGCTCGTCCAGAAAGATGATCGGCGGTTCATGGAGAATGGCGCAGCCCAAGGCCAGCCTCTGTTTCCACCCGCCGGACAGGATGACGGTCTTGGAATTCCGGTGCTCCTTGAGGCCCGCCATCTCGATGGCCCACTCCTTCCGTTCGGCCCGCTTCCCGGCCGGGATCCGGTAGATCCCGCCGTAGAAATCGATATTCTCCTCGACGGTCAGGTCCTCGTAGAGGGAAAACTTCTGGCTCATGTAGCCGATATGGGATTTGATCTGCTCCGCCTGGGTCAGGATGTCGAACCCCGCCACCGTGCCCGCGCCGCCGCTGGGGGCAAGGATGCCGCAGAGCATCCGGATCGTGGTCGACTTTCCCGCGCCGTTGGGGCCGAGAAACCCGAAGATCTCTCCCCGCGGGACTTCGAAGCTGACCCGGTTCACCGCGATGAACCCGCCGAAGCGCCGCTCCAGATCCTTGACGGCAACGGCCGTTTCCGGCCCGGGTTCACTCATGGGTTGCCCCCTTCTCCTCTGTTGCGCCGACGACCGAGATGAAAACATCCTCCAGGCTCGGCTCGACAGCCCGTGTCCCGGCCAGCTTGATCCCATTCCCGCCGAGGGTCTCTTCCGACTGGGCGATGATCCTATCCGGATCGTCGGTGACCACGTGAACGCGGCTGCCGAACAGCCCCACGGACCCGGAGGGGAACCGGCCCTGGAGCAATGCCGCGGCCCTGCGGGGCTCGGTCGCGCGGATTTCGACGATCGTTCCCCGCATGAGCGTTTTCAATTCGCCCGGCGTTCCCAGGGCAAGGAGCTTGCCCTTGTGGAGAAGGCCGACCCGGTTGCACCGTTCCGCCTCGTCCAGGTACGCGGTGGAGACGAAGATCGTGACCTTCTCCTTAAGCAGTTGATAGAGAATCCGCCAGAAGTCGCGGCGCGAGACGGGGTCCACCCCGTTGGTCGGCTCGTCCAGAAAGAGCACCTTGGGGATGTGAATCAGGGCGCAGGCTAACCCAAGTTTTTGTTTCATTCCGCCGGAGAGGTTCCCGGCCAGGCGTCTCTTGAAGGGCGTCAGGTTGCTGAACGCGAGCAGCCGGTCGATCCTCTCCCCCCTGCCTTTTCGCGGCACGCCGTAGATGTCGGCGTAAAAGTCGATGTTTTCCATCACCGAAAGGTCGGGGTAGAGGCCGAACCGCTGGCTCATGTAGCCGATCTCCTCCTTGATGGCCTCGGCGTCCCGTACCGTGTGGCCGCCGGTCACCCAGGCATCCCCCGCTGTGGGATCCACGATGGCGGTCAACAGGCGCATGGTCGTTGTTTTTCCGGCGCCGTCCGGTCCGACGAGGCCGAAGATCTCCCCCTCCTGGACGGTAAACGTGAGGTCTTCAACAGCCGTCAGGTTGTTGAAGGATTTCGTCAGAGCCTCAGCCCGGATAGCCTCCATCGCCTGCCCCGCTCCTATTTCCCCGTCATGATGACGGCATCGGCCGGCATCCCGGCCTTCAATTCCATCGTGGGATTGGCGAAGTCCACTTTCACCCGGTACACCAGCTTCACCCGCTCCTTTTCCGTCTGTACATTCTTGGGGGTAAATTCAGCCTGGGAAGAGATAAAGGAGATGCTGCCTTCATACGCCTTGCCCGGATAGGTGTCCGTGGTCACGCGAACCTTCTGGCCGATCTTCACCCGCCCCAGATCAGTCTCGTTGATATAGGCGCGAAGCCAGACGTTTTCCAAATCCCCTACGGTCACAATCGGCGTACCCGGGGCGACATACTCCCCCGCCTCGACGTTTTCCGAAAGGACGACCCCGGCAAGGGGGGAGACCAGCGTCGCATAGCCCAGGCGTGTCGAGGCCATGACGACCGCCTCTTGAATCTGCTTCAGGCGGGCTCGCGCCTGATCGATGGTCTCACGGCGCGGTCCTTTCTTGACCAGGGCGTAGCGTTCCCTGACCTCATTCAGGGCCGCCCGCGCCTGGTCGATCTCTTCCCGGCGGGGCCCCTCCCGGATCAGCTTCAGACGCTCCGCATCCTCCTGCAACTTGCCCGCGGCGACTTCATGGGCGGTCCGGGAGGCCTCAAACTCGCGGGCGGATATCACGTCCTTTTCGTAGAGCTGTTTTTGCCGTTCATAATCCGCTTTCAGGCGGTCCCGATCGGCTTGGGCCTTTTCAACCGCCGCCGCCGCGACGGCCACTTCCTGAGGCCGGGAACCTGCGAGCAGTGCGTCGAGACGGGCCTGGGCCTTCTGAACACCCGCCTCAGCCTGGGCGATCTCCTCGGTTCGCGATCCGGCCTCGAGCTCGGCAAGGGAGGCACGCGCGGCCTGCTCCTCCGCCCTTCGAATGGCCACTTCCCGACTCAGTTCAGCCTGATCCAGTAAGGCGACAACCTGCCCTGCCTTGACTCGCTCACCTTCGGAGACCAGACGCTTTTCGACCCGTCCGGGAATCTTGAAACTCACCTCCGCGTCGGTGATTTCGATATTGCCCGAAACGCGGATTCCATCCGGATCGGTCTGCGTGCGGATTTGAACGACCTTGTAGATCGCGACGGCCGCGATGATAAGCGCCGCGAGCAGAATGATCCGTTTCTTCTTGCTCATGGATGCACCTCCCTGACGGCTAAGCCTGCCTTCCTTCTCGTTATGATCTCATGGTCGGCAAATACAATAAAAGGGGCCAAAGGTCCTTGACTCATGTCAAGAGACCAATCATTCGACGGCACTCAGGCCAGCTGACCCACCAGCTTTTTGCCATACGCGACGCAGGACTCCACACTCTGCTGATCCGGATTCCACGGGCAGCGCAGGCCCTCGTCCACCACTTGAAAACCGGCCGCTTCAAGCTGCCCCTTGATCACCTTGACCGATTCGCCGCTCCAGCCGTAACAGCCGAAGGCCGCCGCCTTCTTGTTCTTGAACTTCAGCCCCTTCATCTCTTCCAAAAGCCCGGCGATGGATGTCAGGATGGTGCGGTTGATCGTCGGCGAGCCGACCAGAAGGGCGCGGGATTTGAAGATCTCCGTCATCACGTCGTTGCGGTCCGACTTGGCCAGGTTGAAGAGCTTCACGTTGACCATGGGATCGGTCTCGCGGAGCCCCGCGGCGATGTTCTCGGCCATGACCCGCGTCCCGTTCCACATCGTGTCGTAGACAAGGGTGATCTGGTTCTCCTGGTAGCTGTCCGCCCATTTCAAATACTGCTGGACGATTTGCACCGGGTTATCCCGCCAGATCACGCCGTGGCTCGTGCAGATGATGTCCACGGGGAGGTTGAAGGCCAGCACCTCCCGGATCTTCTTCGTCACCAGCTCGCTGAAGGGGGTCAGGATGTTGGCGTAGTACTTGACGCACTCGGCCATCAACTCCGCCTGATCGACGAGATCGTTGAACAAGAGCTCCGAGGCATAGTGCTGGCCGAAGGCATCGTTGCTGAAAAGGACATTGTCCCCCGTCAGATAGCAGAACATGCTGTCCGGCCAGTGGAGCATCGGGGCCTCGACGAAGATCAGCTCCTTGCCCCCCAGGCTGAGCTTGTCCCCGGTCTTGACAGGATGGAAGTTCCAGTCTTTGTGATAATGGCCCTTGAGAGACTTGACGCCGTTTGCCGTGCAGTAGATCGGCACATCCGGGATGCGGCTCATCAGCTCCGGGAGCGCCCCGCTGTGGTCGCTCTCCGCGTGGTTGGCGATGACGTAGTCGATCTTCTTCAGATCGATCGCCTTTTCGAGGTTGTCGACGTACTCCTTGGCGTAGGGCACCCAGACCGTGTCAATCACAGCGACCTTCTCCTCCTCGATCAGGTAGGAGTTATAGGTGGAACCCCGATGGGTCGAATACTCGTCACCGTGGAACTTCCGAAGCTCCCAGTCGATCTTCCCGATCCAGGAGACGTGGTTTTTGATGGGTCGTTTCATCCGTTTGTCCTCCTTTTGGCGCCTGCTTATCGCCTCTTGGCTATTTCCGGCGGGTCGCCGCCACGTTGTAGAACTGGGGCTCCGGCATCCCGTCGATCAATTTTTCCACCTGACCAAAGAGGGCCTGCCGTTCATCGCTCAGGTGCATGGCCATGAAGGTCTCCTGCGATTCGTGCTCGACGACGGCGGCATAATGGCCTGCCTCATTTGTTGCCTTGAGCAGCGTCCGGGAGATGAACCCCGGATGTTTGGCAAAGACGTCGCTGGAGCGCCGGAACCAGGCGATGAATTCTTCTTCTTTTCCTGCCTTCAGGGAGGGAAATTGGATCAGGTTCACGAAGCGACCCTCCATCCCTTTTTCTACGGTCCCCCCCTCTTTCAAGGCATCCGGATGGGGTGTCTTGATCACCAGAAACACCAGCCGTTCCGGGGATTCGTTCCTGATGCTCATGGCGGAATTCAGAGGAACGCGCAGGAGGTTCCCCGCCTCCAATTTGATCGTCTCCGCGCCGACGGCGAAGGTCCCCTCTCCGGAAACCACCTGGAGGGTCACGTGGGAATTCGCCCGATGCTCCGGAACGAACTGCCCCGGCTCCAGGCAAACCTGGTTGATCAGCAGGAAGGGTTCGTCGATCAGGTTGGCCATCCCCCGCCCCTCCTTCTTGAACGCCTCTTTCTCCTTCAGATTGATCCGCTCCATATTGTGTACTCCTTTCGTTATGCCATGCTGTATGGCTCTTGCCGGCGGCATTCCACCGGTTCAGGATTCCAGTGTACGGGCAAAGTTCGTCAGGACCTCAGGACCTTCGGGCTTCACGACCACGGTGTCCTCGACGCGTACGCCCCAGGGACCGGTGTAGAGGCCGCAATTCCCCACGGCGATGACCACGTTGGTTTCCAATGGCGGCGGGGCCTTCTCTCCATGGAAGAAGGCATGCCCGGGCGGAAGCGGCGCCTCCTCGAATTCGATGCCGACGCCGTGGATCGTCGGGCCGAAGAGGTGATCGCCGTGTCCCCCGTCGCGGATGATGCCGTGAAGGGCGTCGTCCAGATCCGTCATGCCGACGCCGGTCTTCCCCCGGGCGATGGCGCCCTGCTGCGCTTTCAGAAAGAGGTCGTAGGCGGCCTGCTGCTCAGTGGTCGGTTTACCGGCGCAGACGGTCCGGCAGATATCGGCGCTGTAGCCGTTCACGATCGGGTGAATATCGATCATGACCAAGTCGCCTTCCTGAATCCGGCGTTGTGTAGGCAGACCGTGGGCGATGTTCGTCCGGGAACCGGAGGAAACGTAGGTCCGCCAGAACTCGTCAGCGCCGGCTTGACGCATGGCATATTCCGTCTCGGCCGCAACTTGGCTTTCGGTCAGTCCCGGCTTGAGACTCCGGACGGCGGCGGCCATCCCGGCCACGGCAACGTCGGCAGCGGCCCGGATCCTTTCAATCTCGCCGTCCTCTTTGACGATCCTCAATCCGGACAGGATGGGCGTGCAGTCTTTTGCGACCACCTTCTCCGGTTTCCCGTGCGGATGGGTCAGCATGCCCATCATGGCATGGGTCAGGAAGGTGAACTCCAGCCCCACTCTCCCTTCCTGGATGGCAAAATGCTGAAAATAATGGGCGATGGAATGGATCATCCCGACCTCGTCCTCAAATCCGGTGATCCGGTCGAAGCAGGCCAGACGCTTGACGTCCTCGACATCGGTCGATGGGACGCCCAGGGCCACCTTCCCTTCTTTGGTGATCATGGCATAGGCGCACAGGCGTCCGTCGCCTGTCAGGTAGGCCATGTTCGCCGGCTTGGCCAGGAGCAGGACGTCGAGTCCGGCCGACTTCATCCGCTCGGCGCAGAGCCGAACGCGTTCGGAATAGGGAGAGCAAGTCATTGGAACCTCCTTTCGTTTCTGCGATGGGTACTCATTTGTTTTTTTGAGGCATCAGGGCTTAGAGCGGTTTCATTGCCCCCCATTGTGCTCCAATGGTCTTCCCCTATCCCGATTGATCAGTGTCCGCCATGTTTTCCGCCAATAAGGCCGTGCAAATTTTCTACGTAATGCGTGAAGATGACATAGTCTTTGACGTATTCACGACCTTCCGCTACGGAGTTTTCAGCATGCTTTTTCCTTTCGCTCGTCTCCTTAAAGCGTTCACGAATGCCCTTGGCCATGGCTTTCGACAGGACATCAACCAACTTATCCACCGATCCGCTTTCCAAAGCCTTGTCGGCCAAGGCTACGGCAGGGTCCACAGCTATGCCAGGTTTCAAACCGGTATAGGGTGCTCCTTCACCGGCGCGATGAATACGGACGAGCGTTTCGAAAAAGTACATATCGGCCAGCTCCTTGGCCTCGGCGCCCTTGACACGAACCGCAAGAGACTGCTGAAAAGCAGCCTGGATCTCCTTTTCATCTTTTGGCTGCACCCATTTAAGCAAGGGTGTCACATCGCCTTTTTCAAGTGCCATTCTTGCCGTTTGCACCACCGGGCCGTCAAGTGTGTCGCAATGGGCATAAGTCACGGCGGGCAGACAGAAAAAGAGGGAAACAAACAACGCGGACAGTACGATAAAACAGGGACTCATTTTGACGCTTTTCATGATTCTTTCTCCTTTGATTTCTGTTGTGATTCTAAAAACGCTTGAAAAAAAGGTCCTACAAGACGACGCGCCGCACCGAAGGTCTTTCTACGGTCTATCTGCCACGGTCAGATTATTTTGCCGAGATACATCCCTCAAAATTCTTCCAGAGCTTCATTCCCTGATCAACGGGCGAAAATGAAAAGCCATTCAGAGACCATTTCAGCAGCGTGACTTGGATCAGACCGACCATTGTCAGCGCCAATGCCTGCGGATCCATATTTTGCTTTATTATCCCTGCTTCTTGCCCATCCCGAATGAGCGAAGAAATTTCTTTGGTATATGAATTTATTATTCTTAGTAATTTCTCCTTTAATGGCACATTGGTAATATGCATCTCCTCGGAAAACACAAGCCGTGGGATGCCTTTGTTATTTTCCGTGTATTCGAGATGACGTCTGAAAAGTTTTTTCAGTTTCAGGAGGGGGTCTTCGGGGGCCGCGTCATGCACCGCCCTAAGATTCTGACGAAGATCCGCGCCGATCTTAGCCACGACGCTGTTTAGAATTTCGTCCTTGTTTTGAAAGTGCCTGTAGAGATTGGCTCCGGATATCCCAACACGCCCTGCTATGGCCGAAGTCGTGAGCCCTTTTACTCCATCGCTGGCAATGATATCGAGGGAGGCTTGCGTTATCTGCTCCCGCCTGACGCCGCTATTAACTTTAGAACAACCTTTTAACATATCTATCACCCGTTAGTGATCCCTCCCCCCGCAGGAGACGGGGGCTTCTTGGGGCTGCAAACATAAGCTGTTTGAGCCCTCCGGATTGCCGCTACATCTCCAGACCGGAGCCTGGAGTTTTATGAGACTGAATAATGTGAAAGATAATTTACATTTTAACGACAAAACAAATTTTGTCAAGCCTATTTATCAAAATCATATGCTGAGAGGGATGAATGCATACCTTATGGCACTGCGCCATTCTTACCGAGTTGTGGTGGTGGGCAGGTCTGGCAGATTGGGAGAGAAGCGAAGATTCAAGCATAGCCTAAAGCTCTTATTCCCCTGGAACACAGTTTATCCTGTGCCCCACATTAGCGATAAGCCTTGCGATCGTAGCCACTGCATTGGGCTGCTTGAAGGCCCGGTAGACGATCTCCATCATTCGGTAGTAGTCCTTCGTGAACCGGTTGTATCCCGCCTGGAGCTGCTCGACAGTCATGTTCTTCGGCCTCACGATCACCGTGCCGCCCGTGTACTGCGAGTAGTCGGTACAGATGATCCGCCCCTCCCTCTCGAATTTCCGGTAGAACTCGGTCCCCGGATAGGGGATCAGGATGTTGACGGCGACGCTGTCGATCTTCACCCTTTTCAGGGCCTCGATGGTCCGGTCGAACACGTCCGGCGTGTCGGTATCGAACCCGAAGATGATCCCCCCGTCCACCAGGATGCCGTGGTCGTGGAACCGCGCGATGTTCTCCTTGAGTCGCTCGACCTTGTTGAACCTCTTGTTCGCCTCGGAAAGGGCGGCAGCGGAGACAGACTCAACCCCAACGAAAACGCCGAGACAGCCCGCCTTCGCAGCCAGAGAGAGCACCTCCTCGTTTTCCGCGAGAAGCACGTGGGACTGCATGAAGAACTTCTTCCCATAGGGGATCATCGCCGTGAAAAGCTCCTTCGCGAACGCCTCGTCGGCCGCCAGGTTGTCGTCCAGAAACGCGATGAGCCTATTCCCCGCCCGCTGAACGTCGGCGATGACGTGTTCGACGGGCCGGGTCCGGAATCCCAGGCCGCGGACGTAACGGGTGGAGCAGAACGAACAGGCATGGGTGCAGCCCCGCGTCGCCTCGATTGGATAGAGTGGAAAATACCGGGAGGCATCGAGCAGATCCAGCCTGGGCGGTTTCAACCCGGCCAGGTCGACCGGTCCGTCAGCCTTGTAGAGCCCCCGCATCCTTCCAGCCGCGGCATCGGCTACTACCCGCGGCCACACTTCGTCAGCCTCACCCACCACCACCGCGTCAGCGTGCTGTAGTCCCTCCTCCGGCATGACCGAGGCGTGCATCCCGCCCAGGACAACGGGCACATGCCGCTGTCGGTAATGGTCGGCGATTTCGTAAGCGCGGTAGGCC
>Ga0116149_1005721_pt1 | contig 11501 bp, 15 predicted proteins | sample AD_UKC057_MetaG_FD_89787 | JGI IMG/M metagenome (GOLD analysis project Ga0116149, IMG submission 89787) | Active sludge microbial communities of municipal wastewater-treating anaerobic digesters from USA - AD_UKC057_MetaG | ecosystem: Engineered > Bioreactor > Anaerobic > Digestate | place: USA...
GAGCAGAAGGCAGGGATCCTCGGCGCCAGCGACGCCAGGGAGGGTCTGCGCCAGCGCGAGCGCGAGCTCGTGCTCGAGCGGATCGGCGCGGGCGCCATCACGCCGGCCGCCGAGGCCGCCGTCCTGGCCGCCTACGAGGCCGGCTACCTCAACGGCGCGCAGCGCAGCGTCGCGTTCGAGCAGGCCGCTCGCAACCACGGCTTGGCCGACGTCCCGTGCGACCGCGAAGAGCCGCACGGCGAGGTCGGTCGAATCCTCAAGGATTGGGCCGGCGAGCGCGGCATCACGATCCGCTTCCGCCGCTGAGCTCCGCCGTCCGCCGGCGCCCGGATCCCGCCACGGGTCCGGGCGCCGTCGTCGTCTCAGGAGACGCCTCGGCCAGATTCTTCCCCTACCCTGTTGACATCTATTCCAAGTCTGGTATCATACGAGTGTCAGAACGAACCGACCGGGAGGGCACCATGACCGCCGAGCAGCTCGCAGCCAAGAACATCGACTTCCGCGCCGCGCTTGAGTTCGCGGCTCGCGCCCAGGTTCACATCGACCGCCTCGAGGCCATCGCCGCCGAGGGCGTGATCCTCGACCAGGCGCAGCGCGACGCGCTCTCGAGCGCCATCGCCACGTTCGACCGCGAGCTCGGCTTCGCGCTCGATGTCGCCAGGCGCAACGGCGTGGACTTCGTCGTGGTCCCGCTTCCGACCTGTGATCTCTGCTACGCGCTCGAGAACGGCCGCTGGGAAGGCTTCGTCAGCCGGGTCCAGGTGGCGTCGTGAGGAAGAAGTGCGGGCGCCGACTGGCAAGGTCGGCGCCCGCTGCGAAAGGAGCAACGCTAGTATCGCATGCCCGTCACCCGGGGGAGGAGGCGAGGCTCGTGAGTGAGCCCATCACCACAGTCGAGGCCGCGCGCCGGCTGGGCGTCAGCCGGCGGCGCGTGCTGCGATTGACCATGCTGACAACGTTGCCAGTAGTGTTGCCGAGTGATAGGCTGCGACCATGAGCCTTGTACAGGATGTACGAGAGGAGCGCCGGCTTCCGCCCCCGTCAATGGCGGCGGCGATCCGCCGCGCCGCCGGCGTCTCGCAGGCCCGCCTCGCGGCCGAGCTCGGCGTCGACCGGGTGACTGTGGCGCGATGGGAACGGGCCGGGGCGACGTGGTCACGGAGGCCGCGCGGGGAGCTGCGCCGGCGCTATGCTGAGCTGCTAGCCGAGCTCGAACGAGAGGTGATGGGGAGATGAGTGGTCCTGACTCGTTCCTGCAGCGGCCGGTGCTGGTGGTAGGATTGCAACGAAAGGGCCCCGGCGCCGCGAGGAACGGCCCGGGGCATGAAGCCTGACGAGGAGGCTCGCATGGATTCTAACATGAGCCCAGCACCATTCCAGCTCTTCCGTCCCCTTCCACCCGCCATCGGGTCCGCCCTCCGCGCCAGCATCGAGCGTTTCGGCGTGCTCGTGCCAGTCGTCCGCGACCAGCACGGCAACGTCCTGGACGGACACCAGCGGGTGCGCATCGCCGACGAGCTCGGCCTCAAGTACCCGGTGAACGTCATCGAGGTGGCCGACGAGGCCGAGGCGCTGGAGATCGCACGGACGCTGAACGAGGACCGGCGAGCCATGCCGAAGGTGGAGCGGCTCCCGGTAGAGGTTGCGCTGCGCGAGGAAGGCCATAGCCTGCGGGCCATCGCAGGGGTCGTGGGAGTTGACGAGAAGCAGGTTCGTCGCGATCTCTCAGGTGCGGACATGTCCGCACCTGAGACGACTCGCGGTCTCGACGGCAAGAGCTACCCGGCGCGCAAGGAGCCGAAGCCGCCCGAGGATGAGACGCTCCGACTCGCCGCCGAGGTGAACCGGAAGCGACGCGAGGAGCGTCAGAAGCGCCACATCGAGCAAGGGCGCAGCAGCGTACCCCCGCCGAGTGTCGATGCTCCGACCTTCCGGGTCATCTACGCCGACCCGCCGTGGCGGTATGACCAAAGCGGTCTGGTATCGGCGGACTGGGGCATGGCCGAAGACCACTATCCGACAATGTCGCTCGAAGAGCTCAAAGCATTGCCGGTAGCGAAGATGGCGATGCCCGACTCCGTGCTCTTCCTTTGGGCGACATCGCCCATGCTCGCCGACGCCCTCGATCTGATGTCTGCGTGGGGGTTCGCCTACAAGTCGTCCATCATCTGGGACAAGGGTCGTCCGTTCCTGGGCTCATACGTCCACATCAGCCATGAGCTTCTGCTCATCGGGACGCGAGGTTCGTGCGTGGCTGACCAGAAGCACACGGCAGGCAGTGTCTTCCGCATCACGTCTGGAAAGCACAGCGCCAAGCCTGAGGAGTTCAGAGCGCTCATCGACTCGCTCTACACCTTCGGCAACCGTATCGAGCTGTTCCGCCGTGGCGACGTTCCGGACGGCTGGCAAGTGTGGGGGAACGAGGTGCGAGATGGATGAGCGGACGAGCGCCGACTTCGAGCATGATCTTCACTCTGGCCAGGAATACGAGGACTTCGCTCAACACCTGCTCTGGAGACATGGCTACATCATCGTCCTCCACCGCTCGGCGCGATACCAATGGAAGTACGGAGAGAGCATCGGTGGTATCGAGATCAAGCTCGATCGTAACTTCCGCCACACCGGCAACCTCTACATTGAGACCGAAGAGCGCAGGACGACCGATGGCAGGAGTCAGTGGCGACCGGCCGGCATCCACGACGTTCCGCAACCGACGCTCTACGCTATCGGGGACTTCGATACCCTGCACCTTCTGTCAGTCCGTTGGCTCTGTCGTGTGGAGTCCTTCCACACACGCCACGAGGGGCCGACGATGAAGGGATTCCTGCTGCCGGTCACAAAGGCCCGCGATTGGGCTGTGGAAGTGATCGAGCCGTGAGCGCATGGATACAGTCGCACCAGTCCTTGCGCGACCGGGTGACGCTCGCGCGACGATAGGTCCATGAGCGAAGCCCGCACTCCCAAGTCCGATCTCGAGCGGCTGCAGGTCTGCGGCACCTGCTGGCACTGGCGCATCATCGCTGGCGCCGGCGGCCGGCGCGGCTGCGTCGCCAACGGCAACCTGTTCGCAACCTCTCCGCGCGAGTCCTGCCGGCTGTGGCCGTCCGCCTACCTCGAGTTCTGGAAGGAGCCCGCGTGAAGATCAGCCGCCGCCCGTACCTGAAGGAGCTCGAGGCCGAGACCGTCGTCATGCACACGCGCGACGGCGCGTCGATTCGTGGCGTGCTCCTCGCCGTGCACTCCGACGTGTAAGTGCTCCGCCACGCCGCCTATCTGAACGCCGACGGCGGCTCCGTGGGGATCGACGGCGAAGCGTTGGTCCCGATCGCCCGCGTCGGCTTCATCCAGCGCATCCTCGAAACGGGGGAGGCATGACAGTGATCATCTCGCGCGGCGCGCCCGTCAGGGCGCAGGCTTCCCTGCCGTGGTCAGGCGGGCCGACCACCTACTCGGGTCCGTCGGCCGGCGCCATCCCGCTGTGGGGCGGCCGGGCCGCGACCTACGAGCAGATCGTCTTCACGCAGCCGTGGATCTACGCCGCAGTGCGCACGTTCTACCTGGCCATCAGCCGCCTGCCCGAGAAGGTCTATCTCGGGCTCGAGGGCGACGAGCGCATGCGCACGCGCAGCCACGACCTGGCGAAGCTTCTGCGCCGGCCGTTCCCGGGCGGGTCGGCGTTCGACCGCAAGGGCGCGCTCGTCTTCAACCTCTTCACGCACGGCCATCACCTGGAGCTCAAGCTGCGACCCGGCGAAGGCCGGCCGCCGGTCGAGCTCTGGCCGATCCCGTGGCCGTGGGTCCAGGAGGTCAAGGATTCGAGCGGTGTGACGACCGAGTACCGGATCCGTCCCGACGGCGGTATCGGCGAGGCGTTCAAGGTGCTGCCCAAGGACGTCGTCCACTACAAGCTCATGGGCGGCCGCTCGCCGCTCGAGCCGCTGCGGCGCACGCTGGGCATCGAGGACGCCGCGACCGACTGGCAGCTTCAGGCGCTCGAGGGTGGTCCCTCGCTCCGCGGCGCCTTCACCACGGACAAGCAGCTTCAGGACCGCACCATCCCGCGCCTGCGTGGGGAGCTCGAGGAGCTCTACTCCGGGCCGGGCGGCAAGCGGCTCGGCATCTTCGACCAGGGGCTCGCCTTCCACTCCCTATCGCAGTCGGCCGCGGACGTGTCACTCATCGAGACCCGCAAGGCCACGCGCGAAGAGGCCGCCGCCACCTACGGCATCCCGGCGCCGATGATCGGCATCTTGGACCACGCGACCTACTCCAACATCTCGGAGCTCCGCCGCTCGTTCTACGTCGACACCGTGGCGCCGTACTGCACGCTCATTGAGGACACCGAGGAAGCGCAGCTCATCGACCCGGTCGCCACCTGGGTCCGCGAGGGCGTCTTCACCGAGTTCGACCTGGGCGAGATCCTCAAGCCGGATCCGCTCGCCGAGGCGCAGTCGATCATGCTGCTCACCTCGTCGGGCACGACCTGCACGAACGACAACCGCAAGCTCAAGCGGCTCGACCCTATCGGCGACCCAGCCGACCCGGCGAACCCGTACAACCGGCCACGCGTGCCGGCGAACCTGCTCGACCCGGAGGCGCCGGCTGAGCCGGATCCGTCCGCCGCGGCGCTCCACCAAGGACTCGTGCTCGAGGCCATGCGCGCCGGCCGGCCGGTCACGACGGAGGAGGGCGACGAGTGAAGGCGACCGTGACGTCGTTCGGCTTCAGCAAGGGCATGGCGCCCGACACCGACTTCCGCGTGGACGTGCGCTTCATGGAGTCGCCGCCGTGGCCGCTCTGCCGCGCCGACGGCACCGACCCTGACGTCTCCGCTTGGGTGCTCGAGCACGGCTCCGACTTCTTCGCCGCCTGGGAGCTCGAGCTCGAGGCAATCGTCGCCGGCGCCAGCGACCGCGGCATCGAAGAGCTCACCATCGGCGTCGGCTGCAAGCTCGGCCGGCACCGCTCCGTCGCCACCACGGCTCGGACGGGCGAGATCCTGTCCGACCTGGGCGTCGACGTCACCGTCGAGCACCGCGAGCTCGGCGCCACTTCCGAGGAGGCATCCGCCATGGCACGACAGTTCCCGAAGGCCAGGGGTGCCTTCTATGAGATCCGGGCCGCCGCCCGTGCCGAGTCCGAGCCGGCCGCGACCGACCTGTGGATCTACGACGTGATCGGCGACGACTGGTTCGATGAGTCGCTGACGGCCAAGGAGCTCTGCCAGCGCATCGCCGCCATCGACACGCCGGAGATCGTGCTCCACCTGTCGACGCCTGGCGGCTCCGTCTCGGACGGGCTCGCCATCTACAACGCGCTCGTCAGCCATCCCGCGAAGGTCACGTCCCGCATCGAGGGATGGACTGCCAGCATGGGCACCGTCCTGGCGCTCGCCGGCGAGACCGTCGCCATGTACGACAACGCACTGTTCATGATCCACTGGCCGCAGATGGCCTGCGTCGGCAACGCCGCCGAGCTCCGCGAGCGCGCCGATTGGCTCGACCGCGTGGGCGCCATCATGACTGGCATCTACATGCGCCGCTGTGCCAAGACCGAGGAGGAGCTCGCCGCGGCGCTGTCGGCCGAGACTTACCTCGACGCCGGCGAGGCGCTCGAGTGGGGTTTCGTAACGGAGGTCGTGGCCGGCCAAAAGGCCGCCGCTGTCAACTGCTGCGCGCCCGGCGCCTTCGAGGCGCTCGGTTTCACGCACGTCACCAGCGAGATCTCCGCGCCCGACCCGGCTCCCGTCGTTTCGGGTGACGCTCCATGCACACTGGATTCAAAGGCGTTGGCTGCGATTCAACTCGCCAGCCCGCGACACTGATTGGAGGTTCCTAATGGATCTGAAAGCACGCGCTCGTAAGCTGCGCGAGCAGGCCGACGCCGCCACCGCCGAGGCCAGTGCCCGCTGGGACGACTTCGTGCAGGCGCGCACAGCGCTTGAGGCTCTCGAGGACGGCGTGGACCTCACGGCCGCTCCCGAGTTCGCCGCCGCGCAGGCCGCGCAGGAGACCTACGACGCCGCGGCCGAGGCGTCCCGCAGCGCCGAGCGCGAGTACCGTGCGGTGCTCGAGCTCATGGGCGACGACGCGCCCGAGCGCCCGGTAACCCAGGTGGCGCAGCGCGAGGCCGCTTCGCCCGTGTCCATCGGCGACCAGTTCACGCAGAGCGGCGTCTTCCGCGAGGTTTCCGCGCGGATCCCCGAGACGGCCGGCTCCAAGCAGGCGATCGGCACCACGGCCAGCGTTCGGGTGGCCGACCGCGAGCAGGCGCGCGATATCATGCGCCGGCCGCAGGCTACGATCTTCTCCACGCCGGACAACGTGGTCGCTCCCGACCAGGCTCCCGGCATCCGGCCGCTCCCGCTCCTGCCGCCGCTCACGGTGCTGGATCTCATCACCATGGCGACGACCGACTCCACGTCGGTGAAGTGGGTCCGGGAGAAGGCGTTCACGAACGCCGCCGCCGAGGTCGCCGAGACCACGGCCGCCACGGACGAGGCGAACACCACGATCAAGCCGGAGAGCGCGCTCCAGCTCGAGCCCGTGACCTTCGACGTCACGACGCTGGCTCACTGGATGCCCGCGTCCAAGCAGTCTCTGCGCGACGTCGCCGGCGTGCGGAGTCTCATCGACTCCAAGCTGGAGTGGGGTCTGCGGCGCCGGCTGGCCACGCAGATCATCAACGGCAACGGCCTGGGCGCGAACCTGCTGGGCATCTGCAACACGCCCGGCATCGGCCACGTCGACCGCTCCGGCGTCGATGCTGCGTCGCTCATCGAGGATATCTACGACGGCGTCGTCTCCATCAGCGATGCCTACGGCGAGGCGCCGAACGTGTGCTTCGTCTCCAGGGGCGACTACAAGCTGCTGCGCTTCGCGCGCGGCGAAGAGGGCGGCGCCGGCACCGGCTCGTTCATCTTCGGGCCGCCCACCAAGGCGAACCCGATCGAAGTCGAAGACTGCCTCGTGCTGCCCAACTTCGACCTGCCGGCCGGCATGAGCGTCATGGGCGTTTGGCGCGAGTTCGCCGTTTGGATGCACGAGGGCCTGTCCATCGCGCTCTCGGATAGCCACGACGACTACTTCATCAAGAACCTGGTCGCCATCCTGGCCGAGTTCGCCTGCGCCGCCGGCGCGATGGAGACGGTCGCCTTCTGCGAGATCAGCGCCGCCGCAAGCTAAGGCGACGCTAGAGAGCAGCGGCACCTGGGGCCGGCCGGTAGCGGCCGGCCCCCAGGTGCCTGGAGGGAGGGCGATGCTGGAGCGGCTTCTGCAGGACAGAGGGATCCTCGAGCGCGAGCAGTTCACGCGCGAGGAGGCTCACGCGCTCGAGCGTCTCATCTCACGTATGGCGGCGATCGAGCGGTACCGCATCGTTCGCAAGTACGCGAGCGGTGTTGTCGCCGACGCGGCCTGCGGCTGCGGCTACGGCTCCTGGATGCTCTCGCGATGCCCGTCCGTGGACCGTGTGATCGGCCTCGACGCCGACGAGGAGTCCATCGCTTTCGCACGCCTGGAGTATCCAGCCGCCTTCATCAACTTCGCGACCTGCGACTTGCAAGGACCCGGGCTTACCGACGTGCTCACTGGGAGCGCAGTCGACACTGTGGTCAGCGTTGAAACCGTCGAGCACTTGGCCGAGCCTGACCGCTTCGTGCGCGGTGTGCTCGCGAGCCGCGCCTCGCGGCTCATTCTGACCTTCCCCGCGTTCGTCACCTCGACCTTCAACCCCTACCACCTGAGTGACGTCTCGCTGGCAGATCTCGAGGACATGGTCGGTCGGCCGGCAGCGAAGGCACTGACGCTCGACGACGCCGTGCAGGTGGTCGTCTTCGATCTGCTGTGAGCGACCTCACGTTCGCTTGTTGCGCGTTCAACGAAGCACGGCAGCTGCCTATGATGCTGGCGACGCTGCCGCGCGGTGCGCGCGTCGTGGTTATCGACGGGGCCTACCGTAGCTTCCCGCACGAGGTGCCATGGTCGACCGATGGCACTCTCGAGATCGCCGAGCGATTTGGTTGTGAAGTGGTGCGTGTCGATAGGCCGTGGGACGACCAAGTCGCTAAGCGCACTGTGGCGCTCGCCTACGGCACCGTTTTCATCATCGATGCCGACGAGCTGCTGACGGGCGTGCCGGTACCAGACCGCGGCGACTGCGGCTGGGTCGAGATCTGTAACCCGACCTTGTACGGCGATAGTTACCGCCAACCGCGCCTCTTCCACGCAGGTCCCGGCTGGCACTACGGCGGCCGCCACCACTGGGTCTACGACGCTGCCGGCCGGCTCGTCGCCGGCCACGGCCAACCTGGGGAGAGCTTCCACCACTACGACCTGCCGGTTGTGCTCCACAACGTGCGTCATTGGCGCGACCCCGAGCGCCTGGCCGCGAAGACCGAGTATCAGTTCATCCAGCGCCGCGAAGAGCTTGTGAACGATGCACCCTGACGTCACCTGCGTGATTCCCAACTTCAATATGGCGGACACGCTTGGAACCGCGATCGAGAGTGCCCAGCGGCTCGGCTGCCGGGTGTTCGTCAGTGACGACGGATCGACCGACGGTTCACGCGACGTGATCGAGGCTTGCGGTGTGCAGGCCGCCTACCACGAATCGCCGAGCGGCGGCGTCGCCCGTGGTCTGAATGAAGGACTCGACGCCTGCGAGACCGAGTGGGTCTGCTGGCTCGACGCCGACGACCAGCTGCTGGCGGTCGAGCCGCTGTTGGTCACCGGCGCCGACTGGACGGTGGCGCCGCTCGCCGTGGTCGATGACGCCGGCCTCCGCAGCACTTGGGACTACGCCGGCTGGCCGACCGACCTCGAGGGCGCCCGTGCCTTTGCGCGCTGGCGCCTCAGCCAGCCGGTGTCGATCCGCGGCGCGCACCGCACAGCCTGGCTGCGAGAGAACGGACTGCGACACCTCACCTGGCCGGCCGGCCACCACTTCGGTGACGATGTCCTCACCTGCCTCGAGTGGCTGAAGGCGCGACCGCGCATCGTCATGATCGACACGCCCTGTTACCTCTACCGCTACCGACGGCGGCGCTGGCCACACCGCGACCTCTTCGTGCGGGACCTCCTCGCCTATCTGGACGAGCATGAGCGCCCGGCATGAGCTGTTGCGCGCCGGCGTCGCGGCGCTTGAGATCCTGTGTCCGTTCACGCGGATCTGGGCCGTGGATCCGTTCTTCGACGCGCTCGAGACTTCGGACGTGCCGCTCGCGGATGCTTCGTTCCTGGCTTACGTCGACTCGGATGACGAGGCGCTCACCGACGCGGTGAGGGGTCGCCTCGAGAGGCTCCCCTGCCCGGAAATCCGCCTCCACGTCTCCGGCTGGGCGCCGCCCGACGAGCGCGCCAGCTCGAGACAGCGGCGCGTGCGCCACGCCGCCATGCGGCTTGCGACGCAGGGGCTCGTCGGGCCCGGACCACTGCTCCTGCTCGAGGATGACACTCTCGTCCCGCCGGCCACATATGGCCCGCTCGCGCGCCTCGAGGCGCCGTGGGCTGTAGGAGTCCAGGTGGGCCGCTGGGGGCAGCGGTGTCTGGGGCTCTGGCATGTCGAGAAGGACCGGGCCCACACTCTCATGCCCGGCGGATCCGGCTGCAACGCCACGGGCTTCTACTGCGTACTGACGAACGGCGCCCTGTACCGATCGCTGGATATGTGGCACTGGGATGACGCGCGCGGGCACGACGTCAGCGTCACCTGGGGGTTGAGTGGCATCGCTATCGCCTGGGAGGTCACAACCGGGCACCTGACGCAAGGCGAGGTCATCGGTTGTGACGAGGCGGAGCCATACGAGGTCGCTTATCGGGCTGAGCTGCCGATTTGCGCAGCCACGCACGGCGCGAAGCGCAGAGGGACACGGGGGTCCGTGGTCCGCGACGGCGGCCGGCTCAGGGCCGCCTGCCGGATATATGGCGAGCTGAACGGCCGGCCCTGCCTGCTGTTCCCCGCGGGCGCGGTCGTCCCGGAAGACGAGGCCGCGCGGCTCGGGCTTCCGGTCGCGCCCTGAATCGCGCTCAGTGGCCGGCCCCTGGGTGACGCACGGGCGACACTGGACGAAAGCAATCCGACCGAAGGGGGCTCCCGTGTACAAAGTCAAGGGCCGCGTCTATGGCCGGGCCGCTGACGGGCGCGTCGTCCTGTTGTTCACTCCCGGATCCGTCATCACCGACGAAGAGGCACGCCGCGCCGGCCTGCTCACCGACAAGCCGGCTCTGCCGGTAGATCAGCCTCGCGGCCTCACGCTCACCGCGCCGCGCGAGGAAGACACGCCGGCGCCGGACAAACCGCTGGCGCGCATGACGCTCGCCGAGCTCCGCGCCGTATGCGAAGCGGAGGATATCGACGCCGCCGGCGCCAACCTGCGCGCCGACTACATCGAGGCCATCGAAGCCGCACGAGCCGAACTGGCCTTCGAGGCCGGCCCTGGCGACGAGGACTGAGAGGTGCGACATGGCGAAGGCTCCTAAGCCTATCCAGTGCGTCAGACGGAAACTGCGCATCCTCTGGGCGGTCGAGCGGTTCAAGCTGAAGCGTGCGCCCGGCTTCGGGCCGAAGACGGGTCGCTTCGGTCGCCCGGCCCAGGAGCAGACCAAGATCGTCCAGCGGCACTTCGGCATGCAGCCGACCGGCCAGTGGTCGACGGCGCTCAAGCGCCGGCTCGACCAGGCCGGCGCACCGTCGCTGGTCATCATCTCGCACAAGTGGCCCTGGCGCGGTGCGCTCTCGCGGCGCATCGGGAAGCCCACGGCGAAGGTCTGGCACCACGCCGCGGCCGTCCGCCTGTCGCCCGACCGCTTGTGGGCCATCCACATCGGCAACGGCTGGAACGGCATCGGCTACACGCGCTACATCGAGAAATCGGGCCGGATCCACGCCGGCCGGCCGCTGTGGGCCTACGGGGCGCACGCCGGCACGAGCGCCGGTAACGCGCAGCCGGGCATCTGCTGCGAGGGCAACTACGACGGGCCGGATAAGGTCATGCCGCTCGAGCAGCGCATCGCCGCCATGTTCGTGGACGCCGAGCTCGACATCCACTTCGGGCGCAAGCTTGTCGACAAACGGCACCGTGACTACGTGCCGACCGCCTGTCCTGGCCGGCACTTCCCGTTCGATCGGGTGACGTCGTGAGCGCCGCCTACTTCACGACGGCCGAGCTCCGCGCCGCGCATCCCGAGCTCGCCAACGAGGCCAAGTTCTCAGACGGGAAGCTCGAGGCTGCGCGCGCCTTCGCCGAGCAGTGGTTCGAGGCCGCGGCGCACGTCGCCTTCGTGCCGCGCACCGTCACCGAGACGCTGGAAGGCTCCGGCTCCCGGCGGCTGTTCCTCTCGCATTGGGTCGAGGTCGGGCGCCCGACCCAGGTCAAGGTCGACGGCGTCGCGCTCTCCGCCGCCGCTCTCGCCGCGCTCCATGTGTCGCGCTCCGGCGTCCTCGAGCGGGACGCGGTCTGGCCGGCGTGCTCCTCTGTCGAGGTCACCTACCCGCACGGCTAC
>Ga0116149_1005724_pt1 | contig 11498 bp, 14 predicted proteins | sample AD_UKC057_MetaG_FD_89787 | JGI IMG/M metagenome (GOLD analysis project Ga0116149, IMG submission 89787) | Active sludge microbial communities of municipal wastewater-treating anaerobic digesters from USA - AD_UKC057_MetaG | ecosystem: Engineered > Bioreactor > Anaerobic > Digestate | place: USA...
AGGAGTCGGAGAGGCTTTCAGTATCCTCGAACGGATCGACGTGGGTGAAACTGGGCGGCTCAAGCCTGGCGTGTCTGTGAAGCCCACTTTCAGTATCCTCGAACGGATCGACGTGGGTGAAACTTTGCGCGAGGCTTGCCCGCGGCGTGGAAGGCTGCGCCTTTCAGTATCCTCGAACGGATCGACGTGGGTGAAACTGAGCCGGTGAGGATGTCTACCGCTACGGGCTTGACCTTTCAGTATCCTCGAACGGATCGACGTGGGTGAAACGTGCTGGGCGCGCTCTTGATTGACCCGGAGGCAATCCCTTTCAGTATCCTCGAACGGATCGACGTGGGTGAAACGACGCGCGCTATATCCATTATGCCAGCGACAACGACCTTTCAGTATCCTCGAACGGATCGACGTGGGTGAAACAAGTCTGGATGGTTCAACAATGCGCTGGGGCTGGCGCCTTTCAGTATCCTCGAACGGATCGACGTGGGTGAAACAAATGTAGTCCAGCATCTCCTGCAGGCGTCTGCGGACTTTCAGTATCCTCGAACGGATCGACGTGGGTGAAACACGAGTTCCCACCTGCGTAAGCAGGGTCAAAACCCCATCTTTCAGTATCCTCGAACGGATCGACGTGGGTGAAACTTGGAGAAAAACTGCATGGATACCATGGGGGTGAATGGCCTTTCAGTATCCTCGAACGGATCGACGTGGGTGAAACCAAAGAATATCACCATCATCACGTTGAACTTATGTACCTTTCAGTATCCTCGAACGGATCGACGTGGGTGAAACTTCATTTCTTTTCTCCTCCCCTATCAAACTATTAGCTTTCAGTATCCTCGAACGGATCGACGTGGGTGAAACGAGTGAAAGTACCCCAAAATCCTCAGGAGGTTTAAAACTTTCAGTATCCTCGAACGGATCGACGTGGGTGAAACCTGCCGGTGTTGGTGCCATCTTAGTCTCTATTTTCAACTTTCAGTATCCTCGAACGGATCGACGTGGGTGAAACTACCCATGAGCCACCCAGAACCAGAGACCAGAAACCTTTCAGTATCCTCGAACGGATCGACGTGGGTGAAACGACCCGGAGGCCACGAGCGCGCATTGCAGCGTGGGCGTCTTTCAGTATCCTCGAACGGATCGACGTGGGTGAAACACCGGGGTGGTAACTCCAGGCGTGGGCGAAAGCCCGCCTTTCAGTATCCTCGAACGGATCGACGTGGGTGAAACATCAGTATCCCTTCAGGAGATGCGACACCTTCTAGCTTTCAGTATCCTCGAACGGATCGACGTGGGTGAAACGCGTTAGCGACAGACGCCACACGCAACCGCACGGCGCACTTTCAGTATCCTCGAACGGATCGACGTGGGTGAAACATAACTGGGAAGACTAGGGAAGGGCCGGAGAATGAGAACCTTTCAGTATCCTCGAACGGATCGACGTGGGTGAAACCCGAGCACTACGAGAAATACCTCAAAAGCAGTGAACTTTCAGTATCCTCGAACGGATCGACGTGGGTGAAACGACCCGGAACGTCCAGTAGTTGGGCGGGCTGGCACTCTTTCAGTATCCTCGAACGGATCGACGTGGGTGAAACACTGCAGTGCGCGCTCGTGGCCTCCGGGTCAATGCTCTTTCAGTATCCTCGAACGGATCGACGTGGGTGAAACATACACTGTGCCCCAAGGGCTTCTGCGAATGCTTCACCCACTTTCAGTATCCTCGAACGGATCGACGTGGGTGAAACCCCACCCATCATTCACTGCCGCCCCCCAGCGCGCTTTTCTTTCAGTATCCTCGAACGGATCGACGTGGGTGAAACTATACCAAAATCAGCAAAGGAGATGATGAGATGGACGCGCTTTCAGTATCCTCGAACGGATCGACGTGGGTGAAACCGTTGCAATCTCCCGGGGCGGCGTGTTCCTGGCAGTCTTTCAGTATCCTCGAACGGATCGACGTGGGTGAAACTCAAGCGGTGTTTGGTATCGCATTGCTGGTATGGATCTTTCAGTATCCTCGAACGGATCGACGTGGGTGAAACATCGAAAAATACACGCTCGATACTGTTGCTGATTTTCTTTCAGTATCCTCGAACGGATCGACGTGGGTGAAACATCGTAACCGAGGCGGGCTACCCGTAAACTGTAACACTTTCAGTATCCTCGAACGGATCGACGTGGGTGAAACTGTGGACTCACATTGCAACTATCGTTGACCAACTCATCTTTCAGTATCCTCGAACGGATCGACGTGGGTGAAACTGCTAACGCCATCACTGCCAACAGCCATGAAATTACCGCTTTCAGTATCCTCGAACGGATCGACGTGGGTGAAACCTGACACCTGGTCAACCGTGGCAATCGAGGTGCGCACCTTTCAGTATCCTCGAACGGATCGACGTGGGTGAAACTTTTATAACCTCCCTCGTCGGTATGCTTCTATTGTATAACCTTTCAGTATCCTCGAACGGATCGACGTGGGTGAAACGCTCGAGGTCGGCGACATTGCCATCGCCCACAAGCGTCCTTTCAGTATCCTCGAACGGATCGACGTGGGTGAAACAAGTCGCCACGCAGAGCGTCGCCTACCTGGAACACTCCTTTCAGTATCCTCGAACGGATCGACGTGGGTGAAACCCGCTTGATGTCCGGGTCAAGTGCTTGCGTGTACAACTTTCAGTATCCTCGAACGGATCGACGTGGGTGAAACAGTAATGCCGGTGATGAAGCATCCGGCCTTCCCGACTTTCAGTATCCTCGAACGGATCGACGTGGGTGAAACCATACCCCGTGCGCGTGGTAAAACTAGACGTGCAGCTTTCAGTATCCTCGAACGGATCGACGTGGGTGAAACCACTGAACGCCAGTGCATACGGCAAGGTTGCCGCCCTTTCAGTATCCTCGAACGGATCGACGTGGGTGAAACGTCAGCCACGTAACGCCTCCAATATTTCATTCAGCAGCTTTCAGTATCCTCGAACGGATCGACGTGGGTGAAACAAGGAGTCGGCGTAGGAGTAGGAAGCGGCATAGGACCTTTCAGTATCCTCGAACGGATCGACGTGGGTGAAACGATTCGAGGAACGAGCGCCCGCGCTCGACGGGCCAATCTTTCAGTATCCTCGAACGGATCGACGTGGGTGAAACTGCTCCGACGAAGGCGCCGGCGCACCCACACTCGCCGACTTTCAGTATCCTCGAACGGATCGACGTGGGTGAAACGAACAGGGTACCGATATTGGCGATTGCGACCGGCGTGGCCTTTCAGTATCCTCGAACGGATCGACGTGGGTGAAACCTGCGTGGGTGGGCTGCTGACCGCGCTGGATGACTACTTTCAGTATCCTCGAACGGATCGACGTGGGTGAAACATGTCACCGACGTGCATGATGATCACGCCGCGCTGACTTTCAGTATCCTCGAACGGATCGACGTGGGTGAAACATGAAGTTGTGGTTTTACGCGGCCGTGAAATCGCGGCTTTCAGTATCCTCGAACGGATCGACGTGGGTGAAACCACATCGCGCACGGTGAGGATGAAGAGTGCGTCGGGATCTTTCAGTATCCTCGAACGGATCGACGTGGGTGAAACACTACGTACCGAAGAAAATAACGCTCGGTGTCAAGCCTTTCAGTATCCTCGAACGGATCGACGTGGGTGAAACCACTTCCCCATTCGGGCCGTGCACGCGGCCCGTTTGACTTTCAGTATCCTCGAACGGATCGACGTGGGTGAAACTGATTACACTAGATTGCCGCGCACGCCCGCGAGCACTTTCAGTATCCTCGAACGGATCGACGTGGGTGAAACGACACTTTCTTTTATTGCGTCTATCCCTTTGGTCGGCCTTTCAGTATCCTCGAACGGATCGACGTGGGTGAAACCGAGGGGCCAACGACGACGACGGTTACTGTTACTGTCTTTCAGTATCCTCGAACGGATCGACGTGGGTGAAACGTTTTGGAAGCCGAGCGCTCGTTCAATCTGTTCCCGTTCTTTCAGTATCCTCGAACGGATCGACGTGGGTGAAACCAAACGACGTCAGCGTGCGTTTAGAATTTCTATTTCCTTTCAGTATCCTCGAACGGATCGACGTGGGTGAAACCGCTGCGCATCGAGCAGATGTGCGTGAATGCGGTTGCTTTCAGTATCCTCGAACGGATCGACGTGGGTGAAACGCACGCCGCGCGTACCCAGAGCCCGTTCTGCTCAACTTTCAGTATCCTCGAACGGATCGACGTGGGTGAAACACAACCGTGGCGCTGCCCAAGGAGGTGTTGGCGACCTTTCAGTATCCTCGAACGGATCGACGTGGGTGAAACCATTCGTGCCGAAAGCGAGGGAGCGCGAGCGATGAGACTTTCAGTATCCTCGAACGGATCGACGTGGGTGAAACCACGGTATTCGGCATGTATGATGCTGGCACGGCTACCCTTTCAGTATCCTCGAACGGATCGACGTGGGTGAAACAACATTGAGCAGCAGATAGGGCGGCCGGTGCGATATGTCTTTCAGTATCCTCGAACGGATCGACGTGGGTGAAACTCATCGGCGCTGGTTATTCAGGGCTAGTTAATGCCCTCTTTCAGTATCCTCGAACGGATCGACGTGGGTGAAACGAATGGAATCCGGTGCTCATCAACTCATTGCTGGCCTTTCAGTATCCTCGAACGGATCGACGTGGGTGAAACTACAAGATGCCCGTCATCTTTGCGAAAAAGCGTTTCTTTCAGTATCCTCGAACGGATCGACGTGGGTGAAACAATAAGCCGCGAAATTATCATCTGGGAGGTCTTTGACTTTCAGTATCCTCGAACGGATCGACGTGGGTGAAACGCCTGAAGACCGGGCGGTCAGTCTATCCTGCACACACTTTCAGTATCCTCGAACGGATCGACGTGGGTGAAACATTTTGTGCACGCGACAGTTCGCTCAACTCCTGCAGCACTTTCAGTATCCTCGAACGGATCGACGTGGGTGAAACTGAGGATGAAGAGCGCGTCGGGATAGGCTCTATCACTTTCAGTATCCTCGAACGGATCGACGTGGGTGAAACTTCAGCAGCGGGCGCGCCTCCGGGTGCTCACTCGCCCCTTTCAGTATCCTCGAACGGATCGACGTGGGTGAAACAAGCGCGCGCGGTTTCAACTTCATCGGCGTCAATGAACTTTCAGTATCCTCGAACGGATCGACGTGGGTGAAACTTGGGGCGCGACGCGCAGCATCCCGTTGCGCAATTCACGCTCTTTCAGTATCCTCGAACGGATCGACGTGGGTGAAACATGGGCGGGGGCGCGCCAATGTGTTCAGTTTCGAGATCTTTCAGTATCCTCGAACGGATCGACGTGGGTGAAACTGCGGAGCCCCAGACGAAAAAGGGCAAGGGCAAGAAAACTTTCAGTATCCTCGAACGGATCGACGTGGGTGAAACGTGTAAGCTTCCGCGCCGATGACCTGGGGTTCAGGGGTCTTTCAGTATCCTCGAACGGATCGACGTGGGTGAAACAACAGCGGTAGCGATGTACGGCATCCACCCCAAAGCCCTTTCAGTATCCTCGAACGGATCGACGTGGGTGAAACAGAAACGCCAACAGTCACTGTGACAGTAGTAGTCGTCTTTCAGTATCCTCGAACGGATCGACGTGGGTGAAACTTGGCTGGGTGCTTGAGAGCGTGCAGGGGGTGTCACAGCTTTCAGTATCCTCGAACGGATCGACGTGGGTGAAACGTGAAACTCGACCCCGGGAATTTGAGCAGGAATGACTTTCAGTATCCTCGAACGGATCGACGTGGGTGAAACGTTTCACTACCTGGGTGATGGGAAAGAAGACTCGCTCGCTTTCAGTATCCTCGAACGGATCGACGTGGGTGAAACAACAAAAGCCTTTTTTCTACCGAACCTCCTTCGCCTCCTTTCAGTATCCTCGAACGGATCGACGTGGGTGAAACCCATCCGCAGGATTCGATGGCGCGCTCAGACTCAGCCTTTCAGTATCCTCGAACGGATCGACGTGGGTGAAACCGAATTTCAGCGGCGTGGGGCGCCGCACTTTCACCTTGCTTTCAGTATCCTCGAACGGATCGACGTGGGTGAAACTCGAGGATTGCGCCGTCTTGATAGATGAACTTGGCTCTTTCAGTATCCTCGAACGGATCGACGTGGGTGAAACCTCGGGGCGGGGGTTTTCGCTCTTCACGGAACACGCTTTCAGTATCCTCGAACGGATCGACGTGGGTGAAACTCGAGTATCATCGTACCTGTCATGATTATGCTCACGCTCTTTCAGTATCCTCGAACGGATCGACGTGGGTGAAACGTGTGCACTCGTGGGATTGCGCGGGATATGACTTGACCTTTCAGTATCCTCGAACGGATCGACGTGGGTGAAACTCATTGCTGGCCGGTGTGCGCGGAAATCTGGTGTCTTTCAGTATCCTCGAACGGATCGACGTGGGTGAAACGAGTCGTCCGTCTTGGCTACGTATTTCGCCACGTAGCCACTTTCAGTATCCTCGAACGGATCGACGTGGGTGAAACAATTTCTTGAACCCCCTGACAGCTTCGACCCTGGTGAACTTTCAGTATCCTCGAACGGATCGACGTGGGTGAAACGTCCAAGGACCCACCTGCGCCGAAAACTCAAGCCTACCTTTCAGTATCCTCGAACGGATCGACGTGGGTGAAACGAATCGCCTGCGATAGGTGCGCCGGCGTCTTCTGCACTTTCAGTATCCTCGAACGGATCGACGTGGGTGAAACGGTTTTTCATTCGTGTTTTCGGTCCTCCTCCAGTACCTTTCAGTATCCTCGAACGGATCGACGTGGGTGAAACTTACAGCCCCCCCCAACCCCCCCCACCCGCGCCGGGCAGCCTTTCAGTATCCTCGAACGGATCGACGTGGGTGAAACAAGTTTGAGTCTGGTGTCTGAGGTGGGGTGATGTACCTTTCAGTATCCTCGAACGGATCGACGTGGGTGAAACCTTCGAACTTGAAGAGATTATCCAACTTCAAGTCACTTTCAGTATCCTCGAACGGATCGACGTGGGTGAAACGAATCACGCCACCGGCCAGACACCAGGCCTGAGTCGCCCTTTCAGTATCCTCGAACGGATCGACGTGGGTGAAACTGATGATGTGAAACCTCTTCTTTAGAATTCGAGGCGCTTTCAGTATCCTCGAACGGATCGACGTGGGTGAAACATGATGATAACATCTCCACCTCTCATCCCAATTCATACTTTCAGTATCCTCGAACGGATCGACGTGGGTGAAACGATGCTCTTCCTGTCAGATGCCTTTCTCCCGTTACCTTTCAGTATCCTCGAACGGATCGACGTGGGTGAAACTCATTTGGGTCTCAAACTTGATAATCTTTTCAAGTTCGCTTTCAGTATCCTCGAACGGATCGACGTGGGTGAAACTTAATGTGTCGAAGTTCAGTTAGCGAAAGGGGTTTACGACTTTCAGTATCCTCGAACGGATCGACGTGGGTGAAACGTGAACAGCGTGCTAACGTTGGTGACGGCGATGGGCTTTCAGTATCCTCGAACGGATCGACGTGGGTGAAACAGCCTGGAACGGGTGCGAGGTCCCACGTTGGCGCTGCTTTCAGTATCCTCGAACGGATCGACGTGGGTGAAACTCATTGACGGTGACACGATAAAAGCCAACGTGCAACTCTTTCAGTATCCTCGAACGGATCGACGTGGGTGAAACCCTCGGCATTACGGTTCAACTGTGCCGCAGCGATAATCTTTCAGTATCCTCGAACGGATCGACGTGGGTGAAACGTTTTCTCTGCAGTACTTATCTTGTCAGCGGTCAGACTTTCAGTATCCTCGAACGGATCGACGTGGGTGAAACGCGTGCTCTTTTGCGTCCCCACCCGCATCGTGTGTCTTTCAGTATCCTCGAACGGATCGACGTGGGTGAAACGACGGGATTCTCACCTACGCGATCGTGTCCGTCTAAGCTTTCAGTATCCTCGAACGGATCGACGTGGGTGAAACAACCGGATGCCACCGGCAGAACGCCACAACGCCGGGCTTTCAGTATCCTCGAACGGATCGACGTGGGTGAAACGACGCTGAGCTTCGTCATGGGGCGGGCTCCTCCACTTTCAGTATCCTCGAACGGATCGACGTGGGTGAAACGCAATTAGCACCAGCGTAATGCCGATGAGCGCAAACACTTTCAGTATCCTCGAACGGATCGACGTGGGTGAAACTCCTCCTGCCGTCTGACGTTGCGGGGGGCGGCGGGCGCTTTCAGTATCCTCGAACGGATCGACGTGGGTGAAACTTCTCGAAGGTGTGCCGATCATCGCCACGCTGCCCTCTTTCAGTATCCTCGAACGGATCGACGTGGGTGAAACCCCAGAGCGCCAGCTCGCCGTCGTGGATGGGGCGCCTTTCAGTATCCTCGAACGGATCGACGTGGGTGAAACAGATAGGCGCGTGTTGCTGGTGTGTGCGGCGGGTGCTTTCAGTATCCTCGAACGGATCGACGTGGGTGAAACGGTATTGCAGGACACCCGGCGCCCGGTGGTTTTCGACTTTCAGTATCCTCGAACGGATCGACGTGGGTGAAACAAAAAAGGGCGGATGACGTGGGGGGTATATATGGGAACTTTCAGTATCCTCGAACGGATCGACGTGGGTGAAACCGGACTTGACGCGCTGGAAAGCAAGGAAATCACCATCTTTCAGTATCCTCGAACGGATCGACGTGGGTGAAACACCAGCGTCGACGGCACGATCTGGGTGGACATCGGCTCTTTCAGTATCCTCGAACGGATCGACGTGGGTGAAACATGTCAGGTGGCCTGCGGAGGGCGAACGCCTGCGCTGCTTTCAGTATCCTCGAACGGATCGACGTGGGTGAAACTTCGTGGTAGGTTCATGCCAGAAAGGGGAGATATGGACCTTTCAGTATCCTCGAACGGATCGACGTGGGTGAAACTCCATCCGCGACAGTTTCGAGTCCATGGCGCAAGGGACTTTCAGTATCCTCGAACGGATCGACGTGGGTGAAACCATTACCAGCGCTACAACGCTCTCCCAGACATCGCCCTTTCAGTATCCTCGAACGGATCGACGTGGGTGAAACCCGAGGGGGATTTGGAAGATGATCATTCGTAAAGCCACTTTCAGTATCCTCGAACGGATCGACGTGGGTGAAACCCTGTTGCGCCCAGACTTCCGGGCTGCCCTGCAAGGTCCTTTCAGTATCCTCGAACGGATCGACGTGGGTGAAACATTCGCGGCCGGCGTAGTAGGAGAGGCGCACCTTGTACTTTCAGTATCCTCGAACGGATCGACGTGGGTGAAACCAACTGCGGCTTGCCGGCGGCAGGCTCGTAGCGCAGCGCTTTCAGTATCCTCGAACGGATCGACGTGGGTGAAACGGATGAGGCCATTCCACCAGCATACACCGAATGGATCTTTCAGTATCCTCGAACGGATCGACGTGGGTGAAACAAGAGTATTTTATCAATCACACGCGCGAAGCATTGAGATCTTTCAGTATCCTCGAACGGATCGACGTGGGTGAAACAGGAACGGCGATCTGGCCGGTTGACGGGGACACGAACTTTCAGTATCCTCGAACGGATCGACGTGGGTGAAACAAATTTTTTGGTCCATTTCTGTGCTCCTTGCTTGAACTTTCAGTATCCTCGAACGGATCGACGTGGGTGAAACGTTTCAGGTGTTGACCAAACGCTCTGCGCGGTTGCCTTTCAGTATCCTCGAACGGATCGACGTGGGTGAAACGACATTGCCCTCCGTCTTAAGCGCCACCGATGAGCGCGACTTTCAGTATCCTCGAACGGATCGACGTGGGTGAAACAACGTGCCCTGCACGTAGCCCTCCGGCCACGCAGGACTTTCAGTATCCTCGAACGGATCGACGTGGGTGAAACGTCCACGTCCTTGATGGCCCGCTCCTGCTCGCCCTCGTCTTTCAGTATCCTCGAACGGATCGACGTGGGTGAAACAATGGGGCGGGCCGGGCTCGTATGTGGCCAAGACCGGGCCTTTCAGTATCCTCGAACGGATCGACGTGGGTGAAACTTGTCTTCATCCGACATCAAGATTTTCTCCACTTCCTTTCAGTATCCTCGAACGGATCGACGTGGGTGAAACTTCCCAGGGCGCGCTCGGATTCTGGCGGCTGCTTGCCTTTCAGTATCCTCGAACGGATCGACGTGGGTGAAACCTACTGGTGCGGGCCGGATGGTGAATGGCGCGATGTGCTTTCAGTATCCTCGAACGGATCGACGTGGGTGAAACCTCCATTTCGCCTACATGCCTGGCGTGACCATCAGCTTTCAGTATCCTCGAACGGATCGACGTGGGTGAAACTCCGTAGCGCGCCAGGAATACCGCGCGCGCGTGCTCACTTTCAGTATCCTCGAACGGATCGACGTGGGTGAAACGTGTCGGCGCCTCGCGCTCCGTTGCCACTGTCGCCGTCTTTCAGTATCCTCGAACGGATCGACGTGGGTGAAACAGGGCGAATTTGACGCCCTGTCTATAAATCAGGTTGCCTTTCAGTATCCTCGAACGGATCGACGTGGGTGAAACAGCGGCTGGTGTGGGCCAGCGAGTCGAACGAAGGCCGGCTTTCAGTATCCTCGAACGGATCGACGTGGGTGAAACGCAGCTTTGAGAGCTGCGGTGGCTTGCTCCACAGCTCTTTCAGTATCCTCGAACGGATCGACGTGGGTGAAACTCCGTGCGTCCGCATCGGCGATGATCCACTGGCGGTCTTTCAGTATCCTCGAACGGATCGACGTGGGTGAAACTCGGGGGGTACCCCGAACCCGTTGGGAACGAACCTATTCTTTCAGTATCCTCGAACGGATCGACGTGGGTGAAACACCCCTCGCGACTGGCCCATGTAGTTGTTATCTGTGCGCTTTCAGTATCCTCGAACGGATCGACGTGGGTGAAACCCGATGCTACCATTGCCGACCCGTGGGATGGCGAGCTTTCAGTATCCTCGAACGGATCGACGTGGGTGAAACCTGGGCGACCTGCATGGCGCGATGGCGGCGCTGCGCTTTCAGTATCCTCGAACGGATCGACGTGGGTGAAACGCGGAGATCAATGAGCTGACCGCCCAAATTGTCGTACTTTCAGTATCCTCGAACGGATCGACGTGGGTGAAACATGAGGTCTGCGGCTCGCTTGAGGAGCCCATCTCCGCCTTTCAGTATCCTCGAACGGATCGACGTGGGTGAAACTCGGCCCAGGCCTCGACGGCAATCCTCGCGGCGTCCGCTTTCAGTATCCTCGAACGGATCGACGTGGGTGAAACTTCCGGCGTACTTGGCCGCACCATCCTCGACCGCGACTTTCAGTATCCTCGAACGGATCGACGTGGGTGAAACTTCCCTGTTGCGCGCGCTCATGCCGCTCGGCGAGGAGTTCTTTCAGTATCCTCGAACGGATCGACGTGGGTGAAACTTCCATGAGCGCCTGCCCAA
>Ga0116149_1005725_pt1 | contig 11493 bp, 7 predicted proteins | sample AD_UKC057_MetaG_FD_89787 | JGI IMG/M metagenome (GOLD analysis project Ga0116149, IMG submission 89787) | Active sludge microbial communities of municipal wastewater-treating anaerobic digesters from USA - AD_UKC057_MetaG | ecosystem: Engineered > Bioreactor > Anaerobic > Digestate | place: USA...
ATGAGCGCCTTTTTCATGATGGAATCCAAACCGTATTTCATTCTGATTTGCCAATTTGGATCGTTCCTTGCAGTAAGAAATGTAAGTGGAGGTATCGGTATATCCTGCACAACATATTTTACAGGACTATCAACATTGATTAAGCCGATCTGCACCAAGCCATTATTCACTATGATTGAGCTTTGCGAAATGTTCCTGAAGCCATTCGCAAAAGAAGAAGAATGCATCGAGACTATGTCGTCATGCAGTTTCAGAGTTTCTGAACTACAACTAAAACCGATGTTTATATCCTCAAGTGTTGAGCCTATCTCCGTAGTTCTTGCCGCCTTGTTCCGTTTTAGCCATTCGGATAATGATTGATTCTCAATAGATAGACTAAATAAGATTATTTGAATGTCGTCTATCCGTGGATTTCTCTTTGGGCCTTCGATTGATAGAAGCCCAATACGTCCATCATCTGTTATCTCTGACCTGCAAATTCTTGGGCTTACAGGTGTTTCAGTCATACAAAGAGCATTCATTATCATTGATGAAGCAGAGCAGTCAACAATCCAGTTATGTCCATTCATTAATTCGCGTTTCTTGCCAATCAATATATCCAAAGCCGAGTCTTCGACCGCTACAACGTTTTTTGTGTCGTCAGAAGAGAATATACTGTCGATGGAAGACTTTAATGCTTGGGCCTTATTCTTGCCTAGGCTGTCGCTAAGCAAAGCGTGTCGAACAAGATTGTGGGGAGACAGTTCTGCGTTATCAACCAATGTCATCTTGCATTGTCCGCTTCTTGCCATATGCATAATCAACTTTGACCCAATTGCTCCACAGCCAATGAACATGATTTTGCCAATCTCGCGGCTATCAGTTTGAGATGAAATATCCTGTGCTCGGGATAATGTTAACGGGTGTCTATGCATCAATGTAATAACTCGAGCATCTGATTTGATCACATCATCCTCTTTGTTGTCCGTGCTCGCATTTATTACAAAGTTCATAAACTCTAATTTGGAATTAGTCCCAATGATACATTGTGGTCTTGGTATCACTATGGTAACTGGTATACCATTTAGTATCTGTAAATTATCAGAAATGAAAGTTTGAATGTAATCTGTCAACGGCATTTTGTAGCTTATTGCGAACTCGGTTAGCTCTTTCATATTACTGGGAAGTCTATTTAGATGAGTAGAAAAGCATTGTTTCTTATTCGGCCATGCGATGATTCCAAATAAATGCAAATCGAGCGCTGTGACATGATCTGAAAGTTCGTTTAGCCTTTTGCATAGATCGACTATCTTGTTGTATTGTTCTCTTAAAATTGTGAATTCTAAGCTTACCGCGTATGAGGAAGATTCGATTTGAAGCTCTTTTTTGGGATCGGATAATAATCTATAGAAAAGAACATGGTATCCAGAATTGCCATTGTTTGTGTTCCAATAGTTATGGACAAGCTTTTTTACAATTGATTGGTCAAACACTGCATATCCACTTGATCCCGTAATCCTCGTTGGTTCAAAACCATCTTCTCTTCTAACCAAGCGATCTCTTGCAGCATCGCGCAGCCATCCTTGAACCCGCTGTATCAAATCCATGATTGTGTGTTCAGCAAACCAATTATCCAAACTTCCACGATGAAGGCAAAAATTGCTTGCCATATCACTTCTTGTAGGATTTAGGTGCGGTAAATGTTCGGATGGGAAGTCTTTTCTATTGGACCATACTGACGGAGCTTTATGAGGGTAGTATTTTCTGTGAAAAAGAAGAAAAACAGGTTCTTGAGCCCTTATATCTAAGCCCCTTACGGGACCACGTGTTGGCAGATCAACACTTATCAGAAGTGGAACTGCCACATAATCATTATTCCATGAAAGAGCTTCGATATTCTGATGTGGAAAAAGCACTTTTAAAGAATTTAGGGCATCGATAATGCTGTTACTGAGCCTTGAAAAGACTTCTGGTTTTTGCTTGTCTGTAAAAAAATCACTTCCCATAAGATTGAGGAGCCCCAATGACATCGGATATTGCGGCAGAGGAGACAATCGCACTTGATTTTGATGAATCCTCTTTAACCGGCCCATTTTTGCTCATGGAAAATACAATTGGAAGGGGTTGTTTGACATCAGGATGCTCTGACGTAACATAAAACTTATCATCTCCGACACTTTTCTTGTAAAGATTCGCTGCGGCGTAATGAGGTGGATTATCGTCGTTTCGTTTAATCGGTTTGCATGATGAAACCACAATTGCTCCTTTTCTTTTTTTCCCTAATATTTGCAATGACTTGTCACTTGGCGTTTTATTATCTTTGTACGGTTCTTCACTGAAAAAAGTCCATGAGCAGTGATGAGGGGCAAGGAATATATCCCATTTTAAATCGGCATTAGAACTTCTGTCCAGTATATCTTCCCATATTGCCGCCCCCGCGTCTCCACCCATAAACACCAAACACGCATGTTTCGTATTATCAACATCAAAGCGGGCCTGGAGAACAATGCTTGTGTCGTTTCTTTCGCTCCATTTTGAATCAGTATCCTTCTTAAATGGCGCGTGTACAAAAAATGAAAAGTCACTTTCATCGCTTCCATTTATAAATGAAATACTATTGCCTGGAGCAATTACAATGTCTTGAAGGCCATCTAGTTTGTCACTGTCAGAAAAACCGATAACTCTAATGCGATTTCCTTTTAGCTTATATCCGGCACCTTTGTTTTTATACAACTCAATGCGCCTATTCACTTCTTTGCGGAAAGCTTTTGCGGGATCACAGAGTGTTTTTTCGTGTGGTAAAAAGACCCTTGGTGAAAACCATATTTCATCAATAATGATCAAACTATTCTTTTTATGAGTATCAGAGTATTTTGCCGGATCGCCTGTATAAAAAACATCGTCAAAACCTCTACAATGGTCCTGATCAGGGTGACTAAGAATAAACACGTCAGCGTGATAAGCATTAGATGCATCCTTTTTCAGTGTTCTCAAAAGATATGACTGAACATCGAAAGAGGATTTGACTTCTTCATCTTGGGAGTCTTTAGAGATGTTGCAATCGAGGATTATGCTCTTACCTGAGACGAGTTGGATCAAAATTGTGTCACCATTTCCTACTGGAAAATATGTAATCGATGCATCTCCCATTGTCAGTCCTCCCAGTGAAATATTCCTTTCATCATACCACTTTCTGATCTTTTGAGCTATTGCCTGATAAGCAATATGTTTAAGGAAGCTTCGTAAGAGATTGTGATCTGATGTTTGGTGGAGTCTCAATAGTTAAGGGATAATCAACGGAGATATCAGAATTCACAGTGACCTGTTTATTTGTACAAGCCCGGTACCCAACGCGCTTCTTGCATGATATCATGTAGGAGCCTTTCTCTAAGTTTTGAAAAATCACTTTGCCACTTTTGTCAGCAACAGCTTTACTTTTAATGGCAGAACCATCTGAAAGCAATATCTGAATTTCTGTTCCCGAGGAAACACCGGCTACAGTAAGTTTAGCTTGGCCGTTTTGTATTGGGGGTGGTGGCGTTGTTGGATTGCCACCTCCTCCTCCACCGCCACCACATCCAGATACCCACCACGTGCATGTAAAGCAAATTAAAATAAATATTCTTAGATTGGATATGTGCTTTCTTCTAATTGAATTCATCATGTAAACACATCCTTATGGTATTATTGTAAGAACACCTTCCACCTCACTACGTATAATACAGCTTCCCAAAGGCGGAATACTTGACTGTACAACTGTGCCCGCAGGTAGATCATCAGGAGACGTTGCCTCCGAAGGCATTATAAGGGTTGTTGTGCTATCCTTATAAAGCCAACATGCATTTGCTATATAATCCCCTGCTTCACTTAGTAACATATTACGTCCATTATTAGGTGTGAAACTTACATGGTCATCATTGAATTCTATACTATTTGTAAATGGGTTGCCGATTAGATTCCACCCTGATATTATTATAAATGTTTTGGGTTGGAAAACTTGGCTAACTGTAACATTAACGGGAGCGACATCTTGTTTTGTCAAAAAACAGTCAACATCGGGAGTTGCTTCCTGGATATCGCCGTTTAATGAATTATCTCTTACGTTTGAGGAAACAGAAGAACAATTGTTTGAAACACAAGTTAGAGAATCTTTCAATATTGTTGATGAAATCGTTGTTGTGCCAATAATTTTGAATTTCCAGCATAAGTTAACTGTATCCGCACGCATCCAATCCGTATCTCCTTCAATTAGTGGCCGGACACAAAACGTTTTTTGATCACCTACATCACCGCTGACTTTTACCCAGAAATCAAAACTGCAGTTATCTCCATTAACATATTTAATATTCCCCTCTGAGCACCTCGTGATATCAGCAACGCGATTATGACGAGATATATCTGGATCGCTATAGTAATAATAGGCATCCCAAGTTTGTTGATCATAGAAATCACTATTAATATCAGTGCCACCATTCTCATCACTTGTTCCTATAGCAAAAGTCCCATCTTCTCCTTTTCCGTTCTGACTAACAATCCAGTCTTTTCCATTGTTCATCAGTCTTAATTTTAGATTTACTCGCTGACCATTGGCAGCCTCGATAACATCTTGCGGTTCTCTTGAAACAAATGAATAATCGGCTTCTGTTTCATCAGCCACAACTCTATGTTTGTAAAACTGCTCGTTGTTTCTAATGAAAGCAAGCAAAAAGCCATGCCAGTCAAGCTGGCAAAGTGTTTCCCCAATCTGAGATGTATATTTTTCAATAGATAATTGTTTTATATCTTCAAAATCGCTACTTAAAGTAATCGGCAAAATGTTAGGCTTGTTAATTATGTCCGACGGCCAATCCAATCCCATGTCCTTCTTTAATCTGCTCGTTCTTTGAGATGATTGGCAGAAATTAAAATTTGATGGAAATATTATACTGAGACCAGCAATCGCTTGATCAATGGTATATGCACTTGATGGGTTAGGCCAAATATAATCCTGATTGTCGTTACCGTTAATGCCATGAATCAAGGCTGAATAAATGTCAGTATTATTCGACCATCCCAGCTCCTTAACTGCATCTTCAACCCTTTCATGTACTAATCTATGATCAGGATTGCCATCCTCTTCATGATGGGTATAAATTGAAGATATTGTACCAACTTGGGCTTTGATTACGGATAACTTACTTATTAGATAATCAGGAGAACTAAGCTCGTCTGCGGTAGAACCTCCACAACCTAAGATCAAAATATCAGATTCAGGGATTCCTAAAAGCTTCAAAGCAGATATAGATTCCGAATTTCTTGCTTCACAATAACCTGAATCCTCCCTATAAGGTGTTGCGCTTCCAGGGCAATGAGCCGGATCAATATTCGTACCAAAATCGATATTTGTCCTATTATACCAATATCGACATGCCCATACATTCCATTTCTTCCCGTTTGTAAGAAATATAACCTTTACTGATTTATGATTATTTCTTATTTCGTTTAAAATCACCCCAGCAAAACCCAAAACTTCATCGTCCTGATGTGCAACTACAATGACTTTTCCTGAAAAAGGCAACGACTGTAAGCTTAAAACCACTATGTATTTTTCTGATGTTAGACCATTATTGCCGGTTGCCGTTATTTTGATTTTGTTGTATCCGGGAATTAAGTTATTTAAAGTACATGACCAACTAGAAGTGCCCTGTGCTTGAGTGTTATCCCCACAAATAACACGCGTACTATTGATGCTTGTCCCGGTCAAGGATATTGAAGAAGTATTTGTTTCGACATAATCCAATTGATTGATCGTAACCGAAGGTGCTCCCGTCGAGACTATTTGAAAATTCCAGCAAAGATTTTCATTCTGGCTTGCATCAAACCAATCGTTTCCTTCAATCAATGGCTGGACACAAAACTTCTCTGTGCTCTTAGTTGTATCTGATGGGATTGTAACCTTGAAACGAAAGATGCAATCGGTCATTTTTTGCCCATCACTCTGGGGATAGGGATATATCTGCGATCTATTTGAATTGTTCATGTCATAATTGTCGCACTTTTGAATGTCTGCAATTCTGTTTTTCTGGCTCTTTAGTGTCTGATCGTTACAATAATAATCATCCCACGTGCTGTTGTAAAAACGGCTCACCTTATCACGGTTCTTGTTATCGCCATCATCTACAGGCGCCAGTGCGAATGAAGGAACTTTATGGCACCCATCTGTAGTGTTGCCATACGCTCCCCAAAATGATGAGTTAGTTGTTCCTGTATTTCTAAGTTTAAGATATAAGTCAATTACCGCTCCCGGGGTGACTGAATTGCTTATAGCGGTCTTATCCATATATTGATAGCTGTATCCACCACCTATCGATAAGGCTTCATTTGAGAAAAATAAAAGTGATAATATTACTGCCCAAAGGAGAAGGATGCTCCTGTCCCATGACATCGAAATTAAAGGGTATGATACATTTATCTTCATAGAGTATTTCATAGCCGTTCTTCCATTTTGATTTATTCTCGAGTTTTCCTTGTTTGTCGATTTTATCAAATCAGCTGTAGACGACAGTCATTCAAAATCCTCAAAATATACATATCAATCTTCATTTTTCCTCTTGTTTCATTGAGACTTTTATTAGTTACTACTTACATCCACAATTTAAATTGATCATATACGACAAAAATTGGCTTGTAAAGACTGCAAATCAGCAACATTGCGGTGTTTATGGACCATTCTGGCAACAGATATTAAAAAATGGCTTTATAAAAGGCTTTTATGGGTAATTAGATTGCTATACTATGTTACAGAAAGGGCAAGTGTTACACCGCGTTTGATGTTCAATAGCACATAATTTGCTGGTTCTAATCAAATCCGTCGGTGTTGGAATCGATGTGAAAAAGCCAAATGTTCCAGCTATGTTCCGGCTATTATCGGGTTTGCGAAATTGTCAGAATCTAAAATAGTTGCATTTTATGCGGCTTTTTTTGTGGGGCTAACGAGATTCGAAACCCCGACCTTCTGACTGCCAGTCAGACGACGATCCTAAATAATCGCATAAATAAAAGGTTTATTGAGACACACATCTTCTATGTTCCAGCTATGTTCCGGGTTTTGTCCTCACAGAGACAGTCCCGTTTGATTCCCCAATAAACGCTGTATTCAATGTTTGCAAACTTTAATAAGAGGCTTGCTAATTAAAGGATGCGCCGCTATCCTTTAATTATAGTGAGCGCGTTTAAAGCATCGTTAAATTGAAAGATCGGGCAAATCAACTGCCTGGGAGGCGTGATAAACAGACCATGAAAAGGAAACGAACAGGTGAATTTGTCACAATCTCTACGGTCGGCGAGAAATGCCGGGCATTCGTGCCCGATCCGTTGCCGCCCGCGCTGCCCGTTGAGATGACTCCACAGATTCAAGACCTGACAGACAAAGCGCTACTGGCACTCGGCGGTTTGAACTTCGCGGCAAAATCGTTGCCTGACCTGCCGCTCTTTCTTTACATGTACGTTCGCAAGGAGGCCGTGCTTTCATCTCAGATTGAGGGAACGCAATCATCCTTGTCGGACCTTCTCCGGTTTGAGGCCGATGCCATTCCAAGCGTTCCATTGGACGATGTTCGTGAGGTGTCGAATTACGTTGCCGCGATAGACCACGGAATGAAACGCGTCCGGGATGGCTTCCCGTTATCGTTGCGCCTGATACGTGAGATACACGAGGTGCTGCTATCCAAAGGACGAGGAAGTGACAAATCGCCCGGCGAATTCCGCCGCTCTCAGAACTGGATCGGCGGTACAAGGCCCGGAAACGCTGTATTTGTTCCGCCGCCGCCGGACAGACTCATGGAATGCATGGGCGCGCTCGAACTGTTCCTGCATGACCAGCCACGGAAAACCCCGGTTCTTCTCAAAGCTGCTTTGTCACACGTTCAATTCGAGACTATCCATCCATTCCTAGATGGCAATGGGCGTGTGGGCAGGCTGCTGATTACCCTGATGTTATGTTCGGAAGGCATTCTATGTGATCCGCTTTTGTATCTCAGCCTTTATTTTAAATCACATCGGAAGCAATACTACAGCCTTCTGAATGGTGTACGGGACGGCGGCGATTGGGAATCGTGGATAGAATTTTTCATGACCGCAGTCAAAGAAACTTCCGAACAGGCGCTTGACACAATACGTGCAGTGACAGAGATGGTAAATGAACACCGAAAGAAAATCGTAGACCTCGGCAAACCGGCTGCGACAGCGCTTCAAGTGCATCGCACGATGCTTGACTACCCGTTCATAACAATCGCTCAGGCCGCTGAAAAAACCGGTATCTCTTTTCCCGCCGTGAATGGGGCTGTAAAGCATCTTGAAGACCTAGGTATTGCTCGGGAAATAACAGGAAAAAGCCGCAAACGACTTTATATTTATGATCAATACATCAACATCCTGAATGAAGGAACCGAGCCGATAAAATGAAAGAAACTAATCTTCCTGAAGCAATGAGGATAAAATCTCATAGTTTTCAATTGACATAAGGGTCTCTATCACGCGGGCATCTTCATCTTTGCCGGATGTTTTGAAATAATCCAACCAGAAAGATAAATATTGTAACGTATACAGAAAAGAGGGAAATGTTTTTTTCCGTGTGGCAAGGAAAGAAAGAACGTTGCCTATCGTGACTTTGTGAGGCTCTTTACGAAAAATGTGAGCTGTCGCTATTTCTTGATTAACCTCTCCAAAAGCTTCATAGACTACATATAAACAGTTTGTGGCGTTCGGATTAGGGTAAATCAGCCAATACAGTCTTTGGGCCTGAACTGCTGCCAAGGCTTCGATATGAAACGGAATACTCTGCAATACACAGGGTTCTACTTCTGCGGGCAATGCTTCGCATGCTATCAATATAGGCATAGCCTGCTGAATCGAGGTGATTTTTTTATAGTAGTAATCTCTGAAATCCGCATCGACAGTTCCCATAGTGGATGAACACGGCGTTATATTGGGCGGCAAGTGCTCAACGCCTTACGGCATCAGAGGGTTGGATCAGCCTAACATCATCAAGATAATCTGGTAAAACGCCATAGAGGTGCTCAACGCCTTACGGCATCAGAGGTTTGGATCAGACGGCAGACGGCGATATCAACACGTTCGGATTTAATTTGTGCTCAACGCCTTACGGCATCAGAGGGTTGGATCAGCATCTACTAACGCGCCGAACGTCGTAAAGGTCATAGGGTGCTCAACGCTTTACGGCATCAGAGGGTTGGATCAGATTCGCTCGCATTTCTCAAGCTCAAATGCGTTCGGTATGTGCTCAACGCCTTACGGCATCAGAGGGTTGGATCAGGTTCTAATTGTACCACAAGATTGCGCGCAACCTCATTGTGCTCAACGCCTTACGGCATCAGAGGGTTGGATCAGTCCGCCGCCCATGAAACCGGAAATTTCTTTCCGGGTGCTCAACGCCTTACGGCATCAGAGGGTTGGATCATCGGGTAGAGCGCTTGAGTATTGCTTGCATCGAGGAGTGCTCAACGCCTTACGGCATCAGAGGGTTGGATCAGCCCGCCGTCCGGCCCACTCTAATTCGTTCACGGCCTTGTGCTCAACGCCTTACGGCATCAGAGGGTTGGATCAGCGCGAGCGTGTGAAGTCACGCCCGGAGCTATCGGTGTGCTCAACGCCTTACGGCATCAGAGGGTTGGATCAGACCATGCCGGTTGTGAACAAAACGCCTTGCGACTGGACGTGCTCAACGCCTTACGGCATCAGAGGGTTGGATCAGTATCCAGATGGGCGTCACTGGCAAAGCCGCCACAGGGTGCTCAACGCCTTACGGCATCAGAGGGTTGGATCAGTCACTACCGACACTCTCACCAACAGCGCCGTAGGCCGGTGCTCAACGCCTTACGGCATCAGAGGGTTGGATCAGGGCAATGGTACGGATATTTTTGTCAGCCGTCCCTGATGTGCTCAACGCCTTACGGCATCAGAGGGTTGGATCAGAGCCATCTAAACGAACGTACAACATATTGGTTAGAGTGCTCAACGCCTTACGGCATCAGAGGGTTGGATCAGTCAAATATGATTGACCGTATGGCGTAGAAGCATATTGTGCTCAACGCCTTACGGCATCAGAGGGTTGGATCAGAGTACGCCTTTGGTTACGGCCTCCACCTGTTCGAGGTGCTCAACGCCTTACGGCATCAGAGGGTTGGATCAGTTTTTGCGGAGGCCGAATATCGGGACGCGGTTGACGTGCTCAACGCCTTACGGCATCAGAGGGTTGGATCAGTTCCCAACTGAAACGACAAGCGCCGGACGAAGCGTTTGTGCTCAACGCCTTACGGCATCAGAGGGTTGGATCAGTCGATGCTCTTTCCCTTCCTCAGCGACCCAGCCAAGTGCTCAACGCCTTACGGCATCAGAGGGTTGGATCAGGCGGCACAGCCGCAGCCCGAGGGTGACGACCCGGACTGTGCTCAACGCCTTACGGCATCAGAGGGTTGGATCAGACGAGGGGCAGGTGTTCCAGATATCGCTGACGCGCCCAGTGCTCAACGCCTTACGGCATCAGAGGGTTGGATCAGTCGTAGTGAGAGATACCCGCTCCGCTTGACGGGGCGGCCGTGCTCAACGCCTTACGGCATCAGAGGGTTGGATCAGCATGAACAGCCGCATCATGCCGCTGAAAAGGATAGAGGTGCTCAACGCCTTACGGCATCAGAGGGTTGGATCAGGACAACATGCGCGTTTATTGGACACGGCATATACCCTAGTGCTCAACGCCTTACGGCATCAGAGGGTTGGATCAGGGGGCGCGGATAGGCATTATCCGTTAATGAAAACGAATGAGTGCTCAACGCCTTACGGCATCAGAGGGTTGGATCAGCAACCTAATCCTCGACCCGTTCATGAGAAGCGGCACAAGTGCTCAACGCCTTACGGCATCAGAGGGTTGGATCAGTATAAACTGGGGCCGGACGTGCGAAATCAGGCCGAGTGCTCAACGCCTTACGGCATCAGAGGGTTGGATCAGCTTTTCACGTTTCGACATGGTTTTTCCCTCCGTTAAGTGCTCAACGCCTTACGGCATCAGAGGGTTGGATCAGGGAATTATGCTCCCCGGCCCGAACACCACATCTTGGTGCTCAACGCCTTACGGCATCAGAGGGTTGGATCAGTCGAAAGTATCTTAGCCCTACAAAGCGCTTTTCCAATGTGCTCAACGCCTTACGGCATCAGAGGGTTGGATCAGGGGCGCGGTTGAACTCTCTGAACTTGCTACGCGCGGAAGTGCTCAACGCCTTACGGCATCAGAGGGTTGGATCAGTGCTGTAAAATAACAAAAAGATTGGAGGTGATAAGTGCTCAACGCCTTACGGCATCAGAGGGTTGGATCAGGGTCGTAAGTGGCAAAAAAGGTCGAAAGATGCAAAGTGCTCAACGCCTTACGGCATCAGAGGGTTGGATCAGTCCACTTCAATTTCTACTAGGATTTATACGTTTTTTTGAGGCTGTTTTCAAGCATATATCAGGATTGCTCAA
>Ga0116149_1005730_pt1 | contig 11485 bp, 6 predicted proteins | sample AD_UKC057_MetaG_FD_89787 | JGI IMG/M metagenome (GOLD analysis project Ga0116149, IMG submission 89787) | Active sludge microbial communities of municipal wastewater-treating anaerobic digesters from USA - AD_UKC057_MetaG | ecosystem: Engineered > Bioreactor > Anaerobic > Digestate | place: USA...
ACCCTGGATGAAAACTTTTTCCCGGTGCTCAGTGCCGACGCCTGCACCGAGTGCGGACTCTGCGCCCGCGTCTGCCCCGGCGGCAGGGTCAACTTTCTCGACCTCACCGAACTCACTTTCGGCCACCGCAATCCTGCGACCCGCTTCGACGGCCATGTCGAGGCCACCTACGTCGGTTATGCCGGCGATAAGCAGCTGCGCCGCGGCGGCGCCGGCGGCGGGGTGATCACCGCCCTGATGTGGGATCTGCTCCAGCGCGGCCTCGTCGACGGCTGCATCGTCACCCGCATCAAACCGCAGCAGCCCTGGCTCGGGGAGGTACTGATTGCGCGCTCCCGGGAGGAGCTGCGCGCCAGCCAGCAGTCCAAGTATATCATCATTCCGGTCAACGAAATACTCGCTGCAGTGCGCGACACCCCGGGCCGGTTCGCCTTTGCCGGGCTGCCCTGCCAGGTGCACGGCTTGCGCCTGCTCTGCGCCGAATCCCCCGCCCTCAAGGAGAAGATCCGGGTGGTCATCGGCCTATTTTGCGCCTCCTCCCTCGAGCCCTATGTCGCACGCGAAATGCTGACCTGCCGCGGCATCAAACCCGATCAGATCCGCGGCTTCGAGTTCCGCGGCGGGGCCTGGCCAGGAAAGATCCGCGCCACCCTGCGCGACGGACGAATCAAACAGCTCCACTATTCCAATTTCAAGGACGGGGCGATCAACTACCTCACCTATCTCTTCAGCCCGCCGCGCTGCCAGACCTGCATCGACGGCGCCGCCGAGTTCGCCGATATTTCGGTCAGCGACGCCTGGACACGGGACGAGTTCGGCAATTACTGCTTCGAATCCCATTCCAAGCTGCTGGCACGCACCCCGCGTGGGGTCGAGGTGATGAAAGAGGCCATCGCCTCAGGAGCCCTGGTGGCCAGCGATGTGACCGCCAACCGCGCCTACCAGACCCACAAGCTGCACACCCAGAAGAAGGGGCTGAACTCACCCCTGCGGGTGGGCCGCCTGCGCGGGGCCGGCAAGATTGCTCCCCTCTACGACCGGCCCGCGCCCGAGGCTTCCGCCCGCGAGGTCCTCGCCGAACGGATGGAGTCTGCCATCATGGCCCTGGGACGCGTGCGCTCCATCCGCCTCCCCCTCTTCAAGTTTCTCACATCGCGCTACGGCATCCTCTTTGTAAAGATCAGGCAATGGAGAAAAAGCCGGAAATACCGCCGCAAATAGCGGCCCATGACCGGGGAGGCCAGCTGTGAAATCCCCTCTCCGCCGGCTCATTCCGGTGGCCCTCTGGTTATTGCTCTTCCCCCCCCTCCCCCCTCCCGCGGCCGGGCAGACCGGCCAGGAAGAGGGGCAGCCCCTCAAGGAACTCCGCTTCGAGGGCAATGACCACTTTTCGGATGGCGAACTGCGCGAACAGCTCTTCCTGGTCGCACGCACCGGCCTGGCCCGCCTCCAGTTCTGGCGCAAGGGTCCGGTTTACCGCGAAAGTACGATGCAGCGGGATCTGCGCGGCCTGCTGCGTTTTTATCAACGGGAGGGGTTCATTCATGCCCGCATCGAGGCCGCCAGCTCGTTCATTTCCCCCTCCGCCGTGCGCCTCACCTACCAGATCAATGAGGGGACACGGGTCGCCATCGCCTCCGCCCAGGTCCGCCTGGCCGATTCGAGCCGGGCAGTGGTGGAGGTCTGGGAGAAGGCGAGGGTGAAGATGATCACCCAGAGCGGCTCGGGCTATAGCGACGCGGCCGTCCAGAACGATATGCGGAGCCTCAACACCCTCTTCGCCAACCAGGGCTACGCCTATGCCGAGACACGGGTGCAGCCCCGGCTGGAGGATCAGGACCGCATCGTCCAGCTCCTTTATGAGGTCGATCCCGGCCCCCGCTGCCTCTTCGGCCCGGTCACCATCCTTGGAGACAGCATCATCAGCCCGCGCACCATTGAAAAACAGATCGCCCTCCGACCCGGTCGGCCCTACAGCCAGAAAAACCTTGAAAAAAGCCAACGCCAGATCTACCAGCTCGGGGTGTTTCAGTATGTCACCGTCAAGGCGATGCTCGATTCCATGGAAAATCCCCTCCTCCCCGTCGTCATTCAGGTCAAGGCCGCCCCGCCCTGGACCATCAAGACCGGCATCGGCTACGGCATGGAGGAGCGGCTGCGCCTGCTGGTTGATATCCGCAAGCGCAGCTTCCTCGGCGGCGCCCGCAGGCTGGACCTCTATCTGAAGCACAGCAGCCTCGAACCCTATTCAATCGATCTCAGAATCACCCAGTTTGGCTTTCCGGCTCCCCAGACCAGCCTGCTCCTCAACCCCTTCTTCCTGCGTCAGCAGGAGCCAGGCTTCACCGTCGACCGCACGGGAGTCAACATCGCCCATCAACAGCGCTTCGCCACCTATACCGACGGCTCTCTGCGCTATACCCTCGAGCAGGATTATCTCAAGGTGAGCGCCCTGACCCGGGAGCAGACCCTCGACAGCAGCCGCATCGCCCTCTATCACAAATCCTATTTCACCCTTGCCATGGCGCGGGACAACTCCCTCCCCCTCTTCTATCCGCGCAAGGGGCTCTATACCGCCGCCACCGTCACCTGGGCCGGGGTTGGATTCCAGAGCGATTTCCATTTTCTCAGGCTGCTCGGGGAGGTGCGGCACTATCAGCGCGTGGGCCGCACCAGCGTCCTGGCGACGCGGATAAAGGCTGGTTCGCTGCGCCGGCTCGGGCCGGACCGCTTCACCCCCATCGAGGAGCGTTTTTTCACCGGCGGCGCCTCCTCGGTGCGAGGCTGGGGCCACAGCGAGATCGGACCCAAGAACAGCGCCGGCCTTCCCATCGGGGGCAACAGCCTGCTTGAACTGGGGGTCGAACTGCGCCGGGAGTGGGCCGGGCCCATCTCCGGCGCCCTCTTTTTCGATGCGGGCAATGTCTGGCCGCGGCTGCACGGCCACAACCTCGGGGATCTCTGCACCGCCGCAGGCGCCGGGCTGCGCTATCGCACGCCCATCGGACCGATCCGGCTCGATTTCGGTTGGCCCCTCAATCGCAGCGGCAAGGGCGTCCAGTTCCATCTCAGCGTCGGTCAGGCCTTTTAGGAAAATGTCATGCGCCGTTTCCTCAAAATAACCGCAATCCTGCTCGTGCTGGCCTTGGCCGCCGGCCTCGTTGCCCTGGGCATCCTCTATCAGAGCGGCGACCTCCACCGCCGCGCCCGGGAGGCCGTTGTTAAACTGGCCACCGGGGCGTTCGACGGTGAAATCGAGTTCGGCCGCATCAGCGGCTCCCTGCTGCAAACCCTGCAGATCGAGGATCTCCGCCTCTTCAGGGGGGCCGATACCCTCCTGCAGGTCGACACTCTGCGCTGCAGCTGGCGCCCCATCAACCTGCTCTGGGGTCACCTCACCCTCCACCGCGTCGAGTTCATCGGCACGCGCATCGCAGTGCATCAAGCGGGCGACGGTAGCTGGAACTACGAGCGCTATCTCAGGAATGCGGGCGAGCCCTCCGGCCGAAAGTGGACCCTGCAGCTCAAATCCCTCCGCCTCCGCGACACCGCCGTGCGGGTGCAGCCCTCCGGCGACAGCCCCGCCCCGGTTGTCCTCCGCATCCCGAATCTCGCCGCCGGCGCCCGCCTCTCGCCCGCAGGTTGGCGGATTGGGCTCGAAGAGGCGGAGGTCTCTCTCCCCTCTTACGGTATCAGGATTACCCGAGTGCAGGCTAAAGCTGCGGGCAACGAGCGCGGCCTTGTTTTGGACCTCTCGCGCCTTGAAACCACCGCCTCCCGCATCAAGGGCAGCCTTGAGGCCGCATTCGGACCCGGCGCCCCCGTGACCATCACCCTGCACGCTGATTCTCTCGCCGCCGCTGATATCGCCCCACTGACCGGATGGTCACCCCCCTTCGCCAGGATGGGGATTGAGATACGCGCTGCGGGCTATCGCGATTCCATCGCTGTCGAAGTGAAGGCCGGTGCTCCCGAGGGGAACGCGGAGTTGAAGGGCTGGTTGAAACCGGCGGAAGCCGCTGCCGGCCGGTTGATCCTTGCCGGAGTGCAAACCGCAGCACTGCTGGGGAGGTCGGGAGAGCTCCGCGCTGTCGTCGACTTCGCCGGCAGCGGCTTCAACCCGGCGGAGGCGCAGTGGCAGGCCAGGGGCAGGATGCACCATTCCCTTCTGGACACCCTCGCTCTCGGGGAGATCGGCTTTGATGCGCACCTCGCCGGCAGCACCCTCTCCCTGCTCGCCGATGCCCCGGCCGGGCACGGCCGGATCAGGGCCTCCGGCCGGCTCCGGCTGGAGCAGGATCCCCACTATGACCTGCACCTCACCACCGAAGGGGTGAATCTGGCCGACTGGAGCGAGCGCCCCGGCCTGGAGAGCAACTTCAACCTCGATCTCCACCTTGAAGGCCGTGGCCTCAACGGCGCCGGAGCCCGCGCCTCAGCCCGCCTCTCAGGCCATCCCTCCGTCATCGCCGGCTTTGTTGTCGACAGCCTCTACGCCGCCGGCTGGATCAAGCCCGCCGGCATCGAACTCGATACCCTCCAGCTCACCGCCCCGGGCCTGAAGGCGGAGGGCAGGGGCAGCTGGCGCACGGATGGCCCCCTCAGTGCCAACCTGACCCTCACCCTAATAGAACACACCAGCCTCCCGGAATGGCTCGGCGCCGATTCGATGCGCCTCAATGGCACCGTGCTGGCCGCCCTCTCCGGGACGACCGATTCTCTCGCCCTCAGCGCTACCGCCCGCCTGCGTGAGAGCGCCTACGAGGCCTTCCGGATCGGGAAAATCACCGCCGACCTCGACGGGCTCTGGAACGGCCGCCCCCAGGCTGCGCTGCGGCTCTCCGCCGCCTCCCTGCACAGCGGCGAAAGCGCCCTGGCCGACTCTTTCTACGTCGACGGCCGCTACGACGATGGGCTCATCAGCGCCGAGAGCGCGATGACCCTGACCGACAGCCTCAGCGCACGCATCGTCCTCCAGGCCGCCCGAGGAGATTCCCTCTGGGAGTTCAAGGTGCCCGGACTGGAACTCCGGGAACACAGCGGCCTCTGGCGCCTGGACGAGGCCACTCCTAAACTCACCCTCGGCGACAGGAGCCTGGCCCTCGCCGGCCTGACCCTCCGCCGCGGAGAGGAACGCATCGAGCTCGGCGGCACCCTCAGCCTTGATGACAGCCTCGACTTTATTCTTAACCTCGAGAAGATGGATTTGCAGCGCTGGAGCGGTCTCTTGCCCGGCCTGCCCGCCCTGAGCGGCGCCCTCAATATCCATTCCACGCTCCAGGGCACCGCCTCCTGCCCCCGCATCGTCACCACCATCCGGGCCGAAGCGCTCAAGGTGGCCGGGCTGCCCCTGGCCACCCTCCAGTTCAGCAGCCTTTTCGAGGACAGCCTGCTGATCTGGGACGGTACCCTCACCCAGAGCGCCAGCAACACCCTGCTCTTCAGCGGCCTCCTCCCCCTGCGCCTGCGCTGGCCCCTGCCGCAGATCCTGATCGCTGACACAGACTCGATCGATATCGCCGTACGCACACGGGAACTGCAGTCCGGCCTCCTCTCCGCCTTTCTGCCCGGTCTCGATCTGCGCGGCACCCTCAGCGGCGATCTCCTCCTCACCCATACCTGGAAAGAGCCGCGGCCCGGCGGCTACCTGGAACTGCGCAACGGCTCCTTCATCGCCCCCTATCTCGGCAGACCCTACGCACCCATCACCGCCCGCATCGAGCTTGAACCCGACAGGATCGTGCTCAGCCGCCTGAATGCCACCGGCGGCGAGGGCCGCCTACAGGGCGATGGCTTTTGGCGCTTCGACCTCACTGACAAGGGTCTGGAGTTCGGAGAGATGCTGCTGCGCCTCAAAAGCGACCGTTTCACCGCCGCCGATGGCCCCGAGATTACCCTCGTCCTCGACGGCACCGTGGAGCTCTCCGGCCTCCCGGCCGGGCCGCTGTTCAACGGCGCCCTGCGCATCGAACGGTCCCGCATCGACCTGCCCGCCTTCACCGAATCCCCCTCCACCTTGATGCAGGCGGACCTTCCCCTGCTCATGGTCACTCGCGGCGACACCGCCAGCCAGAGCTACGACCGCAAAATCCTCCAGCCGGCCTGGCTGCCCCTCGTCGAACGCTTGCGCGGCTCGATCCGCCTTGACATCCCCCGCAACACCTGGCTGCGCAGCCCGGAGATGAACATCGAGATCTCCGGCAAACTCGACCTCGCCAAGGAGGGCGAACAGTTCGGCCTCTTCGGCTCCATCGAGATCGTCCGCGGCAACTATGACCTCTTCAGCCGCCGCTTCGACATCAAGGAGGGCCGTCTCACCTTCGCCGGCGGGGACAATCTGCCGGAGATGACCCTGCAGGCAGACCACCTCTTCCGCTCCCAGGACAAAAGCAAACACACCCTCAGCCTCACCGCCTCGGGGGAGCTGCGCAAGCCACTCCTCAGCTTCACCCTTGATGACCAGCCTATTGCCGAGAGCGACGCGGTCTCCTATCTCGCCTTCGGGCGCAGCTTCGCCGATCTCACCCACGGCGAGAGGAACGACCTGGTAGCCTCGCAACTGCAGATCAGCGGCGACGCCTTCAGGCAGATGCTCGCCGGACAGATCGCCGGGGAGGTGACCCGCTCCCTCCAGCAGACCCTCGACCTGGATGTGATCGAATTCAGGGGCGACCAGAACTGGCGGCAGTCGACGGTGGTCGTCGGCAAATACCTGACCAACGACCTTTTCATCAGCTACGAACGCCAGCTCAATTTCAAGCGCACCAGCGAGGTGGCGCCCGAACAGGTGACCCTGGAGTACGAGATCATCCCCTCCCTTTTTCTCCAGGCCACACGCGGAGATGAAAACAGTACGGGAATCGATCTGATTTACAAGTGGGAAAAATAGAAAAACAGGGGAAGGCCTGCAGCCGCAAAAGGACGGGGCCGCAGCAGGAAGGGGCTAATCGGCATCAGGCAGGAAAAGAGCCATCTGCAGTCTGGTGGGGATGGCCCGATAGATCGCCTTGGCGTCCTCGCGGCTGACCACCACCTCTATCCACAGCTTGTGATCGGGCAAATTCTTGCGCTTCAGATTCCGGATCGTCGTCCGGGCCTCCGCAAAAATCCTCTCCATATCAAAGGCGAATTTTTTCTTGAACTCACTGCTGCTGCTCGGCGGCTGCTCCTGCTCGATGCGAACCGTGAGGTTGCGGTTGAACTCCAGGGTGAAATGGACATCGTTGTTCTCGATCGGGATCTCCTGGCCGGCCATGGCCTCAGCCTCGATGGTGTCCTTGGGGGCATCCATGATGCGGATGGGGGCCTTGGGGATGGTGGCGGACTCGCTCAGGAGCTGGAAGGGGGGGTAGAGCCAGGTGTGGAGTGAGTCGAGCCGGGCGACGTGGGGGATGGCCTGGCTCATGCGGAAGGAGCTGACCCGGCACTTGCGCACAGGCACCCCCTTGATGAGCAGATTGACCAGGCTGTCGCGCAGATTGATGGCCAGCATGACCGAATCCTTTTTGGCCAGATCAAGGAGAAGATTGGCATAGGTCTCCTCGAGCCGGAGGGCATCCATCTGCTCCGCCATCTCGCGCGTGGGCGCCGCCCCGCCGCTGCCGCCCGCGGCGGCGCGCATATTGCGCATCCGCAGGGAGGTGGAATCGACCACCTTTTGCACCGGCAGGATCACCAGCGGCACGGCGACAATGAGCACCGGCAGCACAAAGGCGAAGATAAAGACCAGCTGCGCGGGCAGGCGATTCTTGAAAAAGGGCAGCAGATTCAAGGATGAACTCTCTCCAATGGGACAGAAAGCGACTTAGTAAATGAACACCTTCGAACCGGTATTCATATTTTTGGCGACCACCTCGAGATCCTCATCCCCCAGACGAACACAGCCGTGGGTGACCGGCATGCCAAGAAAGCGTTTGTAAAGGGTGCCGTGGATGAGATAGCCGTCGCCAAGGGCGAGGGCATAGTCGCCTAGCACTCCCGACTCGTAGCGCAGGGGGGAGTCCCGCGGCGGGATCGGCCGCCCCTCCTCGACAAAGGCCCAGTCCGGCATGTACCAGACTGGCTTGCGCATCTTGTTGAGCACCCTGAACTGGCCGCGCGGGGTGCGGAAGATCCACTGCTTGTTGCGACTGGCGCGCAGCAGGACGTAGCTGCCGGTGGAACAGACCCCCTTGTGCAGCAGCTGGTCATCCTGCATGAGAAAGATCTGGTTCCCCGAGGTGTCGATGACCAGCCAGGGCTCCCTGGGGATCAAGGCTGCGATCTTTTTCTGTTTGGCCTGCACGGTCCGGGCCGCTTTCGCCAGTTCTTTCTCGTAGAGCTGCATATCGGCGCTGGCGTCGACGCGGACAAAGTTCTCCCTGGGCGCGAGGCGGAAGAGGGCATCGCGCAAATCCGGGGCATAGATGAAGACAAAAAAGGCAGCCAGGAGGCCGAACAAAAGGCCGAAAAATAGGGCCGAACCGATCTTCTTCTCGGTCTTTTCGGGCTCATAATCGTCGAAGGAGAGATCGGGTTCCTGCCTGGAGCTCTCCCTGGCCTGCGGACGGAAATCCTTGCGAACTGTGCGTTTCATAGTGCCTGTAAAAGGGACGTTAACCTGCAACCGGCGCCCCCGCTGGTGCCGGGTTATTTGGCCGTGTTCTGCCCTTTGCCGTCGGGTGCCGCGCTGTTTTCACTGTAGGCGGTGCTGATACCCCGCAGCGAGCCGACGATGGTGACCGGGGTCCCCTCGCCCACCATGCTGTACAGGGTATCCATATCGCGATTGCGCAGGGCGACGCAGCCCGCCGTCCAGTTGGCCCCCTTGCCCCCGTCACCGTGGACCTCGATGAGGCCGCCGATGCCGGCGTTACGAGCAATATCGCCACGCGCCTGCGCCGCGCGGAACTGGGCCACATCCTCGGCATTGGGATAGTTGATCTCCAGGGCCTTGTAATAGGCGGTGCGATGCCCCGATTTCTTGCGCTTGACGTGGTATAACCCCTCCGGGGTCGCCCCGTCGCCGCGCTGCCGCTTGTGCCCCAGCCAGTTCGGCCCGAGCTCGACGGGAAACTCCGCCGTTTTGACGCCGTTGCGGTAGACATGACAGCGATGGGCCAGCTTGTCCACGATGATCACCGGCTCGTTCTTCTCGGCCGACCAGCGGATGGTCTGCTGCACCCATTTGCGCCATTTGGGGGCGTTGACAAAATAGCCGTTGAGGATCTGCGTCACCTCATCCCCGGCGCTGCCGATCTTTTTGGAGGCGATCTGATAGCGGGCGACGGCGCGGCGAAAATCCCCGCGCTTGAAGGCCTCTTCACTCTCATAGATGGCCAGTTCGCTGAAGGCGATCTGCTGGCGCACCTGACCCTCCATCGGCATATCCGCAAACTGGCTGCGGATATCGGCGATCCGCTTCTTGGTCAGATTGATGCCGGTCGCCGCTACCCAGCGCAGGCTGTCGCGCAGGGTCACTGAACGCATTGCCGCATATTCAGCCATGTCGCTCGCCTTTTGCGCCATGGTCTCGACGCGGCTGAAATTGCGGTGATACATCCAGCGCTGATTCTCCGAAGCCCACATCAGGCGGGACTGCTCCAAATAATGTTCGGCCATGCGCAGTTGGTCCGGGGCATAGACAGCGGCCTGGAGCTGGCGGGCCCGGGCGACATCCCTGCGCGCCTCATCGAAGCGGGCCACCGGCGGCTTGTTGGAAAACTGCACGATCAGACTGATGGTGCCCAGGACGAGCGCCAGGACAAGATTGATGATCAGAAACCAGTTTTTTTCGGGCGGGGCAGGCTTGGCTGGTTTGGCGTAACGGTTATACTCGTACAGCATGCTTCACTCAATTAATGCCAGAATACCAGAAAATCGGGGCCAGCGAAAGGAAGTCAGAGACGCATCCACCGCTTGGGTCAAAGAACAACCCCGGCACGGATTGAAAACAGAAAACCTCAGCCCGCGAAGCGCTGCTTGCACGGACTGAGGTTTGTAATCAACACTCAGTGGAGAGTGAAGGACTAGCGGCCGAGCTTCTTGTCGATCGCAGCCTGCAGCTCCTGAGCCAGGCTCGCCAGCTTCTGCAGATTGGCCTGGACCTTGTCGCGAGCGGTCAGGAAATCGCCATTGGTCATGGCGGTGTTGGCTTCGGCGACGGAGGCTTCGACAGCAGCCAGTTCGCTGTTGATGGCTTCGAGGGCGGCACGGCCTTCTTTGCCACGCGGGGCCTTCTTCATCAGACCCTTGACATTCTCAACAGCCGGGGCGACCTGAGCCATCAGGCCCTCAACTTCGGTCTTCACTTCTTCTTTCTTCACAGCAACCTGAGCGACGGCATCATTGGCGTCGGCGGTCACTTTGGCCAGCAGTTCCTTGACCTTCTTGTAGGAGCGGAAAAGGGCGAACTTGGAGTTCTGCTTCTCGATCTCGGCCGTGGCGGAGTTCAGGGAATCCTTAACGGCATTGAACATCTCGGGCAGATACCGGTCAACTTCGGCAGCCTTCGCGGCGTCCAGAGCGGCCTTGGCAGCATCCAGATCAGCCTGCGGAACCTTGGCGCAACCAAGCATCATGGCCATCGCAAAGACGACTACGAGCACAGTCACTAACGCTTTTGCCTTCATTCTAACAACCTCCTTAAATGGGTGTGTAAATTGTTGCACAGAAACCTTCCCTCTTTAAACTTCAGACAATTTAGGATATAATTTGCAAAAAAACAAGAGAAAATATCACTGTGATGTTTTTTCTTGCCGGCCTGATCCCTCTCTCGCAGGAGATCAGGCCAGGCGCCTTTGCAAAGGCAGGGAAAGGTATCTTTTTCTGCCATTCCCTATACAAATCTGGTGCCAAACTTTTTACCTGCAATCATTAATTGATTTTACTTGACTTAATACACACACCTGTCCGGCATCGCTGCCCGGCAGCACTTCCTTTTTTCAATTTGAAAAAAAAGCAATTATCGTCGATGGTTTATTTCTCAATTTGATAAATTGATAAAATTGTTGTAAATTTGTTCTCTTAAAATGATAAAACCTGAGGCCCCAGATCGATGCAACAGTTAGCCGCCCTGATTAAACGCCATCATCAAGAACTGGTCGAGAGCGCCATGGAGGCGCTGCTGATCTCCCCCTGGAGCAGCAGCCATGCCCTCGAGATCGAGCCGGCGCGACAGCTCTTTTCGAATATCTTCACCCATCTGGTGCTGGACATCCGGCAGAGTGCGACCAAACGCCCCGGCCATCACCTCACCGATTACGCCCTGCAGCTCTATCAAAAAAAGCCCCATCTCCGCCAGGACCTCCATACCCAGCTGCTCCTGCTGGGCATCTCGCGCGTCGTCGTCAACCATTTTCTCATCCGCCACAATGCGCAGCATGGTGATCCCGATTTCGCCTCCCGCTTCGAATCCCTGCAGCGGCTCTACGACACCACTCTGATCAGCCTCAGCCATTTCTGGGGGGAGCAGTATCACACCCTCCATGACCGTGATCAAAACCTG
>Ga0116149_1005734_pt1 | contig 11473 bp, 10 predicted proteins | sample AD_UKC057_MetaG_FD_89787 | JGI IMG/M metagenome (GOLD analysis project Ga0116149, IMG submission 89787) | Active sludge microbial communities of municipal wastewater-treating anaerobic digesters from USA - AD_UKC057_MetaG | ecosystem: Engineered > Bioreactor > Anaerobic > Digestate | place: USA...
CGAGAGGTAGAGCGAGAACCCGCCCAGCTGCTGGATGCCGACGTCGAAGGTCACCCGTGTCCGCAGCGACGGCTTCTCGAAGATCATCGCCAGCGTCTGGCCCTCGAGCGCCTTCGAGAACTTGCGGCGGTCGGCCTTGACGTCGGCGGCGAGGTCGAGCAGGTGGCGCACCTGTTCGGGGGAGAAGTCGCGCAGGGACAGGAAATCGTTGGCGATCATGACAGCTCCAGGGAACATACCGCCGGACGCGCCGAAAGGGGCGAAAACAGGGCCATTAGAGCCCAGCGGCTCGAAGAGGGTCAAGCCGGCGGAAGGTTATGCACGCGCCTGCATAACAGGCAGCGCATCGGTTTTCGCTGGTCGGTCTTCGGTCTTCAGGACTTGACCACGGGCCGCCGCGAGCGCCGGCGGCGGCGGCGGACGGGGATGAAGGCGGGAGGGGCCGGAAGCGTTTCGTGGCTGCGAAGCTCCTCGATCAACGCGCGCCAGCGCGAGACGGCGGCGGGGTCGGAGCCGTGGATCTCCAGCCACGCCAGCGCGTCGGCGAACGCGCCGCGCGAGAGGAGCGCGCGCGCCGCGCGGGGCGAGAGGTTGGGGTCGCGCAGGCGCCGCTGCAGCGCGAGCAGTTGGTAGAGGCGCTCGAGGTCACGGCGCGCGACCGGCAGCAGGCCGAGCCACGCATCCCTGGCCGGCTGGCGCGAGGGGTGGCCGTTCTCGACCGTGAAGCCGAGGGGCACGAGCAGCGAGCCGAGGAGCACGGGGTTGGTGAACGCGTCGGGCGTGGCGGCAAAGAGCCGGCGGTGCGCGTCGAGGCGCTCGAGCGACGCCGCCAGCGCGGGCGAGTCGGCCGCCTCCTGCAGGGCGGGCGCGACCGGGCCGAGCAGGCCGACGCGGGCGAGCGCGCGGAACACGCGGGCCGACGACCCGGTGCGGAGCACCTTGTAGTACTCCTCCATCAGGCGCGCGGGCGCGCTGCGCGCGATCTCGCTGCCGAGCAGCCGAATCGCGTCCTCGACCGGCGGGTCGAGCCGGAAGTCGAGACGCTCGGCGAAGGCGACGGCGCGCAGCATGCGGACCGGGTCCTCGAGGAAGCGCTCCTCGGGATCGCCAATCGCCCGGATCACCCGATCGTGCAGGTCGCGCAGCCCGCCCACGTAGTCGATAATGGAGAACGTCGCGATATCGTAGAAGAGCGCGTTGACGGTGAAGTCGCGGCGGAAGGCGTCCTCTTCGGGCGTGCCGAAGGTGTTGTCGCGGTGGATCAGCAGGTCGCGCCCGCCAAAGGTGTCGCGCCCCCCGTCCGCGGCGTCGGCCGCGCCCGGGTCGCCCCCGTTCGACGGCGGCACGTGGCGGCGGAAGGTCGCCACCTCGATGATCTTCTGACCGAACTTCACGTGGGCGAGGCGAAAGCGGCGGCCGATGATCCAGCAGTTGCGGAAGAGACGTTTGACCTGGTACGGGTGCGCCGAAGTGCCGACGTCGAAGTCCTTCGGCTGCCGGGCGAGCAGCAGATCGCGCACGCCCCCGCCGACCAGGTACGCGATGAAACCGCCCTCCTTCAGGCGGTAGAGCACCTTCAGGGCGTCGGGATCGATGTTGCGCCGCGAGATGGGATGCTCGGCGCGTTGAATGATGGTCGGCGCGACCATGGCGGGAGATTATACCAAATGCTCCGCGATCAGCGCACGCAAGTCCGTTCCCTTCAGTGGGTTAGGGCATGCACCGGACTGGCCGCCGCCATCGTGGCGCTCGCCGCGGCCCCTGCCGCCGCCCAGGTCGGCCTCGACCCGGCGCGCCGTCTCTACAACGAAGGGCGATACGCGGAGGCGATCGAGCTGGCCGCCCGGCTACGCTCCCGCGCCGACCTGGCGGACGCTGCGAGGCTGATCATCGGGCGCGCGCAGCTCGAGCGTTATCGCCAGACGGCCGACCGCGCCGACCTGGTGGCCGCGCGCGAAGCGTTGCGCGAGGTGCGAGGGACGACGCTGCCGCCGCGCGAGCAGGCGGAACTGCTGGTCGGGCTCGCCGAGTCGTTGTACCTCGAGGAGCTGTACGGCTCCGCCGCCGACTTGTTCGAGAGCGCCTTCGAGATGGCCTACCTCGACTCGCCCCGGGCCTTCGACCGCGTCTTCGACTGGTGGGCCACCTCGCTCGACCGGCAGGCGCAGTCGGGCGTCGCCGACGACCGCGACGCGCTGTACGAGCGCATCCAGCTGCAGGCGAAGGACGCGTTGATGCGCGACCCGGGGAGTGCCCCGGCAGCCTACTGGCAGGTGGTGGCGTACCGCGCGCTTGCCGACCCCGGCCGCGCCTGGGAGGCGGCCATCGCGGGATGGCTGCGGGCCTCGCTGGCGGGCGACCGCGCGGCAGCGCTCCGGGCCGACCTCGATCGGCTGGTGCTCCAGGCCGTGATTCCCGAGCGCGTGCGGCAGCTGGCCGACAACGACGCCGACCGCGAGCGCGCCGCCTCCCAGCTGAGGGAAGTGTGGGAGGGCATCAAGAAGGAGTGGACCCCACGTTGAGGCACCCAGGGCAGAAGGAAGAATGCATTCTGCCTTGCACGGTCAGTTCTTCGCCTCCCGCCAGTTCTCCCCGACGCCAACCTCCACGGTGAGCGGCACGGCGAGGGGCGCGGCCTTCTCCATCCCCTCGCGCACCAGCGCGGCCACCTCGTCGGCCTCCACGCGCGGCGCCTCGAACACCAGCTCGTCGTGCACGGTGAGGATCATCCGCGCGCGGCGGCCGCGGCGGTCGAGCTCGCCGTGCAGCGCGATCATCGCCTTCTTCAGGATGTCGGCGGCGGTGCCCTGGATGGGCAGGTTCACCGCTACCCGCTCGGCCGCCGCCCTCACCTGCCCGTTGCGGCTCGTCAGCTCGGGCACCGCCCGCCGCCGGCCGAACAGCGTCTTCACGTAGCCGGTCTCGCGCGCCTCGGTCAGCAGGGCGTCGATGAAGCGCCGCACGCCCGGGAAGCCGGCGAAGTAGGCGTCGATGAACGCCTGCGCCGCCTGCTGCGTCACCCCGATGTCCTTGGCAAGCGTGTAGGCGGTCTTGCCGTACAGCAGGGCGTAGTTGATCACCTTCGCGCGCCGGCGCAGCTCGTGCCGGTCGAGCAGGCTGTCGGCGCCGAATACCGCGCGGGCCGTGCGGTCGTGAATGTCCTCGCCGCGCCGGAACGCCTCGGTGAGCGCCTCGTCGCCGGAGAGATGGGCCAGCACACGAAGCTCGATCTGCGAGTAGTCGGCCGAGATCAGCACGTGTCCCGGCTCGGCGACGAAGGCGGCCCGGATCTCGCGCCCGAGCTCGGTACGGATCGGAATGTTCTGCAGGTTGGGGTCGCTGCTGCTCAGGCGGCCCGTCGCGGCCACCGCCTGGTTGAAGCAGGTGTGCACCCGCCCGGTCTCGGGGTTCACCAGCTCGGGCAGCGCGTCGATGTAGGTCCCCTTCAGCTTCTGCAGGCCGCGCCACTCGAGGATCAGCCGCGGCAGCTCGTGCGCCAAAGCCAGCTCCTCGAGCACCTCGACCGCGGTCGAGGCGACGCGGGTCTTGCCGGTGCGCTTCGACGAGGGGAGCTGCAGCTTGTCGAACAGGATCTCCGAGAGCTGGCGGGGGGAGTTGATGTTGAACGACTCGCCGGCCAGCTCGAAGATGCGGCCGCTCCGCTCGTTCAGCTCGCGCTCGACCCGGCCCGACAGCCCGGCGAGCACCGCGCCGTCGAGCTTGACGCCGGCCCGCTCGAGCGCCGCCAGCACCGGGATCAGCGGCAGCTCGAGCTCCCGGTACACCGGTTCGAGCCCCTCGGACTGCAGCAGCGCCCAGAAGCGGTCCGCCAGCTGGAGCGGCAGGTCGGCTCGCTCGCCTGCGTAGGCGAGGACCGCGGCGGGCGGGAGATCGCCGAGCGCGAGCGCCCGGGCGCCGCGGCCGCACACGCTCTCCTCGGTGACCGCGCGGTATCCGAGGTGCTCGAGCGAGCTGACCTCCAGCGGGTGCGACGACCGGGTGGCGTCGAGCAGGTAGCTGGCGAGCATCGTGTCGAAGCGCAGCCCCCGCAAGGTGACGCCGTGCCGCGCCAGCGCCACCGCGTCGGCCTTCAGGTCGTGGCCCACCTTGCCAACCGTTTCGTCTTCGAGCAGCGGCCGCAGCGCGGCGAGCGCCTCCCCGGGAACGATCTGCGGGCCGCTGTCGAGGGCGTGGTGGCCGACCGGGATGTACCGCGCGCCGCGGGGGGCGGTGGCCACCGCGAGGCCCACCAGGTCGGCCTGCACGGCCGGCCCGGGCGAGGTGATGACGCGAAGCGCGAAGGCGCCCGCGCGGCGGAGCTCGCCGGCCAGCTCGGCGAGCGCCTCGCGCGAGTCCACCAGGCGGTAATCGCGCTCCACGGTCTCGGCCGTCGGCGCGTACTCGGCCAGCAGGGTGCGGAAGCCCAGCTCGGAGAAGATGGCGAAGCAGGCGGCGCGGTCGGGGCCGCGGTAGCGGAAGCGCTCGATCTCGAAGGCGCAAGGCGCGTCGGTTCTCAGCCGCGCCAGCTCGCGGCTCTGCCGGGCGGCGTCGGCGTGCTGGAGCAGCGCCTCCCGGTACTTCTTCTGGGGCACCTCCGCCGCGTGTTCGAGCAGCGCGTCGAGCGACCCGTGGGCGGCGATCAGGCTACGGGCGCCCTTGTCGCCGATCCCCGGCACCCCCTGGATGTTGTCGATGGCGTCGCCGGTGAGCGCGAGGACGTCGACCACCCGCTCGGGCGGCACGCCGAACCGCTCCCTCACCGCCTCGGCGTCGAACCACTCCCCCTCGTCGCGGGGGTTGTAGACGCGGACGCCGGGGCCGACCAGCTGGAAGAGATCCTTGTCGCCCGTCACGATCGCCACGTCGTAGCCCTCGGCCTTCGCCCGCTCCGCGATGGTCGCGATGACGTCGTCGGCCTCGAACCCAGGGCAGGAGACGATGGGGACCCCCATGGCCTCGCACGCCTGGTGGACCCACGGGATCTGCTCGGCAAGGTCGCCGGGCATGGCGGGCCGGTTCGCCTTGTAGTCGGCGGCGAGGGTCGAGCGGAAGGTGGGGCCGGCGAGGTCGAACGTGCAGGCGATCAGCTCGGGGCGCTGATCCGCCACCAGCTTCCGCAGCATGGTGACGAAGCCGTAGACGGCGTTGGTCGAACGGCCATCGGGCCCCGTCAGCCCGCGGATCGCGTGGTACGCCCGGTACATCTGCGAGTTGCCGTCGACCAGGAAGAGCAAGGGGGAAGCGGACGATCGGGAGTTGTTCATGGAAGGCGCCGTGCGCGCGTGGCGGGTGAAGTCAGTATATCATTGGCCGTCATGGTGAAGGTTCGCGCCGGGCGAGCCGCGCGGGCCTCGCTCGCGGCGCTGGCGGTCGTGCTCGCCGCCGCGTCGTGCGGCGGCGGCAGCGGCCTCGCACGGCAGTACGAGTACGACGAGGACGTCCATCTCTCGCTGGACGGTTCGGCCACCATCTACGTCAACGGGTCGCTGCCGGCGCTCGTCGCCCTCCGCGGGTTCGATCTCGACCTCCGCCCCAATGCGCGGTTCGATCGCGAGCGCGTGAACCGCGCCTTCTCCAGCCCGGTCACCCACGTGACGCGCATCTCGAACTCGCGTCGCCTGGGACGCCGCTTCGCGCACCTGCGGATCGAGGTGGACGACATCCGGAAGCTGCCGGGAACCGCGGCGTTCGGGTGGCTGTCGGTGGCGTTCGATCGTGCAGGCGACCAGTTCCACTACCGGGCGACGCTTGGCGAGGCCGCCAACCGAAAGGTGGGCGACGTCGGCTGGAAGGGGAACGAGCTGGTCGCGGTCCGGCTGCACCTGCCGAGCAAGATCACGTATCACAACGCCGGCGTCAACAACCTGCGGCGCGGCAACATCCTCGTCTGGGAGCAGTCGTTCGCCGATCGGCTGGCCGGGCGCCCGCTCGAGATGGAGGCACGGATGGAGCCCACCTCCATCCTCTACCACACGCTGCTCCTGTTCGCCGGCAGCATGCTCGGCGCCTTCACGGTGCTGGCGGCGATCGTCTACTGGGTGGTCAAAAGGGGAAAGGGGCGCGGCGCCGGCGGACGGGGCGCCGTGGTCCCGCCCGCGGCCTGATCGCCTACCCGACCTGCTTGGCCAGCCGCACCTCGTCGCGCACCGGGATGCCGCCGAACCCGCGCCCGCCGAGGGCGGCGGCGTGGGACAGCAGCGCGCCGGGCACCACCTCGTCGATCAGCCAGCCGCGCCGCTGGAAGAGGTACAGCGACGGGAGGTTGTCGTTGCTCGTCGAGGCAACCAGCTTGTTCAGGCCATGCCGCGCCGCGAGCACTTCCGCCTCTGCGAGCAGCTGCGAGGCGACGCCCGAGCGCTGCCACAACGGGTCGGTGGCGAGGGCGACCACGTGCAGGGCGCGGGGCTGCAGGCGGTAGGCCAGCGCGCCAGCCACTTCGCCCTTCAGCTCCGCGACAATGGCGGGGCAGTTCTCCAGGCTCAACGCCTCGCCGAAGGCCAGGAGGGCGGTGCGGCCGTAGTGGCGCCGGAAGATCGCCTCCATCACCGCCGCGTCCTCGGGCCCGGCCTGCCGGATCAACACGGCCGGGAGGTCGAGGTGCGGCCGGCACCCGCACACCGCCTGGAGGCGCGCCTCCTCCCAGTCGACGCCGCGGCCGCAGCGGGCGCATCGCAGGACGGCCGGCTTCGCGCCGAACACGGGTCTGGGCATAGGACCCCTACTGTAGTGAAAGCGTCGGGGGCGGGCAAGGTCCCCGCGGGCCACCGCCGGCGTGTCACTGCGCGATGAAGCCGCGGCGTGCGCGGACGGTCCACTCCCGGTCCCTCACGCTCAGTTCGATCGTGTGCCACTTGCCGTCGCGCGGCGCGTTGCTCGCGTAGGCGAGAAAGTACTGGCGGTTCAGCTCGTCGGCAATTCCCGAGGTCGCCGGCCCGAGGTCGCCGGCCGTCCTCACGATCTCGGTGCGGCCGCCGCTGTCGTCGGTGAGCGAGCGGAGGGCAGCGAGATCCACGGGGTCGTCGAACACCGGCGGCGGGGCCGGTGCCCGGTCGGGGGGCCTCGGAAGGACTGGCGGCCGGCCGCCGCCGCCGCCGGGCCTGGGCGGGAAGCCCTGGATGACCGGCGGACGGGGGAACCCGGGCCGGGCCTGCGAGAACCACGAACGGCGGCTCTTCGGCTGGAACAACGAGCGGGCGTCCACGCCGATCGCGTACACGAGCAGCTCCGACTCCTGGATCTGCCGCTGCAGCGCCTCGACCGAGGTGTGACTCGCGGTGTCGTTCCCGTCCGAGATGATGACGAGGGCTTTCTTGGCGTGGCGTCCCGTGTTGGCCAGCGAGACGGCCCGCCCGACGGCGTCGTAGAGAGACGTCCGGCCGCCCGGATCGATGCGCTTGAGCGCCGAGCGGATGGCGCGGCGGTCGGTCGTCCAGCCGTGCTCGAGCACCGGATCCTCGCTGAACGAGTACAGGAAGACCTCGTCGTCGGGATCCGGAAGCCGGTCGAGGAGCTGCTCGAGCGCGCGGCGCGCCTGCGACATCCGCTCGCCGTCCATCGAACTGCTCGCGTCGACGACGATCCCGAGGCTGACCGGCACGCGCTCGCTCGAGAACTGCGCGATGGGCAGCTCGACGCCGTCCTCGAGCAGGAGGAAGTCGTCTTTCGCAAGGCCCTTGACGAAGTGGCCGTCCGCGTCGGTAACGGTTGCGCTCACGTTCACCAGGTCCACGCCGCCCCGGAAGAGCGGACGCTGGGATCCTTGCCGCGCGGCGGGACCGGCGACGAACGCAACCAGCACGAGCAGGAGCGCCGGGACGAACCTCCGGCCAACGATGCGGGACATCTGCAGATGACGAAGGCAAAAGCGCTGCCGACGGGCAGGCGCCGGATTCCGGGCGTTCCCGAGCCTTGCGTCCGTGGCCGTCGTGAGCCGCCGGCCGCGCGGCAGGACGCAACTGTCACGAAGCGGGGACTTCAGCCGGCGGAACCCTGCGGGCCGGCCGGCTTCCATCCCTCGGTGAAGCGCTGCCCCTCCCGCTCGGCGAGGAGGCGAACCGGCCTGAAGCCGGCGGATGTCAGCCACGCCGCCACCGAGGCGGCCGGCGGCCAGCTGGCCGCGCCGCGTCCCGCGAGCGCCGCCAGCACGCCGCGTGGCTGCCGGTCGAGGACGAGCGCGCGACCGCCCGGCCTCAGCGCCCGGAGCACCTCCTCCGCGAGGTGCGCTCGAACCGTCTCGCCGAGAGACGCGAGCAACCCGTCGGTGTTGTCGACCACGGCGACGTCGAAGGAGGCGTCGCCGACGGGCAGGCCGGGCCAGGCGGTAACCTCCACGTCGGCCAGGACGCCGGCTCTGGCCGCGGCAGCCTTGACGCGCACCGCGTCCGGCTCGGAACCGACGACGGCGCAGGCGTGGCCCGTGAGGCCGACCTTGCCGGCCATCTCCGCGAACAAGGCGCCCTGGCGGGCACCGACGTCGAGGAACCGGTTACCGAGGCGCAGGCCTACGACCGCGAGCGGCAGCGCGTGCGGCCCGGGCCCCTTCCGGAAGATCCTCATCGGTGAGTAATGATATAGTTCTCGGCCGTGAAACAACCAGTCGAAATCACCCAACCCACGGGAAAGCTCGGCATCCTCCTGGTAGGCCTCGGCGCCGTCAGCACCACCTTCATCGCGGGCGTCATGGCCGTTCGCAAGGGGATTGCCTCACCGATAGGGTCGCTCACCCAGATGGGAACCATTCGCCTCGGCAGGCGCACCGAGGGCCGCTCCCCGCTGGTGAAGGACCTGGTGCCGCTGGCCTCGCTCGAGGACCTCGTCTTCGGCGGCTGGGACATCTTCGAGGACGACAGCTACTCGGCCGCGCACACCGCGGGCGTTCTCGACGAGAGCCTGCTCGAGCAGATCCGCCCCGAGCTCGAGGCGATCACTCCGTGGCCGGCCGTCTTCGACCGCCGGTACGTCAAGCGGCTCGACGGCCCCAACGTCAAGCGCGGCTCGAACAAGATGGAGCTGGCGCAGCAGGTGCGCGAGGACATCCGCCGTTTCAAGGCCGAGAACGGCCTCGCCCGGCTGGTGATGATCTGGTGCGGCAGCACCGAGATCTTCATGACCCCGTCGCCCGCTCACCAGTCGATCGAGGCGTTCGAGGCCGGGCTCTGCGCGAACGACCTCACCATCCCGTCCAGCATGGTCTACGCTTACGCCGCGCTGAAGGAGGGCATCCCCTTCGCCAACGGCGCGCCGAACCTGACGGTGGACGTGCCGGCCCTGATGGAGCTCGCCCAGCAGCAGGGCTGCCCGGTGGCCGGCAAGGACTTCAAGACCGGGCAGACGCTCATCAAGACCGTCATCGCGCCCGGACTGAAGGCGAGGCTGATCGGTGTGCGCGGGTGGTACTCGACCAACATCCTCGGCAACCGCGACGGCGAGGTGCTCGACGATCCCGAGTCGTTCAAGACCAAGGAGGAGAGCAAGAAGTCGGTCCTCGACTACATCCTCCAGCCCGACCTCTACCCGCAGCTGTACAAGGATCTCTGCCACGTCGTCCGGATCAACTACTACCCGCCGAGGGGCGACAACAAGGAAGGCTGGGACAACATCGACCTGGTCGGGTGGCTGGGCTATCCGATGCAGCTGAAGATCAACTTCCTCTGCCGCGACAGCATCCTGGCCGCTCCGATCGTGCTCGACCTCGTCCTGTTCCTCGACCTCGCGGCCCGCGCCGGCTGGAGCGGGATCCAGGAGTGGCTCTCGTTCTACTTCAAGAGCCCGATGCACGCGCCGGGGCTGTACCCCGAGCACGACCTGTTCATCCAGCTGATGAAGCTGAAGAACACGCTGCGCTACCTGAAGGGCGAGGAGCTGATCACGCACCTGGGGCGCGAGTACTACGACTGACGCCCGCAAGGGAGAACCGAGAACGCAGGTAGAAGTGAACGGATAGGGAGACCGCCCATGCCGTCCAGCAGGATGCAGCCCGCGTTGTTCGGTGGCCTGGTGCTCGGGGTCCTGTCGGCGCTGCCGGTCGTCAGCGCCGGCAACGTGTGCTGCTGCCTCTGGCTCATCGCGGGCGGGGTGGTGGCGGCCTACGTCCTCCAGTCGAACCAGGCGACGCCGATCACGACGGGCGACGGTGCCATCGCTGGACTCCTGGCCGGGATCGTCGGCTCGTTCGTCTATCTGGTTCTCTCGGTCCCGATCAGCCTCCTCACCGGCCCGCTGCAGAACCGCTGGGTCGAGAAGGTCCTCGAGTCGGGCGGCGAGGTGCCCGAGGCGATGCGACCCGCCCTCGAGGCGATGCGCCAGGGGGGCCTCTCGGTGCTGGGCGTCGTCTTCGGATTCGTGATGATGCTGGTGCTGAGCCTGCTGTTCTCCACCGCCGGCGGCGCCATTGGCGCCGCCATCTTCCGCAAGAAGACACCGCCCCCGCCGCCGGCCACGGAGTACGGCGCGCCGCCGCCTCCTCCTCCCGCGGGGATGTAGCGCGATCGGAGAGGGGAACACCGGCGGGGGGGCAACCGTATTGATTTGGTAGCCCCGGCAGCCGCGCCCGGCCGCCCGTGACACAGGAAGCACCTTCGATGGCACTGATCGAGACTCACGATCTCTGGAAGAGCTACACGATGGGGAGCGAGCAGATTCACGCCTTGAGCGGCGTGTCGCTCGCGATCGAACGGGGCGAGTACGTGGCCATCATGGGGCCCTCGGGCTCCGGGAAGTCCACGCTCATGAACCTGATCGGCTGCCTCGACACGCCCAGCCGCGGCAGCTACCTGCTCAACGGGAAGCAGGTCAGCCAGATGAATGACGACGAACTGGCGCGGATCAGGAACGAGGAGATCGGCTTCGTCTTCCAGACCTTCAACCTGCTGCCTCGGGCCACGGCCCTGCACAACGTCGAGCTGCCGCTCGTGTACGCGGGGGTGCCGTCTGCCGACCGGCTGAAGCGCGCCCGCGCCGCACTCGAGAGGGTGGAGCTGGGCGACCGTGTCAGCCACCGTCCCAACCAGCTTTCGGGCGGCCAGCGGCAGCGCGTGGCGATTGCCCGGGCACTCGTCAACAACCCGTCCATCCTGCTCGCCGACGAGCCGACGGGCAACCTCGACTCGAAGACGGGCGAGGAGATCATGGCGCTCTTCGAGCGCCTCCACCACGCCGGCAACACCATCGTCCTGGTCACCCACGAGGCCGACATCGCCGCCCACGCGCACCGCGTCCTGCACATCCGCGACGGCAAGATCGAGGACGACGTGAGGCGAGCGGCCTGACGGCCGCGACTTCGCGACTTTCGCGACTTCGCGACTACGTGGACTGACCCCTCAACAGGCGTTTCGTGCATTCGTCCTGCGGGTCGCCGAAGACCGCGTCGGCCGTGCCGGCCTCGACGATTCGGCCGTGGTGCATGACGGCCACGTGGGTGCAGAGGTGCCGCACGACGCGCAGGTCGTGGGCGATGAAGAGGTAGGTGAGCCCA
>Ga0116149_1005735_pt1 | contig 11470 bp, 9 predicted proteins | sample AD_UKC057_MetaG_FD_89787 | JGI IMG/M metagenome (GOLD analysis project Ga0116149, IMG submission 89787) | Active sludge microbial communities of municipal wastewater-treating anaerobic digesters from USA - AD_UKC057_MetaG | ecosystem: Engineered > Bioreactor > Anaerobic > Digestate | place: USA...
CGTGCTGACAGGTCCGAATAAACACCGCGCTGCCGACTGGCGGCATGCCGTGGCGGGCGACGTAAAGCGCGGTGATGTCGCTCCAGCCATCCACCGGCGCAGGCAGCAAACCCAGGAACGGGAAATGCACCACGTACTGCACGCCTGCGCTGACCGGCATGGCGCCCTGCACGACGGTGTGCTGGCCCGGCGGACTCGACACTCGCAGTTTCAGACTGATCGTGCCGCCGGCATTGGTGATCGCCAGCTCCGCCACCGGGTTGGGGCTGAAGCTCGGCACGATCGGCGGCAAGTCGAGCCAGCTCAGGTCCAGGCGGGCGCGGGCGGCGTTGATCTGCACAAAGTAATTGTAGCCGCTGAGCGGGGCGCTCCGGCCCGCGCGGTAGACGGTGTAACTGTCCGCCGCGGCGAGGCGCCAGGCAAGCCGCTGCTCGGGAGTCCGGGCGCGCCAGCGGCGCGAGACCGTGCCGAAGTTGCCGCGGTTCCGTTGCTGGTCCGGGGTTTGTGGATTGCGCGGCGGCACGTACGGGCGCACGACCTGGCCGTGGCGGCCGTTGACATAGACGACCGGGCCAACTCGGCCCGACTGAGGTGGACAAATGATCTTGCTCATAATGATTCAGTGTTTTTTTGCGCCCAGTCTGCCACGCAGGGTTAGACAAATACCGTCCGATCCGTATAAGTACGGAGGCCAGGCCGGTTCCGGTCGAAGACGCGCTGTTCCAATGCCCTACAATGCCCTGCCGATTCCGGCAGGCTCGGAGACCAGCACTACGTGGCTTCACGCCTTGGTCAGCGGGAAAAGACACTTGTCAGTCGCTGGCGCGGGGATTACAAACGGTGCGGCAAGGCCAGAAACGGCCCTGAGCACGAGGTGAACTATTACGCGCATACGGCGGTGAAGCCGGACGGGACGCCGGACCCGGACACGGCGAAGTGGCAATTACTGTCCACGCACTTGCGGAATGTCGGTGCCTTAGCTACAGCCTTCGCGCAACCCTTGAGCCTGGAAGCCGAAGCGGAACTAGCGGGGCTGCTGCATGACTTGGGGAAATACGCGAGACGCTTCCAGGCCCGTTTGCACGACAACTCCATTCACGGAATCAACCATTGGGCCGCGGGCGCATCACTCGCAGGCGAGACATTCAAGCAACTGGCGGTGGCCTTTGCGTCGGACGGTCACCATACGGGCATCCCGGCATTGGACGGCAACGAGAGTCTTAAGCAAACCATCAGGCGCAGAGCCGACCAGAAAGCCTGGCAGGAAGGGACCGGCTGTGTTGAATCCGTTTCTGAACTGCTCGAACGGCTGGAGAAAGGTGACGCCATCAAACTGCCCAGCCCTCCGCGCCGGGCGGTGAACGACCGGTTCGCCGGGGCGCTGCGCAAGCGGATGTTGTTCTCCTGCCTCGTGGACGCGGATTTCCTCGACACCGAGGCGCACTTCGAGCCGCAAGCCGGGGCGCAGCGGGCTTTCCCGGCACTCCAGCCTGAGCGGGCGTCGGCTGTCCTGCAGGATCATCTGGCTGCCAAATCTGGCGACGGTGAAGTCAACCAGCGCCGTCGCCTCTTGCTCTCGGACTGCCTGGCCGCCGCCACGAAGCCCCCGGGCCTATTCACGCTCACCGCTCCGACCGGCAGCGGCAAGACGCTCAGCTCGCTCGCATTTGCCCTTCAGCACATCGTCAACCACAACGCCGCTCTCGCTGCCAAAGACCCCCGCCGTCTCCGCCGAATCATCGTCGTCATCCCTTTCACGAGCATCATTGAGCAGACGGCCCAGGTTTACCGCGAGCTGTTCGAGCGCGAGTTCGGGCCGCATTATGTGTTGGAGCACCACAGCGCTGTGGCGCCACGCGAGTGCCCGGAGGATCGGGGTTGCGATGCCGAAGAAGAACGACTCCGGCGCGCCCGCCTTGCTGCCGAGAACTGGGCGGCGCCCCTCGTCGTCACCACCAGCGCGCAGTTCTTCGAGAGCCTCTTCAGCAACCGCCCCTCCGACTGCCGCAAGCTCCACAGCATTGGCCGCTCGGTCGTGCTGTTCGATGAGGTGCAGACTCTGCCACCGCGGCTTGTGCCCTCGCTCTTGTCCGCCGTGCGGCTGCTGACCGACCCCCAAGGCCCCTACGGCACGACCGCCGTCTTCATGACCGCCACTCAGCCTGCGTTCGCCGCTGCCGGCAAGGCGTTGCCCTACGGCTGGAATCCGGTGGAAATCTCTTCGGAGCCGGAAGCAATGGCCGAGGCGCTGCGCCGCACGCGCATCGAACTGCCCGCCCGAGATGAATCCGCGTCTTGGGAGGAGATTGCCCAGCGCTTGCTCTCCAACTCGCAATCGCTCTGCGTGGTCAACACGACCAAGGACGCCCGGCAACTCTTCCAATTGCTGCGCTCCCGTGCCAAAGAAGGATCCTTCCACCTTTCCGCGCGTCTCTGTCCGGCACACCGGCGCGAAAAGCTGGACGCCATCCGCGGACGTCTCCGCGACGGCTTGTGCTGCCGCCTCGTCTCAACCCAACTCATCGAAGCCGGAGTGGACGTGGATTTCCCGATTGCGTTCCGTGCGCTGGGGCCGCTGGACTCGATCATCCAGACCGCCGGGCGCTGCAACCGCGAGGGCCGCCACGCCGAGCCGTGCCCGGTCGTGGTCTTCCGTCCGGCAGACGGCGGCCTGCCACGCGGAGCCTACGGCATCGCCAAGTCGAAAACGGAGGAGTTCCTCGCCCGCCACCCGGACGCCAGCAACGAGCTTCATCTGCCTGCTTTCTACGCCGCCTATTTTAACGAGCTTTATGGTCTGCTCGGGCCGCAGTCCCGCCAGGATGACCCGGTGTTCGCCGCCAGCGAGGCTCTTGATTTCCCCAAAGCTGCCCAAGAATGCCGCCTCGTCGGCGACGAGACGCGTGCGGTGCTGGTGAGATGGAAGCAAGGAGGGGAGCTTGTCGAGAAGCTCCGGCGCGAAAAGCATCTGACCGCCGACGAGTGCCGGCGCGCACAGCGATATTCCGTGAATCTCTATCAGAGTGAATTCTTCACCGCCCAGGCCCGCGGCTATGTTTGCCAGCTGGCCGAAAACTGGAACTTTTGGGTCTGGAACTCCGACTACAACGACGATCTCGGCCTCGGCCACCTTGACCTGGCGGAACCCTTATGAAATCCCCGCGACACGACCCACCACCCGCAACCCTATGACCATCCATCTCCGCACCTGGGGCGACCTCGCCTGCTTCACCCGGCCCGAAATGAAGGTCGAACGCGTGAGCTACCCGGTCATCACGCCCAGCGCCGCGCGCGGCCTCCTTGAAAGCATCCTCTACAGGCCGCAATTCCGCTGGCAGGTCCGGCGCATCGCGGTGAAGAAGCCCATTCGCTTCCTCGCCTTCCGCCGCAACGAAGTGAAGTCTCGCCTCTCGCCGCGCAATCCGGAACCGCTGCTGGCCGACGAGGACCGCACCCAGCGCAACACGCTCGCCTTGCGGGACGTGGAATACGTGATTGAAGCGAGCCTGCACCTGACACCGCTCGCGGGTCTGCCCCGGCGCAAGCCCGCCGACAAAGAGGAGCAGGGCGACGACACCCCCGTAAAGTACCTCGCCATGTTTCAGCGCCGCGCCGAAAAGGGCCAGTGTTTCGCCCAGCCCGCCTTTGGCTGCCGCGAGTTTCCCGCTCACTTTGAGTTGGCCAACGAAACCGCCATGCAAGTCCCTGCCAACACCAATCCCGACGCCGATGTTGGCCTGATGCTCTACGACGTGTTCGACCTGGCGGTCTCAAAGGACCAGCAGCCCGGCAAAGTCGCGAAGCCGCAGCCCCGCATCACCTTCTTCCAGGCCCAGCTCAAGAGCGGCGTAGTCAACGTGCCCGACTGGGCGGAAATGAAGAAGCAACTCGGAGGTGCTCCATGATGCTCCAAGCCCTCATCGCCTACGCCGAACGCGAGAACCTCGGTGATCCGGACTTTGAAACGGTTGGCGTCCGCTGGTTAGTGCCGCTGGATCACAAGGGGCGGTTGGCAGGCAGCCCCATACCGCTGGCAGACAATCCAGACGCCAAGAAGCCGCGGCCGAAGCCCTTCCCGCGCCCATTCACTTCGCCCAACGAATTGAACCAGGGGACCAAGTCGCACTTCCTTTGTGACACGTTGGAGCGATGCGTGCTATTCCTTGATCCCAAGATGCCGGAGAGGGAGGAAGGCAGGCGCGTTCAGCACCGCTACTTCCAGTCCCTGCTCGAGAAGGCGGGCGTTGCCTGCCCGGCCGAACGGCCTCGGCTCCAAGCGGCCCTTGAGTTTCTTCGCGATCCGGCTGGCGTGGCCGAACTCCGCCGGCAACTGTCCGCTGCCAGGGCCAAGCCCTCGGACAATGCCACCTTTGCCGTGGAAGGTGTCAACCTGCTCGAGTCCCCCGCTCTAAGACAGTTCTGGCGCGACCGCCGCCGCCGCCTTGGCGCGCAGGCCGGCAGCCGAAACCCGCGCATCTGCATTGCAACAGGAGAACTGGCCGAGACCCTCGACACGACGGAGAAAATCAAGGGCGTTCCCGGCGGCCTCGCCACGGGCACCAACCTCATCAGCTTCGATAAAGACTCGTTCTGTTCCTTCGGCCTGGAGCAAGCGCAGAACGCCGCGCTCTCCGCGCCCGCTGAGTTGAAGATACGCTCCGCGCTGAACACCCTGATCGCCGGGAGCCGCAGCCAGGGCCTCGTTTTCAACAATACCATCCACCTCCACTGGACTCGGCAGCCTGTCCAGGAGGACCCCTTTGACCTGCTTGCCAGTGCCGACAAGAATGCCGTCGAGGCGTTGCTGAAATCCGTGCAGCAGGGGCAACCGCCTGTTGCCTTCGAGGCAAATGCCTACTACGCGCTGAGCCTCTCCGGCAACGGAGCGCGCATCGTTGTCCGCGACTGGTTGGAGAGCACCGTGCCCGAGGTTCAGCGCCACGTCGCCGAGTGGTTTGAAGACCTTGGTGTTATCCATCAAGACGGCCAGGGGACGAAGCGGGACTTCAAGTTTGGCGCGCTCCTCTATGGCATGGTGCGGGCTGACCTGGAGGAGCTTGCCCCGGCCCTGCCAACCCAGCTTCTGCATGGCGCCCTGCGTGGACGCACTGTGCCGCTGCCACAAGCTGCGCTCGCCGCCGCCCTGCGCCGCCAGCAATTGGACCAGGAAAACAAACTCAACCCGGCCCGCCTCGCCCTCATCAAGGCGTGCCTGCTCCGCTCTCCAAACTCACCAAATAACAACTCGCAAACGAAAGACACAGCTATGACTGAGTGCCTCACCCCTGAGTCCCGCGACCCCGCCTACCTGTGCGGTCGCCTGTTCGCGGTCTTTGACCGCCTGCAATACCTCGCCCTTGGCGGCGTCAACGCCGGCGTGGTCGAGCGCTACTACGCCAGTGCCAGCACCACGCCCGCGCTGGTCATGGGCCGTCTCTTCCGCAATGCCCAGTTCCACCTGGCCAAGGCGGAAGGCGGCGTCGCCACGAATGTCGCCAAGGACTTCGAGGCGATCACGTGCGCGCTGGGCGACCAGTTCCCAGCCACGCTTGACCTCGAAGGCCAGGGCCGCTTCGCCCTCGGCTACTACCACCAAAAAGCCGAATACCGCCGGCGCACGGCGGAACGAAAGGAAAAGGAAATAACCCAGGAAAAGAAAAGCTAGCCAGCCTCTCAAATCTCAACGCAAGACTACCAACCGATTATGAATAACCGCTACGACTTCGTTTATCTCTTCGACTGCAAAGACGGCAACCCCAACGGCGACCCGGATGCCGCCAACGCGCCGCGCATTGATCCGCAGGATATGCACGGCCTGGTGAGCGACGTGTGCCTTAAGCGCAAGATTCGCAACTACGCCCTTCTCGCCAAAGGCGGGAAGGAACCTTTCGACATCTTCGTCCAGCAAGGCTCGGTGCTGAACGAGAAGATTCAGGACGCCCACAAATCACTGAAGCACGACGTGGACGCCAAGAACAAGAAAGCCAGCCGCGAGCAAGTGGCGAATGCCCGGGCCGCCATGTGCAAACGCTACTTTGATGTCCGCGCCTTCGGTGCTGTCATGTCCACCGGCGCCAATGCCGGCCAGGTTCGCGGCCCGGTCCAGATTAGTTTCAGCCGCAGCATTGATCCCATCCTGCCGCTCGACCTGAGCATCACTCGGATGGCCGTCACTGACGCCAAGGAAGCCGATGCCCCCAACCAGACAATGGGTCGCAAGAACCTCATCCCCTATGGCCTCTACCGCTGCCACGGTTTCATCAGCGCCCACCTCGCCAACGAAACCGGCTTTAGCGACGATGACCTTGCCCTCCTCTGGCAGGCGCTCGCGCAGATGTTCGACCATGACCGCTCGGCTGCGCGTGGTACTATGGCTCCCCAGAAGCTCATCATCTTCAAACATGCCACCCCCCTGGGCAACGCCCCCGCCCACAAGCTGTTCGAGCGGGTCACAGTCGCCCGCAAACCGGGTGTGGATGCCGCCCGTTCCTTTGCCGACTATGTGGCTACCATCAACCGGGACGGTCTGCCCGCGGGCATCGAGTTGATCGAGCCACTGTGAGCCCAGACGACAACAGGATACCACAGGCCGCAGCATGGCCCGCCCCGCTGGTCCTCTCACTCCGCAACCGCTTGCTCTACTGTCCGCGGCGAGGGGCGGTGCGGGCTGGCATTTGCCGGCAGAATCGGTTAAAGAATTGATGTATGAGCACGAAAGAAATCCTGTTGGAGGTGGCCGAGAAACTGCCGCCAGAGGCCACGCTGGTTGACGCCATCTACGAGCTGGAGTTTCGACAAGCGGTTGCGGATGGCCTCGCTTCGCTGGATCGCGGAGAGAGCGTCCCGCTGGAAGAAGCTCGGAAGCGTATCCCCCAATGGATTTCAAAGTATTCCTCTCCCCGGAAGCCCTGAGCGACCTGGAAAGCATCGTTGCCTACATCGCGCCCCATGATCCGGGTGCGGCTGAGCGCATGGGCAATCATCTACTGGATGCCGCCTTGTCGCTCAGCACCCTTCCGGAGCGGGGCCGCGTGGTGCCGGAGTTCCACCAGGCAGATTTGCGCGAGGTGATCTTCCGCTCCTACCGCATTATCTACCGGGTAAACATGGCGGGCGGGAGAGTCGAAATCGTGCGCTTCTGGCATGCCGCGCGCGGATTCCCCCAGATTCCCAGGACTCTCTGAGGCGCGCACACATGACTCCAGCCCGGGATTCCCATCCGCCAACCTCCACGGCGCGGGACGCTCTCCCGCTCAGCCTCCTCAACGACTTTCTCTACTGCCCGCGGCGGGCGGCGTTGAAGGCGGTCGAGGGCTGGCGCGAGGCCAACGAGCATACGGTGCTCGGAGGTATTGCGCACGAGCACGCGGATTTGCCGGGGTATGAGGTGGCCAGGGGGGTGACGGTGCTGCGGGCGCTGCCGGTGTGGTCGGAGCGGCTCGGGCTGTCGGGGAAGTGCGATGTGGTGGAGACGTGGGGCAAATCCGAAATCCGAAATCCGAAATCCGAAATGCACTTGGTGCCGGTGGAGTATAAGAAGGGGAAGCGGCGGGCATTCGAGAATGATGATGCGCAGCTTTGCGCCCAGGCGCTTTGCCTGGAGGAGATGTTTGGGGTGGTCGTGGAGCGGGGGGCGGTGTTCCACGCGGCGAGCAAGCGGCGGCGCGAAGTCGGGTTCACCCCCGCGCTGCGGAGGCTGACGGAAGACGCGGTCGGAAAGCTGCATCAACTGGTGGCAGGATTTGAGATCGGAGATTCGGGATTTGAGGCGGCAGCTCTGCCCGCGGCAGTGTTCAAGCCGGCGTGCAAGGAATGTTCTTTGTATGAAATCTGCCTGCCACGGGTCACCGGCGCGCCGGGCGGGGCGGCCCGGGCTGCGCGGCGGCTATTTGAGATATGAGATTGGGGATTTGAGATCAGCACCGGGAACCTGTGAACGGACTATTAGACACCAGCCAATAAGCATCTGCCAGGCTATGACCTACAAACGTTTTGAAGACCTGCCGGTGTGGCAAAAGGCCGCCGAGCTCTACGAACGGACCGAGGAGCTTCTGGAGAGCGAAGCCTTGAGAGCGTCGCGTGGCTTCCGTGACCAACTGGATCGCGCCGCCTTGTCGGTGTCCAACAATATCGCGGAGGGATTCGAGCGCGGGACCACTAATGAGCTCCTGGCCTTCCTCTACATCGCCCGCGGGTCGGCGGGCGAGGTCCGTTCCATGCTCTGCCTCAAGGAGCGTCTCGCGCACAGGGCCAACTGGCCGGCCAGCCTGAGATCTGAGATTGCCAATTTGACCTTGCTGGCCGAGTCGTGCTCACGGCAGTTGCGGGCCTGGGCCGAGTCGCTGCAAAACTCGGATATCAAAGGCCAGAGGCATTTGAACCGCCGGAACCGCCAGGCCGACGAAGACAAGAAGCGCGCGGCGGCGTTCCAAAAGCTGCTGCTGGGCAAGATGCCGCCCAGCCACCCGATGGTGCGGGAGGCGAGGGAGAAGGGGTTGCTTTGAGGATGGATCGCGCATCTGGACTGCTGGACAGCGCCGGGCGCCAGGCAAGGCGAGCCGCGAGCCCCGGGTTCGGATTTCAGACTTGAGACGGCGGATTTCAGAGGCATAAGCGCATGGGTGAGATTCAACAGAACACGCTGTATCTGACGACACAGGGGAGCTACGTGGCGCGCGATCATCTGACTTTGCAGGTCGAGGTCCCGGTGTATCCTGAGGACCTGCCGCGCGAGGAACGGAGCCGCGAACGGGCGTCGGACTGGCGCAAGCTCTCCATCCCCATCCACATGCTCGAGTCCATCTGCGTATTTGGCGCCAGCAGCATCAGCCCGCCGGCGCTGGATTTGTGCTGGGAGCATGGCGTGGCGGTGAACTACCTGAGCGAGGGCGGCTATTTGCAGGCGCGGATGACCGGGGTGGCGGACACGAGCGTGCTGTTGCGACGGGCGCAATTCCGCGCCGCCGACGATGCCGGCAAGTGCGCGGGCATCGCGCGGCAGGTCATTGCCGGGAAGCTCCAGAACAGCCGCAACTCCCTGCTGCGCGGGGCGCGGGAGACGGACGCCCCCGAGGAACGCGCCCGCCTGGCCGAGGCCACCGATGCCCTGGCCCGCCAGATTCAGGAACTGGGCCGTTGGACGGCTGAGGATTTGCGCCAGGCTGGGGCGCTGGACCGGTTGCGGGGCGCCGAAGGCATGGGCAGCGCCACTTACTTCGGCGTGTTCGGGCTGTTGCTCAAGCAGCAGCGCGCGGACTTCGGCTTTGCCGCCCGGAGCCGCCGCCCGCCGCGGGACCGGATTAACTGCCTGCTCTCCTTCCTGTACGCGCTGGTGCGGCATGATTGCATCGCGGCGCTGACCAGCATTGGCCTGGATCCATTTGTCGGCTTCCTCCATGCCGAACGCCCCAACCGCCCGGCGCTGGCGCTGGACTTGATGGAGGAGTTTCGCGCGTGGCTGGCGGACCGGCTGGCGGTCACGCTGGTGAACCGCCAGCAGGTCGGGCCGGAGCACTTTCGAACGCGCGAGGGCGGGGCGGTGGAGTTCACGGACGCGGGGCGCAAGCTCGTCATCACCGGCTACCAGCAGCGCAAGCAGGAAACGCTCACGCATCCGCTGCTGGAGCAGGAGTTTCGCCTCGCGCAGTTTCCTTTCGTGCAAGCGCGCATTCTGGCGCGGCATCTGCGCGGGGACATTCCCGATTACGTGCCGTTTGTTCCGAAATGACCGCTGTGGCTTAACTCTCAGTTCATAACGCATGCTCATCCTGGTTACCTACGACGTTTCGACGGTGGAGAAAGCCGGACAACGGCGCTTGCGGCGCGTGGCCCAGGCGTGCGAAGATTACGGCGTGCGCGTGCAAAAGAGCGTGTTCGAGTGCCAGGTCGGCCGGACGGAATGGGCGTCGCTGCGGGACCGCCTCCTGCGCGAGATCAAGGCGGAGGAGGATTCGCTGCGGTTCTACTTCCTGGACGAGAAGGCCGTGCAGCGGACCGAGCACCATGGCGTGGGCAAACCGCTGGACCTGACCCAGCCGTTAGTCGTATGAGCCCCCTTCCGCGAACCCCAAGCGGCGGCCCGGCAACCAGGGCTTCGCGCCGCTTCGCAACCGCGTCTGCCACAGAGACTTTGCATCGTTCTTTGACATCTGAAGACCTTTCCGTGCCAAAGGGATTGGCAGGTTGGCGGAAAAGAGCTACAAAACCCCTGCGGCCCAGCCCCCGGACAGGGCCACAGTCGCCCCGCCCGCGCGGGCGGGGCGCGGATTGAAACTTCGTTGGTCTGGAAATTGGCAGGCTCTTTGAGCCGTCGCCCCGCCCGCGCGGGCGGGGCGCGGATTGAAACCACGACTTCGTGAAGCTGTATGCTCACCACGCCGAGTCGCCCCGCCCGCGCGGGCGGGGCGCGGATTGAAACACACCTACTACCCGCACGCGCCGATGGTTGAATGTGTCGCCCCGCCCGCGCGGGCGGGGCGCGGATTGAAACGTGTAGGTCGGTTCCTCAAGCCCAAGACTGGGCACGTCGCCCCGCCCGCGCGGGCGGGGCGCGGATTGAAACGTTCGCCTCAGCGTATTCTGGCGCTTCTCTTACGCGTCGCCCCGCCCGCGCGGGCGGGGCGCGGATTGAAACTTCTCCCGAGCCTTAACCCACGGCGGACTGTCGCAGTCGCCCCGCCCGCGCGGGCGGGGCGCGGATTGAAACAAGCGCGTAATACGTGTCGGTGAGGCGATTGTGAGGTCGCCCCGCCCGCGCGGGCGGGGCGCGGATTGAAACTTGTCGAGCTTGGTCTGTATTGTCTGTTCAATTTGGTCGCCCCGCCCGCGCGGGCGGGGCGCGGATTGAAACATCTGCGAGACGCCACTGCCTTACAGCGGCCCCGTGTCGCCCCGCCCGCGCGGGCGGGGCGCGGATTGAAACATACGCTTCGGATGCCAAGTCGCTTTGCAAGTTCGGTCGCCCCGCCCGCGCGGGCGGGGCGCGGATTGAAACGTTTCCTCGTCAATCGTGGCGTGCGACAGCATTCGTCGCCCCGCCCGCGCGGGCGGGGCGCGGATTGAAACTTACGCGAGGAAGGCGGCATGACCAAGTTTCTCACGTCGCCCCGCCCGCGCGGGCGGGGCGCGGATTGAAACCAGACGTGGCCCACTGTCGGGCACTTCTCAATGTGTCGCCCCGCCCGCGCGGGCGGGGCGCGGATTGAAACCCGACAGGTAGAAAGACTGGGCCAATGGTGTCCGAGTCGCCCCGCCCGCGCGGGCGGGGCGCGGATTGAAACTGATTACGAGGAAAACACGGAGGAGCCGGAATACGTCGCCCCGCCCGCGCGGGCGGGGCGCGGATTGAAACGGGTCGCTTCGGAGTGCGACGGCCTGCGGTTCGGGTCGCCCCGCCCGCGCGGGCGGGGCGCGGATTGAAACCGGTGCCGAGACACCGGAGGCCGCGGAGGTGCCCGGTCGCCCCGCCCGC
>Ga0116149_1005736_pt1 | contig 11467 bp, 10 predicted proteins | sample AD_UKC057_MetaG_FD_89787 | JGI IMG/M metagenome (GOLD analysis project Ga0116149, IMG submission 89787) | Active sludge microbial communities of municipal wastewater-treating anaerobic digesters from USA - AD_UKC057_MetaG | ecosystem: Engineered > Bioreactor > Anaerobic > Digestate | place: USA...
GGGGACTGCTGCCGCCGCCATCCAGGATCGAGCGCGCGGACCTGGGGTCGTCGTAGTAATCGCTCGAGGAGCTGCTCGAACTGCTCGACCGGCTCGAGCTGCTGGAAGAACTGCTCGAACTGCCCGAGCTGCTCGAACTGCTCGAACTGGAGCTGGAGCTCGACGAGCTGCTCGACGCGCTCGAGCTCGATGCGGCCGACGAGGAACTCGAGATCCCGCTGGAACTCGGGAGGGTGGGGCTGGCTGGGTTCCCTCCCCCGCAGCCCGCGAGGAAAGTGCCTGCCGCGCCGCCGCACAGCAGCAGCAGGAAGCTCCGGCGCTCGGCCGTCCGGCGCTCGTCTTCCGCGGTGTCGGCTGCCCGGCGGCCATCGCGCGACTCCTGGTCACTGCGTGACTTCATCGACCTCCTCCTCCTCTTCTTCGACGGACGAGCTCGCGGCCGGGTGACGACTCGCGAGAATCCCGCCGTCGAAATACATCTCTATCCGGCGGATCACCTCGTCTGCCGTGATCATGTCCATGCAGCGAGGCAGGCTACCGACGACGTCCACGCACAGCTGTTCGGGGGCGTCCTTCTCGTCGCCGTCGCCCAGGGGCAGCGTCCGCGACTTCCAGCAGCCGCCGTTGGAGCAGCACCGCAGCGCGCCGACGGTGTGAATGAACTGGTGATGCGGGTACGCGGTGAAATGGGGCGGCTCTCTGCCGCCGGCGACGACCACGCAGGGCCGGTTCTCGGGCTGCCCGGGAGGGGTTTCGACGGCGGCGGCGAGGTGCATCAGCAGGCTGACGGGGCTCAGCACACCCTGGCTGTGGTACACGAGCCGAACCAGCTCGCGGAGGTCGGTCTGCCCGCGCAGGTCCACCGCCCCCCGCAGGGGCGGGTGGTAGTGTGACGCCTCGCCGACCTGCACGAACTGGATGCGCCCGCGGAAGTGGTCGATGACCCGCTGGTAGCGAGCGTGGTCCCACCACTTGATGGTGTAGTCGTACTTCCCGCCCGAGACCAGCAGCCAGAACGGCAGATCGAGGCCGCCCTGTGACAGCACGCGGTCGAACCACTGGCGCTCTTCCTCGCCGATCCAGATATCTCCCCTGAACTCGGTCACCCGGATGCGGAGGCCCAGCGTCTCGTTCAGGTAGGCCGGGAAGCCGTGCAGGAAGTGGCACGGCGTGGTGTTCGACTGGTGGATCAGCGGGTAGTGGCAGTCGACGACCTCCACGTCGGGATCGTCCTCGCTGAGCGGGGTGAGGTGCGGGTTGTAGTCCCACAGCGCGGGGCAGGAGGTCCGCACGTCGGTGAGGAACTCACCCGGGTGAGCGCGGTGGAGGTCGCGGACGGCGGCGGTCAGCATCACGATGTCGCCGGGCGACTGGAAGTTGCGGAGCACGAGCTTGCGCATGGCTGTTGCGCTCTTCCGCAACAAGGGTGCCGGGCAGCGCGGCTGTTGCGCGGTCGGAAGATCGGCGAATTCGGGCGGAATCAGGGGATCGGAGGGCCCGGTGGCCAACGACGAGCTTACGTGAAAGGAAAGCCGGTTTCGCCGCGCGTACTCACAGGCGGGACGCCTGTGCCACTGGGACCGCGGGACGCCTGTGCCACTGGGACCGCGGGACGCCTGGGCCACTGGGACCGCGGGACGCCTGGGCCACTGGGACCGCGGGACGCCTGGGCCGCCCCTGCTCAGCCACCTGTGCCCGCCGCCCGTGGTCCCATGATTGAATGGCCTCCTACCGCCCCATCGGCGACTACGCCGTGATTGGCAACTGCCGCACGGCCGCCCTCGTGGCCAGCGACGGCTCCATCGACTGGCTCTGCCTGCCCCGCTTCGACAGTCCCTCGGTCTTCGCAGCGATCCTCGACCAGACGGGGGGCGGGCGATTTGCCCTGCGGCCCGCGGGCGAGATCCGCGCGGTCTCCCGCCGCTACCTCCCCGGCACGAACGTCCTGGAGACGACCTTCACCACGGCGGCCGGCAGGGCGCGCCTCACGGATGCGATGACCCCTTCGCTCGAGGCGGCCGAAGCCGCACTCCGGCCCTCGCACGAGATCGTCCGGCGGATCGAGGTGATCGAGGGCGAGGTCGAGGTGGAGGTCCTGTTCGATCCCAGGCCGGGATACGGGCAGCGTGCCGCGCGAATCCAGCGAGCAGGCGCGTCGGCCGTCCTCTGCACCTGGGGCTCGGAGGCCATCGCCCTCAGGAGCGAGGTGCCCCTGGGGGCCGGCGGCAGCTCCGTCCTTCGCGGGTGCGAGCGTCTCCGCGCGGGCGACCGGCGGTTCGTGGTCCTGGGGTACGACGGGCACGTGCCGTCGGTGATCCCGGCCGTGGGCGGCGATGCCGAACGGACGATCGCCCTGGCCGGGCGGTGGTGGCAGGACTGGTCGCGCGGCTTCACGTACGAGGGCCCGTACCGGGAGGCCGTCCTTCGCAGCGCGCTCGTGCTCAAGCTCATGACCTTTGCGCCGTCCGGCGCGATCGTGGCCGCGCCAACCACCTCGCTGCCCGAGGCCATCGGGGGCGACCGGAACTGGGACTACCGGTACTGCTGGCTGCGGGACGCGTCGCTCACCCTGCGCGCCCTCTTCGACGTGGGCTTCACCGCGGAGGCCGAGGCCTTCAACGCCTGGCTCCTGCACGCCACGCGCCTGACGTGGCCGCGGCTTCAGATCCTGTACGACGTGTACGGCAGGACCCGTCTCGAGGAACGGGAGCTTGGTCACCTGGAAGGCTACGAGGGCTCCAGGCCGGTCCGGGCGGGCAACGGCGCCGCCGGGCAGCTGCAGCTCGACGTGTACGGCGAGGTGGTGGAAGCGGCGTATCGATACGTCTCGCGGGGCGGCGGGCTGGACCGGACGAGCGGGAAGATGCTGGCCGGCCTCGGCCGGACGGTGGCGCGCTCGTGGCGCGCGCCAGACGAGGGCATCTGGGAGACGCGAGCGGGGCGGCGGCACCACACGTTCTCGAGGGTCATGTGCTGGGTGGCCCTCGACCGGCTGATCCGCCTCGGCGAGGCAGGTTACCTGCGCGCCGGCCTCACCGAGTTCCGCCGCGAGCGCGATGCCATTCGAGCCGAGGTGGAGGCGCGCGGCTACAACGAGAGTCTGGGAAGCTACGTGAGCGAGCTGGATGGCGACGAGGTGGACGCGGCCCTGCTGCTAGTCGGCCTCCACGGCTACTCCCCCGTCGAGGGGGAGCGCATGCGAGGCACGCTGGCGCGCGTGCGCGAGCGCCTCGGCACGAACGGGCTGCTGTTCCGGAACCGCGACGAGGACGGGCTGCGCGGCCGCGAGGGCGCCTTCGGCATCTGCAGCTTCTGGGCGGTGGAGGCCCTCGCCCGCTCGGGGGAGGCAGACGAGGCGCTCGACACCTTCGAGCGGCTGCTCGCTTTCGCGAACGACGTCGGGCTGTACGCCGAGGAGATCGACCCGGTCACCGGCGCCGCCCTCGGCAACTTCCCTCAGGCCTTCACGCACGTCGGCCTCATCAACGCCGCGCTGACGCTCGCTGGCCACAGCGAATCCCCCATGGGATGTGCTGGTGCGGCAGCACCACAGGCAGCTGCGGAGCGCGAGACATGAACCTCCCGTCGATCCTGCTCTGGGGCTTCGCGGCGACCGTCACCATGACCACCGTGATGGCTGCCAGCCAGGGACTCGGCCTGAGCCGCATGAGCATCCCCTTCATCCTGGGGACGATGGTCACGCCGCACCGCGATCGGGCGATGCTCCTCGGCTCGCTGCTCCACGTCCTCAACGGCTGGATCTTCGCGCTGGTGTACGCGGCGGCGTTCGAGAGCTGGGGAGGAGCCGGTTGGTGGCGTGGTGCAGCGATCGCGCTGGTTCACGCCGGCTTCGTCCTGACCGCGGGCATGGCCATGCTGCCGGGGCTCCATCCCCGCATGAAGAGCGAGCAGGCGGGCGGCGCCTCCGCGGCACGGCTGCAGCCTCCCGGCTTCCTCGCCCTCAACTACGGCGAGCGCACCCCCCTGGTGACGCTCGCCGCCCACATCGTCTACGGCGCGCTGCTCGGAGCGTTCTACAAGATGCAGTAGCGGCGGCGATGTGCTGATACAATCCGCTCCCAACACGCCCGCAGGGGCCATTCCCCCATCGAGGAGACCATGAGCAAGAGCCGCGTGCGCATCCTCGCCGGCATCGCCATCCTGGTGCTCGCGACGGTGCCCATCCTCGCCCAGCGCGTCGCCGTCCTCCCCCAGTCGAACGACGAGGCCGTCGCGAAGGTCCCGGTCGGCTTCACGCCAATCTTCAACGGAAAGGACCTCACCGGCTGGCACGTCAGCAAGACCAATCACCACGGCACCACCCCTTCCTACCAGGTGATCCACGGCATCCTCGTCGGCACGCAGCAGCCGTTCGGGCAGGGCGGCGTCCTGCTGACCGACAAGAAGTACGGCGAGGTGGAGGTGTACCTCGAGGTGAAGCCCGACTGGGGCTGCGACAGCGGCCTCTTCTTCTGGGCCGACGAGGACGGCGGCGGCTACCAGGTGCTGCTCGACTACCTGCCCGGCGGGACGATGGTGGCGGGGATGTACGGGGAGCGGCTGAAGGACGTGAACTTCAACGGCGCCGGGTGGGACGCGATGACGCCGGCCGAGCGCCAGGAGCTGCAGGCCAAGCGCAACGAGGCGTGGCAGAAGGTGTGGAAGCGCGACGAGTGGAACACCGTGCGCGCGCGCATCGAGGGGAACCCGCCGCGGGTCACCACGTGGCTGAACGACGTGATGATGTTCCAGGGACGCGACACGGCCAACCACGCCACCGGCGGCGCGACCTCGGGGTCGATCGCCATCCAGGTGCACGGCGGCGAGCGGTGGCGCCCGGGCGCGTTCTGGCGGTGGAGGGTGATCGCGGTGAAGGAGCTGGGGGCGGAGTAGCGATCGGGAGGGGAGATCGACGGCAATGGAATTTCTCGAGCTGATGGCCATTTCACACCGCTACATGGAGCTGCTCAACCCCTCCACCCCTGAGAAGGTGCTCAAGCTCGGGAAGATGCTTGGCATGAAAGAGGGCGCCCGTGTGATCGATTACGGCTCGGGTTGCGGTGAGCCTCTGGCGCTCTGGTGCAAGGAGTACGGCATCACCGGGGTCGGCGTCGACCTCTCGCCGGACTTCTGTGAGCGGGCGGTGAAGAAGCTGTCCGGCCAGGGCCTGTCCGATCGCATCCAGATCGTGTGCGGCAAGGGCGCCGACTACGAGCTGCCGGGGCAACCCTTCGACGTCGCCACCTGCATCGGGGCCACCTTCGTCTTCGGCGGCTACCGGGAAACCGTGCAGGCGCTGAAGAAGGCCGTCCATTCGAAAGCGCGGTTGGGGATTGGGGACGTCTACTGGGCGAGCGACACGGTCCCGCCTGGCTACGCCCAGAGAGAGGTGAGCGCCCGTAGCGAGACCGAGCTTCTGCGAGTGACCCGCGAGGAAGGCTTCGAGATCGAATACGTCATCAGGGCCAGCCGTGATGACTGGGACAGGTACTACTCCGACAATTGGCATGGCTTCCTCCGCTGGCTGGAAGAAAATCCCTCCCATCCCGATCGTCAGCAGGTCCTGGAACACTTCCACCAGTGGCAGGATGACTATTCGCGGTACGAGAGACCTTACATGGGCTGGGCGATGTACGTTTTGAAGCCGGGTGGATAAGCAACGCCGTGGGAAGTAGTTCGGGGGCGACCAGCCTTCGGCAGGCTCAGGGTGGCCCTGAGCTCGGTCGAAGGGCCACAAGGGTCGCCCCTACGAGGCGGTCACGGGCGACCACAAGGGTCGCTCCCAACAGGTGAGGAGGCCATCATGCGTAGGCTCGTCGTGCTCGTGGCGCTCGCGGCGTTGACGGCGGTGCCGGCGTTCGCTCAGGACGCCGCCCGGGAGGGGACTGTGACAGGGACGTGGGAGGTCTCGGTCGAGTCGCCGCAGGGCCCGATGACGATCACCGCCACCTACAAGCAGGAAGGCGAGAAGCTGACCGGCATGCACGTGAGCGAGATGGGCGAGGCTCCGCTCGAGGGGACGGTGAAGGGCAGCGAGTTCACCTACGTCCTCACCATCCAGGGCCCCGATGGCCCGCTCGCCCTGAAGCACACTGGAAAGGTGGACGGGGACACGATCACCGGCACCGTCGAATTGTTCGGCGACACGATTCCCTGGACGGCGAAGCGCAAGAAGTAACGAGGGGGACGCATGGAGAACCGGCGCGAGTTCTTGAAGACGCTGGCGATGGCGGCCGTCGTGTCCGGCCGCGCCCCCGCCCTCGGGGCCAACGACCGGGTCCGCCTCGCGGTCATCGGCACCGGCAACCGCGGCCGCATCCTGGCCCGCTACTTCGCCGCGCTGCCCGAGTGCGACCTGGTCGCCGCCTGCGACGTCCGGCGGTCACGGCTCGATGAGACGCTGGCCGACCTGGGCGCGAAGGTGGAAGCCTGCGGCGACTACAGGCGCATCCTCGACCGCAACGACATCGATGCCGTCGTCGTTGCCACCCCCGATCACTGGCACGCGCCGATGATCGTGGAGGCGTGCGCCGCAGGAAAGGACGTCTACGTCGAGAAGCCGCTCACGCACACGGTGGAAGACGCGGTGCGCGCGGTCGAGGCGGCGAAGACGCACCGCCGCGTCGTGCAGCTCGGGGTACAGCAGCGCAGCGGCCAGCACTACCAGGAGGCGGTGGCGCTCGTCCGTGACGGGCTGCTCGGCAAGGTCACCCACGCCGTGCTGATCCAGCCGGGAGGCTACTCGCAGGTGGTCGCGCCCACCGAGCCGCCCCCGGCAGACCTCGACTGGGAAATGTTCCAGGGGCCGGCGCCGCGGCACCCGTTCACCCCGAGCCGCCTCCGGTGGCGCGGGTTCTACGACTACGGCGGAGGCCTCATCACCGACTGGGGCGTCCACCTGGTCGAAACCGCGCTCTGGGCGCTGGGGGCGGACGCGAAGACGCCGCTGCAGACCGCCGCGTCGGCGCAGTACGTCGCGTTCCCGAGAGACCTCGAGCAGCTGCCCGACGCCTTCTCGTGCTCGTGGCAGTTCGACGACTTCGTCATGTCGTTCACCAACGTGGTGCCGCCGACGGTTGACTTCGGCCAGCAGGGAACGTACCTCTACGGGCCGAAGGGGGTGCTGCACACGAACCGGTCGGGCTACCGCGTGCTGCCCTACCCGGCGAGGAAGGACCGCGACGGCAAGGTCATCGAACCGGCCATCGACGGCCGGCTGATTAGCCACCGCGAGGACTACGACAAGAACGACGTCTACACCATCGCGCACGCGCGCAACTTCCTCGAGTGCGTGCGGTCGCGGAAGGCACCGGTCGCCGATATCACGACGGTCGGCTTCCACGTCACGCTCCCCTGCCTCCTCGCGCGCCAGGCGGTGAAGGAGGGGAAGGCGCTGGGGTGGAACGGAAAGAAAGCGGTGCCGCTGTAAAGGGGGCAAGAGGCTATGCGCTTCCTGAGTCAGCTTGCCGCGGTGGGACTGACCGCGGCTTCCCTGTGCATCGTGCTCCTCGCCTGGCCGGTGACTGTCCGGCCCGATGCGGCGCAGGCAGGTTCGCCCCAGGCGGCCGCCCGGGGGCCTGCCGGCACCCCGCAGGCGCCCCCCCGCGCCGCAGCCGCCTCCGAGCCAGTGAAGGTCATCCTCGACGTCGACCTCGCCGAGGACGTAGATGATGCGGGGGCGGTGGCCGTCCTGCACGCGCTGGCCAACCGGGGCGAGGCCGAGATCCTCGGCATGCTGGTCTCGTCCAGGAACGAGTCGGTCGTGCCCGCGCTCGACGCCATCAACACCTGGTACGGACGGCCCGACATCCCGATCGGCTACCAGCGGGGGCACGTGTACGGCTACCGGAACACGAAGGATCCCGACCGCGAGACGACCTCGCTCTACGCCGAGCCGATCACGCAGGCGTTCCCCCACGACGTGAAGCGCAGCAGCGACGCCCCCGCCGCGGCCTCCCTCTGCCGAAAGCTGCTCGCCGCCCAGCCCGACGCGAGCGTCACCCTCGTCACCACCGGCTTCCTGACCAACCTGCGAGAGCTGCTCGACTCGCGCCCCGACGAGGCGAGCCCGCTCGACGGCGAGGCGCTGGTGAAGCAGAAGGTCATACAGTGGGTCTGCATGGGCGGGGTCTTCCCGGGCGGGAAGTTCCCGGATGGGGGTGGCGAGTACAACCTGATGTGGGACACCTCGGCGTCGGTGCGCGCGATCAACGACTGGCCCACGCCGGTCGTCTTCAGCGGCTTCGAGATCGGCAACCGCGTGAAGGTGGGGTCGCGGCTGCGCGGCACGCCCGAGGCCAACCCGGTGCGCGCGGCCTACCAGCACTACAACCAGCTGCACGACCGCGAGGCCTGGGACCAGACAGCCGTGCTCTACGCGGTGCGCGGCGCGCGCGACTACTGGACCCTCTCGGAGCCGGGCCTCTGCCTGATGCACGCGCGCGTCACCCATGGCTACAACGAGTGGGTGCCGTCGCCCAGGATGCGCCACCGCTACCTGGTCGAGGCGATGCCGCCCGCCGCGCTTGGAAAGGTGATCGAGGACCTGATGATCGAGCCGCCACAGGAAAGGGCGGGAAGGTAGATCAGGGATCAGGGAGCCGGTCGATGCTGATCGTCGAGTCGTACATCCTCGCGGTGCTGATGTGCGGCGTCACCATGCTCTGCTGGGGGTCGTGGGCGAACACCCAGAAGCTGGCGACGCGCGAGTGGCGCTTCCAGCTGTTCTACTGGGACTACGCCGTCGGCGTCCTGCTGCTTGCGCTGCTGCTCGCGTTCACGATCGGCAGCGTTGGCGGCGGCGGACGCAGCTTCCTGGCCGACCTGCGGCAGGCCGACGCGGCCTGGCTCGGGTCGGCGTTCGTCGGCGGCGTCGTCTTCAACCTGTCGAACATCCTGCTCGTCGCGGCCATCGACATTGCGGGGCTCGCGGTCGCCTTCCCTGTGGGCGTGGGCCTCGCGCTCGTCCTCGGGGTCATCACCACCTACATCGCCCGCCCCGAGGGCAACGTCCCGATGCTGGCCGCCGGCGTCGCCTGCGTCCTGATCGCCATCGTCCTCGACGCCCTCGCCTACCGCCGCCTCGCCGCCGCCGGCCGCAGGACGCCGGTCGCGGGGATCGTCATCTCGGTCGCGGCGGGGCTGCTGATGGGATGGTTCTACAGCTTCGTCGCACAGGCGATGGGGGCCATCGACCCCGCGACACGCGGCCTCGAGGCTGGCAAGCTGTCGCCCTACACGGCCGTCGTCCTCTTCAGCGCTGGCGTGCTGGCGTCGAACTTCATCTGGAACAGCCTGATGATGGTGCGCCCGTTCTCGGGCCCGCCGGTGCCGTTCGGCGACTACTTCACGAAGGGCAACGCGCGGCTGCACGCGATCGGCATCCTCGGCGGCGCCATCTGGAGCCTCGGCATGAGCTTCAGCATCATCGCCTCGACGGCCGCGGGGCCCGCGCTCTCGTACGGCCTCGGCCAGGGCGCGACGATGGTGGGGGCGATGTGGGGGGTGTTCGTGTGGAAGGAGTTCAAGGGAGCGCCGGAGGGCACGGGGAAGCTGCTCGCCGCGATGTTCCTGTTCTACGCAGTCGGGCTGGGAATCCTGGTGGCGTCGAAACTGTGATCAACCTGCCGGAGCCGTGCGCCCTGAGCCTTGAGCCTGCCTTATGACTCCTTCCATCGTCGTCGTCGGCAGCTCCAACACCGACATGATCATCCGCCTCGAGCGGATCCCGCGGCCGGGCGAGACGATCCTGGGCGGCGAGTTCGTGACGGCGCCGGGAGGCAAGGGAGCCAACCAGGCGGTGGCCGCGGCCCGGGCCGGGGGCCGGGTCGCCTTCGCCGCGCGCGTCGGCCGTGACATGTTCGGCGACCGGGCGCTCGCCGGCTTCGTCAAGGACCGGATCGACGTCTCGCTCGTCGTTCGCGACGGCAGCGCGGCGTCGGGGGTCGCGCTGATCTTCGTGGCGAAGGACGGAGAGAACTCCATCGCGGTCGCCTCGGGCGCGAACGCCAACCTCGCGCCGGCGGACGTGAAGCGTGCCTCTGCGGCCATCGCCCAGGCCGACGCGCTGGTCATGCAGCTCGAGACGCCGCTCGCCACCGTGCACGCCGCAGCTGGCATCGCCGCAAAGGCAGGCGTCCCCGTCATCCTCAACCCCGCCCCCGCGCCGGCCAAACCGCTCCCCGCCCGCCTGCTGCGCCAGGTGAGCATCCTCACGCCCAACGAGACGGAGGCCGAGTTGCTGACCGGCATCAAGGTGTCCGACCGGGTGTCGGCGTCGAGGGCTGCCGCCAAGTTGCGCGCGCTGGGGGTGGGGGCCGTCATCATCACGCTCGGGCGGCGCGGCGCCTTCGTCGCCGCCGAGGCGGGCGAGCACCTGGTGCCCGGCTTCAAGGTGAAGGCGGTGGACACGACCGCTGCGGGCGACGTCTTCAACGGCGCGCTCGCCGTCGCTCTCGGCGAGGGGCGCGCGCTTGCGGACGCCGTCCGCTTCGCCAACGCCGCCGCGGCCATCTCGGTGACGAGGCTCGGCGCGCAACCGTCTGCGCCGCGGCGCCGGGAGATCGATCGGCTGCTCGGAAAACGGTGAGGCGCGCGTTCTGCGCCCGCCAGCGGCGAGCCGTGCCGGCCTTGAACAGCCGGGCTGGCACGCCGCTCGCCTTCTCTTCGCTGTGACCCAGATCATCGTTCGCCGCCCGGCCGGCGCGTAGTCTGTACCGTGGGTATAGGCCGCTCAAAGGTCGGAAGCGGTGGAAAGCAGCCGAAGTGTGAGCCTCGCCCGCGGTACCAGGCTCGGCCCCTACGAGGTCCTCGACCAGCTGGGGGCCGGCGGAATGGGCGCGGTGTACAAAGCGCGCGACACGCGACTCGACCGCACCGTCGCCGTCAAGGTCCTGCTGCCGGACGCGGCCGCCGACGCGGCGCACCGCGCACGGTTCGAGCGCGAGGCTCGAGCCATCTCGCGCCTCAGCCACCCGCACATCTGCGCACTGTTCGACGTGGGGCGCGACATCCCGTCGCCCGCGCCGCCTGAGGGCGGGGTCGGCAGCCCGGTGGACTTCCTCGTGATGGAGCACCTCGAGGGCGAGACGCTCGCAGAGCGTCTCGAGCTGCCGCACGGACGGACGCTGCCGCTCCGCGAGACGCTGCGCATCGGCGCCGAGCTGGCCGAGGCGCTGTCCGCCGCTCACCGGGCGGGCATCGTCCACAGAGATTTGAAGCCGGGCAACGTGATGCTGACCCGGACGGGCGCCAAGGTGCTCGACTTCGGCGTCGCCCGGCTCCAGGCCGCCTCGCTCGCGGCCGCTGGCGAATCGTCGATGTCGACCTGCGCGGTGGAACCGCTCACCGGCACGGACATGCGCCTCGGGACGATTCCCTACATGTCGCCCGAGCAAATCGATGGGAAGGAGGCCGACGCCCGCAGCGACCTGTTCGCGCTCGGGGTGATCCTCTACGAGGCGGCCAC